>Ga0126307_10000781_pt1 | contig 20964 bp, 22 predicted proteins | sample Plot28_FD_89955 | JGI IMG/M metagenome (GOLD analysis project Ga0126307, IMG submission 89955) | Serpentine soil microbial communities from UC McLaughlin Reserve, CA, USA - Plot28 | ecosystem: Environmental > Terrestrial > Soil > Grasslands | place: USA: UC McLaughlin Reserve, Lake County... | reverse complement strand
CCGCCCGACCCGACCGACCCAGCGGACCCGCCCGACCCGACCCACCGACCGGGCCCGACCGGCCCGACCGGCCCAGCGTGCCCAACCGTCCCGGCGGGCCCGGTCAGCCCGGTGAGCCCGACGGGCCCGGAGGCGCTCGTGTGCACGGGCCACGTCGGCACGGCGGTCACCGGCCGGCGGCCAGACGGGCCAGGGCGCCGCGCAGGAGCGCCGAGGCGTCGCCGTCGTCGGGCAGCTCGGCGGTGGCGGTCCGGATCTCGTCGGGCGTGTAACCCAACCCGGCCAGCGCCTCGCGCACGTCCGTATGGGCCGACGGCTCGCCCGATCGGCCGCCGACGCCCACGGCGCTGGGCACCACGTCGGACTCGGGGATGTGCAGCCGGGCCTTCAGCTCGACCAGAAGTCGCGCCGCCGTCTTCCTGCCCACGCCCGGCACGAGGCACAGGGCCGCCAGGTCGTCGTCGGCCAGGATGCGGGCCACCGCGGCCGGGGCGTGGACCGACAGGATCGCCAGCGCCAGGGCCGGCCCGACGCCGTGCGCGCCGATCAGCGCCACGAAGGTCACCTTCTCGTCGCGGCCGGCGAACCCGTAGAGCGTCTGCGCGTCCTCGCGGACGTGGTGGTGCACCCAAACGAAGACCTCGTCGCCCACGTCACCGAGGGCTACGGCGGTCGTGGGCGCCACCACGACGAGGTAGCCGATGCCGCCCACCTCGACGTGCACCTCGCCGGCGCCCCGGGCGAGCAAGGTGCCGCGCAGCGAGCCGATCACCGGTGCACCGCCGCCACCCGTGCCCGCAGCGGGGCGTGGGCGAGGTGGCAGAGCGCCAGGGCCACGGCGTCGGCGGCGTCGACCGGCCGCAGCGGCGCGGCGATGCCGAGCAGGGTCTGCACCATTCTCTCGATCTGGTCCTTGTCGGCGGCGCCGTGGCCGGCGATGGTCTGCTTGACCTGGTTCGGCGAGTACTCGACGACCTCGCAGCCGGCGACCACGCCCTCGGCCATGGCGATGCCCGCCGCCTGGGCAACCGGGATCGCGGTGCGCACGTTCACCTGGAATAGCACCCGCTCGACCGCCACGACGGCCGGCCGGTGCTCGGCGACGAGCGCCCGCACGTCGGCTTGGAGGGCGGCCAGGCGCTCGGGCACCGGCAGCGCCGGGTCGGTGCGCAGCACGCCGGCGGCGACCGCCCGGGGGCGGCGGCCGACCCGCTCGACCACGCCGTAGCCGCAGCGCGACAACCCCGGGTCGATGCCCAGCACGAACATGGGTTCGGACCCTAGCGCAGGCCGCCGGCCGACCGGTGGACCGGTCGACCGCCGCGCGGGTCAGGGCCGCGGGCCACCGGGTCTCCGGGGTCAGAACGGGCTCAGGAGGCGGCCTTCACCGCCTGGACGAGCTCGGCGGTGGGCCGGAACCACAGACCGGCGACGGCCCGGTGCGCGTGGTGCAGCACGCCCTCCTTGTCGACCACGAAGATCGAGCGCCGGTAGAACCCGACGGGGCCGAGGATGCCGTAGAGCTTGCCGACCCGCTTCTCGGCGTCGGCGAGCAGCGGGAACGCGAACCCGCCCTGGTCGGTGCTGAACGCATCGTGGCTCTCCACCGACTGAGGGCTGATCGCCAGGATCTGGGCGTCGAGCGACTCGAACTCGCCGATGTCGTTGGTGTAGGCGTTGAGCTGGCGGGTGCAGACCGCCGTGTTGTCGCCGGGGTAGAAGACCAGCACCAGCGGCCGGCCCCGGAACTCGGCCAGCGTGTAGGTCCGGTGCCCCTCGTCGGTGCCGTCGGTGCCGGGCAGCTCGAAGTCGGGAGCGGGGGCGCCGACCTCTGCGGCCGGCATCAAGCCTCCACCGTCTCGAGGATGTGGTCCGGGATGTCGAAGTTGGCGTGCACGGCCTGCACGTCGTCCTGCTCGTCGAGGGCGTCGACGAGGCGGAGCACCTTCTTTGCCTGCTCGGCCGAGTCGAGCGCGATCGTGGCCTGGGGCACCATCAGCAGGTCGGCCGACTCGACGGCGATCCCGGCGGCCTCCAGCGCGGCGCGCACGCCATGGAGGTCGCCCGGCGGGGTGGTGACCCGCCAGGCCTCGCCGTCGTCGACGATGTCCTCCGCGCCGGCGTCGAGGGCGGTCAGCATCAGCTCCTCCTCGTCCACCTTGCGATCGACGAGCAGCACGCCCTTGCGGTCGAACTGCCAGGCGACGGCGCCCGGCTCGGCCATGGAGCCGCCGTTCTTCGAGAAGGCGCTGCGGATGTCGGCCCCCGTCCGGTTGCGGTTGTCGGTGAGCACCTCGGCCATCACGGCGACGCCGCCCGGGGCGTAGCCCTCGTAGGTGATCTGCTCGTAGGTCACGCCCTCGAGCTCACCGGTGCCCCGCTTCACCGCCCGCTCGATCGTGTCGAGCGGGATCGAATTGTCGCGGGCCTTCTGGAACATGGTGCGCAGCGTGGGGTTGGCGTCGGGGTCGCCGCCCCCCTCCCGCGCCGCCACCTCGACCTGGCGCAGCACCTTGGCAAACAGCTTGCCGCGGGCCTTGTCGTTGGCGGCCTTCTTGTGCTTGATCGTGGCCCACTTGGAATGGCCGGACATCACACCACCTCTCGGAGGAACAGCTCGTGGAGACGGGGGTCGTCCCCGAGCTCGGGATGGAACGCGGCGACGAGGATCGGCCCCTGCCTGCACAGCACCGGCTTGCCGTCGACCGTGGCCAGGACCTCGACCCCGTCGGCCACGCGCTCGACCACGGGGGCCCGGATGAACACGGCGTGCACCGGCCCGCCGGCGACGCCGGCCACGTCGAGGTCGGCCTCGAAGGAGTCGATCTGGCGACCGAACGCGTTGCGCTGCACGCCGATGTCGATGGCCCGGAAGCTGCGCTGGTCGGGGCGGCCGTCGAGGATCTCGTCGCCCAGCAGGATCATGCCGGCGCAGGTGCCGAACGCCGGCATGCCGCCGGCCAGCCGCTCGGCGATCGCCGGGAACAGGCCCGAGGACTCGAGCAGCATCGACATCGTCGTGGACTCGCCGCCGGGCAGGACCAAGGCGTCGACCTCCGCCATCTGGGCGGGCCGTCGTACGTCGACCGGTTCAGCGCCGAGGTGGGCGAGCACGGCGCGGTGCCGCGCCGATGCGCCCTGCAGCGCGAGGACCCCGACCTTCACGCCCACCGGGCGCGGCCGGCCGCCGCTCGCCACGGGGAGCGTCGTCTCGTCGGCGCCGGGCACCGTGTCGTCGGTGCCGCGCACCTGGGGGCCTCGTGACCGCCACCATCAGGTCTAGATTGTACGGGCCTCGTCGCGACCCGCGAGAATCGGTCGGCCGTTCGCAGGATCGTCGGGGCCGGGGGAACCGACGGCCGGAGGATCACGGTGCCCGGCCGAAAGGCCGGGGGGCACAGTCGTCCGGGCGCCCAGCGCCCGCCGCAGCACAACGGAGTCACCAGCCCGCATGGTCACGCCCGCCGCCCGACCGCTCCCCGCCCGTCCCGGCCGCTGCCGCCGCACCGTCGCCGCCATCCTTGCGCTCGGCATCGTGGCGTTCAGCGCATGTTCGGGCGGTTCCGGGGCGGAGGAGTCGGAACCGGAGCCCACCTTCGCCCGGGCCTCCGGGTCGTCGCTGAGGTTCGAGGAGCCGGTGGCCACGGTGTCCGACCTCCAGCCCCCGACCAAGGACGACCAGCCCTGGACGATCGCCGGCTCGGTGTTCGACCCGGCGACGGGCACGTCGGTGGCCACCACGTGGCGCTCCCCCGACGGCGGCTCCTGGGAGCGCGAGGACGTGCGCCCCGGCGACAGCGACGTCAGCGAGGCCTTCTCGGCGCTCACCACCTCGACCGACGGGCGCGTCGCCGTGGGCTACGTGGGCGACGGCGCGGCCTCCGACGCGGCCGTCTGGCGCGAGGGCGACGACGGGTGGACCCGCGTGCCGGCCGACGCCCTGGGCGGCGACCACGAGCAGTGGGCCTTCGACGTGGCGGCCGGCGAGTCCGGCACGGTCGTCATCGGCGGCGAAAGCGTCTACGGCGAGGTCCGCGGCCGCGTCTGGTTCAGCGCCGACGGCGAGTCGTGGAGCAGCGTCGACGGCGGCCCGGGCGGGGTGTTCGACTCGACCGGCCAGGAGTCGATCCGCAAGGTGACGGCATTCGCAGGCGGGTTCGTGGCGGTCGGGTCCCGCACGGTCGACAGCGAGCAGGACGGGGTGGCGTGGTTCTCGCCCGACGGCTCGGACTGGACAGAGATCGAGGCGCCGTCCCTCGGCGGCACCGGCCGCCAGTCGCTGCTGAGCGTGGTTGAGGCCGGCGACGTCCTCGTGGCCGGCGGCTACGCGAGCGATCTCTCCGGCCAGGGCAAGCCGGTGGTGTGGCGCTCTTCCGACGGCAAGAGCTGGGGTGCGCCCTCGGCGCCGCTCGCTCTGCACAACGACCCGCGCTCCGTGGCGGCCGACCTGTCCGTGCGCTCGCTCTCGATCGGCAACGACGGCGGGATCGTCGCCGTCGGCGGCGCCGACTGGCGGCCCCACATGTGGCGCTCCGCCGATGCGGGCGTCACCTGGAACCTCATGCCGAACCCCGTCGACAACGGCATGTTCGACGACGGCGTGGCGCTCGACAGCGGCGCCGAGCGGGGCGGCACGACCCTCGCGCTCGGCCTCGAGCCGACCGTGCTGCGCCTCGCCGGCGACCGTTGGGAGGATGCGACGGGCGACTCGTTCCCCGACGGCGGCGTGCAGCCGTTCGCGACCTCGGTGGCCGAGAGCAGCGACACCATGCTCGTGGCGGGCGGGCGCTACACCTCGCCGAAGGGCGACACCCGCGAACGCTACGTGGGCGAGGTGTGGCGCGCGGGCGACGACGGGTGGACGGCCCTCGAGAGCGACAAGCTCCGCGACGGCCAGATCATGGACGTCACCGCCTACAAGGGCGGGTTCGTGGCCGTCGGCTTCGAGGACTTCGGCCTGGCCGACCAGCGCCTGGTGGGCGACAAGTCGCCGGACGGCCTGCTGTGGACGTCGCCCGACGGCGAGGAATGGAACCGCATCGCCGCCGAGACGCCCCAGGCCGGCGAGGACCTCATCGGCGTGATCGCCGAGGGCGACGGCACGCCCGAGGCCATCGCCGGCTCGGTGGCGGAGCTCGAGGCCGAGATGCCCCGGGCCAGCGTGGCCCCCGCCGGCGGCGAGGGCACCCGCTCGCTCGAGGCGGTGGCGCCCCTGGGCGACGGCTTCATCGCCGTGGGCGTGGCCTGCTGCGAGGACCCGGGCGAACCGATCGTGGTCGTCTCCCCCGACGGCAACGTCGTGCAGGGCGAGGACAGCGGCCTCGGTGGCCCCGGCACGCAGCGCTTCCGCGACGTGTGCGTGACGCCGGGCGGCAACGCCGTCGCGGTGGGCATCAGCGGCACGGACGGCGACTTCGACGCCGCTATCCGCCACCGCGACCGGCGCGGAAGGTGGAGTGAGGCCACCGTCGACGACGACTCGTTCGGCGGAGCCGGCAGCCAGCAGGTCTACGGCTGCGCCGCCAGCCGCGAGGGCTTCGTGGCGGTTGGGTCCGACGACCGCAGCGGCGACGCCGATGCCCGGGTCTGGGTCTCCGAGGACGGCGTCGAGTGGACGCGGGTCACGTCGGGGCTGCTCGGCGGCTCCGGCGACCAGTGGGCCAGCGCGGCGGCGGCCGTGCCCGACGGGGGCGGCTGGCTGATCGGCGGCACCGACACGGCGCGCGGCGACGGCGACATCGCCCTGTGGCGCCTCGACGGTAGCGACCTCGCCCGGCGTGACCGGGGGGAGCCCGAGCTGTCGGGCCCCGGCGAGCAGTCGGTGACGAGCCTGATGGTCGACGACCGGGGCGTGGTCATCGTGGGCGACGACTACGGCCGGGTCGGCCTCTGGCAATCCGACGTGGTCGACCGTTGAGGCCGGGGCCGGCAGGCTCTCCGGTGCCGTCGCGGCGGGCCGGTCACCCGGCCGGCCGCCGCCGTCACCAGCCCCGGTCGGCCAGCTTCACGTCCAGCGTGGCGATCTCCTGGCCCGGCATGGCCGCGCCCAGGCCTCGGCTCACCTTGGCGAGGATGCCCGGGTCGTCGTAGTGGGCGGCGGCCTCGACGATCGCCTTGGCCCGCCGGGCGGGGTCGTCGCTCTTGAAGATGCCCGAGCCCACGAACACCGCCTGGGCCCCCAGCTGCATGACCAGCGAGGCGTCGGCCGGCGTGGCGATGCCGCCGGCGCAGAAGAGCGGCACGGGCAGCGTGCCCGTCTCGGCGATCTCCTGCACGAGGCCGACCGGGGCGCGCAGCTGCTTGGCCCAGTCGTAGATCTCGGCCGAGTCGGCCTGGGTGATCTTGCGGATGTCGCCGAGGACCGAGCGCAGATGGCGGACGGCCTCGACGATGTTGCCGGTGCCGGCCTCGCCCTTCGAGCGGATCATCGCGGCACCCTCGCTGACCCGGCGCAGCGCCTCGCCCAGGTTCGTCGCCCCGCACACGAACGGCACGGTGAAGGCCCACTTGTCGATGTGGTGGGCTTCGTCGGCCGGCGTCAGCACCTCGGACTCGTCGACGTAGTCGACGCCGAGCGCCTGCAGCACCTGGGCCTCCGCGAAGTGGCCGATGCGGGCCTTGGCCATGACCGGGATCGTCACCGCGGCCACGATGCCCTCGACCATCTCGGGGTCGCTCATGCGGGCCACGCCGCCGTCGCGGCGGATGTCCGCCGGCACCCGCTCGAGCGCCATCACGGCCACCGCCCCGGCGTCCTCGGCCACCTTGGCCTGCTCGGGGGTGACGACGTCCATGATGACCCCGCCGCGCAGCATCTCGGCCAGGCCGCGCTTCACGCGGACGGTGCCGTGGTCATGCGCGGGGACAGAAGAGCTCGACTCGGTCATACCAGCCATTCTACGGGCGGTCCTGCCGGCCGAAACGAGCCAGTTTGGCATGAATGGCCTGGATCGCGGCTGGTCAGCCCGTCGCGCCCGTCACATCTCGCGCAGCAGCGCGATGCGCTCCTCGATGGGTGGGTGGGTCTGGAACAGGCGGTTGACCCGCGCCATCCGTCCCTCGGCGGGCGTCTGCGCCGCCGGCTCCTCGATCCAGAGGTGCGCGGTGGCGTGGCTCGTGGCGTGCACCACGGTCGAGTCGTCACGGAGCTTCTCGAGCGCCGAGATGAGGCCGGGCGGATAGCGGGTGATCTCGACGCCGGACACGTCGGCCAGCGTCTCGCGTCGGCGGCTCACCGCCAGCTGCATGACCCGGGCGATCAGGGGGGCGAACGCCAGCAGGAGGAATCCGACGACCGACAGGATCGCGAGGGGTCCGCCGCCGCCCTGGCGCCGGTCGAAGTCGCTGTAGCGGTTGCGTCCCATGCCCCACCAGAGCGACCGCACGCCGACGTCGGCCAGCAGGGCTACGACGCCCACCATCGTCACGGCGAGGGTCGAGACGAGGATGTCGTAGTTGCGGACGTGGGACAGCTCGTGGGCGAGCACGCCCTCGAGCTCCATGCGGTTGAGCTTCTCGAGCAGGCCGGTGGTCACGGCGACGGCGGCGTTGCGGGGATTGCGGCCCGTGGCGAACGCGTTCGGGGCGGGGTCGTCGACGACGTAGAGGCGCGGCTTGGGCAGGCCCGAGGCGATGCAGAGGCCCTCGACGATGTTGTGGTAGCGGGGGTACTCCTCGGGCGGGGCCGGCTGCGCGCGGCTCATGCGCAGCGCCACGGCGTCGGAGCCCCAGTAGGCGCCGGCGCTCAGGGCCACGGCCACCAGGAGGGCGAACACGATGCCGATCACGCCACCTTGAACCAGATAGGCGAAGAGGACGGTCACGAGGGCCACGAAGACGACGAAGCCGGCGACGAGCGCCCAGCTCCGGCGCTTGTTGGCGGTGACCTGCTCGTACACGGGGCTGGCGCCGAGGAGCGGCGTGGCCGTCGCCGCGCTCAGAACTGCACCTGGGTCGGGCCGCGCGTCTCGTCGTCGGCCTGGAAGTACTCGCGCTCCCGGAACTTGAAGCTGTTGGCCAGAATGTTCGACGGGAAGCTCTGGATCTTCGTGTTGTAGCGGAAGACGGTGTCGTTGTAGAACTGCCGCGCGTAGGCGATGCGGCCCTCGGTGCCGGTCAGCTCTTCCTGCAACTGGGCGAAGTTCTGGTTGGCCTTGAGGTCGGGGTACGCCTCGGACAGGGCGAAGAGCGACTTGAGGGCCCCGCTGATCTGGTTCTCGGCTTCGGCCTGGTCGTGGGGACCCGAGGCGTTCATGCCGGCGTTGCGGGCCTGGATGACCGCGTCGAGCGTCTCACGCTCGTGCGAGGCGTACCCCTTGACGGTCTCGACCAGGTTGGGGATCAGGTCGTAGCGCCGGCGGAGCTGGACGTCGATCTGGGCCCACGCGTTCTCGATGCGATTGCGCAGCGAGACGAGCCCGTTGTAGCTGACGACGAGGTACAGACCGACGAGGACGACGAGGATGACGAGGATGATGAGCGGGACCACAGCCGAGCATCCTACGGTGTCGGCATCGGCCGCACGGCGCACCACGTGGCCCGGTCACGACCGGCGACGCGCCGGTCAGGCCCAGGTGGCGGCGGCGGTCAGCGGCGGCCCGCGGTGGCGGGGCGGCGGCCCCGGTCGAGGCGCTCGTAGCGCTCGACGTAGAGCTCGGCCAGGCGATCCATCGAGAAGGCGTGGGCCCGCAGCTCGGCGGCGCCCTGCAGCCGGGCCCGAAGCTCGCTGTCGCCCATCGCCCGGCGCAACGCCCCGGCCAGCGCCTCGCTGTCGCCCGGGCCGACCAGCAGGGCGTCGACCCCGTCGCTGGCGACGTTGCGGTAGCCGTCGAGCTGCGAGGCCACCACCACGGCTCCGGCCGCCATGGCCTCGAGCAGCACGACGCCGAACGACTCGCCGTGCAGCGACGGCGCGCAGAACACGTCCGCCCCGCGCATGCGGGCGGCGACGTCGTCGTCGCTCAGCCGGCCCAGCCACTCGATGCGGGGGTCGCCGCCGTGGCGGGCGCGCAGCGAGTCGGTCTGCGGCCCCGCGCCGCCGACCCAGATGCGCACGTCGGCGGACAGGTGGGCGAGGGCGTCGAGCAGCACGGCCAGGCCCTTGCGCTCCTCGTGCCGGCCGATGAAGAACACCGTGGGGCCCTCGGTCGGGTGCGGCGTCGCCTTGGCGAAGCGCTCGACCTCGATGCCGTTGAACAGCAGGTCGTAGCTGCCGCCGAGGGCCTTGGTCGCGGTCGCCGCGGCGTCGCGCGACACGGCGCAGCGCAGGTCGAGGCGCTTGGCCAGCCAGCGCACCCCGGGCCGGGCGATGGCGTAGGCCGTGCTGTCACCCGCCCGATGGAACGTGCCCAGCATCGGGGCGTTGCGGAACAGCAGCGCCGTCTGCGTGGGCCCGGGGGCGAGCGGCTCGTGCAGGTGAACGACGTCGAACGCCTCGTCGCGCAGCGCCCGGATCGTGCGGAGCTGGGCGGCGGGATCGGGCGCCAGCGGGGCCACCGAGCCGTTGGAGGCCGTCGGCACGCTCTTGCCGAGCGGGGTCACGCCGGCGTCGGGTGGCGGGCCGTCGCACGGCGCCAGTACGCGCACCTGCTGGCCGAAGCTCCGCAACGTGCGGGCCAGCCCCAGGACCTGCGCCTGCACCCCGCCGGGGACCGTGAGGCTGTAAGGGCAGATCAGCCCGATGCGCACGGCGTCACGGTAGTCGGCCGGCCGCGGCCGGGCGGTCGCTCGGCCAGTTCGGCTGCATGAGGTGCCACTGCTCGGGGGCCAGGCGGATCAACTCCTCGAGCTCGCTGGCGATCGCCTGGGTCACGCGGGCCACGTCGGCCCGGAACGACCCCTGGCGCTCCGCCGGGATGGCCGGGCGCACGATGCCGTGGCGAGCGCTCCCCCGGTCGTAGACACCGGTGGGCAGCAGCGGCGCGCCGGTCCGCAGGGCCAGCACGGCGGGGCCCGACGGCAGGGTGGTGCGCTCGCCGAAGAACTCGACCTCGATGCCGCCGCCGGTGATGTCGCGGTCGCAGAGCAGCGTCACGATGTGCCGCTCCTTGATGGCCGTCATCACCGCCTTGCCGGCGTCCGCCCCCAGCGGGACGATGTCGATGCCGATGCGCCGGCGGAAGTCGGCGAACCAGTCGAAGAGCGCCGGCGGCTCGATGCGCTCGACCACGGCGGTAAGGCGGTGGTGGCGCACCCGAGTGAGCCAGAAGGCCGCCCACTCCCAGCTGCCGAGGTGGGGAAGCACGAGGATCGGCCCGATGCCGTCCGCGACGGCCTTCTCGACCTGGTCGTAGCCCTCGTGGGTGAGGCCGGCGTCGAGCTCGGCGTCCGACACCGACGGCAGGCGGAACGACTCGCCGTAGTAGCGACCGTAGGAGCGGTACACGCCGCGGACCCGGCGGGCGAGCTCGGCGTCGTCGATGTCGGGTTGGACGCGGCGCTGGTGGCGCTCGACCATCGCGCGCCGGTCGCTGGGGCGCAGGGCCGCCAGCTCGCCGATGCGCGGCGCCACGGCGTCGACCACGCCGCCCGGCACGCGTTGGGCGAGCGTGGCGGCGGCATGGTACGCCGGGGTCAGGAGGTCCACGCCGGACCCCCGGCCGGTGACTGCACGGGTGCGCGGGTGCTCAGCGGGGCCGGCGCTGGCCGCCGACGGCCTGGCGCCGCCAGGTGCGATGGGTGGAGCGGGCCACGCGGCGCGACCGCCAGCGGACCGCGAGCGGCTGGACCTGCGGGGCCGACGCCTGGGCCCACACCTTGGCGAAGCGCTGGCCGGCGGTGAGGACCGTCAGCAGCAGCATCGCCCAGAGCACGGGGATGAGCAGCGACTCGAAGAGCAGGCCGAAGGCCAGGAAGGCGAGGCGCTCGGCGCGCTCCATGAGGCCGCCCCGGGCGTCGAAGCCCAGCGATTCGGCCCGGGCCCGCTCGTAGGACACGATCATCGACGAGGCCGCAACGGCGAGCGGCAGCACGGCGATGCGCCCCGGGTGCGTCGAGGCGAGGTACCAGGCCACACCCCCGAGCAGCAGGGCGTCGCTGACCCTGTCGACGACCGAGTCGAAGAACGCGCCGCGCGGCGACGCGGTGCCGGAGGCCTTGGCCACGGCGCCGTCAAGCACGTCGGGCACGGCGGTGAGCACGAGCAGCAGCAGGCCGGCCTGCAGCGCGCCGTTGGCGATCGCCACGGCTGCAGCCACGGCCATGGCGAGACCGGTGAGGGTCAGCAGGTTGGCCGAGATGCCCGTGCGGCGGAGTTGCACGCCGATGGGGCGCAACCCGGCCTCGAAGGTGCTGCGCCAGCGTCCGTCGAACATTTGAGAGTCTCCTGATCCGGGGTCCGCGACGCTGCGAGACCCCTCGAGGTGCTAGCTCCAGGCTAACGACCGAGGACCCATCGATCACAACACGCCCCTCGCTGGGCGTGCGGATGGGCACGGCGAGCGCACACACCGGAGCGGCGATACCCTCGCCCGCACGAGCGATCGGTGGCGACGATCAGCCCATCGGTGCCACCGATGACCCGCCCCGAGCGACCACCACAAGGGGGCCTGGTGCCGCGCTACGCAACCCGTCAGATCCGCAACGTCGCCCTCGTCGGCCACGGTGCCTCCGGCAAGACGAGCCTGGCGGAGGCGCTCCTGCACCGAGCCGGCGCCACGCCCCGCCTGGGCCGCGTCGAGGACGGGACGACCGTGTGCGACTTCACCCCCGAGGAGCACAAGCGCGGCCTGTCGCTCGCCCTGGCGGTCGCCCCGTTCGAATGGCGCGGCCACAAGGTGAACCTCATCGACGCCCCCGGCTACGCCGACTTCACGGGCGACGTCGCCGCCGCCCTGCGGGTCGCCGACCTGGCGGTGTTCGTGGTCAGCGCCGTCGACGGCGTGCAGGTCCAGACCGAGGTGGCGTGGCGCATGGCGGCCGAGATGGATCTGCCCCGGCTGGTGTTCGTGAACAAGGTCGACCGCGAGCGGGCCAGCTTCGACACCACGCTCGCCCAGCTGCGCGACCGGCTCGGCGCCGGCATCGCGCCGCTGGAGCTGCCCATCGGCGAGGAGGCGGCGTTCCGGGGCATCGCCGACCTGCTCACCGACACGGCGCACATCTACGAGGACGGCTGCCCCCGCACCGAATCCATCCCCGACGAGATGGACGCGCTCGAGCACCAGGTGCGCGACGCGCTCGTCGAGGGCATCGTCGTGGCCGATGACGACCTGCTCGAGCGCTACCTCGAGGGCGAGGCCCCCGACGTGGACGAGCTCGAGCGCACGCTGCACGACGGCATCGCCCGGGCGGCCGTGTTCCCGGTCGTGGTCGGCTCCGCGACGCGCGAGATCGGCATCGACCGCCTCGCCGACTTCCTCGTCGAGATCGGTCCCACGCCGCTCGACCGGGCCGCCACCGTCACGGCCGGCGACACGATCGTGGACGTGCCCGCCGACCCCGACGGCGACCCGCTCGCGTTCGTGTTCAAGACGATCGCCGATCCCTACGTGGGCCAGATCAGCCTGTTCCGCGTGCTGTCGGGCACGATCCGGGCCGACGACCACCTGACGAACACCCGGACGGGCGGAGAGGAGCGCCTACACAGCCTGCTCGCCGTGCGCGGCAAGGACCAGCAGCCCGTCACCGAGCTCGTGGCCGGCGACATCGGGGCCGTCGCCAAGCTGAGCGGCACCGCCACGGGGGACACGCTGGCGCCCCGGCACAGGCCGGTCGTGATCGACCCGGTGGCCCAGCCGGAGCCGGTCCTGGCCGTGGCCGTCGTGCCACGGACGCAGGCCGACGAGGACCGGCTGGCCCCGGCCCTGCACCGCCTCACCGACGAGGACCCGGCGCTCGTCGTCGAGCGGGTCGACGAGACCCACCAGACCCTGTTGTGGGGCACCGGCGAGACGCACCTGCAGATCACGCTGGAGAAGCTGGCCCGCAAGTTCGGGGCGGCGGTCGACACCGAGGACGTCCGGGTCCCCTACCTCGAGACGGTGACGGCGGCCGTCACGGGCGTCGAGGGACGCCACAAGAAGCAGACCGGCGGCCACGGGCAGTTCGGTGTGGCCATCATCGACGTCGAACCCCTCCCGCGGGGCGGCGGGTTCGAGTTCGTGAACCGCGTGGTGGGCGGGGCGATCAGCCGCAACTACATCCCCGCGGTCCAGAAGGGCATCGAGGAGGCCATGGCGACCGGCGGGGCGTACGGCTACCCGGTCGTCGACGTGCGGGTCACGCTGACCGACGGCAAGGAGCATTCGGTCGACAGCTCGGAGATGGCGTTCAAGGTGGCCGGGCGGCTGGCGTTCCGGGCGGCCATCGCGGAGGCGTCCCCGGTCGTGCTCGAGCCGATCAGCCGGCTCGAGGTCACCGTGCCGGCCGCCCTGCAGGGCGACGTGATGGGCGACCTCAACGCCCGCCGCGGACGCGTGCAGGGCACCGACGCCGGGAACGACGGCGAGCAGGTCATCGTCGCCTGGGTGCCGACCTCGGAGGTCCAGCGCTACGCCATCGACCTCCGCTCACTCACCGGGGGCCGGGGCCGGTTCCGCATGGCGCACGACCACTACGACGTGCTGCCCGCACACCTCGTCGACGCCGTCCGCCGCGAGGTGGGCGAGCCGGTGTGACCGGGCGCCGGGGGCGGTCAGCCGGGCAGCGCCTTCTCGACGGCGCCCACGACCTCGTCGGAGGTGGGCTCCACCATCGGGTTGAACCGGGCCACGATCTCGCCGCCCGGGGCGATCACGAACTTCTCGAAGTTCCAGCGGATGTCGCCGGTGTGGCCGTCGGCGGCATCGGGCACGCCCACCAGCTGCTGGTAGAGCGGGTGGCGGCTCTCCCCGTTCACCTCGACCTTCTCGGTGACGGGAAACGTCACGCCGTAGTTCGTCGAGCAGAACGTAGCGATCTGTTCGGGGGTGCCCGGCTCCTGGCCGCCGAACTGGTTGCAGGGGACGCCGAGCACGGTGAACCCCCGGCTCGCGAAGCGCTCCTGCAGCTCCTCGAGGCCGGTGTACTGCGGGGTGAGGCCGCACTGCGACGCCACGTTGACCACGAGGACAGCCTTGTCGTCATACGCGTGGAGGTCGGTCGGGGTGCCGTCGAGGGCGTTGATCGGGACGTCGTAGATGGACATGACGGCAAGCTACCGACCGCGGTCCTGCCCGTCGCGTGCCGGTCGCGCTAGAACCGCACGCATGGACCTGTCGAAGCTCACGCCTGCCGATGCCGCCGTCGCCCTCCGAGGCCTCGAGCGGCGCTACCGGGCGCTCTTCGCCGGTCTGGGCGAGGACGAGTCGCCCGACGACCTCGCGCACCGCCGCGTCGAGGGGTGGTCGGCCATCGACCACATCGTGGCGGCCGCCCGGGCCATCGGCGGCTACGAGCGGGCAATGCACGCCGTGCTGACCCGTGACACCCCCGAGCTGTCGCCGGCCGACCTCGACGACGACCCGCACCCCCCGCTGGCACCGACCGGAACGGTGCACGAGCGCATCTCCGAGTTGGGCATGGAGACCGTGTCGATGGCCGAGCGCATCGAGGGCGTCCCGGCGTCCGACTGGACCCGTGAGGGCGTCGTGGGCGACGGCCCGGATCGGCGGGTGACCTCGATGGACCTGGTGCGGGGCGCCGTCGACGCCGGCGTCTCGCACCTCGACGCCGCCCGCAATGTGCTGTCGGCCGCCGTGGGAAAGCCCGGGCCGCAACGCTGAAGCCGGCGGGCTCTGCGGTACTGCGCGATGCCCTCCACAAGGTCGAGCGCATCTCCGGCGACGCCCGGGTCCGGCGCACCGCCCGGGCGGCCCTCGACGGCGCGGAGGGCGATCCCGCCGGAGGAGCCCCCGATCCGATCCATCGCCTTGCAGACATATAGCTTTGGAGTTATGTTCGGGGCCATGGCCGCGACCTTCGCCGTCCTGGCCGAGCCGGCCCGGCGCCGCATCCTCGATCTGCTGCTCGAACGGCCACGCCTGGTCGGCGAGCTGACCGACGAGCTCGGCCTCAGCCAGCCGGGCACGTCGAAGCACCTCGCGGTGCTGCGCCGAGCCGGCCTTGTCACGGTGCGGCGAGAGGCGCAGCGGCGCTGGTACGAGCTGCGGCCCGAGCCGCTCGCCGAGCTCGACGACTGGCTGGCGCCCTACCGCGCCCGCTGGACCGCCGCCCTCGACCAGCTCGAGGCCCACCTCGACGCCATGCCCAACCCCGGCGAGAGCCCCGAAGAGAGCGAGGACCCGACGTGAGCACGACCTTCGGCCCCACGCCCGAGGGGCGGCACGAGCTCCGCATGGAGCGCCGCCTCCCCCACCCACCCGCCAAGGTGTGGCGGGCCATCACCGAACCGGAGCACCTGTCGTCCTGGTTCCCGTCCAGCGTCGCGCTCGACCTGCGGGCCGGAGGGGACATGACCTTCACCCAGGGCGGCGACGACGGCCCGGAGCAGAAGGGCACGGTGCTCGAGGTCGACGCGCCCCGTCTGCTCGCCTTCGCCTGGGAGAGCTCGCTGCTGCGCTTCGACCTACGGCCGGACGGCGACGGCACCGTGCTCACGTTCAGCCACACCTTCGACGATCGCTACGGCGCCGCCAGCTTCACGGCCGGGTGGCGCGTCTGCTTCGATGCCCTGGACGACGTGCTGGCCGGGCGGAGCCCGGCCGAGCCGACGACGCCCGAGGCCATGGCCGCCGACCACGACCGCCTCGTCGCCGAGCTGGGCCTCGACGAGCCCCAGGTGACGGCGACCCCGGACCGCGGCTGGCAGTTGCGGTTTGAGCGCCAGCTCACCCGGTCGAACGCCGCAGCGTGGCCGGTGCTGCTCGGCGGGCCGACGCCCGCCGTGGGCGACCCCGCCCCCGCGGGCGTGGTGGTGCCTCCGGCGACGGGCGGCGCACCCGGCGCGGCCGGCGGCGTGTCGGCCGGCGCGGTGGACGAGGTCGCCGAGGCGGAGTTGCTTGCCTACGCCTGGCGCGGCGACGGCGGTGCGGCGGGCGACGTGCGCATCGAGATGCGGTCCGGGACCGGCCAGGGCGGACGGCTCGTCGTCACCCAGGCCGGCCCGGCCGGCAGCGAGGAAGTGCGGGACGCGGCCGCCACCGGCTGGCGGGGCCGAATCGACGATCTCGCCACCCGGCTCCGCTCCCTCCCGCCCGCCTGACGCAGCCGTCGGCGGCCGCTGGGCGTCCGGCGCTCCTCGTGTGTCCGGTGACGGATCCGGTCGGAAGACGACCAGATCCGTCACCAGAGGCGCGAAATCAGGGCGCCGGCGTCGCGCCGTCGAGCAGGATCGTCCAGGCGTCGACGTGCACCAGCGTGAGCAGGCCCATCGGGCTCCACGGATCGGTCGCCAAGCGGTCGCGGACGTCCTGCTCGTCCTCGGCGTCGACGACGAGCAGGATCCTCTCCCCCGCGCCGAGCGGCCCGCCGAGGACCACGAACCCCTCCGCGACGAGGCCGTCCATGAACGCGGCGTGCGTGTCCCAGGCGTCCTGCTCGCGCATGCCCCGTGCCGGGTCCCACGCCGGGCCCCGCCGCCTCAGCACAGCGAAGCGTGCCACCACGGAACGGTACCCCGGCGTTGACCGGCGCCGGCCTCCGGGCGGGGCCGACGTCTACTTGAGCTGCGACCAGTCCTCGGGGTTGTCCTCGACGAAGTGCTCGACGACGGTGCCGTCGACGCCGTCGACGAGCACGAGGCCGCGCTTGGCGGGCGGGTCCTCGTCGGAGTAGAGGAGGATGCGCCACAGGGGGCGGCTGCGCAGGCCCCGCCAGCCCATCTGGGCCGAGGCGTGGCCCACCGGGAAGCCGACCTCCCGACCGGCCGCGACGAGGGCGTCCTGCTCGTCGACGACCAGGTCCCACCCGGTGAGCAGGTGGTACGCCCCGACGACGGCGAGGATCACCCCACCGAGCACGTAGCCGCCGTTCACGTAGGTCGAGTCGACCGTCGCCCACACGGCGAGCGCCAGGGCGGCGAGCACGAGGTAGATGACGCCCGGCACCCGCCGCCGCTTGTTGTTCGGGAACAGGTACGGGCCGACGTAGCCGGCGGCGTGCAGGTCGTCGGGCAGCTCGTCGACGACGTCGTCGTCACGGGGCACGACCTCGCCGTCGGTGACGACCGCCGGTGCCTCGGCCGCCGCGGGCGCGACCGGCGCGGACGCCGTCTGGGGCTCGGGCTCGGTCGGGGTCACCTCGTCGGCCATGGCGCCCTCGCACGGTAGCGACCGGTCACGGCGTCGCCGAAATCGGGCCCAGCGTTGGCCAGGCCTCCCGCAGGCGGGCCCACGACTCGCCGAGCGACTCGGGCAGCACTCGGGTCTCGGCCACCGCCGTCATGAAGTTCGAGTCGGCGCTCCACCGCGGCAGCACGTGGATGTGCAGGTGCGACGGCACGCCGGCCCCGGCCGCCTCGCCCAGGTTGAGGCCCACGTTCACCCCGTGGGGCCGGTACGCCGCCTTGAGCGCCACCACGGCGTCGCGCACGGCGCCCCACAACTCCGCGGTCTCTTCCACTGTCAGATCCTCGAGCTCGCCCGCCTCGCGGTAGGGCATCAACAGCATGTGCCCGTTCGTGTACGGGAAGGCGTTGAGGATCGCGAAGGTCAGCGGCCCCCGCCACACGATGTAGGTCTGATCGTCGGGCAGCCCCGAGTCGAGGATGCGCCGGAACACCGAGCCCGACCCCGGGACCGACCCGGTGCCGACCAGTCCGCCGTTGCCGTGGGCCGTGACGTACGCGGAGCGCCAGCCGGCCCACAGCCGGTCCATCGGGCCGTCGCCCATCAGAGATGGGCGGCGATCTCGTCGCGCACGCGCGCCACGAGGTCGTCGACCGGCAGGCCGCGCTCGACCTGGCCGCCCCGGGGGTTGTCGCCGACCGTGCCGGCGGCCACGTCGTCGTCGCCCACCACCACCACGTGCGGGACCTTCTCGAGCTTCGCCTTGCGGATGCGGGCCCCGAGCGGCTCGTCGGCCTCGGCCGTCTCGACCCGCACGCCCTCGCCGCGCAGGCGATCGACCAGCGCCGCCGCGTAATCACCGTTCTCGGAGCGCACCGGCAGCACCTGCACCTGCACGGGCGCCAGCCAGGTGGGCAGCGCCCCCGCCGTGTGCTCGAGCAGGACGCCGAAGAACCGGTCGAAGGACCCGAACAGCGCCCGGTGGATCATGCGCGGCCGGTGCCGCTGGTTGTCGGCACCGACGTACTCGAGGTCGAAGCGGTCCGGGAACTGGAAGTCGACCTGCAGGGTCGACAGCTGCCACCGCCGCCCGATGGCGTCGCGCACGTGCACGTCGAGCTTGGGTGCGTAGAACGCGCCCTCGCCCTCGGCGACTTCGTAGGGGATGCCGGCCACCTCGACGGCGTGGCGGAGCGCGGCCTCGGCCTCGTCCCAGTTGCCGGGGTCGCCCACGAACTTCTCGGGGCGGGTGGCCAGCTCGGCCTCGAACTCGCTGAAGCCGAAGTCGCGCAGGAGCTTCAGCACGAACGCCAGCAGGTCGGCCAGCTCGCCCGGCAACTGGTCTGACGTGCAGAAGATGTGGGAGTCGTCCTGCGTGAAGCCCCGGGCACGGAGCAGGCCGTGGACCACGCCCGACTTCTCGTAGCGGTACACCGTGCCGAACTCGAACAGCCGCAACGGCAGCTCGCGGTAGGAGCGCTGGCGCGACCCGTAGATGAGCGTGTGCATCGGGCAGTTCATGGGCTTCGGGTAGTACGCCACGCCCTCGTCGAGCTCCATGGCGGGGTACATGCTCTCGGCGTACCAGTCGAGGTGGCCGCTGGTGGCGAACAGGTCGGCCTTGGCGATGTGGGGCGTGTAGACGAACTCGTATCCGGCGCGCTCGTGCTCGGACCGGCTGTAGTCCTCCATCAGCTTGCGGACCAGCCCGCCCTTGGGGTGGTAGAGCGGCAGGCCGCTGCCCACCTGCGGCGGGAAGCTGAACAGGTCGAGCTCGGCGCCCAGCTTGCGGTGGTCGCGCTTCGCGGCCTCCTCGAGGTGGTGGAGGTGGTCGGCGAGCGCCTTGCGCGAGTCCCACGCCGTGCCGTAGATCCGCTGCAGCTGCGGGTTGCGCTCGTCGCCCCGCCAGTAGGCCCCGGCCACCCGCATGAGCGTGAAGTGGCCCAGGTGGCGGCTCGTGTCGGCCACGTGCGGGCCGCGGCAGAGGTCGATGAAGCCCGGCCGGTCGTTGAACGGCGGGGGCTCCTTCGGGGCGGGCGGCGGGTTCTCGTACGTGCGGACCCGGCCCGACTGCGTGACCGACATGGGATCGGTCGAGGCGTCGTCGATGATCTCGAGCTTGAACCGGTGGCCCTTGAAGATGTCGCGCGCCTCGTCGGCCGTGATCTCGTCGCGCACGAACGGCTGGTGCTCGGCGATGATCTCGCGCATGCGGGCCTCGATGCGCCCGAGGTCGTCGGGGTCGAACGTGCCGCCGTCGGGCAGCTCGAAGTCGTAGTAGAAGCCGTCCTCGACGGGTGGGCCGATGCCGAATGTGGCGTCGGGGAACAGGTCGAGCACGGCCTGGGCCAGCACGTGGGCCGTCGAGTGGCGGATCGTGTAGAGCCCGGCCGGGCTGTCGGCCGTGACGATGGCGACCTCGTCGCCGTCCTGCAGCTCGGTGGCCAGGTCGCGCTGCTCGCCGTTGATCTCCGTGATGACCGCCGCCTTCGCCAGGCGGGACCCGATCGACGCGGCGAGATCGGCCGCGGTGGTGCCCGCGGCGACAGCGCGGGCGGAACCATCGGGTAGGCGGATCTCGATGTCAGGCATGGCATCCGAGGTTACCGAGCGCCGGGGGCAGCCCCGAACCGATTCCCCGACCCGGACCCGGTCAGGCCGGGTTCGCCAGCACCTCGGCCGAGGACCGCCGCACGCCGTCGAGCGGCGTGTCGTCGACGATGGCCTCGATCGACGACGTGTGCACCGTCACGCGGGCCTCGTCGCGGGCCCGGCCGGAGCCGGCGTACTCGTCGACGTAGTCCTGCTGCGACAGCTCCCGGATCTCGTACATCAGCTCGTCGGTGAGCTGGCGCAGCACCATGCGCTCGTCGCTCCGGTCGCGGCGGTGGCCGGGGTCGATCGGCCGGCCGATGCGTATCTCGCAGGACCGGAACGGCCGCGGCGCCTTGGCGCCGGGCGGCTGGATCTCGCGCGTGCCGACCAGCCCGACCGGTACGAGCGGCGCCCCTGTGCGCAGCGCCAGGCGGGCGGCGCCGGTACGGCCCCGGTGCAGGACGCCGTCGCGGCTGCGGGTGCCCTCGGGGTAGATGCCGAACAGCTCGCCGGCCTCGAGCACGCCGGCCGCCACGTCGAGCGCCCGCTGGGCGGAGTCGCCGCCGGACCGGTCGATCGGGATCATGCCGAGCGCCGGGAACAGGTACTTCGTCTTCCAGTTGTCGAGGTACTCGGACTTGCCCACGTACGTGATGCGGCGAGGCAGCACGCAGGGCAGCAGGAACGAGTCCATCACCGAGATGTGGTTCGGGCACATGATCGCGGGGCCGTCGTCGGGCACGTTGCGCAAGCCCGAGACCCGCATCTGCCACAGGGCGTTGAACATGGGCCGGAGGATCGCCCGGGCCACGGGATAGAGCTTCCCGTACTGGCGCCCGGCGTCCCCCACCCCGCCAGCCTACGACCAGCGGTCGCCCCCGCGCGCACGATCACCCGCCGATGCGCACACCCAGGAGCGCCGCACCGGCGGACACTCCCTCGCCGGCGGCGACCGCTCGGTCGAGCGCCCGCAGCGCCGCGGGGGCGTCGAGGTCGTCGTCGAGCGCGGCGCGCACGTCCTCGAGGCCGCCGTGGCCTGGGCCCGCGGCGTCCCAACGGGCCAGTCGGTCCGCGGCCTCGCCCATGAGCTCCTCGTGCCAGTCCCACGCCGTGCGGTAGTGGTGGGCGAGCACGGCGAGGCGGATCGCGCGGGCGTCCCACGCCTTGCGCAACTCCGACACGAAGGCGAGGTTGCCGAGCGACT
>Ga0126307_10000780_pt1 | contig 20974 bp, 19 predicted proteins | sample Plot28_FD_89955 | JGI IMG/M metagenome (GOLD analysis project Ga0126307, IMG submission 89955) | Serpentine soil microbial communities from UC McLaughlin Reserve, CA, USA - Plot28 | ecosystem: Environmental > Terrestrial > Soil > Grasslands | place: USA: UC McLaughlin Reserve, Lake County... | reverse complement strand
GGTCGCCGCCGATGCCGACGATCGTGGAGTTGCCGAGGCCGGCCTGCTTGAGCTCGTTGCCGATCTGGTAGGTCAGCGTCCCGGACTTGGAGACCACCCCGATGGAGCCCTGCTCGAAGAACTGGGCCGGGATGATCCCGACATTCGCCTTGCCCGGGCTGAGGACGCCGGGGCAGTTCGGGCCGATCAGCCTGACACCGGCGTCCCGTGCCTTCCAGTAGATGCCGAGCATGTCGTGGACCGGGATGTGCTCGGTGATCGTGATCACCGTCTCGATCCCGGCGTCGATCGCCTCGTCCATCGCGGCGGCTGCGAAGCGGGCGGGCACGAAGATCATCGACGTGTTCGCGCCCCGCTCGTCGACGGCCTCCTTGATCGTGTCGAAGATCGGGATCCCCTCGACCTCCTGCCCGCCCTTCTTGGGCGTGACGCCGGCGACCACATCGGTCCCGTAGCTCCGGTTGCGCAGTCCGTGGAAGCTCCCCTCGCGTCCTGTGAGCCCCGAGATCACGAGCCTCGTGTCGTTGTCAACGATGATCGACATCAGCTTGCCTTGGCGAGCTCCACGACCCTCTCGGCGGCTCCGAGCATCGTCTTCTCGAGGTGGAGGTTGGGCAGGTCGGAGTCGGCGAGCAGTCCCAGCCCCTCCTCGGAGTTGGTGCCATCAAGGCGGACCACCAGTGGAACTCCGATCTCCACCTGCTGAGAGGCCTCGATGATTCCCCTGGCGATCTCGTCGCCGCGGGTGATACCGCCGAAGATGTTGAAGAGGATCGCGCGGACCTTCTCGTCGGAGGTGATCACCTGGAGGGCGTCGACGATCGCCTCGGCCTTGGAGCCGCCGCCGGCGTCGAGGAAGTTGGCGGGCTCGCCGCCGGCCTGCGCGACCACGTCGAGGGTGGACATGCAGAGCCCGGCGCCGTTGCCGAGGATCCCGATGTCGCCGTCGAGCTTGACGTAGGTGAGGCCCTTCTTCTTGGCCATGCGCTCCTGCGGGTCCTCGATGAAGCCCTCCTCCAGATCGGCCAGGTCGTCGTGGCGGAAGAGGGCCGAGTTGTCGATCGTCACCTTGGAGTCGAGCGCGATCACGTCGCGGTCCTTGGTGACGACCATCGGGTTCACCTCGATCAGGGTCGCGTCGCTCTCGTTGAAGGCCTGGTGGAGCTTCACCATCATCTCCGCGGTCTTGTCGCGCGCGTCCTCGTCGACGCCGGCGTCGGCGACCAGCGTGCCCGCCTGGGCTTCGCCGAAGCCCTCGTGCGGCTCGATGTGCTGCCGGACCAGTGCGTCAGGGTCCTTCTCGGCGATCTCCTCGACGTTCATGCCGCCCATCGTCGAGAGCATCGCGAGGAGCTTCTTGGCCGAGCGGTCGAGGATGATGGAGGCGTAGTACTCGGCCTCGATGTCCGAGGCACGCTCGATCCAGACCCGATGAACCGTGAACGGGCCCTCACCGCGGGGACCGCGGATGTCCATCCCGAGGATCGCGTTCGCGTGTTCTTCGGCCTGCTCGCGGTCCTCGGCCACCTTGATGCCGCCGGCCTTCCCGCGTCCGCCGATCTGGACCTGCGCCTTGATCACGCACGGATAGCCGATCTCCTCGGCCGCCTCGACGGCCGCTTCCACGGTGTCGGCGGCTCGCCCTTCGGGTACGGGTACCCCGTGTCGGGCGAAGAGCTGCTTTCCCTGGTACTCGAGCAGATCCAAGAGCCGCGAGAGCGTACATGAGGCGCGGATCCGTCCGTTCCGGAGGCCGAGCAGCGCCGGATAAATGCAAATTGCCATAATCCCGCGGCTCTCATGGCCCTTCCCAAGCTGAAAGACATCAAGTGGGTGACGACAGATTGCTATGGCACCCTGATCGACTGGGAGAAGGGCATCATGGACGCCTTCAAGCGGGAGGCCGATCGCGATGGCCTCACGATCGACGGTCCGGCCTTCCTGCAGAGCTTCTTCGGGAAGCAGGCCCAGATCATGTCCGGCTCCTACGAGCTCTACGCGGAGGTCCTGCGGCGGGCCGCCGTGCAGGCCGCGGAGGAGATCGACTGGACGATCGAGCCCTCCCGCGCCCAGTTCCTCCCCGACAGCGTGGGGTCCTGGCCCCCTTTTCGGGAAGCCAATGCCGCGATGGACCGGCTCAAGGAGCGGTATGAGATCGGGATCGTCTCCAACGTCGACGACAAGCTGCTCGGCATCTCACGGCGCCACCTGCGCACCGAGCTCGACCTGGTCGTCACCGCGCAGCAGGTCCGCAGCTACAAGCCCGACCCGACGCACCTGCGCGAGTGCGCCCGCCGGATCGGCGGCAAGAAGGGCTGGGTCCACATCGCCTCCGGCTACGAGACGGACGTCGGCCCCGCGCTGAAGCTGAACGTGCCGACGATCTGGGTGAATCGCCACGGCGAGAAGCTCGAGGGCCGGAAGGCCCCGGACGCTACGGTCAAGAACATCCGCGAGGCCGCGGCGAAGCTTGGCGCGAAGTAGCGCCGCTATTCGATCGTCGCGAGCAGGTCCCCCGCGTTCACCGACGCGCCCTCCTTGACGGCGAGCTTGGCGATCTTGCCGTCCCTGTGAGCGGTGATCTCGTTCTCCATCTTCATCGCCTCGATCACGAGGACGACGTCGCCGGTCGAGACTTCCTGGCCCTCCTCGGCCCGGACCTTGAAGACGTTTCCCTGGAGCGGAGAGACCAGGTCGTTGCCGGAAGCCGCGGCGCCGCCTCCGCCGCCGGATCGCTCGCGCTTCGGCGGCTTGCGAAGGCTGGGACCCGCCCCGGCCGCCCCGGGGGCGGGGGCCCCGACCGCGTCGCCGATCACCTTGACGTCGAAGAGCTTGCCGCCGACCTCGACCTGATAGCTGCGCTCGGCCTTGCCGTCCCCTGAGGCCTCCTCGTCCATCGCCAGTGCGGGATGGGCCTCCGGCGCCAGGGACTTGAGCCACTCCTTGTCCTCTGTGAGGTCACGGCAGGTCTCGCCGTTCGCCCACTGCTTGGTCGCGAGCAGGGCCCGGTGGAAGGGGACGAGCGTGGTCAGGCCACCGATCTCGTACTCGCCGAGGGCGCGCAGCATCCGGGCCGTCGCCTTCTCGCGGTCGAGGTCCCAGACGATCAGCTTGGCGAACATCGGGTCGTACATCGGCGTCACCTCCGAGCCGGCCTCCACGCCCGAGTCGACCCGAACGCCCGGGCCTGCCGGCTCGCGGTAGATGGTGATCCGTCCCGGCGCCGGCGCGAAGTTCTTGTGCGCGGCCTCCGCGTTGATCCGGCACTCAATCGCGTGCCCGCGCAGCGCGACCTCCTCCTGCGCGATGGAGAGCTTCTCTCCGGCGGCGATCCTCACCTGCTCGCGGACGATGTCGAACCCCGTGACCAGCTCGGTGACGCAGTGCTCCACCTGGACGCGGGTGTTCATCTCGAGGAAGAAGTAGTCCTCGCCGACCTGCAGGCCCTCGATGGTCCCGGCGGAGCGGTAGCCCACTGCGGCCGCGGCATCCGTCGCGATCTTGCCGATCCGCTCGCGCATCTCGTCGTCGACATGTGGGCCCGGGGCCTCCTCGATCAGCTTCTGATGGCGGCGCTGGATCGAGCAGTCGCGCTCACCGAGATGGATCACGTTCCCCTTCGAGTCCGCCAGCACCTGAACCTCGACATGCCGCGGATCCTCGAGATAGCGCTCCAAGTAGACGGTCGGGTCGCTGAAGAACTTCTCGCCCTCGCGGGAGGCTCCCTCGAAGGCGGACTCGAGCTCGTCCTCGCTCATCGCGACTCGGAAGCCCTTGCCACCACCACCACCGGCCGCCTTGCAGGCGATCGGATAGCCGATCTCCTCCGCCTGCTTCTTGGCCGCCTCGGCGTCCTTCACGGGCTCCGTGGCGCCCGGGACGATCGGTACGCTCGCCTTCTGCATGATCTGGCGCGCCTCGGTCTTTGAGCCCATCGCCTCTATCGCCTTCGGCGGGGGCCCGATCCAGGTGAGCTTCGCCTTCTCGACGGCCGCCGCGAACGGGGCGTTCTCGGCGAGGAAGCCGTAACCAGGATGGACCGCCTCGGCGCCGGCGTCCTGCGCGACCTCGAGGATCTTCTCGACGTTCAGGTAGCTCTCCGCCGGGGAGGCGGGCCCGAGCAGGAAGGCCTCGTCGGCCTCACGAACGTGCGGCGCGTCGCGCTCGATCTCCGAGTAGACGGCGACCGAGCCGATCCCCATCTCCTTCAGGGTGCGCGCTACCCGGATGGCGATCTCGCCGCGGTTTGCGATCAGGACTTTCTCGAACACGGCGGGGGAGTATTGCGGGAAAGGCGGAAACCCGGGGTTGCCAAGCGGGGCTATACCTTTCCGCTGTGCCCCTGACCGCCCATGAACGGGTTGCGGGCGCGGCTATCGCGCTTGTGGGGACATTCCTCCTGCTGACAGGGACCGCCGCGGCCACCGCTCCCGCAACGCCGACGATCACCGAGCCATCCACGGACGGGCAACTGGTGCATCCGGAGGACGTGCACATGGAGGCCGGCGGCTTCTCAGACGCCGACAACGACATACACAGCTGCACGGACTGGGAGATCTGGACCGCCGCCCTCTCGCAGAGGCTCTGGCACGCCGACTGCAAGACCGGTTTGCTGGCTGTCCACATCCACCTCGCGGACGGATCCTTCGACACCGCCACTCACCTCGACTACGACTCGAGCTACGTGCTGCGGGCGCGCTTCCACGACGGTGCCGCGGAGGTAGGAGGCTGGGCCCAGAGGCTGTTCGACACGATTCCGCCGGCCTCGCCCGGCGGCGACGTTGCCTGGACCCCGGTGCAGCCCGGCTACACGGTCGACGAGATCGCGGGTGGCCTCCAACTGCCGACGAACATCGCCTTCGTTCCGAACCCGGGTAGCGCCCCCGGCGATCCGCTCCTCTACATCACCGAGCTCTACGGGTCGATCAAGGTCGTCACGAACGACGGAGCCGTCAGCGACTACGCGACGGGGTTGCTCAACTTCAACCCGACCGGGGACTTCCCCGGATCGGGGGAACAAGGGTTGACCGGAATCGTCGTCGATCCGAGCTCCGGCGACGTGGTCGCCAGCCGCCTGGTTGACGACAGTCCTCCGAGCGGTCCCCACTATCCGCAGGTGATCCGCCTGCACAGCAATGACGGTGGGCACACCGCGGCGACGCTTCAGAACGTGCTGTACATGCAGGGGGAGACTCAGGGCCAGTCGCACCAGATCTCGAACCTCAGCTTTGGACCCGACGGCAAGCTCTACGTCCACATGGGCGACGGCTTCGACTCCTCCAGGGGCCTCGACCTCAGCTCCTTCCGGGGCAAGGTGCTGCGCATGAACCTCGACGGAACGCCACCTGCCGACAACCCCTTCTACAACGCCGGGAACGGGATAACGGCGACGGACTACATCTACGCCTACGGCCTGCGCAATCCCTTCGGCGGCGCCTGGCGTGCCTCGAACGGCAAGCACTATGAGGTCGAGAACGGGCCGTCGGTCGACCGGCTGGCCCGAATCGATCCCGGCGTCAGCTACGGATACGACGGCAGCGACGCGAGCATGCACACGAACGCGCTCTACAACTGGGATCCCGCGCACTCCCCGGTCAACGTTGCCTTCGTCCAGAGCCAGACCTTCGGCGGCAGCTTATTCCCGCCATCGCGGTGGGATCACGCCTTCGTCACCGAGTCGGGCCCGACGTATGCGACCGGGCCGCTGGTGCGGGGCAAGCGAATCGTCGAGTTCGAGCCCGACGAGGACACGGGCGAGATCGGCGGCCATCCGCACGACCTGGTCGAGTACACGGGCACCGGCAAGGCCACCGCCGTGGGCCTCGCCGCGGGGCCCGACGGCCTTTATTTCACCGAGCTCTACAAGGACCTCGACTACACAACGCCGATCGATCCGGGCGCCAGGCTGTTCCGGATTCGCTACGGCGCGCCAGTGAGGCCGACGCTTACCGCCACTGCTCCGGGCTCCCCGGCAAATGAGAACTCGCCGATCGTCTTCGGCTCCGCGCAGGCGGGCTCGACGGTCCACCTCTACACGGATTCGGCCTGCACGGCTCAGGTCGGGACGGCGAGCGGGATCCAGCTCGGCTCGCTGGGAATCCAGGTGAGCGTCCCTGACAACTCGACGACGAGGTTCTTCGCCACGGCGATCATCGGCGGCGATACGTCCGGATGTTCGGCGCCGCTCACCTACGTCGAGGACTCCCGTCCGCTTAAGACCTTCGACCTGAAGGCGGCGAAGCGCCACTGCAAGAAGAAGTACCGGGGCAAGAAGCGCGCCAAGAAGCGCGCCAAGTGCGTCAAGCGCGCGAAGCAGAAGGCCCGCGCGCTCTAGTCCTTGACGGCACCGGTCGCCGGCTCGCGTCGGGCACGGGCCCGCGCCGCCAGTTCGCGCTCGAGCTTGGCGTCGCGCTCCAGCTGCGCCTGTTCGTCCGGGTCGTGCTCGACCTCCTTGCGCAGGGCGATCTGCACAGCGAACAGCGCAATGACCCCGACGCTGGCGATGGCCACGACCCAGGGGACGAGGTCGGTATCGGCCTTGTTCAGGATCGTCAGCCCGGCGGCGATCAGGATTATGCCGAGCGCGGTACGCAGGAGGCCCTGCGGCCACTTGACGGAGAGCTGGCTGCCGAGGATCACCCCGGGCACCGACCCGACCAGGATGTTGCCCATCAGCCCGTAGTCGATGTTGCCGCCGACTGCATGGGCGATGCCGGCGGCCCAGAGCAGGAGCGCGGCATGAACCACGTCCGTGCCGACGACCTTCTGGGGACGCAGGCGGTAGACGGTGAGCAGCATCATCCCGATCAGGGTTCCGCTGCCCGCCGAGCTCAGCCCGATCACGAATCCGGTGGTGGCGCCGATGCTCACCGCGGCCACCTTGTGGCGGGTGTGCATCTCGAAGTCGTCGCGCTCCTGGATCCTTTTCGCGAGGAAGAAGCCGCGCAGGAGGGTGGCGGCGCCGACCACCAGCAGGCAGGCTGCGAGGATCGCGAAGACGGTCTCGTCGAGCTGATCGCCGAGCTCGCGCTTGAGCAGATCGAGAATCCAGACGCCGAGGATCGCCATCGGCACGCTGCCGATCGCCATCCAGTAGACGAGCGGCATGTTCACCGTCTTCAGCTTCAGATGGCGCCAGCTGCCGGCGGTCTTCGTGATCGCCGCGTAGGCGATGTCCGTTCCGATCGCGGTCGTCGGTTTGATGCCGAAGATCAGCACCAGCAGGGGCGTCATGATCGAGCCGCCGCCCATACCCGTCAGGCCGACGAGGAAGCCCACGCCGAAGCCGAAGACGATGATCGCTGGATCCATTGGGGAGTTGAGTCCTGCCGCGGCCGCTTTGGACGAGGGCCGCAATGCCGAGCTTGTTCCCTTTTATGACCGAGTCAGTCCTAAAAGAGAGCGGCGACCTTAGCGAAAGCCACCATTTCCCCCTAATTGCTCGGTTTTCTTGTGCCGAAAGTTGCTTAGCGGGTGACCCAGGCGCCTTCGTCCTCGGTCAGCTCGAGGACCTCGGCGGGAATCTTGCCGTCACGCAGGTCGGCGATCGAGACGTTCTCGAGCACCCGGCGCAGGGAGGCGCGCACGGCGATCCAGACGTCTGAGAGCCGTTCCGCGTTGCCGGGGTAGGAGGTCTGCTCCGGCGCCTGGTCCTGGATGTTCGCCAGCGGCCCCTCGACCGCCCGGATCACGCTCGCCAGCGTGATCTCCTCCGGTGGCTTCGCCAGCCAATAGCCGCCGCGGGCGCCGCGGCGCGCACGGACCAGGCGCGCGTGCTTGAGCTCGAGCAGGATGTGCTCCAGGAACTGCAGCGGGATGTCCTGCGCCTCGGCCATCGCCTCGCCCTTGACGGGCTCGTCGCCCGCCGCGGCCATCTCCACCGCGGCGCGGACCGCGTAGTCGGCTTTCGCCGAGATCCTCATATGCTGCGCCGCTCTTGATCGACCTCCAGAGCCATTCCACATTCTCCGACGGGGAGCTGCCGCCCGCGCAGGTGGTGGCGACCGCGGTGGAGCAGGGCGTCACCACGCTCGCGCTCACCGACCACGACGGGATCGACGGCGTTGCGGAGGCCGCGAGGGCGGCGTCCGAGGCAGGGATCGCGCTGGTCCCGGCAACGGAGATCTCGTGTGTTCACGGCGGCCTCGATGACATGCATATGCTCGGCTACTGGGTGGACACGACGGCGATCGCCCCGGCGATGCAGCGAGCGCAGCAGGAGCGGATCACGCGGGCCGAAGAGATCGTCGAGCGGCTCAACGCGCAGGGCGTCCCGGTGCGCTTCGAGGACGCGATCGCGCAGGCCGGTGACGCCTCGTCGGTCGGCCGCCCGCACATCGCGAAGGCGGCCGGCGTGAAGCCCGACGCCATGAGCGCCTTCTTCGAGGAGTGGCTGGTTCCGGGCGCGAAGGCGTTCGTCTCGCGCCGCTGGCCTCCGGCGGCCGAGGCGGTCGAGCTGATCCACGGCGCGGGCGGCGTTGCCGTGCTCGCCCACCCCTTCTGGGACATGAGCGAGCCCGACCAGGTCGCTGCGATCGTGGGTGACCTCGACCTCGACGGGGTCGAGTGCTTCTACCCCGCCCACGACCGGGCACAGACGAGGTTCCTCGTCGAGCTCTGCAGGGATGGGGGCCTGGCGGCTACTGCCTCCTCGGACTTTCACGGCCCCTCCCACAAGATGTTCAACTCCTTCGGCGCCTACTCGACCTACGACCTCGGCGAGCCGGAGCTTCCATGACTAGACGGGTTGCTCCTCGGCTTCGCCTGCGGGGCACCCTCGCACTGAATTAGGCGGGCTGCGCGGCCGGGATCAGCTGGCGCTCCTCGAGCAGCGTGAGGACCTTCGCTGCGTCCTCCTCGGCCGAGTCTTGCTCGGTGTCCAGGGTGAGCTCCGGGTTGAGCGGCGGCTCGTAGGGATCGGACACGCCGGTGAACTCCTTGATCTCGCCCCTGAACGCCTTCTCGTAAAGGCCCTTCACGTCGCGCTCGGCGCAGACCTCGACCGAGGCCTTGACGTAGACCTCGATGAAGCGATCGCCCATCACGCCGCGCGCCTCATCGCGAATCTCGCGGTAGGGGGAGATCGCGGCGGTGATCACCGGGACGCCGTTGCGGGAGAGCAGGTCCGCGACGAAAGCGATCCGGCGGATGTTCGTGTCGCGGTCCTCCTTCGAGAAGCCGAGGCCCTTGGAGAGGTTCTCGCGAACCACGTCGCCGTCGAGCACCTCGACCTTCGAGCCCCGCTCGCGGAGCTGCTCCTCGACGATCTTCGAGATCGTGGTCTTGCCGGCGCCCGAAAGCCCCGTGAACCAGAGTGTGAAGCCCTTATCGTCAGCCATTGCCTTCCTCTTTGTATGAGTCGATCAAGATCTGAGCCACCTCGGGGCGGCTGAATTCCTCGGGCGGCAGCTCGCCGTTCCCAAGCATCTCCCGCACCTTGGTGCCGCTCAGGAAGACGTGCTCCTGTGAGCCGTGCGGGCAGGTCTTGCCCGACGCCATGCCCTCGCACTTGTTGCACCAGAAGGAGTGCTCGAAGAAGAGCGGCTGGATGCCGAGCTTGTCGATGTCGATTTCGTCGAATATCTGCTGGGCGTCGTAGGTGCCGTAGTAGTCCCCGACGCCGGCGTGGTCGCGTCCGACGATGAAGTGGGTGCAGCCGGAGTTCCGGCGCGCGATCGCATGCAGGATCGCCTCCCGGGGGCCGGCGTAGTGCATCTTCGAGGGGAAGACGCCCAGGATCACGCGGTCGTCCGGGTAGTAGTCCTGCATCAGGATCTCGTAGCAGCGCATCCGCACGTCGGCGGGAATGTCGCCCGCCTTGGTCTTGCCGATCAGCGGGTGGATGAAAAGGCCGTCCGTGATCTCGAGGGCGCACTTGGTGAGGTACTCGTGCGCGCGGTGGATCGGGTTGCGCGTCTGGAACGCGACGACGCGCTTCCAGCCGCGCTCCTCGAAGGCCTTCCGCGACTCATCGGCGGTGAAGTAGCGCCGCATGAAGGCGTCCTCGTGATCGGGCAGAGCGTCGACCTCGTAGGTGCCGGCGATGCAGCGCGCGCCCTCCTCGAAGATCGCGGCGACGCCGGGGTGCTCCTTGTCCGTGGTGCGGTACACGTTCTCGGCCTCCGCCTCGAGGTCGCGCTCGAAGATCTCGGTGACGTTCAGGCGGCCGAGGGGCTTGCCCTCGTCGCTCGAGACCTCGACGGTGTCGCCCTCGGAGACGTCGAGGCCGGTGGCGAGGGTGATCGGAATCGGCCAGTACTCGCCGCTCGCCAGGGTCATGTTCTCGACGACGCTCTTCCAGTCATCGTGGCCCTGCGGGCCCTGGAGGGGGGCGAAGCCGCCGTTCCCGATCATCTCGAAGTCTGCGGTCTGGCGATCGGTCAGCTGCAGCTTGGTTGCGATCTGGGTCATGACGTCAGGGAGGGAGAAAGTGGATCGGATCGGTCAGGAAGCGCGGCAGGTTAGCGACTCGGGCGTCTTACGTCAGTCGCCCTAGCCGTGGAGCCCGCATTCGGTCTTCTCGAGGCCGGCCCAGCGCCCCGCCCGCGCGTCCTCGCCGGCCCCGGGCTTCCGGGTGCAGTGGGTGCAGCCGATCGAGGGATAACCCTGGTCGTGCAGGGGGTTGTACGGGATGTCGTGCTCGTGGAGGTAGCCCCAGACCTGCTCCTCGGACCAATCCGCCAGCGGGTTGAGCTTCCAGAGGCCGAAGCGCTTGTCCCAGGCGAACTTCGGAGCCTTCGCACGGGTCTGGGAATCGGAGCGGCGGATGCCGGAGACCCAGAGGTCGACCGCGGCGAGCGCGGAGCGCATCGGCTCCACCTTGCGGATGCCGCAGCAGGCGTCGGGGTCCTGGCTCCAGAGCGCGTCGCCGTAGAGGCCGGCCTGTTGCTCGAGGGTGATCGAGCTATACCGGTGGAACCTGATTCCGTAGCGCTCCTCGAGCCGGTCCTTGGTCGCGTAGGTCTCGGGGAAGAGCACGTCGGTGTCGAGGTAGAAGAAGCGGGCGTTCGGGTCGATCGTGCGCGCCATGTGGACGGTCACCGAGCTCGTCTTTTGGAACGAGCAGGCGATGTACATGTCGGGGCTGAACGTCTCGAGCGCCCAGCCGAGGGCATCCTCGGCGTTGGCGTCCTCCAGCTCCGCCGCCTTCTCCTCGGGATCGAAGCCGAGGCCGTCGAGCTCCGCCTCGGGCACCGCGGCGTGCTCGGTCGCGGCGGCCTCGTGCAGGATCCCCTTGCGGCCTTCACCCGAGGGCGCGCGAGGCGCAGCCGAGCGCGACCCGTTTTGTGAGGCGTGATTCACGACCGGTTGTGTAGCGGTCGGCTCCACTAGATCGCGCACTCGCCTTCCCCGCGCTGGACCTTGTAGGGCTCCGAGCGGTTCCAGTCGATGAAGTGGAGGAGGTTCTCGGCGTTGAACTCGACCGGCAGCTTGAGGTCCGAGATCAGCTCCTCGAACGGTTCGGTGCCGACGCGGTCCACGAACTCCTTGAAGGTCTCACCGTCGGTGCGCTCGGCTTCGTAGTGGCGAATCCAGCGCTCGACCGCGTCCGGGACACGCTTGGCCGGCAGCCGGGCCTTGAGGCGGTGCCCGTAGACGACGTTACCGTGCTCCCAATTGCCGCCGACGTGCGGGATGTAGGCGGGGATCGTGTGGTCGCCGACCTTGATGGAGGCGCCGTAGAAGCCGATCGTGCCGATGTGGTGCTGGCCGCAGCCATTCGGGCAGCCGCTCATCTTGATCTGGATCTGCTTCGAGAACGGATCGGTGATCTCCATTTCCTCGATCCGCTTGTCGATCGCGCGGTTGAGACCCATCGAGCTGGTGATGCCGAGCTTGCAGCTGTCGGTGCCGGGGCAGCTGACGACGTCCTTGATCGTGAAGGCGCCGCCCTCACCGAGGCCGAGCTCCTTGAGCTTGAGCCAGACGTCGTAGACCGACTCCTCGCGCACCCAGCGCAGGACGAAGTTCTGCTGCACGGTGGTGCGGGCGTAGCCGCCCGAGAACTCGCGCATGATCGCGGCGAGACCGCGGAACTGGTCCGGTGTGAGGTCGCCGCGCGTGACCTTGACGGCCACGGTGATGAAGCCCTCCTGGCGCTGGGGCTGGACGTTCTCGGCGACGAAGGCGTCGAACTCGGAGCGGTCGCCGTTCGGCGTGCCGTAGGACTCGGGCAGGTCCGGGGCGTTCGCCTCCTCGTTGTGGATATAGAGGAGGTGGTCGATGGTGAAGTCGCGCTCGTTGACCCAGTCGCCCTCGAGCTCGGCGTCGACCATCTCGCGGAAGGCGTCCATGCCGATCTTGTCGACCAGCACCTTGATCCGGGCGCGCATGCGGTTCTCGCGCAGCCAGTCCTGGCGGTCGAAGATCCGCAGGGCCGCCTCCGTGACCTTCAGGTAGTCACCGTTGTCGAGCTCGACGAAGTCGTAGAGGGTGGGGGCGAGGCGCGGCTGGATCGAGGTGCCGCCGCCGATCCGGATCTCGACTCCGCGAACCTGCTCGCCGTCGACCTCCTTCACCTTCGGGATGAACCCGACGTCATGGATCAGGCTGATCGCACGGTCGTCCTCGGACGCCGAGAAGGCCGTCTTCACCTTGCGCGGCATCAGCTGGGTAGTCGGGTGGCGGACGAAGTAGCGCGCATACGCCGCTGCGTAGGGAGTGATATCGAAGGGCTCGTCCGGCGCCACGCCGGCCCAGGGGTCGCCGGTGACGTTGCGCATCGTGTTCCCACAGCCCTCGCGCGATGAGAGCCCGGCCTGCGAGATCTGGCGGATGAACTCGGCCGCGTCCGCCAGTGGGACGTGGTGGATCTGGATGTTCTGGCGGGTGGTGATGTGGCCCTTGTTGAGCGGCGCGAACTGCTCGATCGCATCCGCAAAGGCCTCCATCTGCTCGGGGCTGACGCCGCCGTACGGGAGCTTCACCCGGATCATCTGCACGTCCGGCTGGCGCTGGCCGTAGACGCCCTGTTTGAGGCGGAAGCCGATGAACTGCTCCTCGGTCTGCTCACCCCTCAGGAAGCTGGCGGCCTCGTTGTCGAAGTCGTCGAATTCCCGCTCGAGGATCGGGATGACATGGCCGGGGACGTTCTCGTAGACCTCCGGGTTCTCGAGCGAACCGAGCCTGCCCTTGCCGTGCTGCTTCTTGCCGGCGTCCTGCTTGAGCGTCGAGGGGTCGACGGTCTTCTTCGGCTTCGGGGTGGCGCCGTTCGTCGGCGCGGACTTCTTCTGGGTCTCGGGAGCGGAGACGGGCTCCATTGGAGCGGGTCCTTTCGTCGACGTGCTTGCCCGGCGGTTTACCGCCCGGCCAATCTAGCAAACCTGATCGAGTTTCAGGTGTTTATCGCTGGCGAGGCCGTCGAGGTTAGCCGGACCCGCTCCCACGGGTGGGCTACATCTCGCCGTGTACGGCCAGGATGTTTCCTGACGGATCCTTGAACCAGGCGATCCCTCCGGCGGGCCCATTGCGGTCGATGCCCTTCTCGTCCTGGTCGAATCCGTCGTAGCGCTCGAAGGTGATGTTCTTCTCCGCGAGCTGGTCGACGACGGCCTCCACGTCTCCAACGGGGAAGTTGAGGATCGTGTAGTTCGCCGGCTCCAGATCGGCCTTTTCGTAGATCAGGATCGACCGATCGCCATCGAGGCGAAGCTCCAGAAGCGGCTGTGGCGCGCCGACGTCGAGCTCCGCGACCTCGAGACCGAGCGTTTCTCCGTAGAACTGCTTCGTCTTCTCGATGTCATTCACGGCGAACCCGCTGTACGCCTTGCTTGCGTCGAGCATGCTGGCTCCTCTCGTCTTTGAGTTCACCCATAGCGACCGGCGAACCGCCAGAGATTCATCGGTCGCGGTATAGATCGCTGGGTGCCCGAGATTCCGGTGATCTCCCGCGACGCCGTCTTCGCGGCGATCGATCCGAAGATCGCGATCGACCGCACCCGCGAGGCGTTCGAGCGCTATGGCCGCGGCGAGTGGACGATGCCGGCGAAGGTCTACCTGGACAGCCCGCCGCACGGCGACTTCCGCGCGATGCCGGCGCTGGGCGATGGGCTCGCGCTGCTCAAGTGGGTGACCTCGTTCCCCGGCAACAGCGCGAAGGGCCTGCCGGTCGTGCGCGGCGAGGTCCTGCTCTCCGATGCGGAGACCGGCGAGGAGCTCGCGGTGATCGAGTGTTCGTCCGTCACGTCGCTGAGAACCGGAGCCGCGGCCGCGGTCTCGGCCCAGATCTTGGCGGCAGAGGACGCGAAATCGGTCGGGATCATCGGCAGCGGCGTCAACGGAGCTTGGGCGGCCCGCTGCCTGGCGGCCGCCGGCTATGGGCCGGGAGTCTGCGCCGATCCGCGGGTCGACCCCGCCGAGGCGCTCGCGGACGAGCTCGACTGGCGGGCCGGCGATCGCGGCGAGGCGGCCGCGCAGGACGTCGTCGTCACCGTGACGCCGGGTGAAGAGCTGGTCATCCTGGACGACGACCTGCGCCCGGGTCAGCACCTGGCCCTGCTCGGCGCGGACGCGCACGGGAAGCAGGAGGTCGACCTCGCCGCAATCGCGCGCTGCCGCCTCTTCTGCGATGAGTGGGAGCAGGCCAGCGCCGGCGGCGAGCTCGCCAACGCCGCGGATACCGGACTGGTGAGCCGCGACCGCGTCACCCAGATCGGCGACGTTCTGAACGGCGCGCCGGGCCGCGCCTCGGACGACGAGATCACGCTGTTCGACTCGACCGGGCTCGCGATCCAGGACCTGGCGATCTGCCGGGCCGTCTACGAGCGCTGGCGCGACGGGGCACTCGAGGCACCCGTCGTTCAGCTCTGATGCAAGCGGCGGCGGGCGTTGCCCTGCAGGCGCGCGCCCGCCGCCACCTCTCCTCCAAAGCTCTTTAGTCGACCTCGGTGCCCTCGACCAGGAATGCGACCCGCACATGCGCGCGCCACTCGTCCAGGTTCTCGCCGCGCAGTCCGGTGGAGACCACGTCGACCGCCCGGATGTTCCGCAGCGAGCTCTGCGCCTGCTTGAGCGCCTGCTGCGCTGCGTCATCGGAAGACTTCTTTGAGCTGCCGACCAGCTCGATGATCTTTACGACGGCCACGAGCCCTCCCTCTCCTCTCGGAGCGATGAGTTTGCGGGTCGTGTTCTATTCGAACGGGCGCCGCAGGGCAAGCCCGCAAATTGCGTTTCAGCGAGGACCCCAGCCGCCCGCGAGCTGAGATCGCGCCGAGACGCCCTCACGCAGGGCCGCCCGCTGCCAGCGACTCTTCTCGATGACCTGTGGAGCGGGCGCCGTCTCCCGGAGAAAGCGCTCGAGAGCGGCCGCGATGGCGGCGGCCTCCTCGGGCGAGGCGGTCGCGCTCTCGATCGTGATGCTGGGCCGCGGCGGGGCCTGCTTGCCGTTACGCGCCACGGCGCCAGTCTAGGTGTGGCGAGGGCGCCGGCGGCCCGTGACTCGGCCGCCGGCGCCCAACCACGTCAGCTGGAGGAGGTGACTCCCCTGGCCTGCTCCTCGCCGGAGTCGCTCAGCTCCTCGGCCTGCTCGCGGCTGCTCTCCTGAACGGTCTGCTTGACGTTCTGAGCAGCGTCCTGAGCGGACTCGGTGGCGGCCTCCGCGGCGTCCTGCGCGACCTGCTTGCCGCGCTCGAGCGCCTCCTGGCCGGTCTCCGCCGCGCGCTGCTTGACGTCGTCCGCCATCGGTCCGACCTTCTCGTCCTCGATTCGCGTCGAGGGCAGGAGCATCCCGATCAGGAAGCCCGCCGCCACACCGCCGAGAGCGAGGCCGAGCGGGTTCTCCTCGGCGACTCCTACCGCCTGCCGCGCGCCCTGCTTCACGCCGGAGGCGTCGGGCGTCGCATCGCTGACTCGCGATCTCGTGCCCTGCATCTGCTCCTTCAGCCGGTCGCGCTTGTCGGCGATCGACTCCTTCACACGTCCCGGCACGTCGGCCTTGTGGGCCAGCTGGTCCACGGTGTCACCCATCCGGTCTCGCGTGTCCTCTATCTCCTCACGGATTCGGGCTGTCTCTTCGCCCATTCGATGTCCTCCTTCAAGGTCTCGACGGTTTGTTCCGGTTGCGGCGGAGCGGCTTCCTCCACCTTGTGCTTGCCCTGGAGCGCCAGCACTCCCGCGATCGCGCCCCAGAGGACGGTCACGATCAGCGCGGCCAGCCAGGCGTCCATCGCCTCGGCGAGCACGAGGATCAGAAAGGCGGTGAGAGCGCCGAAGGCGCCGAGGCCGAACAGCCCCGCTCCTCCGAACATCCCCACTCCCTTTCCCGCTTGCCTCCCCTTCTCCGTGAGCTCGGCTTTGGCGAGCTCGAGCTCCTTGCGGATCAGGGTCGAGGCGTCCTGGGAGAACTGCTTGAGCAGCTCTCCGGTGCTCTCGCCGTTCTGCTGAGCCATGCGATCACCTCACCCCGGCGGGGGTCGCCACGCCCTCGCGATGCACCGAGGTAGCTGCCGTCTCGGTGGCCGGTGTGGCCGGAGGCGTCAGCTGGCGCTGGCTGCTCGCCGTGGCGGCTCCGGTGCCCTGGCGGCTCGAGTACCGCTCGCGGCTCGAGGCCTTCAGGAACCGCGCCGCAGCGAAGCCGGCGATCGCCGCGCCGGCCAGCACGACCCACGGCTGGCGCCGGCCGAAGTCCTCAACGTCGCTGAGGATCCGGTCAGCGTCCGACTCCCGCAGATAGCTCGCGGCCCGATCGATCCGATCGGCTGCCTGTTCCGCGACATTCGCGGGTCCTTCCTTACCCTGATTGCGAAGCTCCTGTCCGACCGACCGGATGTCCTCGGCGGTGCTGCCGACGCGCTCGCCGGCTTCGGTGGATCGCTGATCCACCTGCTCGCGGACCTTGTCCTGCGCCTGAGAAGCCACGTTCTGGGCGGTCTCCTTGGCCTGTCCGGCCGCCTCGCCCACCTTCTCGCGGGCCTGGTCGGCGACCTGCTGGGTCTGGCCCGTCTGGTCGTGTCCTTGTGATGCCTCCATCTGGTCTCCTAACTCGTCGAGACCAGGGAGCGACGACCGGCCGCCCGCAGGCGACTTCGATCGACCTCCCTGGAGTGGTCAATTCGGGATGTGGCCCTCCCCCAAGAGCCCCGGCGGTCCCGCTATCGAGAGAAAGCGCGCGCCACGTCCATGTCGCTCGCCGACTCTCCTCTCGGTTACCCGATGGATATCGCTGGAAACGAAAGTGGAACAGCGGAGGGCGAAGTGCTACAGCGGGTCGGTGACCGTCGCGGCTGTGCGCTGCCGGTCTCGCTCAGGCGAGGCTCACTTCGCGCCGCCGAAGCGCAACCCGTGCTTCTCGATCAGCCCGGGAACGCTCCCGGGATCGACCTCGAGCTCGTACTTGGCACTGATCGCGGCTCGCTTCTCGGGGTCGGGGGGCCCGGAGGCGACGAGTTCACCGATCTCGCGGAAGTAGCGCTCGAATCCCGCCGGTGAGATCAGCTCGAGCAGCCGAGCCCGCTCATCGCCTGCGTTCCAAAAGGTGTGCCACTGTCCCCGCGGCTTCAAGACCAGCTCACCGGGACCGGCGAAGACCACGTCATCGCCGAGCTGGGCGCCCATCCGGCCCTCGAGGACGTAGCTGTACTCGTCCTCGTTGGCATGCCTGTGGAGCGGTGCCGCCAAGGCGCGAGGCCCGAGCGGGTGCTCGACGAGCGCGAACTGCCCGCCGGTTTCCTCCCCATCGATCATGAAGCGGATGCCGAGGCCGCCGAGATCGACGAAGTCACCATCCTCGGGCCCCACGAGCTTCGGCCCATCGGCCATCGCTAGAGCGGAATGTTCCCGTGCTTCCGCTTCGGCCCCTCGACGCGCTTGGTCTGCAGGGTGCGCAGCGCGCGGATCAGCTTCGGGCGGGTGGTGTGGGGCTCGATCACGTCGTCGATGTAGCCCCGCTCGGCCGCCGAGTAGGGGTTGGCGAAGTGGGCCTTGTAGTCGTCGATCAGCTTGGACCGGCGCTCGTCGGGCGTCGGCGACTTCTGAAGGTCGCGGCGGTAGATGATGTTGACCGCGCCCTCCGGCCCCATCACCGCCACCTCAGCCGTCGGCCAGGCGAAGTTGAAGTCGGCCAGCATGTGCTTGGAGTTCATGACGTCGTAGGCGCCGCCGTAGGCCTTGCGCGTGACGACGGTGAGCTTTGGAACGGTGGCCTCCGTGAAGGCGTAGAGCAGCTTGGCGCCGTGGCGGATGATCCCGCCCCATTCCTGCGAGGTGCCGGGCAGGAAGCCGGGGACGTCGGTGAAGGTGAGCAGGGGGACGTTGAAGGCGTCGCAGAAGCGGACGAAGCGGGCGGCCTTCTCCGAGGAGTTGATGTCGAGGACGCCCGCCAGGTGGTTGGGCTGGTTGCCGACCACGCCGATGGGGTGACCATCGAGGCGGGAGAAGCCGACGACGATGTTCTGCGCGAAGTGCTCGTGGACCTCGAAGAACTCGCCATCGTCGACGATCCGCCCGATCACGTCGCGCATGTCATAGGGCTTCTGCGGGTCGTCGGGGACGAGCGCGTCGAGGTCGGGATCCTCTCGCTCCGGATCGTCCGCAGGCTCGACGCGCGGCGGCAGCTCGAGGTTGTTGAGGGGTAGGAAGCTCATCAGGTAGCGGACGTCCTCCAGGCACTGCTCCTCGTCGTCGGCCGCGAAGTGCGCGACGCCCGACTTGGCGTTGTGGCTCATCGCCCCGCCGAGCTCCTCGAACTCGACCTCCTCGCCGGTGACCGTCTTGATCACCTCGGGGCCGGTGATGAACATGTGGGAGGTCTCCTTGACCATGAAGATGAAGTCCGTCATCGCCGGCGAATAGACGGCGCCGCCAGCGCACGGGCCCATGATCAGGCTGATCTGCGGGATCACCCCGGAGCACTGCACGTTGCGGACGAAGACGTCGCCGTAGGCGCCCAGGGAGACGACCCCCTCCTGGATCCGCGCGCCGCCGGAGTCGTTGATGCCGATCACCGGCGCCCCGACCTTGGCGGCCAGGTCCATGACCTTGACCATCTTCTCGGCCATCACCTCGCCGAGCGAGCCGCCGAAGACGGTGAAGTCCTGGGAGAAGACGAAGACGGTGCGGCCGTCGATCGTCCCGTAGCCGGTCACAACGGCGTCGCCGTAGGGGCGGCGCTTCTGCATCTCGAACTCGTAGGTGCGGTGGCGGACGAAGGTGTCGAGCTCCTCGAACGACCCGGGATCGAGCAGCTTCTCGATCCGCTCCCGCGCCGTGAGCTTGCCCTTCTCGTGCTGCTTGGCGACCGCCTCCGCGGAGCCCGAGTGGAAAGCCTCTTCGCGCAGCTCGCGCAGGTACGCGAGCTTCTCGTCGTGGGTTACCGGGTTCTTCTCTCTCACTGACGCCGGAGTCTAGGGACGGGGTCGACTGCCCGGCTGTTCGGAGTTGTGCTCCCTATAGGGCCAAAAGTCCGGACAGCCGCCCAGAGGAGCGCTCGCCGCACGTGGCGCCGCGCCGAAGCCCGCTGATCAGCCGTAGTGAGAACCCGGTCACCGCCCTGGCTCCCAGTGAATGTCCAGCCGGCGCGAAGCTGAACGGGATCTAGAAGAACGCCCCGCCGCGGTACTCGCCGAAGACGTCTCGCATTGCGTTGCAGACCTCGCCGATCGAGCCGCCGACGCGGAGCGCCTCCTTGATTGGCGGCAGCAGGTTGGCGTTGCCGCGGGCGACGTCGCGCAGCTCCTCCAGCCGCTTGTCGACCTCGCCCTGATTGCGGTTCTCCTTCCACTTCGCGAGGCGCGCGAGCTGGCGCTCCTCGGCCTCCGGATCGACCTTGAGGATGTCGACGTCGTCGACCTGGTCGGTGACGTACTTGTTGACGCCGACGACGATGTCCTGGCCGCTGCGGTAGCGCTCCTGGTAGGAGATGGCCGACTCCTCGATCTCCTTCTGGATGAACTCGAGGGCGTTGACCGAGCCGCCGAGGTCCTCCACCTTCTTCATCAGCTCCCAGGAGCGCTCCTCGATCTCGTCGGTGAGCGACTCGATGAAGTAGGAGCCCGCGAAGGGGTCGACGGTGTCGGCGACGCCGGACTCGTGCGCGAGGACCTGCTGGGTGCGGAGCGCGATCCGAGCCGAGCGCTCGGTGGGGAGGGCGAGCGCCTCGTCGAAGCCGTTTGTGTGGAGCGACTGGGTGCCGCCCGCCACGGCGGCGAAGCCCTGGAGCGCGACCCGGATGATGTTGACCTCCGGCTGCTGGGCCTGCAGCGTGACTCCGCCTGTCTGGGTGTGGAAGCGGATCATCTGCGCCTTCACGTCCGTGGCGCCGAACTGCTCCCGCATGATCTTGGCCCACATCCGGCGCACGGCCCGGAACTTGGCGATCTCCTGGAAGACGTTGTTGTGGCCGTTGAAGAAGAAGGCGAGCCGCTGGCCGAACTTGTTCACGTCGAGGCCGGCGTCGATTCCCGCCTGGACGTAGGCGATCGCGTTGGCGAGGGTGAAGGCGACCTCCTGAACAGCTGAGCAGCCCTTCTCGCGCATGTGGTAGCCGGAGATCGAGATCGTGTTCCACTTCGGGACGTTCTCGTCGCAGTAAGCGAAGATGTCGGTCGTCAGCCGCATCGTCGGCTCCGGCGGGAAGATGTAGTTGCCGCGCGACACGTACTCCTTGAGGACGTCGTTCTGGACCGTGCCGCGGAGCTCCGCCGCGGGCACGCCCTGCTCCTCGCCCACCAGCTCGTAGAGCAAGAGCAGGATCGCCGCGGGTGCGTTGATCGTCATCGAAGTGGAGACCTCGCCGAGGTCGATCTGGTCGAAGCAGATCCGCATGTCCTCGAGCGTGTCGATGGGCACGCCCGTTCGCCCGACCTCCCCCTGGCAGAGCGGATCGTCTGAGTCGCGGCCGAGCTGCGTCGGCAGGTCGAAGGCCATCGAGAGGCCCGTCGAGCCGTGCTCGGTCAGGTAGCGGTAGCGCTCGTTGGTGTCCTCGGGTGAGGCGAAGCCGGCGTACTGGCGCATCGTCCAGAGCCGGTCGCGGTACATGCCC
>Ga0126307_10000779_pt1 | contig 20979 bp, 18 predicted proteins | sample Plot28_FD_89955 | JGI IMG/M metagenome (GOLD analysis project Ga0126307, IMG submission 89955) | Serpentine soil microbial communities from UC McLaughlin Reserve, CA, USA - Plot28 | ecosystem: Environmental > Terrestrial > Soil > Grasslands | place: USA: UC McLaughlin Reserve, Lake County... | reverse complement strand
GTGACGATCGAGCAGGTCGTGCGCGACCAGATCGAGCTCGCAGTGCCGCCGATGCCCAAAAACCTCGTCACGGGGAGCGACGCCGACGCGGTCGCAGCCTACGTCGCGCTCGTCGCCGGCAACTCGAGCGCCGCCGGCCCGAAGAAGGCGACCAGCGGGAAGGACATCTTCCTCGCGAACTGCGGGAGCTGCCACACGCTGGCCGACGCCGGCACGAGCGGCGAGATCGGGCCGAACCTCGACCAGCTGAAGCCGTCGCTCAGCATCGTGCAGCGCCAGGTGATCAACGGCGGCGGCGCGATGCCGGCCTTCAAGGGCCAGCTCACGACAGCGCAGATAACGGCCGTCTCCAAGTACGTCGCGTCGGTCGCCGGTAAGGGCTAGGATTCAGCCTCGAGGTCCACGACCACGTGGGTGATCGGAACCGCGAAGCGCTCGCGGGCGCCGGTGACGACTCCTCGCTCGAGCCAGTGCGACCGGCCCTCCGGGTGGGTCGAGATGATGATCTCGTCGGGCCCGAAGGTGCGGACTGCGTCCTCGATCGCCTGCAGCGGGTCGCCGTCGCCGACCTCGCCCCTCGCCTCGATGCCGTTCTCACGCAGCCGCTGCAGGCTCGTCTCGAGCCGCTGCCTGGCTGCCTCGCGAGCCGGGTCTTCGTCCGAGGCCCAGTGCCGGATCGGGCTGTTGAGCGCGGGGCTCACCACGAGCACAGCGGTGTCGTAGCCGGCGCTTCGCTCCTCGATCTGCTCGCGCAAGGGGCCGCCGCCGACCGTCTCGTTCGCGATCACGAGAATCCTGCGCTCGCCCGGCCCACCGCGGTGGGTCGGCGCCGTCTGACGCGGGGCCTCAGCGGGCCTCCTCGAGCGAAGCCACCACCACAGCACCCCGGCGCTCAGGACGACGAACACCGTCAGCCCCGCCCACTTGTTGATCACCCCCGCGATCGCGATCGCCGCGAAGTACACGACGGCGCCGATCAGGAACTGAAACGCGTCGGCTTCGCTACGAAGGGGATTCTTCATCGCGCTGCTTAGAGGATGTAGACCGTCGTGTAGACCACGATCCACATTACGTCCACGAAGTGCCAGTAGATGCCGGGAATCTCGACGCCCAGGTGCTCATCGCTCGAGTAATGACCCCGGAACGAGCGGATCGTTGCCGCCAAGAGAAGCAGCAGGCCGACGAAGACGTGGGCCCCGTGAAGTCCCGTCAGGCAGAAGAAGACCGTGCCGAAGGCGTCGGTGTAGGGCGCGAAGCCGATGCGCGCGTACTCGCTGATCTGGGTCAGCAAGAAGGTCAGGCCGAGCAAAAACGTGAGCGACAGGCCGGCCTGCAGGCCCGCCCGGTTACCCCGCTTGATCGCCTGCAGGGCCCAGTGCACGGTGAAGCTCGAGCTCACGAGAATGATCGTGTTGAGCCCGGCGATGAACACCGGCAGGTGGTGCCCTGGGGTCGGCCACGGCGTTCCGGCCGCGACCCGCACGAAGAAGTACGCGGTGAAGAACGAGCCGAAGAGCATGATCTCAGAGGCGATGAAGAGGAACATCCCGAGCGTGCGCGCGTCCACGCGCGAGCTCTGGTGCGCTTCGGGCGGATGCCCCGCGTGAACCTCGGTGTGCGCGCTCACTGCGCGACCGGCTCCCGCTTCGGCGCGACCTCGACGTGCTCGACCGGCAGGCCAGTGTGCTTGCGCAGCCGGTTGACGAGGTCGCCGCGGAGCCAGCTCGAGGTCTTCTCGCCGGGGAAGGTCGAGACGATGATCTCGTCGACGCGCTCGTCCTGGACGGCCTGCGCCGCGGCGGTGAAAGGATCGGGGTGGGCAACCTGCCCGTGGGCCTCGATGCCCTCGCCGCGCAGCACGGTCAGGGCTCGGCGCAGGCGCCGCTCGGCGTCCGGATGCGCGGAGGCGGTGGCATCGCTCTGCGGAGAGATGAGCAGGAACGCCGCAGGCCCCTGCTTGGCCCGCTCGCGGATCTTCTCGAGCAGCGGCTCGCCCACGATCGTCTCGTTGGCGACGACGAGCACGTTTGACTCCCCGCCGGCCTCCTGCTCGAGATCGACCACCACGTGCTCCAGGGGAAGGCCCTCGGCCGCACGCTGCATGCGCTCGACCACGTTGCGCCGCAGCCAGCCGGACTTCTGGCGCGGGTGTGTCGAGACGACGATCTCATCAGGGCGGGGCTCGAGCTGGGCGAGCGCGTCGCGGAGCGCCGCAACCGGGTCGGCCTCCACCACGAGCCCGGAGGCGGGGATGCCGGCCTCCCGCAGCGCCTCCAGCGTGCGCTCAAGCCGGCGGCCCGCGGCCGCGCGGCGCGTGTCCTCGTAGACGACGTAGCCCTCACGAGGCTGGTTGACGGGGGTGATTACGGTCACCCGCAAAGGCCCCTGCTCGGCTCGCCGCTTGAGCGCGTCGATCAGGCTCTTGCCGGCAACCGTCTCGTTGGCGATCACCAGGACATGCCGCTCGCCGTTCATCGCACGCGCACCTCTTCGGGAACCCGCTCACCGTTGAAGACCGCGTGCCGCGCGCCGGGGACGCCGTACTCGTAGGGGTTGCCGACCACCTGCGGGATCTCGTCGAAGTTGAAGATCGGCGGGGGCGAGCTCACCTGCCACTCGAGCGTCAGCGACCGCCACGGGTTCGCAGCCGCCGCGGGCCCGAACCGCCAGCTCTTGATCATGTTGTAGAGGAAGACGAGCGTCGAGGCGCCGAGCGCGAACGAGGAGATCGAGATGAACAGATTGAGGTCGGCGAAGCGGGGCGCATAGTCGGCGACGCGCCGCGGCATCCCGTGGATCCCGAGCCAGTGCATCGGGAAGAAGGTCGTGTTGAACCCGATGAACGTCAGCCAGAAGTGGAGCTTGCCGAGCCGCTCGTCGTACAACCGGCCGGTCATCTTCGGGAACCAGTAGTAGATCCCCGCAAAGATCGTGAACAGGGAGCCGCCGAAGAGCACATAGTGAATGTGCGCGACCACGAAGTACGTGTCCGAGGTGTGGATGTCGATCGGGACGGCGGCGAGGTAGATCCCCGAGAGGCCGCCGATCACGAACATCGAGACGAAGCCGAGGGCGAACAGCATCGGTGTGGTGAAGTGGATGCGGCCCTCCCATAACGTCGCTAACCAGGAGAAGACCTTGATCCCGGTCGGGACGGCGATCACCAGCGAGGTGACCATCATCGGCACGCGCAGCCACGGCGCCATGCCGGCCACGAACATGTGGTGCGCCCAGACGGAGAAGCCGAGCACCAGGATCGCCATCAGCGAGAGGGCCATCAGCCGATAGCCGAAAATCGGTTTCCGCGCCATGACGGAAATCACCTCCGAGGCGATGCCGAACCCGGGCAGCATCATGATGTAGACGGCCGGGTGGGAGTAGAACCAGAAGATGTGCTGGTACCCCAGCGGATAGCCGCCGCCGCTGAAATCGAAGAAGTGCGTGTGCATCGCGCGGTCGAAGAGCACGAAGAACTGGGAGCCGGCGATGAACGGCGTCGCGATCACCACCAGCAACGACGTGGTGAAGTTCGCCCAGACGAGCAGCGGCATCCGCCAGAACGTCATTCCCGGCGCGCGCATGGTGATGATCGTGACCAGGAAGTTGAGCGCGGTCATGATCGAGCTCGCGCCCGCCCACTGGACGCCCATGTTGAAGAAGACCGTCCCCAGCGGCTGGTGCACCGAGAGCGGCGCGTACCCGGTCCAGCCGGCCGCGAAGGCCCCGCCGGGAGCGAGGAAGCTCGAGACCATCATCAGCCCGGCGATCGGCAGCAGCCAGAACGAGAGCGCGTTCAGGCGCGGGAAGGCCATATCGGGTGCGCCGATCATCAGCGGAATCACGTAGTTGCCGATCCCGGCGAAGGCGGGGATCACGAACAGGAAGATCATCAGCGCGGCGTGCACCGAGAAGAGCCCGTTGAAGGTCTGGTTGTCCACGATCTGCATCCCGGGACGCGCCAGCTCGGCGCGCATGAACATCGCGAGCAGGCCGGCGATGACGAAGAAGACGATCGTCGTGACCAGGTACTGGATCCCGATCACCTTGTGGTCGGTGTTGATCCGGAAGTAGTCCTTCCAGCTCCGGGCACCGTGGCCCGAGTGGTCCTCTGGCTGGGTCGGCGAACCCGCCGCATAGCGCAGCCAGTAGTCGAAGCCGCCGAGCCCGGCGAGGAAACCGAGCGGCACCGTCGTCAGCTCGACCGTCGTGATGATCGATCCGTCCCAAATCGGATGCCAGCCCTCGAGCCAGCGGACGAGCACGGTGATCCCGGCGCCGATGCCGAAGAAGAGCGCCGTCATCCACGGGACGCGCAGCCAGCCCGGGGCGAGAAGACGGCGCCAGACCCTCACTGCTTGCTCCCGTCGGCCAGGAACTTGACGAGCGCGTCGAGCTGGGCCTGCGGCAGGCCGGCGTAGGTGCCCGGCATGAGGCCCTTCGGATATCCCGGCGCGACGTAGGCGTTGGGGTTCACGATCGACTCCCGGATGAATTCCTCGAGCGGCTTGCCGGCTTGCCGAGCCTCCTCGGCCAGCTTATCGAGGTCCGGCCCGACCTTTCCGTTGGCCCCGGCGGGCTTGAACGTGTGGCAGCCGTTGCAGCCGTTCGACACGAACAGGGTCTTGGCCGAGGGCGCGCCGCCGCCGCCGCCCGCCTTCTGACTCGTCGCCCACTGCTCGAACTTCGCAGCAGTCATCACCTCCGCCTCCGAGCGCATCACCGCATGCCCGAGGCCGCAGAGCTCGGTGCAGATCACGGGGAAGGTGCCGAGCCGCTTGGGAGTGATCACGAGCTTCGTCACGAGCCCCGGAACCGCATCCTGTTTCTGGCCGAACTCGGGCACCCAGAACGAGTGGAGCACGTCCAGGGCGCTCAGGCGCAGCTGCACGGTGGTGTCCACCGGGAGGCGGAGCGTCGAGGAGGTGGCGTTCTCGTAACCGGGGTACTTGAAGAGCCAGGCGAACTGCTGGGCGGTGACGTCGACGACGAGGGGCTTGAGCGCGTTGGGCGAGCCCGCGACCGCGCGCGGGATGTGCTCGTTCCTGGCGAGGACGACGGCGCTGACGATCGAGATTGCCGTCACGAGCACCGCCGGCACCGCCGTCCACACGATCTCGAGGCCCGTATGCCCGTGCACCGGCGGGCCGTCGGAGTCGTCGTCGGGCCCAGCACGGAAGTTGAAGACCGCGTAGACGATCACCGCGGCGACGAGCGCGAAGATCGCGATGCAGATCGCCGTCACGAACCAGAAGACGAAGTCGATGCGGTCTGCCTGCTCGCTCGCCGAGCGGGGCAGCCAGGTGATCAGCAGGGCAACGGCCGCGGCAACCGCACCGAACACGGCTCCTAGCGCGACTAACTGGACGACGGATCCCCTCCGCACCGCGCCCGAGACTACTGGACGCAGAGGAAGTGCAGGGCAGGAAGCGAACGTGCTTCCCGAGCCGTTCGAAACTCCTGCAACGAGCAGGGTTCAGGCTGTGCGAAAACGGGTAGACCTGCCCGGCAAACACAAGGAGGCTTCATGGGACTCGGAGTAAGCATTCTGTTGATCGCCGCCGGCGCGATTCTGGCCTTTGCCGTGGACGCGACGGTCTCGGGGGTCGACATCCAAACGATCGGCTGGATCCTGCTGATCGTCGGAATCGTCGGCGCCGTGCTCTCGATGATCTTCTGGTCGACGTGGGCGGGCCCCGGTTACTGGTCCTCGCGCCGTCGCGGCGGCTACGTCGAGGACGCACCCCCGCCGGGCTACTAGAGCCGTTCGGAAACTGTCACCCCGGGGCGGCCCAACGGCCGCCCCGCGTGTGTCTGGAGCTCACGCCACGGGCAACTCGAACGTGAAGCACGAGCCCTCGCGCTCCCGCGAGTCGACCCAGATCTTGCCGTTCATCCGCCGCACCAGCTCGCGGCAGATGTAGAGCCCGAGCCCGGTGCCGCCGACGCCGCGGGTCAGGTTCGGATCGACGCGGTAGAACTTGTCGAAGATTCGCCGCTGCTCAGCCTGGGCGATCCCGAGGCCCTCGTCGCGAACGGTGAACCGGAGCGCGTGATCACGTCTCGCGACCTCGACTTCGACGGGGCCGCCGTCGGGCGAGTACTTGATCGCGTTGTCGATCAGGTTCGTGAGTACCTGCCGAACCTTGTCCGGGTCGGCCGCGACCGGCGGCAGGCGCGGCTCGACCAAGAGAGACAGGTCGATCCCTGCCGGCTTGTGGACTCGCGCCGCCTCGACGACGGTCCTGGTCAGCTCTTCGGCGTCGTGGCTCCCAATCGAGATTTGCAGCCGCGCCGCGTCGAGCCTGCTCGCCCAGAGGATGTCGTTCACCGTGCGTGCGAGCCGGTCCGATTCGTCCGAGATCATGGCGAGCAGATTCTCTCGTTGCTCTCCTTCCAGCTGCAGGTCGGCGCGCTGCAGGGTCAAGGCCGCTCCGTAAATCGCGGCCAACGGCGTGCGCAGCTCGTGCGAGACCGTCGAGACGAAGTCGGCCCTCAACTCTTCGAGCACGCGCTCCTCGGTCAGGTCGCGGAATGCGTAGACGGTGCCGTCCGCGAACGAGACACCGGTGATCGAGAGCCAGAGCTCGCGTCCCGGTAGCTGCAGAGGCACGCTCTCGGCGCGCGTCGCCGCAGCCGGCGCACCGGCCAGGGGAACGCGCTCCGCGATTTCGGGCCAGCCGGGGATCGCCTCGGCCGCGGGCTTTCCGACCACGTCGTCGGCGGACATGAGCGTGACCTCCTCAGCCGCGCGGTTCCAAAGCCGTACGACGCCGTTCGCGTCCAGCAGGAAGACGCCGTCGGCGATGTGCTCGAGCACCCGCACGGCATCACCGCGCCGCTCGGCCTCGTCGAAGAGCAGCGCGTTGTCCACCGCTACCGCGGCGCGCCGCGCAAGCTCCTCCGCGAGCCCGAGATCGGCGTCGTTGAAGAGATGCTCGGGCCGGTCGGAGACAAGGGTGATGGCCCCGAGCACGCGCCCGCGGGCCATGAGCGGCAAGGACATCAGCGACGTCATCTCGATCCGGCGGAACGCCTGCAGCAGCTTCTCGTCGCCGCGACTCGCGTTCCGAAGGTGATCGTCGGTGACTTGACGGATCAGCTCCGGCCGCCCGGTCTTGACTACGCGTCCCGGGCCCAGGGGCGACTCGGGATCCAGCGGGAAACACTCCTGTAAGCGGGGCGCGGCTTCAAGCCGCTCGGGCGCGGCATGGGCGGCGACCAACCGCTCGAGACGCCCGGACGCATCGACCATGTCGACGAAACACCAATTGCCCAGGTAGGGCACCGCGAGGGCGCTCAGCCGCTGCAGCGCCTTTGCGTAGTCGAGCGTCGAGCCGAGCAGCTCGCTGGCCTGGGCGAGGAACTCGAGGCGACGGCCCGCAGCCCGCTCGTTCTCGTACAGGCGCGACTGCTCGATCGCCAGTGACACCCGGTCAGCGAGTAACTGAAGCGTCCGCTCGTCCTGGTCATTGAAGACTCGGGCCTGCATCGTGCCGCAGTGCAGGACTCCCAGCAGCCGGCCCTCGACCAGCAGCGGAACGCCGAGCAGTGAGCGCAGCCCTTTCTCCGCCAGCATCGGGTTGACGATGTCCGCCTGGCTCACGTCGGGGATGTAGACGGGCCGGCGCTCCGCGGCGACGCGCCCGGCGAACCCGCGACCGAGCGGGACCCGCTTACCCGCCTCGACCTCCTCCTCGAGACCCCGAGCCCAGCGGGCGACGAGCTCCTCGCTCTCCTCGTCGAGTAGCAGCGCGACTGCAGTGTCCGCGTGCATCACCTTGCGGACCCCGTCGAGGAGGTTCGCCAGCAGACCTTCGAGGTCGAGGTGGCCAAGTGCCGCCTCGGAGATGACCTCGAGGTCGCGCAGGCGTTCGACGGCCTCCTCGGCCTCGGCCCGCGCCTGGCGCTCACGCCCGAAGAGAATCGCACTGTCCACCGCGAGCGCCGCGCGCGTCGCGAGCCCGGTCGCGAGCGCGAGCTCCGGAGGGCCGTATTCCCGCTCCGACTCCGACCACGCAAGCGTCAGCGCGCCGAGGATCTGGCGGCGGGCGACCAGCGGCAAGGCGACGGCCGACGTTGGCGCGAGCTTCGTCATCAGCTCGAAATGACGCTTGTCGCGCGTCGTGCTGGCCAGCGACTCTGGGTCGAACCGCGGGAAGATCACCGGCTCGCCCGACCGTAGCGCGCGCGAGGCCGGCTGCGGCGAATCCATGGAGGGCGGGTAAAGCATCCGCATCTCCCTGAGGAGGTCCTCCTTCTTGCGGTCGACTGCGGAGACCGCGACCTGTCGGACCGTCGCGCCGTCGCCCTCGAGCACGTCCACGATGCACCAGTCGCCCAGGGTCGGGACCGCGAGGTGCGCGACCCGCACGAGGGTTGCCTCCCAGTCGAGCGACTCGGCCAGCGCTTCACCGGCCTCGGCAAGAAAGCGAACGCCGGCGTCTGCGATTTCCGACGAAGCTTGCCGATGGGACTCGACGTCGCCTGTGATGGGGTTCTGAATGGCCACGTGCTGAGGAACGCGCAGGTCTGGAGTGGGCCGTGTAGGGATCGAACCTACGACCTTGGGATTAAGAGTCCCCTGCTCTACCAGCTGAGCTAACGGCCCGCAGCGCCGCGTAGTGTAGCCGCGCATGAAGGTCTTCTCGGTGGTCGGAAACCGGCCGCAGTTCATCAAGGCGGCACCCACTTCGGTAGCGCTCGGGGAGCGTGGAATCGACGAGGTCGTGCTGCACACGGGACAGCACTACGACCGGGAGCTCTCGCAAGTGTTCTTCGAGGAGCTCGGGCTCGAGGAACCCCGTTACGCCCTCGACCTGCGCAGCGCCGACACGACGGCCATGCGGGGCGCGATCGCGGGGCCGCTCGCGGAGGAAGGGCCTGACTGGGTGCTCGTCTACGGCGACACCAACTCGACCCTCGCAGGCGCGCTCGCCGCGGTGGATGCCGGCTTGCCGCTCGCGCACGTCGAGGCGGGCCTGCGCAGCGGCGACCTCTCGATGCCGGAAGAGCGAAATCGCATCGAGACCGACCGTCTGGCGCAGCTGCTCCTCACCCCGGACGAGCGCTCCCGGGAGCAGCTTGCCGCCGAGGGCGTCTCCGGCCACGCCGAGGTCGTCGGCGACGTGATGGCCGACGCGTCGTTTCGTCTCACGCCGGTCGCCCGGGAGCGCTCGACCGCACTCGCGGAGCTCGGGCTCGAGCCCGGTGGCTACCTCCTGCTCACGATTCACCGCGAGGCGAACACGGAGCCTGAGCGCCTCGCGCGCCTCGCCGAGGGCATCCGCAGGCTCGAGGAGCCGGTCGTCTTCCCAGTCCACCCGCGCACGGGTGCAGCCCTCGACCTCGCGAGGCTCGAGCTCGGGCCCCACGTGTTCCTCCAACCCCCGCTCGGTTACCTCGACCTGAGCGCGCTCGCCTCGCAAGCACGCGTGATCCTGACCGACTCGGGCGGGCTTCAGAAGGAGGCCTACTGGCACGGCGTTCCGTGCGTGACGCTACGACCCTCGACGGAGTGGGTCGACACGGTCGAGGCCGGCGCGAACGTGCTCGTGGACGATGATCCGGACCGACTGGTCAAGGCGGTAGCCGAGGCCCGGATGCCCCAGCAGCGGCCGCAGCTCTACGGCGACGGGCGAGCTGCAGCGAAGATCGCGGAAGCGCTCTATACGCTTAGCGGCCACCGGATCGGAAGGGGCTGATGGCACGCATTCGACAACCTGCGTTAGACGGCTGGACCGGCAAAGCCGGTACAGCCTCTTCGGTCGGCGCCGCCGAGTCGGCGCCTTGGCCCGCATGAAGGCCGAGATTGCGATCGTCGGCGCTGGCTATGTCGGCGTCCCGCTGGCTCAGGTGTTCGCCAACGCGGGGCGCTCCGTCGTGCTCGTGGACGTACAGGCCGATCGCATCGCCCAGCTGAACCGCGGCGAGAGCTACATCGAAGACGTTCCTTCCGACGAGCTGAAGCGGCACGTGGACGACGGGCGCGTGAGCGCCACGACGGACTACGACGCTCTGCGTGAGGTCGATGCGATCCTGATCGCACTGCCGACGCCCCTCTCCGCGCAACGCGAGCCCGACCTGTCGATCGTCTTGAGCGCCACCACCGAGATCGCCCTGCGCTTGCAGAAGGGCCAGCTCGTCGTGCTCGAGTCGACCACCTACCCCGGCACGACCCGCGAGAGGGTCAAGCCGCTGCTCGAGGAGAGCGGCCTCGCCGCCGGCACGGACTTCCACCTCGCCTTCTCGCCGGAGCGCGTCGATCCTGGCCGCGCGGACTGGACGACCCAGAACACGCCCAAGGTCGTCGGCGGCTTGACGGAAGAGTGCACAAAGCGCGCGATCGAGCTCTACGGGAGCGCTGTCGAGGAAGTGGTGCCGGTCTCCTCGCCCGAGGCGGCCGAGCTGGCGAAGCTGCTCGAGAACATCTTCCGTTCGGTCAACATCGCCCTCGTCAACGAGCTCGCCCAGCTCTGCGACCGGATGAACCTGGATGTCTGGGAGATCGTCGACGCGGCCGCCACGAAGCCGTTCGGGTTCATGCGCTTCGAGCCGGGGCCGGGCCTCGGCGGCCACTGCCTGCCGGTCGATCCGTTCTACCTCTCCTGGAAGGCGCGGCAATACGACTTCTACACGGAGTTCATCGAGCTCGCCGGAAAGGTCAACGCGAACATGCCGTACTTTTGCCGCTCGCTGATCTCGCAGGCGCTGAATCACGGTGCGCAGCGCTCGCTCAACGGCTCGAAGGTGCTCGTGCTCGGGGTCAGCTACAAGGCCAACACGGCCGACTCCCGTGAGTCGCCGGCTCTGAAGCTGATCGAGCTGCTTCGGAACGCCGGCGCCGACGTCGCGTACCACGATCCTCACGTGCCCGAGCTCTCGAGCCGCGGGCTCTCGTCACAGCCGCTCGACCCCGGCGCCTACGACTGCGTCGCGATCGTCACGGCTCATTCCTCGATCGACTACGAGAAGCTCGTGGACGATGCGAGGATGGTGATCGACTTCCGCAACGCCACCGGCAGGAACGGCCGCACGGACGAAAAAGTCTGGAAGCTGTGACCAAGATCGGCCTCGTTGGCCTCGGCTACTGGGGCCCGAACCTTGCACGGAACTTCGATGAGCTCGCGGAGCTGCGCTGGCTCTGCGACCTCGACCCGGACCTGCGGGAGCGCTTCGCCCCACGCTACCCGGACGCTCGCGTGACCGGGGACTTCGACGAGCTCCTGAACGACGCTGAGCTCCACGCGGTCGTGATCGCAAGTCCCGCCGTGACGCACTACGAGCTCGCCAAGCGCGCGCTCGAGGCTGGCAAGCACGTTCTCGTCGAGAAGCCGCCGGCCATGAACGCCGTGGATGCGGAGGACCTCGTCTCGACCGCGGAGGCGACCGGCCGCGTGCTCATGCCCGGCCACCTGTTGCTCTACCACCCGGCCGTGCGGACGGTAAAGACGCTCATGGAGACAGGCGAGCTCGGGGAGGTGCTCTGCGTCTACTCGAACCGCCAGAACCTAGGCAAGATCCGCGCCGACGAGAATGCGCTCTGGTCTCTGGGCGTCCACGACCTCTCCGTGATCCTGCACCTGCTCGACGAGGAGCCCTCCGAGACGTGGGCTCACGGCAACTCGTTCCTCACGCCCGGAGTCGAGGACATCGTGTTCTGCTACCTGCGCTTCCCCTCCGGAAAGATCGCGCACATGCACCTCTCCTGGCTCGATCCGCACAAGATGCGCAAGCTGACAGTGGTCGGGAAGGAGAAGATGGTCGTCTTCGACGACATGGAGCTGGAGCGCAAGGTGACGATCTACGAGAAGGGGCCCTGGCAGCCGACGCACACCTACGGCGAGTGGCAGACGCGCACCGGGGACATCTCCAGCCCGAAGATCCCGAGCGACGAGCCGCTGCGGCTCGAGTGTCGCCACTTCCTCGACCTCGTTGCCGGCAAGGGCGATCCGCTGCGAGCCGCTCAGGACGGCCTCGCGGTCGTGCGGGTGCTCGAGCAGCTGCAGGCGTCTCTGGTCGCCGCGCCGGCTTGAGCGAGATCGCCGCCACCGCTGTCGTCTTCCCCGGAACGGTGATCGGCGAGGGCTGCAAGATTCTCGACTACGCCGTCGTCGGCAAGCAGCCGACGCTCTCGCCACGCTCGACGGCGAAGCGGGAGGAGCTGCCGCCGCTCGTGCTCGGCCCGGGCACGGTGGTCTCGACCGGCGCAGTCGTCTTCGCCGGAACGACCGTCGGCGACCGCGTGATCCTCGGCGACCAGACCTGCGTTCGCGAGCGCTGCACGATCGGCGCCGACGTGGTGATCGGCCGGGGCTCGCTTGTCGAAAACGACACCTCGGTCGGCGCCCTGACGAAGATCCAGGCGCATGCGTACATCACGGCCTACTCGCTGCTCGAGGACGACGTCTTCATCGCACCCTGCGTGATCACGACGAACGACAACTTCATGGGCCGCACCGAGAAGCGGCACGAGCAGATCAAGGGGCCGACGATCCGCCGGGGCGCGCGCATCGGCGGAGGCGCGGTGTTGCTACCGGGCATCGAGATCGGCGAAGAGGCGTTCGTCGGCGCTGGCGCTGTGGTGATCAGTGACGTGCCGCCACGCGCTCTCGTGGTCGGCAATCCCGCGCGGCAGATCCGCGAGGTGCCCGACGAGGAGCTCCTATGACGCGATGCGGATCCAGTAGGGCCCGGAGCCGGCCCGCGCCAGCTTGACCTGCAGGTAGTACCAGCCTTTCGCGGGCGCGCGGTAGACGAGCCGCTCGGGAACGCTCTGCGGGTGGATCGAGCGCCGAGCGCGGAGCTGATCGGTTGCCAGCGCGAGCCCCTGCAGGCCCGGCTTCCAGAGCACGATCGAGGTGTCGAGCTTCCCGGAGCCCACCAGGACCGAGATCCCCTGGCCCCGGCGCAGCTTGATGCTGTACACGTCGTTCGGGTCGTCCCAGGTATCGAGCGTCGGCCGGGCGACCAGCGAGCCGCCGAAGACGATCTGTGCCGCACGACCCACGTCGTCGTTCGGCTCGAAGCGATCCGCGGGCGGGATCTGCCCACGCAGGGATCGCACCGCGGCGGCCACGTCGAGGCGGCCGTTGCCGGTCAGCGCGTCGCGGCCCGGCGAGCAGGCGCCGCAGCCGTTCCCCGGAGTGGCGTCGTCGGCGGCCCGCTCGAGGAGCGCGGATACCTGGTCGGCCCGGAGGTTCGGCCCGAGCGCAAAGAGCAACGCAGCCGCCGCGGCCACCTGCGGCGAGGAGTACGAGGTCCCGTCGGCGTGCCGGTACTCCTTGGGGCCGCAGCTCGAGTAGCCCTGGTCCGGGCAACCCGGGAACTCCCTCGTCAGGAGACGCGGGAACAGTGAGAGCATGTCCTGCCCCGGCGCGGCCAGGTCGACGAAGACATCGTCACGGTTGGAGAAGGCGGGCACGTCCCCCGAGCGCCCGTAGGCGGCGACGCCGAGCACGTGGGGGAGCGCAGCCGGGTAGCTCGCGAAGCGCCAGGGCTTGCTCGGCGCCTCCTCGCCGTTGCCGACCGATGCGACTACGAGCGCACCGCTGCGGATGGCGTAATCGATCGCGAGGCGCTCGGCGTACGAGAAGCCGTCGACGCTCGGGTCGTTCGGATCGCGCACGCCCGCGAAGCTGAGGTTGATCACCTTCGCGCCGGAGCGAACCGCCCAGCGGATCGCGCGCGCCTCCGCCTTCGGCGAGATTGATCCGTCGTCACGGACGACCTTCGCGATCAGCAGGCGCGCCGGCGGGGCCAAGCCCGCGATTCCAAGGCCGTTGTCGGTCAGCGCAGCGATCTCGCCCGCGACGAAGGTGCCGTGGCCCTGCACGTCGTTCACGCTCCCGCCGACGAAGCTGTGCTCGCCGACGATCCGGTTCCTCAGCTCGGGATGGTTCGAGTCCACGCCCGAGTCGATCACCGCCACTCGCACCGTCAGAAGCTGCGGCAGGACGTCGAACGAGTCGAACGCGCTGAATGCCCGGTCCTTCTCGATGTACCACTGCTTCTGCGCCAGCGGATCGTTCGGGCGGAAACCGGCGTACGCGGCAGCGGGCGCAGCGAGGGCGACCAGCGCCGCGACGACTGTCAGCGCGCGTCTCATGCCGGAACCACCGTCAGCACCTTGGAGAGCCCGATCGCGAAACCCTTACCCGAGATCACACGCGCACGATACGCCCCCGGCGTCAACTCGACATCACCGGAGAAGGTGCCGTCGCCTTCGACGGTCGTACGGGCGATGGTTGTCCACGTTGCTCCCGCAAGCCGCTGCACCTGCACGGAGGCGTTCGGGAGAAGTGGCCGGACGAGCCCGGTCAACGACAAGTGGTCGGGTGCGGCAGCGATGCGGACGAACGGCGCGACCGAGAGCCGAACGACACCGCTGCGGATCACACCGGTCGAGAGCCGGTACTCGGTCGAGACCTTCGGCGAGAGCTTTGCCGCCACCTGACCGCCTCTCGAGGTCAGCAGCGCCAGCGGCTTCCACAGGCCGCCGTAAGGACGCGCCTCGAGCGTCACCTTGCCTACTCCCCGCGCAAGCCCGGCCAGACGCGCCTGGGCGCCGAAGACGACCGGCGACGACGGGGGTGTCAGGCTCAGCATCCCGATCGTGAACCAGGTCGAGCGCATGCCGAGAGCCCTGCGCGCCTCCGAGCCGCTGATCGTCCGCTCGCCCTTCGTCCCGATCACGGTCAGCGTCCGCACCCGCCCGGAGGCGGCGGTGTCTGCCTTGACGTCGATCAGGCGGCCGCGCGCGCCGAGCCGGCGTCCGAGCACCGCCGGCGTGAACCGCAGCGGCCCCCAGTCGTGGTAGGGCGAGAGCGTGTCGTAGGGGTCCGGCACCGAGACCAGGTACGGGGTCGGGCCCGAGCCGGGCCACACATCCCGTACGTTGGCCGTCCGTCCGCCGGAGCTCGAGAAGAAGAACGTGTCGGCCAAGTCGGCCTTGTAGAGAACAACCACTCCTGCGGTCACCGAGACGGCGTCGCTCGCGGTCTCGGACTCGGCGGCAATTCCGCCGTAGACCTGGCTCCGCGTGTCCGAGTAGAGGTCGAAGTCGCCCCCCTTGTGCAGGTGGCGAAGCGCATAGGTGCGGGCGACGACAGCCTGGGCCTGCAACGCCTCGGCGGGCCAGCGGTCGGGCATCTCCGACGGCACGACGCCCATCAGATACGGCTCGAGGCCGACGCTGTTGACCGCGCGCAGCGAGCGCGCGGCGCTCACGCGCAGCGAGCCCCGATAGGGCCGGCCGCCGACCGAGAGCGGATCGACGCCTGGAGCGAACACGAGTGGGCCGGGCAGAGCCTTCGCCTCACTGTCGGCGGCAAGCTTCAGCTTCAGCCCGACCCCGAGCTCCTGCCGTCCCGCCGGCACCTTGTGGCTCCTTCCGGAGCCGTCGCGGACGCTGAAAGGCGAAGGCGAGGAGACGACGACGCGCTTCGAACCCGCCACCAGGAGGACCCGCACCCGCTTCACCGGTGCCTCGCCGAACGTCGTTCCCGGGTAGTAGTGCGCGACGATCCTGTCGTAGGTCCAGCCGTGCAGCGCGTATCCGTAAGCGCCGTACTGCGCGAGCCCGACGCCGTGGCCCCAGCCGTGCCCGGTGGCGAAGAACGCGGGCGATGACTGCGCGGCGTGCCCCGCCGGGGTGGTGCCTGTGAGCCCCAGCGCGGCGAGGACGGCTGCTGCGAGTGTGCTGACCATCGCCCTAGACCCCGAGCAGTCCGAATCGCGACGGGTGGCGTGCACGCCGGGCGCCGCAGCCGGACTGGCCTGAGGTTAGCGAACCTATCGACGGTTTTCCGGCGGTTTTATAGAACTCGCACGACTGGAAGAGGCCGTTTCCGGCTTCCTCGAGACGGGGAAGCGCATCGAAATGGCAGTCGACACCGAGATCCTCCCACCCCGGTACCGCTCGCCCAGGCGCATCGGCCACGGCGCGATGGGCGACATCTACCTCGCGACCGACGAAACCCTCGGGCGCCAGGTCGTGGTGAAGGTGCTCTCCGAGCGCTATGCCTCCGACGAGGCGATCACGGCGCGCTTCAAGCGGGAGGGGCTGGCGGCGGCGCGGCTTTCCGGCGAGTCGGGGGCGGTCACGATCTTCGACGTCGGCGAATGGGAAGGGCGCCCCTTCATCGTGATGGAGCACCTCGGCGGGGGCTCGCTGGAGGACCGCCTAGGCCGGGAAGGCGCTCAGCCGCCCGCTCGCGCGCTGGCCTGGCTCGAGCAGGCCGCGGCGACGCTGGACTCGGCGCACCGGCACGGGGTCGTGCACCGCGACGTCAAGCCGGCAAACCTGCTCCTCGACACGCACGACGACCTCCACGTCGCCGACTTCGGGATCGCCAGCGCGGCCGGACTGGACTCCATGACCCTCACCGGCACCGTTCTCGGCACGGCCGGCTACCTCGCGCCCGAGCAAGCTAACGGCGAGCGGGCGGGCCCAGCGAGCGACCTCTACGCACTCGCCGTCGTCGCCTACGAGCTGTTGAGCGGCCGGCGGCCGTTCGAGAACGACTCGCCGACCGCGGAGGCCGTAGCGCACGTGCACACGCCCGTACCCTCGATCGCAGCGCTCTGCGAAAATCTTCCGCCCGAGCTCGACGGCGTCTTCCGACGGGCGCTGGCGAAGGACCCGGCGGCGCGTTTCGACTCCGCCTCGGACTTCGTCGCGGACCTGCGGGAGACGCTCGAAGGCTCGGCGAACACAACGCAGCAGCTGCCGCCGAGGCTTCCGGAGTCGTCTGGGCCGGGCGGCCGCCCGCGCAGGTTCCTGATCCCCGCGGCGCTGCTCCTCGTTGCGGCGGCCGTCGGAGCGTCGATCGCTGCGTTCCTCGCCTCAGGCGGAGAGCCGAAGACGAGGACAGTCGTCGGCTCCGCCGGCACGACCACCGTCCTCCAGACCGTTACCCGGGAGCCCGCGCCCCCGCCGCCTCCGCCACCGCCTCCGCCACCACCGCCTCCGCCACCACCTGCTGCCGTCCTCGGCGCGAGCGGGCACGCCCTCAACGACCGCGGCTACCGGCTCATGCAGCAGGGCAGCTACTCGAGCGCGTTGCCGCTCTTCCAGCAAGCCGTCCAGAAGCTCCAAGGCACGGGGCCGGGCGACCCCTACGAGGGCTATGCGAACTACAACCTCGGCTACACGCTCTACCGGCTCGACCGCTGCCAGGAGGCGGTCACCTATCTGCGGCGCGCGGAGCAGCTGGAGCCCGAGCGCCATGAGCCGACGCAGATCCGCAAGCGTGCTGAGCGCTGTTAACCGAGCCGCTCTGAGTACTGCTTCTCGTAGTAGGCGCGGTAGTCGCCGGACTTGATCGGCTCCCACCAGTCGCGGTTCTCGCGGTACCAGGTCACGGTCTCGGGCAGGCCGTCCGCGAGCATCCGCTTCGGGGCCCAGCCGAGCAAACGGAGCTTCGTCGCATCGATCGAATAGCGGCGGTCGTGTCCGGGGCGATCCTCCACGTGGCGGACGAGGGACTCGTCGGCGCCGGTCAGCTCGAGGATAAGCCGCGTCAGGTCGCGGTTCTCGACCTCCTCGCCGCCGGCGACGTTGTAGATCTCACCGCTCGCGCCCCGCCGCAACACAAGCTCGACCGCAGCGACGTGATCCTCGACGTGGAGCCAGTCCCGCGTCTGGCGACCGTCCCCGTAGAGCGGCAGAGGCTCCCCGTCGAGCGCGTTGGTCACGAAGAGTGGGATGATCTTCTCCGGGTACTGGTTCGGCCCGTACGTGTTCGAGCCGCGCGTGATGCACGCGTCGACGCCGTAGGTGCGAACCGCCGCGATCACCTGGAGGTCGCCGCCCGCCTTGGAGGCCGAGTACGGGCTCGACGGGTGCAGCGGGTCGCCCTCGCGAGACGAGGCGCCCGGGGGCACGTCGCCGTAGACCTCGTCCGTGGAGACCTGCACCAGCCGCCTGCCGTTCTCGCGCGCCCAGTGCAGGAGCATGTAGGTGCCGAGCACGTCGGTCTCGATGAACTCGGAGGCCCCGTGGATCGACCGGTCGACGTGGGTCTCGGCCGCGAAGTTGACGACCGCCTCACACGCCTCGCCGGCGGCCGTCACGGCGATCGGATCGCAGATGTCGCCCTCCACGAGCTCCACCGGCGCCCCTTCGAGGTTCGTGGGGTTTCCCGAGTAGGTCAGCTTGTCGAGCACGACGACGTCCTCACCCGCCGCGGCAAGGTGTTTTGCGAAGTGCGAGCCGATGAAACCGGCTCCTCCCGTGACGAGGACGCGCATCGAGCGAAGCCTAGATCAGGCGCTCCAGGCAGGCCCGCAGCCCCTCTCGCCAATGCGGGAGGTGGGGAGCTCGCTCGCGTTCGCTCCGCAGGACGGAGTACGGCGGGCGAGGGGCAGGCCGGCCGAGCTCCTGCGTCGTGATCTCGCGCACGCGGGTCTCGAGCCCAGCCTCCTCGAAGATCGCCGCCGCGAACTCCGCCCAGGTGCACTGTCCCTCGGCGGCGAGGTGCCAGGTGCCGTAGGGGAGGTCGAGCAGCTCGCGCGTGGCCTCGGCCAGATGGCCGACGAAGGTCGGCGAGCCGATCTGATCCGCGACGACCGCGACCTCGTCTCGCTCTCGCCCGAGCGCGAGCATCGTCCGCAGGAAGTTCCTACCGGTCGCACCGAAGAGCCAGGAGCTGCGCACGACCCAGCCGTCGCGCAGCTCGAGCTCGCCCGCGAGCTTCGTGCGCCCGTACGCCGAGAGCGGATTCGGCTCGTCCGACTCGACGTAGGGCTCCCGCTTCGAGCCGTCGAAGACGTAGTCGCTCGAGTAGTAGACGACCGGAGCCCCCAGCTCGACCACGTTGCGCGTGCCGCGGACGTTGACGGCGGCCGCGAGCGCTTCCCGCTGCTCGGCCCCGTCCACGTCGGTCCAGGCCGCTGCGTGGAGAACCAAATCCGGCGGCGGCTCCAGTGGCGGCGGCGCGACGACGTTGTACTCCGCGCTCGTGCGCGCGTCAGCCTCGGGGAAAACCTCGCGCAGCGCGGCCCCGAGCTGGCCACCCGCCCCCGTTATGAGCACGCCGCGAGGTCGCGCTCCGAGAGGATCGGCGAGTGCGTGCTCCAAAGGTGGGCGACGCGCGGATCGTTCCAGCAGACCCCGTGCTCGTCCGGAGCCGCCGGATCGTACTCCTCGGTGACGTGGTAGCAGAACAGGAGATCCGTAAGCGCCTCGAAGCCGTGCGCGTGTCGCCCCGGGATGTAGACCGCGACCGGGTTGTCGTCGCCGATGTCCTCGGTGAAGGTGTTGCCGCTCTCCCGGTCGAGCACGACGACGCGGGCCATTCCTTCCAGGCAGGCGAAGAGGTCGTCCTGGCCGCCCTCGTGGTAGTGGAGCCCGCGAATCACGCCCTGGCGTGAGAACGAGACGTTCGTCTGACGCGTCGGCTTGGGCAGGAGGCTCTCGCGGCGCAATTCGTAGAACCAGCCGCGCTCGTCCTCGAACCGGCGCAGCGGGATCACCCGGATGCCGTCGACCACGCCTCGTCCTTGTTGGCGCCGTTGGCGCGCACGAAGTCGTTGACCTCGTAGTACGCGTCGATCGACTCGCCTGCGTCGCCCCAGAAGCCGTCGAGCACGTCGTACTCCATCGTTCCCTGGGCGACGTACCAGTTGTTCACGTCGGTGATCTCGAGCTCCCCGCGTCCGGAAGGCTCGAGGGTCGGGATCACGTCCCAGACCTGCTCGTCGTAGAAGTAGACGCCGGTGACCGCGTACTCGCTTGGCGGGTCATCCGGCTTCTCGACGATGTTCACGACACGGCCCTCCTGCAGCTCCGGGACGCCCAGGTGGCGCAGGTGCTCCGGCTGGTCGATGTGAGCCAGCAGGATGCGCGCTCCGCCGTCCTGCGCCTTGAAGTTGGCGACCGCCGGGGCCAGCGACTGCTCGACCATGTTGTCGGCCAGCATCACGACGATCGGCCCGCCGCGGCCGAACCGCTCCGCGAGGCCGAGGGCCTCGGCGATCCCGCCCGGCTTCTCCTGATAGGCGTAGAGGAGCCGGTCGACCCCGTGCTCGTGGCCGTTGCCGAGCAGCCGGAAGAACTCGCCCGCGTGGGTGCCGCCCGTGACCAGCATCAGCTCCTGTACGCCCGCATTCACGAGCGCCTCGATCGCCCAGTTGATCATGGGCCGGTCGTAGATCGGGAGCAGGTGCTTGTTCGTGATCTGCGTCAGCGGGTGCAGGCGCGAGCCGGTGCCGCCGGCCAGGATCACGCCCTTGAGAGGCGTCGTCATCGGCGTCGAATGCTACGAGGTCGGCGCTTCGAGCGGCGACGCCTCTACGCGCGCGGCCCTCGCCACCTTCGGCGGGAGCCACCAGTTCCAGCGACCGAAGAGCGCCATCAGCGAGGGCACGAGCAGCGCCCGCACGAGCGTCGCGTCGACGAAGATCGCCACCGCGAGGCCCATGCCGAACTCCTGCAAGCCCACGACGCGCCCGGCGACGAACCCCGAGAAAGCGGCGACCATCACGATCGCCGCGGCCGTAACGATCCGACCCGTCCGCTCGAGGCCGAGGCCGACCGCACGCCCGTTGTCCCGCGTCTCGTCCCACGCCTCGCGCATGCGCGAGACCAGGAAGACCTCGTAGTCCATCGAGAGGCCGAAGAGCATCGCGAAGAGGAAGATCGGGATCCAACCCTCGACCTGCTCGAACTCGTAGAGCCCCAGGAGATCGCTCCCGACACCCCATTTGAACACCACCACGAGCATCCCGTAGCTCGCGCCGACCGAAAGCAGGTTCAGCAGGACGGCCTTCAGCGGCAGCAGCAGCGAGCGGAAGGCGCGCATCAGCAGCAAATAGGTCAGCACCAACACCCCGAGGATCAGCCAGGGGAAGACCGCGTAGGAGCGGTCGAGGAAGTCCACTCCTTGCGGCGGGCCGCCCCCTGCGAGCACGCGCACGTTCGCCGGCCACGAACCCGAGGGAATGATGTCGTCGCGAAGCCGGTGCACGAAGCTCTGAGCC
>Ga0126307_10000778_pt1 | contig 20992 bp, 20 predicted proteins | sample Plot28_FD_89955 | JGI IMG/M metagenome (GOLD analysis project Ga0126307, IMG submission 89955) | Serpentine soil microbial communities from UC McLaughlin Reserve, CA, USA - Plot28 | ecosystem: Environmental > Terrestrial > Soil > Grasslands | place: USA: UC McLaughlin Reserve, Lake County... | reverse complement strand
GTCGGCGCTGTCCTTCTATCCGACGGGATGGCCGATCGGGCTCGCGCTCCTGGCGGGGATCCTCACGTTCTTCAGCGCGCGCGGAGGGCTCGCCTTCACCGTCGTGGTGCCCATCTTCCCGCTCGGGAACCTGTCCTTGGGCCTCGGCCTCCTCTACGGCGCCGCTGCCGCGGTGTGGTTCGTGCTGCACCTGCGCGAGCCGCGCGCGGCCTTCGCGTTCGTCCTCGGGCCGATGCTCGCTCCACTCTCGCTGCTCGGGTTCCTGCCGTTGCTCGTCCAGCCGGTGCGGAGCGTCTGGCGGCGCGCGCTCCAGGCGGCCACGGCCGTCCTCACGGCGGCGCTGGTGGCCGGTCTCACCGACCAGCCGCTTCCGTTCGCGTCGGGGCGGATCGAGTCGCTCGGCCTTGCGGAGGAGCGGAGCCCCCTCGACGCCTTCACGGCCCTCCGCCACGCCCTGACGGCGCACCCCGCCGTCGCGCTCGAGGCACTGGCGCTCGCGGCGGCCGCCGCCGTCCTGCCGTTCGCCCGGCGGAAGGGCCTCTGGGGCCTTGCCGTCTACGGCGCGGGAGCGATCGCCGCCACCGTGCTGGCAGCGCCGCACGCGAACCCGCTACCGGCCGTCCTGACGGCCTGGGCCACCTGCATCGGACTCGCCCTCTGGCACACACGTGCACGCTGGATTCCACGCGCCCGGCCGCTGGTTCCGCGGCCTCAAGCACTAGACTGAACCGCTCCTGAGCAGCACTCCAGGCGAGGTCCAGTTGACCGTTCTGCGCGCAATCGAGCAAAAGATCGAGGGCCTGTTCGAGGGTGTCTTCGGGCGGGCATTCCGGGCTCACGTCCAGCCGGTGGAGCTGGCGCGCAAGCTCGCCAAGGAGATGGACGACCACCGCACCGTCTCCGTCTCGCGCGTGTACGTGCCCAACGAGTACACGCTCTACCTGGCTCCGACCGACCGCGACCAGTTCGAGGGCTACGAGGAGGCGCTGATCGGCGAGCTCCAGGACTACCTGGGGCAGCACGCGCGGCGGGAGGAGTTCGAGCTCCTCTCCCCCCCGACCGTATCGATGGAGACCGATGCGGATCTTTCCGTCGGCGAGTTCGGCATCGCAACGCGGATGGTGCAGCGCGAGACGCGCAAGCGGGAGCCCGGGGAGCCGAAGTCGCAGCCGCAGCCCGGAGCCACGATGATCTACCGGCCCGAGCCCGAGCCGGAGGCCGTCGCGGCGGTGGCGGCCGCCGCGGTTCCCGAGCCGGAGCCCGAGCCGGAGCCGGAGGCTCGGCCCGCCCTCGTCCGCGCAGGTGCGGCGGAGTACCCGCTCGAGGGCGGACGCCTCGTCATCGGCCGCTCGCGGGAGTGCGATATCCGCCTCGCGGATCCGAACGTCTCACGCAAGCACGCGGAGATCCGCCGAGAGGGCCCCAACTTCTACGTCGTCGACCTCGACTCAACGAACGGGACCGAGGTCAACGGACGGAGGGCGCGGCGGGCCCGGCTCGCCGACGGGGACACGATCCTCCTCGGCTCCACGGAGCTCGTCTTCCAACTTCCGTGATCGCAGCCGGCTCGGTCGAGATCGAAGAGGTCCTGCTCGCTCTCAAGATCGCGTTCCTCGTCCTCCTCTACCTCTTCATCTGGCGCATCGTGCGGACGGCACGGCGCGAGGTACAGGAGCCTCAGATCGGCGCTGACGACAGCATGCTCCTCACGCCCGAGCAGGCGCGCGAGCTGCGGCTCGCCGCGGCACGGAAGATCGGCCATCTCGTCGTGGTCACGAGCCCGGCTCTGGACGAGGAGAGCGAAGTGCCGTTGAACGCCGAGCCGCTCACCGTCGGCCGCGACGGCGAAAACGACGTCCCGCTCCCGGGCGACAGCTTTGCGTCCGCGGCGCACGCGCGGTTCGACCCACGCGCCGACGGGGTATGGCTCGAGGACGTCGGTTCGACGAACGGGACGTACGTGAACGGCGTCAAGCTGAAACGGCCGAAGCGACTCGAGCCCGGCGACATTGTCAAAATCGGCGAGACCGACTTCAGGTTTGAGCGATGACGCTGCGCCAGTTCGTCACCAAGACCGATCCCGGCCGCCGTAGGCGGAACAACGAGGACGTCTTCGTCTGCGAGCCGCCGCTCTTCGCCATCGCGGACGGGATGGGTGGCGCGCAGGCCGGCGAGGTCGCCTCGGGCCTCGCCGCAGAAGCGCTGAAGGAGGGCGAAGACGGCACGTGTACGACCGAGGAGCGCGTCGACGCGCTCATCCAGTCGGCCAACCGGCGCGTGTACGAGAAGGCGCAGGAGGACATGGCGCTCGCCGGCATGGGCACGACGCTCACCCTCGCGCTGGTGGGCGAGGGGTCGGTCACGTTCGGTCACGTCGGGGACTCGCGCGCCTACCGTCTGCGGGACGGCACGCTCGAGCAGATCACGCAGGACCATTCGCTGGTCGCAGAGCTGGCCCGGGCGGGGAAGCTGTCCGAGGAGGAGGCTGAGACGCACCCACAGCGCTCGGTCATCACACGGGCGCTCGGAACCGACCGCGACGTCGACGGCGACGTGTTCACCGTCGAGACCGAGAGTGGCGACGTCTTCCTGCTCTGCTCGGACGGGCTGAGCGACATGGTCGGCGACCGGACGATCGAGCAGACGCTCCAGAAGCACCGTGCGAACTTGAAGAAGGCAGCGCAAGAGCTCGTCAAGGTCGCGAACAAGGGCGGCGGCGAGGACAACATCACCGTCCTGCTCTTCGAGGTCGGGCCGGCCGTCGAGGGTCGGGACGAGGCGGCCGCTGCCGCCGACGAAAGCGACGACGAGGACACGCTCTCGGAGCTCGACGGAGTGCCCGTCATCGCCGCCAAGCCGGACGAGTGGTCGCAGGACGGGGACGCGCCCGAGCCCGTCGTCGATCACGGCCCGCAGCGGAGGAGCCGCGCCCGCGTGTACTGGATCATCGCGATCGCGATCCTCCTCGCCATCATCGGCCTCGGCCTGTTCGGCCTTTCGCAGTCGCACTTCGTCGGAGCCCAGAAGGATGGGCACGTCGCGGTCTATCAGGGCCTGCCGTACGACATTGCCGGGATCAACCTCTACCGCACCGTGTACGTCAGCCGTGTCCTTGCCGCGCAGCTGACGCAATCCGAGCGGCAACATTTGTTCAACCACGATCTGCGCGGCTTCGATTCAGCGAAAGCTGCGCTCCGCCGTTATGAAGAGGAGATCCCACCATAAGCAGTCGTAATAGGGAGCTCATGACCCTGATCGGGGTCGGAGCTCTCACCGCGGTCGGGTTCGCGAGCGTCTACATCGCAAGGCAGTCGGTCATCTCGACAGCCTCGCTGGCGTATGCGGGCATCTTCCTCGGGCTGTATCTGCTCGCCCACCTCGTCGCCCGGGCGACCGTCCCCCACGCCGACCCGTACCTGCTGCCCATCGCCGGGCTCCTGACGGCGGTTGGGATCACGGAGATCTACCGGCTCGATCCGACGGACGCGTTCCGCCAGGGGATGTGGGTGGTGATCGGAGTCGCGGTCTTCGCGCTCTCGCTCTTCTTCCTGCGGCGCGACTACCGGCGGCTGGAGAGCTACCGCTACCTGTTCGGGGTCGGCGCCGTCGTTCTGCTCGCGCTACCGGCGCTGCCGGGGATCGGCGCGACGATCAACGGCGCGCGTCTCTGGGTGAAGCTCGGGCCGCTGCAGTTCCAGCCGGGGGAGATCGCGAAAATCTGCCTGATCATCTTCCTGGCGGGATACCTGCGCGAGAAGCGGGAGGTGCTGGCGCAGGGGCGGCTGAAGGATTTCGGCCCGCTCCTCGTCATCTGGGGCGGCGCGATGCTCGTCCTGGTCGAGACGAAGGACCTCGGGAGCGCCCTCCTCTTCTTCGGGATCTTCCTGGTCATGCTGTACGTCGCCACATCACGGCTCCTGTTTGTGGGGATCGGCGCGGCGCTGTTCCTCGCCGGCGCCGTCGTCGCGTACGAGACGGTCTCGCGCGTGCGCGAGCGCGTGACGATCTGGCTGCATCCCTGGACGGAGCACGCGGTCTACTGCGCGGCCAACGGGAAGATGGAGCTGCGCCAGAACTGCGCGAGCTTCCAGCTGACGAAATCGCTGTACTCGATCGCGAACGGCGGCTATACGGGAACAGGGCCCGGCAAGGGCACGTTCACAACGACCGGCGGGGATGCGCTCATCCCGTTCCTCAACACCGACTTCATCTACTCCGCGCTCTCACAGGAGCTCGGTCTCATCGGTGCGGCCGCCGTCGTCCTCGTCTTCATGCTCTTCGTCATGCGCGGGTTCCGGATCGCGCTGCTCGCGAGTGACGGGTTCTCGAAGCTCCTCGCCGTCGGACTGACCTTCGGCTTCGCCCTCCAGACGTTCATCATCGTCGGCGGGATCCTGCGGATCATCCCGCTGACCGGGATCACGCTGCCCTTCGTCTCGTACGGCGGGTCGAGCATCGTGGCGAACTTCCTGTTGCTCGCGCTGCTCATGCTCGTCTCGAACCGCGCGAATGCGCTACGAGGGATCGAGTGAACCGCGGTATCACTCGGGTCGCGACGCTCGCGCTCGTCCTGCTGGTCGCGCTCATCGTCGGCACGACGTACTGGCAGGTGTGGGCGTCGAGCGGTCTCGCCGCAAAGCAGGACAACGCGATCCAGGCCGTTGCGCAGTTCACCATCAAGCGCGGGAAGATCCTCGGCTCGCACGCCAAGACGATCTACGCGACGAACGTGCGCCGGAGGGTCGAGGGGCAAACGCTCTACTTCCGCAAGTACCCGAACCGCGGGCTGCTCGCCCAGACCGTGGGCTACTCGACGCAACTGCGGAACCGCACCGGGCTCGAGCAGTCCCTGAACGACTACCTGACGGGGACGAACTCGAACCTGAACACGGTCATCCGCTCGACGCTCGACCGGCTGCAGGGCATCACCATCAAGGGAAACAACGTCTTCCTGACGATCGACCCGGTCGCGCAGCGGATCGCGCAGGGCGCGCTCGGCACGCAGTGCGGCGCAGTGTTCGCGATGGAGCCTTCCACGGGGAGGGTGCTCGTGCTCGCGTCGAGCCCGACGTACGACCTCAACCTGGCGGAGAACCACTTCGACGCCATCCGGCGGATCAAGGCCAACTGCCGTCCCGCGTCCCCGCTCGTGAACCGTGGCACCGGCGCGCTCTTCCCGCCGGGCTCGAGCTTCAAGGTCGTGACGGCGGCCGCGGCGCTCGACAGCGGCTTGTACACGCCCCAGTCGCAGTTCTACGACCCCGGCTACTGCATCGAATACGGCCAGAAGGTCCGCAACGCCGGCGACCCGGAGAGCCCGGAGCAGTTCGGCACGCTGAGCCTCTTCACCGCGCTCGAACACTCCGTCAACTCGGTGTTCTGCAAGATCGGCATTCGACTTGGTGCGAAGCGGATCCTCGACTACTCGAAGCGGTTCGGCTTCTACTCGCTGCCACCGCTCGAAACGCCGGAGAGCGAGCGCGCCATCAGCGGCCTGTACAAGAACGGCCGGCTCTTCTATCCGTCGAGCAACTCACAGGTCGACCCCGGCCGGCTCGCGTTCGGGCAGGAGCGGATGATCGTCACGCCCGAGCAGATGGCGATGGTCGCCGCCGGCGTGGCCAACAAGGGCGTCGTGATGCGCCCGTACGTCGTCGACCGGATCGAGCAGCCCAACGGGTCGCTGGTCACCCGCACCATTCCGAAGACCCTGAGCCGGGCGATCAAGCCGTCCACCGCCGCGGCGCTCAACTCGATGATGCAGGCGGTCGTGACCGGCGGCACCGGTACGGAAGCGCAAATTCCGGGCGTCGCCGTGGCGGGCAAGACCGGAACGGCCGAGACCGGGAACAGCGGGATCAACACGACGTGGTTCATCTCCTTCGCGCCGGCCGACCACCCGCGCGTCGCAATCGCAGTCGTCCTGCAGAATCAGACCGGCTTCGGCGGCTCCACCGCCGCCCCCATCGCGAAGACGGTGATGGAGGCCCTCCTCAAGAGGCCCTAACCTTTGGTGCGAGCGCAGACATGGCCGTCACCGACACCCTGATCGACACCCTCTTCGACGGGCGGTACCGCATCGTCCGCAAGCTGGGCACCGGGGGCATGGCCAACGTGTACCTGGCGGAGGACCAGGAGTTGGGGCGCAGCGTCGCGATCAAGATCCTGGACGACCGGCATGCGGCCGACGAGCAGTTCGTCGAGCGCTTCCGCCGGGAGGCGAAGAACGCCGCCTCCCTCTCGCATCCGAACATCGTCGCGATCTACGACCGCGGCGAGGCCGAGGGCACCTACTACATCGCGATGGAGTACCTGGACGGGCGCACGCTCAAGGAGCTGCTCGTCCGCTTCGGGATGCCTCCCGTCAAGATCGCGATCGGATACACGCGCCAGATCCTGTCCGCGCTCGCGTTCGCCCACAAGTACGGCCTCGTCCACCGCGACATCAAGCCGCACAACGTCCTCGTCGACTCGGCCGGGCACGTGAAGGTCACCGACTTCGGCATCGCGCGCTCGGAATCGAGCCAGATGACCGAGGCCGGCTCGATCATCGGGACTGCGCAGTACCTCTCTCCCGAGCAGGCGCGCGGCGCGCCGGTCGACCAGCGCTCGGACATCTACTCCGTCGGCGTCCTTCTGTACGAGCTGCTGACCGGCGCGGTGCCGTTCACCGGCGACACGCCGGTCGAGATCGCGATGAAGCACCTGTCCGCCGTGCCGGAGGCGCCGTCGAAGAAGCGTCCCGACGTGCCGCGCGGGCTCGACCTCGCAGTCGTGCGCGCGCTGGCCAAGGACCCCGACGACCGCTTCCAAAGCGCCGAGGAGATGGACGCAGAGCTGGCGCGCATCGAGCAGGGCTTCCGCGTGAGCGACGAGACCGCGGACGCCGCCACCGCCGTACTCGCCGGCGCCGGCATCGACTCGACCGCCGTGCGCAAGGCCCCGGTGGTCACTACGGGCGCGTATCGGCCTCCTCCGGGGAGATATCCGCCGCCCGTCCGCAGGCGTCCGAAGTGGCCCTGGCTGCTCGGCCTCGTCGCCCTGGCCGGCATCGCCGCGCTCGTCTGGTTCCTCGTGCGGCCCGCGGTCGAGCATCACGGCCCGACGTTCGTGCACGTTCCCTTCGTCGAGGGGATCGTGGAGCCGCTTGCGATCCAGCGGCTCGACAAGGCCGGCCTCGGGCACAAGATCGTGCGCCAAGCGAGCACCGACGTTCCCAAGGGCAAGGTGATCCAGCAGAGTCCCGGTCCGGGCGAGCAGATACCGAAGGGGAACAAGGTCATGCTGGTCGTCTCGGAAGGGCCGCCACAGGTGACGGTGCCCGACGTCGTCGGCATGTCTCAATCCGACGCGGAAGCCTTACTCCAATCCAGAAACCTGCAGGCGGACGTCCACACCGTCCCCAACGACCAACCGGAGGGGACGGTGGTGGCGCAGAGCCCGAGTGCGGACGAGCTGGTCGACGTGAACACCGTCGTCCGCATCAACGTGGCCAGCGGCCCCCAGCCGGTCGGCGTGCCGGACGTGATCGGGAGGTCGTATTCGGACGCCCTCGCGTCCCTGCAGAGCCTCGGCTTCGCCGTGCGCCGGCAGGACGTCGAGTCGAACGAGCCCGCCGAGACCGTCACCGACCAGTCTCCCTCGCCGAACAGCGTCGCGCCGCAAGGGTCGACGGTCACCCTCAAGGTCTCGAAGGGGCCGTCCACGACGGCGATCCCGGACGTCATCGAGCTCGACCAGGACACGGCGAGCGCGACGCTGAGCTCGGCCGGCTTCCAGGTGGCCGTGCAGCAGCGGGACACAACGGATCCCGCAGAGGACGGCGTCGTGCTGAGCCAGACGCCGCGCGGCGGCAAGCAGGCGACGATCGGGTCGACGATCACCATCGTCGTGGGAGTCCTGATCACGCCCACGACGACCGAGACGACCGAGACGACGCCGACGGTCCCGACCGACACGACGACTACCGTCACCCCATGAGCTCGCGCAACGGCCGCGTCCGCGTCGCTGTCCTGATGGGCGGCCGCTCGAGCGAGCACGAGATCTCGCTCGCGTCGGCACGCTCCGTACTGGAGTCGCTCGACCCGGCGAAGTACGAGGCAGTCCCCGTCGAGATCGATCGGAAGGGACAATGGCAGCTCGGCAGCGGCGAGCAGCGGGGGCTGCCCGCCGGCCGCGCGGCCGAGACCCTGCCCGTTCCCACCTCGTCCGCCCCGGCCACGCTGGCCGACGTGGACGTGGTCTTGCCCATCCTCCATGGACCATTCGGCGAGGACGGGACCGTGCAGGGGCTGCTCGAGCTGGCCGGTGTCCCGTACGTCGGTGCGGGGGTCGCCGCCTCGGCCCTGTGCATGGACAAGGACCTGTTCAAGTCGGTCATGCGCGACCACGACATCCCGGTGGCGCGGAGCGTCACGCTGCGCGACGGCGACCCGATCGAGAACCCGTTCGGGTACCCCGTCTTCGTCAAGCCCGCCCGGCTGGGCTCGTCGGTCGGGATCTCCAAGGCCTTCTCGCCCGAGGAGCTGGACGAGGCGGTCGCGCTCGCGTTCGGGCACGACGAGAAGGTCCTGATCGAGGAGTTCGTCCCCGGCGTCGAGGTCGAGTGCAGCGTCCTCGGCAACCGCGACCCGATCGCGTCGCTACCCGGCGAGATCGTCTCCCACGGCTTCGAAGGAGCCGACTGGTACGACTACTCGGCCAAGTACGACGAGGGCGGGATGGACCTCATCGTCCCGCCGCGCATCTCGCAGGAGGCGATCGCGCGCGTGCAGGAGCTGGCCGTGCGGTCCTTCGTGGCGAGCGAGTGCGAGGGGATGGCGCGCGTGGACTTCTTCGTGCGCGAGAGCGGCGACGTGGTCGTCAACGAGCTGAACACCATTCCGGGATTCACGGCCACCAGCGTGTACGCCGAGCTCTTCGAGCGCTCGGGCATCTCGTACGCGGAGCTGCTCGACCGGCTCGTTCAGCTCGCGCTCGAGCGACACGAGCGGCGCGCGCGCCTGAAGTTCTGAGCAGGTTCGAGACCTGGCTCGAACGGAGCCGGCTCAACCCGGCCGGACTCCTGCGCATGCGGCAGCCGGCCATCTCACCTGAGGACGCCGCGGCCTTCGACCGCCTCCTCGCCGACACGGCCGAGGGCGGCGAGATCGCGTACGACCTCCCGCGCCCGAAGTGGGTCTTCCTACATCACCTTCTGCAGCGGGGTTACCTGCTCCACGGTTCGAACGAAGGCGCGATCGAGGAGTTCCGCACGCGCGCGACGGGCGACGCGCACGGCCGGCCGATCGACGCCGTCTTTGCCACCGACGACGCGATCTGGCCGCTGTACTTCGCCGTCGTCCGGAGGGAGGGCAACACGTATGGCTACATCAACTGGTGCGTCCATGTGCGCGACGAGTGCCGCTACCTGTTCTCGATCGGGCGCGACCCGAAGAGCCTGGACGCATGGGCGGAGGGCTGGATCTACATCCTCCCCGGCGATACTTTCCGGCCGACGCCCGAGAGCCGCGAGCTGGTGAGCCTCGTGCCGGTCAGGCCGCGCGCGCGACTACGCGTCGAAGCGGACGACTTTCCGTTCCGGCATCGGACGATGGAGCACGGGAAGGGCGCGACGCCGAATACGGTCGCGCGCCGGGCCGCGCTCAGCCGCCACCGCTAGTCGAGCAGCGCGCGTGTCTGCGCCGCATGGCAGTGGTCGGCGGAGTGCGCCGGCGGGGAGGGAGCCGCCGCACGAGGCGCAGGTCAGCGGGCTTTCACCTCGTAGACGAGCGCCCGGCCTATGACCTGCGTGATCCACAGCATGAAGTAGCGCGCGGGGACACCTCGCTTGATCTCGAACGTCGTCCGCCCGTCGGCCGGCAGCGTCTGCGACGCGAAATGCGTGGCGGTCGTCGGCGAGGAGCCGGTCTGTATGCGAGCCCTGAGATCCGTGCCCGAGGCGTTCACGAGGATCTGCTTCGGAGAGACGGCGCGGCCGGCGTCGAAGACGATCCCGACGCCCGGCTTCAGCGCGTGCAGGTCCAAGTACTCCTCGGTCTCCCAGTACGTCGACGGATCGCCGTCCGTGGCATTCGGAACCTCGTCGTCGTGCTCGCCGTCGGCGCCGACCGGGTCGTAGGCGGCGACCGCCCTGAGATGGACCGGCCTCGAGTCTCCGCCGATGCCGCTGCTCGTGACGTCTCCGAACAGGAAGAGGCCTGCCGCAATCGCGCCGAGCGCGAGCCCCGCGAGGATGAGGACGAGCGGCCACAGCGCGCGGCGCTTGCGTTCCGGCTCCGGCCGCCGGATCACCGTCTGGTCCTCGGGCGGCGTACGGATGATCTGGGTCGCCTGTGCGTCCCCTCCGTGCCTGAGCTGCTCGCGGCAGTTGTCGAGCTCCTCGACGAACTCGATCATCGTGGGGAAGCGCTTGGCCGGGTCCTTCTCCATCGCCCGCTCGACGGCCGCAACGAGGCGGAGCGGCAGCTCGGGACGCTTCTCGAGCAGGCTCGGGAGCGGGTCGTTGACGTGGCGCATCGCCACGGCGACGAAGTTGTCGCCCGGGAACGGCACCTCGCCGCTCAGGAGCTCGTACAGGACAGCGCCAAGCCCGTACACGTCGCTCCGCTCGTCCGCCTTCTCTCCCTTCGCCTGCTCGGGCGAGATGTAGTGACTCGTCCCCACGATCGAGCCGGTCGTTCCGTCGACGTCGACCATGCGCGCGATCCCGAAGTCGGTCACCTTCGCGCGCCCGTCCCCGTTCAGCAGGACGTTCTGCGGCTTGACGTCGCGGTGGATCAGCCCCCGCTCGTGCGCGAACGCGAGCGCGCGCCCGATCTGCAGGGCGAGCTCGAGCACCTGGTCGACGGGAAGCGGTCCTCTGCGGTCGATCAGCTGTTTCAGCGTCTCGCCGGGGACGTGCTCGAAGACGATGAACTGGTGGCCGTCCTGCTCGCCCCGGTCGATGACCGTGACGATCCCGGGGTGGCTCAGCCGAGCCGCGGAGCGCGCCTCACGGCGAAAGCGCTCGACGTATTCCTCGTCGTCGGAGTAGCGGTCATGCAGCAGCTTGAGCGCGACCATGCGCTCCAGCAGCCGATCGTGGGCGCGATAGACGTTCGACATCCCGCCGACTCCGACCAGCTCCTCGAGCTCGTAGCGTCCCGCAATGAGTTCGCCGATCACGGCGAGGGACATTTTCCCTATCTGCGCTTAAGAAAGCGCGTTTGACAACGAGTCTTCCCAGACGTCGAGCGCTTCGTCCAGCTCGGCGTCGGCGATGACGAGCGGCGCCAGGACGCGGATGCAGTTCGAGTAGATGCCCGACTTGAGAAGGAGCAGTCCGCGCGCGGCGGCGGCCTCGACGACCGCGGTGGCGAGATCCGCGTCCGGCTCCTTCGTCGCCGGATCCTTCACGAGCTCGATCGCCAGCATCATTCCGAGCCCGCGCACGTCGCCGATCTGCGGGTACTGCTCCTGCCAGGACTCCATCCGGGAGCGGATCTGGTCGCCGAGCGCGGCGCCTCGCGCCACGAGATCCTCCTCCGCGAACACGTCCAGAACGGCCAGGGCCGCGGCCTGGGCGACGGGATTGCCGACGTACGTCCCGCCGATGGCCGAGTCGGGCGGGGCATCCATGATGTCCGCGCGGCCGATCACGGCGGAGAGCGGCAGACCGGCGGCGATCGACTTCGCCATCGTCATGAGGTCGGCTTCGACGCCCGAGTACTCGATCGCCCACATCTTCCCGGTGCGTCCGAAGCCGGTCTGCACCTCGTCCACGACGAACACGATCCCGTGCTCGTCGCACAGGCGCCGCACGCCCTGGAGGAATTCGGGCGGCGCGACCACGAAGCCGCCCTCGCCGAGCACCGGCTCGATGACGATCGCGGCCACGTTCTCCGGCGCGACCTGCGTCAGAAGGGCGCGCTCGAGCGCCGCCAGCGCCGTCTCCACGTCGGGGCCGCGGTACGAGTGCGGAAAGGGAACCCGGTAGACCTCGGGTGCAAAGGGGCCCAGACCCGCCTTGTAGGGATGGGTCTTGGAGGTCATCGTCATCGATAGGAGCGTCCGTCCGTGGAACGCGCCCTCGAAGCAGATAACACCCTGGCGCTTCGTATACGAGCGGGCGAACTTGATCGCGTTCTCGACCGCCTCCGTCCCGGCGTTGAAGAACGCGGCGCGCTTCTCGCCCGAGATGGGCGTGAGCGACGTCAGCCGCTCGGCCAGCTTGACGTAGACCTCGTACGGGACGATGGTGAAGTCCGTGTGGCTGAAGCGCGCGAGCTGCTCCTGCGCGGCCGCGACGACGCGCGGGTGCGAATGGCCGACGTTCAGACAGCCGACGCCGCCCGTGAAGTCGATGAACGTGTTGCCATCGACGTCGGTGAGCGTCGCTGCGTGTCCCTCGGCGACCACGACCGGTAGGAAGATCGAAAGCGGCTCCGCCACCACGCGCTCCTTGCGGTCGAGGATCTCCTTCGAGCGCGGGCCCGGGATGTCGGTGCGGATGTCGATCGTGCGCGTGACGGCCATCGGCGTCACGATATCGAACGTGACGGAGGCCCAACCCTTGTACGAAACCGACCTCGCCGACGACCCGTTCACGCAGTTCGCGGCGTGGTTCGAGGCGGCAGGACGGGTCGTCGACGCGCCCGAGATCATGACCCTCGCGACCTCGACGCTCGACGGACGGCCGTCCGCGCGCATGTTGCTGCTGAAGGAGCACGGGCCGGACGGCTTCGTGTTCTTCACCGGCTACGAGAGCCGGAAGGGAGGCGAGCTCGCCGCGAACCCGCGCGCCGCCCTCGTCTTCTACTGGCGACCGCTCGGCCGGCAGGTCCGGGTCGAGGGAGACGTCGCGCGACTCACCGACGCCGAGTCGGCGGCGTACTTCCGCAGCCGTCCGCTACAGAGCCGCTACAGCGCGTGGGCATCCAGGCAGAGCCAGGTCATCCCCGATCGGGCAGCACTCGAGCGCCGGTTCGACGAGGCCGTCGAGCGCTACGGCGAGGACGTCCCGCTACCCGACCACTGGGGCGGATTCCGGCTGCGCCCGCACACGATCGAGTTCTGGCAGCACCGCGACAACCGCCTGCACGACCGGCTGCGCTACCGGCGGGAGGATGGAGGCTGGACCGTCGAGCGTCTCGCGCCCTAGTAGCGGCGGAGGGGCCGCAGCGCGTTCACGGTGTAGTTCCCCTCCGGGTTCCAGAGAAGGAAACCGGCCGTGTTCATGTTCCGCGCGGCGTTCACCTGCGCCTTCACGTCGGCGAACGTGTAGGTGCGGCCCAGTGCGAAGTCCTGCAGCCACGGTACGAGGACGGCCTTCCGGCCGTGCAGCGAGCGGCTGAACTCCTTGAGCGTGTTGAAGACGACGGGCCCCGGAGCCGCGTCCGGGTCGGGGATGTTGTACTCGCCGGGCGTGTAGTGCGAGGGGTACGCCATGGGCGAGACCGTGTCGACGTAGCGCGCGATCTTGCGCGGAACCTGTCCGATCCCGAGGTTGCCGTGCGCGGCCAGCCCGAACAGGTCGGCGCCGACGCGCACACCGGCGCGATGGAGCCGATGGGACGCGTACTTGGCGAAACGCCCGATCGTGACGCCCTTCTTCTCGTTCACCTTGCGCGCGTACTGGATGTTCCAGATGTCCCCGTCGGTGGGGAAGCGGACGTAGTCGAACTGGATCTCGTCGAAACCCGCCTCCGCGGCGGCCAGCCCGAGGTCGGTCACGTATTTCCAGACGCGCGTGTCGTACATGTTCAGCCAACCCAGACCGGCCGAGTTGTGCCAGACGGAGCCGTCCGGATTGTGGAGCGCATAGCCGGGCATCCGTTCGGAGAGCACGGGATCCTCGAAGACGACGACCCGCCCGATGAGGTACACGTGCTTCGCGTGCGCCTTGCGCACGAGCTCGTGCGGGTCGTAGTACGACTGGACAGCGCCGATCCGGCGCGCGAGCGCGACGGCGGGAGTCCCGAACGCGACCTGGCCGGTCTCGTCCTTGACGTCGACCTCGAGCGTGTTCAGCCCCTGGCGGCGCATGGCGATGTAGTGCTCGATCTTGCCCGGCAGCGACGCCAGGCCCATTGACACGTGGACGCCGCGGATCTCCTTGGGACGGGTCGGAAACGCGGGTTTCGCCGGCTGCTTCTCATGCCGCACCGCCGCGGCGATGCCGCGCGGCTGCGACGTTCCGCCGGCCAGCGCAGCGACCATCGAGGAGATCGCCGCGGCAACGAGGATGAGGATCCCGAGCGCAACGAACCGTCGCCGTCGAACCATCTTGCGGCGACGCTCTCGTCGCGCCCTCAACGCCCGGCGAGCCTCGTACGAGAGCTCGTCCCTCATAGGGAGCGGGAAGTATGCCGGTCCCAGCCAGCCCGAGTCGGCCAAGGAACTGTCCAGAGATGCGGACAATTCGGGAGCTGTTCGTACAATCGCGGGCGTGATCCTGGTCACCGGGGGGACGGGCTTCGTCGGATCGAAGATCGTCCACGCCCTTCGTGGCGAGGATCGGCGCGTGCGCTGCCTGGTGCGGAACCCCGAGCGCGCAGGGCAGCTCCGAGCGTGGGGTTGCGAGCTCGCGGAGGGAGACGTGACGGACGCCGAGAGCCTCACGCGAGCCGTGGACGGCGCGGATGCCCTCATCCACCTCGTGGCGATCATCGTCGGCAAGCCGGAGGAGTTCGAACGGCTGATGACCCGCGGCACCGAGTCGCTCCTCGACGCGGCCGAGCAGGCCGGCGTCCGTCGCTTCATCCTCATGAGCGCACTCGGGACGACCGAAGCGACGCGCGAGCTGACTCCGTACTACCGCGCAAAGTGGTCCATGGAGCAGGCCGTGCAGGCCGCGCCGCTCGAGCACACGATCTTCCGACCGAGCTTCATCTTCGGACGCGACGGCGGCGTCCTGCCGACGTTCCTTCGCCTCGTCCGCTGGTCGCCCGTCACGCCGGTCGTCGGGACGGGCACGCAGCGGATCCAGCCGATCTGGGTCGACGACGTCGCCGCGTACTTCGCAAAGGCGGTCGACCTCTCCCGAGCCGCGGGAAAGACCTTCGAGATCGGCGGCCCAGACGTCGTGACGTGGGACGAGCTCTACTCGCGGATCGCGCTGATCCTCGGGAAGCGGCGGGCCAAGCTGCACCTGCCCTTCGGGCTCATGCGCGCGCAGGCGAGGGTGATCGAAGCGCTTCCGGGCCCCAGCCCCATCACGCCCGACCAGGTGAAGATGCTCGAGGGTGAGGACAACGTCGTGACGAACGAAGACGCCCAGCAGACCTTCGGGCTGCCGCTCGTCCCGCTGGACGAGCAGCTGCGGCGCGCCGCATGAAGATCGTTGCGCACGGCGGCGGCGCCTGGAGCATCGAGGACGGGCGGAAGCTCGCCGACCTCGCGCGTGACGTGGCGGGCAAGGAACAGCCGCGCGTGTGCTTCGTCCCGACCGCCGTCGGCGACGCATCCGAGGCCGTCGTCCGTTTCTACGAGACCTGGCGCGGCCTCGGCGAGCTCTCGCACCTGAAGTTCTTTCCCTGGCCGCCGACGGACATGCGCGAGCTCGTCCTCTCGCAGGACGTGATCGCGGTCAGCGGCGGGAACACGGCCAACATGCTCGCCATCTGGCGGCTGCACGGCTTCGACCAGGCGCTGCGCGAGGCATGGGAGGCGGGAATCGTCCTGACGGGAGGCAGCGCCGGCCTCGTCTGCTGGTTCGAGGGCTGCGTGACCGACTCGTTCGGGCCGCAGCTGCAAGGGATGCGCGACGGGCTCGGCTTCCTGGCGGGAAGCGCGTGCCCGCACTACGACGGCGAGGAGCTACGCCGCCCGACGTACCGGCGGCTGATCGACGAGGGCTTCCCGCCCGGCATCGCCGCGGACGAGTGCGTCGCGCTTCACTACGAGGGGACCGAGCTCATTGAAGTCGTGACGCCGCGTGAGGGCGCGACTGCGTATCGCGTGCAGCCAGGCTCCGAAACGCCGCTGGACGCACGGCTGATTTAAGAGCACAGGGCTGCCGGCTGCGCTCGGGCAGAGCCGGCTCCGCCCTCCGGCACCGCCAACGTCAGTCGAAAAGAGCAGGGCCGCCCGAAGGCGGCCCCGATTCCGGTTACCAGCGCGTATTGGTAAGGACGCTTCCGGCCGATGTCCTAGGCCACCGGCAGCGCTGCAAGCGAGTCCCCTACGCTGGCTAGACGATTCCCCGTAGGTCCCGGGGACACGTCCTTACCCGCTGGTACCTCCACTGCCCGTACTGGAATCTGTCAAGTCGGACCACCTCCTTTCCGCGGTCCACAGAGATTAGCGAAGGAGGACGCTGACTTCGAGACCTCGATCGAGCGGGACGGTGACGGACTCGAGCGTCGCGTCCGCCTGTCGCGCCTCGGAGTACGCTCCGAGCGCGTCCACGTGCGAGAGCACGTTGTCCGCAATGACGACGGCGCCGGGCTCGAGCTTCGTCCGCGCGATGTCGAAGAGCGCCTCGTACTGCTCCTTCTCGGCGTCGAGAAAGACCACGTCGAACACGTCGTCGATCGCCGGCAGCGTCTCGAACGCATCGCCTTGGACGAGGTCCGCCGTGCCCTCCAGCCCGGCTTCGCGGATGTTCGCCCGCCAGGCCTCGCACTTGGCGGGATCGTGCTCCAGCGAGAGGACACGGCCGCCAAGGTGGCGCACGCCGGCGGCGAGCCAGATGGTGGAGTAGCCTCGGGAGCCTCCGATCTCGAGCACCTCGCAGTCCGTCTGCGGCGCGACGAAGGACAAGAGGAACTGCCCCGTCGTGCGCGCGACCTGGCGCGAACGTTGCGCGGAGGGCAGGCCCGCTTCGCGCTCGATCCGGTCCTCCTCCTGGAGCCGAGCGAGCACCGCCCGCACGCGCTCCTCCAAGATCACAGCGCCATCCTCTCCTCTTCGACCGCCTCGCGAACGAGGCAGTCGTCCCGGTGGTCGTTGACGACGCCGATCGCCTGCATCGCGGCATAGACAGTGGTCGGGCCGACGAAGCGGAAGCCGGCGTTGCGGAGGCGCTTGGACAGCTCCACCGATTCCGGCGTCTGCGCAAACCACTCGTCCGCGACCGGCCCGTCCCGGCGGTACTCCCACACCAGCTCGTTGAGCGGCGTCGAGTCGCGCAGCGCGACCGTCGCCTGCGCGTTCGCGACCGCAGCCTCGATCTTTCCGCGGTGGCGAACGATTCCGGCGTCCGCCAGAAGCCGCTCGACCTCGCGCTCACGGAAGCGCGCAACGTCGTCGGGATCGAAGCCGGCAAATGCCTTCCTGAAGTTCCCCCGCTTGCGCAGAATCGTCAGCCACGACAGACCCGACTGGAAGCCCTCGAGCGTCAGCCGCTCATAAACGCCGGCCTCGTCCGTTACGGGTCGGCCCCACTCCTCGTCGTGATAGGCGTTGTACGCCGGGTCGCCCGACTCCCAGCAGCGCTTCACACGTCGACCTTGACGATTCCGTCCTCGACGCGGACGGGGAAGGTGTCCACGGGCAGGTACGCGGGAAGCGTCAGCGCCTCGCCGGTACGCAGGTCGAACGCCGACCCGTGCCGCGGGCAGATCACCGTCCGCTCCTCCGGCTCCCAGTCCCCCTCACACAGCGGCCCTTCGTCGTGCGAGCAGCGGTCCTCTATGGCGTAGTACTCGCCGTTCACGTGGTAGACGCCGAGCGCAAGCTGCCCCGCGCGGACGATCTTGACCGAGCCCGGCGGCAGCTCGTCCGCCGGGCAGACGTCGATCGTCGCCACTACTTCAGTTCGAGCTCGTCCAGCCCCGCCCACTCCTCGGGAAGCGGCGTCCCTTTGGCGCGATGCAGGGCTACCTTCAGGACGCCGAGTCCAAGCAGCGCGCACTTGAGCCGAACCGGCGTCAGCGGGATCCCGATCTCGTCGAGTAGCTCGTCCTTCGGGAGCTCCGCGACCTCGGCCGCGGTCTTGCCCTTGACCAGCTCCATCAGCATCGAGGTGGACGCCTGGCTTATCGCGCAGCCGCGCCCTTCGAACATGACGTCGCGGATCGTCTCGCCGTCGTCGTCGAAGGCGACGGAGATCGTCACCTCGTCGCCGCAGAGCGGGTTCACGCCTTCGGCACTCGTATCCGCGTCCTCGAGCACCCCGTGACCGCGCGGGTTCTTGTAGTGATCGAGAATGACCTCTCGATACATCTGATCAAACGACATGCTTCTAGGCTAGCTACCCCAGGATCTTGTGCACCTTGTGCAGCCCCGCCACAAGCCCGTCGATCTCCTCGGGAACCGTGTACAGGTAGAAGCTCGCGCGGTTCGTGGCCGCCACGCCGAGCTTGCGCATCAGCGGCTGGCAGCAGTGGTGTCCGGCGCGGATGGCAATCGCGTCCATGTCCAGGATCTGCGCGACGTCGTGCGGGTGGAAGTCGCCGACGTTGAAGCTGACGATGCCGGCGCGGTGGTCGGCAGGCGGACCGTACAGGACGATCCCCGGCACCTCGCCCAGCCGCTCCAGCGCGTAGGCCGCGAGCTCGTGCTCGTACGCCGCGATTGCGTCGAGCCCCACCGTCTCGAGGTAGTCGATGGCGGCTCCGAGACCGACCGCCTCCGCCGACGGCGCCGAACCCGCTTCGAACTTGTGCGGCAGCTCTCCCCACGTCGTCTGTTCGTACTGGACCTTGCGGATCATGTGGCCGCCCATCAGGAACGGCTCCATGCGCTCGAGCAGCTCGGCTCGTCCCCACAGGAAGCCGATGCCGCTCGGGCCGCACATCTTGTGGCCGGAGACCGCGACGAAGTCGGCGCCGAGCTCCTGCACGTCGACGCGGCGGTGCGGCGCCGCCTGCGCCGCGTCGCAGACGTAGATGGCGCCCTGCTCGTGCGCCCACGCCGCGAGCGTCGCGACGTCGCTGATCGTGCCCAACGAATTCGAGACGAGGTTCGAGGCGACGACCTTGACGTTGCCGACGGCGGAAACCTCGTCGAGCGCGTCGAGCCGCACCTCGCCGTGGTCGTCGAGCGGGAGCATTCGGAAGTCCGCGCCCATCCGCTTGGCCATGTACTGCCACGGCACGTAGTTGGAGTGATGCTCGAGCTCGGTCACGATCACGAGGTCGCCCGGGCCGAGGTTGTTCAAGCCCCACGAGTACGCGACGAGATTGATCGCCTCCGTCGCGTTTCTGAGGAAGATGATCTCGCGCGCCGACGGCGCGTTGACGAACGCGCGCGCCTTCTCGCGGGCGCCTTCATAGGCCGCTGTCGCGCGCTCGCTCAGCGCGTAGACACCACGATGGACGTTCGTGTACGAGGTCTCGTAGAACTCGTCCATAGCCTGCAGCACCTGGCGCGGCTTCTGGGAGGCGACGGCGGAGTCGAGGTACGCGAGCGGCTTGCCGTGAAAGTGCTGCTCGAAGATGGGGAAGTCGGCTCGCAGCTTGTGAGCGTCGATGGCCGGCTTCGTCGGCGTGACCGCCACGGATCTATCGTACTAGGGCTGTAGGAGCAGGCCGTTCAGCTTCAATATCACGGTGCGCGCAGCCCGCCTGATTCCGCTGCTCGCAGCGGTGGCGCTCCTCGCCGGCTGCGGCGGAGACGGCTCGGACAGCGCCAGCACGACGTCCGGCTCCGGCTCGACCGTTGACGGCAAGCACGTCTTCGCGGATGCCGACTGCGGGAGCTGCCACACGCTGAAGGCCGCCGACGCGACCGGAACGCTCGGCCCGAATCTCGACGTCTTGAAGCCCACGCGCGACCAGGTCGTGCAGCAGGTGAAGACGGGCGGAGGTGGGATGCCGTCCTTCGCCGCGAAGCTCTCGGACGCCGAGATCGACGCCGTCGGCGCGTTCGTCTCCGGCTCCGCGACGAGCAACACGACGCCCGCGCCCCAGGGGTTCAAGCCGAACAAGATCCTCCTCGCGAGCTGCAAGACGGGAGACTCCGCGTGCTACCTGCAGGCCTTCGGGAATCTCGCGTTCCGCGAGGGGCCGGGCAAGGCACTTGCGCTCCTCAGCCAGAAGATCGCGACAGATGCCTCCGTCGATGCCAGCTGCCACCCGATTGCGCACACGATCGGCGCCGGCGCTCTCCTTCACTTCCACGGCAACGTCGGCAAGGCCTTCGGCGAGGGTAACCCGACCTGCGGCTCCGGCTACTACCACGGCCTCCTGCAGTGGAAGCTCGCGGGCGTCAGCCCCAACCGAGTCGCGGGCGTCGCCCGCAACGTCTGCTCGGAGGGCTCGATCCGGGCGAATGCGTACGACTACTACCAATGCGTTCACGGCCTCGGGCACGGCCTGATGCTGTACAAGCGCTACGACCTGCCGAAGGCGCTCGACCTGTGCCACCAACTCACGACCTCGTACGACTCGGTCTCCTGCACCGGCGGCGTCTTCATGGAAAACCAGCAGTCCTCCTACGGCATCCGCTCGAGGTACCTGAAGAAGGACGACCTGCTCTACCCGTGCGACGTCGTGAAGGATGAGGACAAGCTGTACTGCTACTTGCTCGTCACCTCGTACATCCTCCCGCAGGTGGGCTACGACTGGAAGAAGGCAGCGGACTGGTGCCGCAAGAGCGATGCGAACTACGTCCAGTACTGCTTCCAGTCGTACGGCCGGGATGCGTCAGGCTCGGCGCGCGAGGATCCGGACGGGATCATCCAGAACTGCTCGAACGCAGGGAGCGGGGAGCGCGAGTGCATCTTCGGCGCCGTCCGCGACATCCTGAACAACAACCCGAGCGACGTCCGCTCGAAGGAGCTGTGCCAGAAGGTCGACTCCGAGTTCCGCTCGTACTGCACGTATGGGATCGGCTCGATCGTCGGCACCTATTACTCGACCCCCGCGCAACAGCGCGCGGCGTGCGTGAAGTTCTCCCCCGCGGGCCTGCTCTCCGAGTGCCTGAACGGCGCCGGGTCGGCTACGAAGCCTTCGAAATAACGACGTCCGCGCGCGTCTTGGGCGCGAGGTGGTTGTGATAGCCGAAGCGACCGGCGCGTTCGAAGGTGAACTCCCATGACCCGCCGGGGAGGATGGACTTCTGCGCG
>Ga0126307_10000777_pt1 | contig 21014 bp, 20 predicted proteins | sample Plot28_FD_89955 | JGI IMG/M metagenome (GOLD analysis project Ga0126307, IMG submission 89955) | Serpentine soil microbial communities from UC McLaughlin Reserve, CA, USA - Plot28 | ecosystem: Environmental > Terrestrial > Soil > Grasslands | place: USA: UC McLaughlin Reserve, Lake County... | reverse complement strand
CGCCGTCACCTGTGCCGGCCATGCTCCACCGGGCACCGCCGTCGACGGTCAATATCGTGCCAGTCGTATACGTCGAGGCATCGCTGGCGAGATACAGGGCGGCACCCACGATCTCGGCTGCTTGACCCGCTCGCCGCATCGGGAACGTACGGGCGCGCTCGGCGAACAGCTCCATGTCCCAGGCTCGCGAGATCGTCGTGAGGAACGGGCCCGGCATGATCGCGTTCACGCGGACGCCCGGGCCCAAGGCATGCGCCAACCCGATGGTCATGGCGTTGACGCCTGCCTTGGCGGCCGCATAGGGCACGATGTCCCTCGTCGGCCGAACGGCTCCGGTGCTGCTGACGTTGATGATCGAGCCGCCGTCGGCCGCCGCCATGCGCTCGCCAACGAGCGCGGCAAGGCGGAATGGGCCCTTCAGGTTGACGGCTATCACCTTGTCGAACAGCTCCTCCGTGACGTCGGTCAGCTTGTCGTAGATCGGCGATACGCCGGCGTTGTTGACGAGCACGTCGACGCGCCCGAAGTCGCGGTAGACGTCATCGACGAGCGCGTCGAGCTGCTCCCAGTGACCGACGTGGCAGGCGCAGGCCGCCGCCTTGGCGCCCTCGGCGCGGAGCGCGGCTGCCACCTCCTCGCAGGCGTCGCCCTTGCGGCTGACGACGACGACTTCCGCGCCCGCCTGGGCAAAGCCCTTGGCCATGGCCAGTCCAAGCCCCCGCGTACCGCCCGTGACGACCGCCACGCGCCCGGAGAGGTCGAAGAGCTCGAGCGCGTGGTCAGCGCCGCGGGTCATGGCGACTGTGTCGGCCGGCACGTTCAGGACGGCCACCTCCTGAGGGTTCTGGTTCACGAGCGTCCGGGAAGCAGAGGCTGCGGGCGCGACCCGCTCGGGTGCCCGACGATGGCCCCTTGCCCGGCCTGCTCAGCTCGAACGACGCGGCGCCGTACCGCGTGCCGTCGTCGGTGATGCGCTCGCGCACGACGCCGGCGTCGAGCAGCAGATCCAGGTGCCCGAGAACCTCCCATACCACGAGCAGCGGCTGCTCGGCCACCGTGCGGGCGGACCAGAGGCGCCCCGCGATCGCGTACGCGCTCGCCGGTCCGGAATCGAGCGACGCCGCGATTCGCTCGCAACGGCGGCGATGCTCCGCGAGTCGGCGTCGAACCAGGCCGGCATGAGCGCTGACCGGCTCGCCGTGTCCGGTGAGGAGCCGCACGAGCGGCATGTCGGCGGTTCGCTTGAGGTTCTGCAGGTACTCGACGCGCGCACGGGGCCTGGTTCCGTCCGGCTCGGCGGCCGGATAGATCTCGGTATTGGACGAGATCCCGGCGAGCAGGTGATCGCCGACGAAGGCGATCCCATCGCGGTCGTCGACGAACAGCGTGTCGGTCGTGCTGTGGCCGGGCCGTGCGATGACGCGCAGCTCACGGCCGCCCGCTTGTATCCGATCGCCGTCGGAGAGCCGGCTGTCGGTGGGGAAGGCCTCCGAGGTCCTGCCGATGTACTCCCAGAAGCCCTCGTTGCCGGCGATCACATGCGGCGGGACGCCGTGATGGGCCATGAGCGCGAGCGAGAACCGCCGGTCGGCCGCCGCACGCTCGGCATAGCGCTCGCCGTAGGCGGCGACCCGGTCGGACGCAGCGACCATCGCCCCGGAGCGCGCGACGATCGTCGCGGCGAGGCCCGTATGGTCCAGATGGTGGTGCGTGGGCAGGACGAGCTCGATATCTTCGATGCGCAGTCCGATCCGGCGCAGGCCCGCCTCCAGCGCGTCCAGCGCCTCGTCGTCGCGCGGCCCCGTGTCGATGAGCGTGAGCGGCTCGCCTCGGAGCAGCCACACGTTGACCGAGCGGATGTGCGGCAGTGGGACCGGGATCGGGACGATGCTCTCCATACGGGCTTCTCGGCACGCAGGGTCGCGCCGGACGCGACCCCGTGGACTGAATCGAGTTCAAGTATGGCAGACATTACCGTCGCGGTCGAACTGTCGACCCGCCGCTTGCTGTCTATGCCGTTTGCGAACACGAGACCTTGTCACGGGCGGCTTGCCGGTATATGATCTGAATTCAGTTTTGGAGCCGAGGGATAGGAGACGACGTATGACCGTGCAGGACCAGCCAACGACGCAGACGTCGACCGAGGACGTGATCCAATACGAGGTCAGCGACTCGGTGGCGACGATCTGGCTCAACCGGCCCGACGTCAAGAACTGCGTGAACTGGGCGCTGCTCACGAACCTCGGCAAGGCGCTTGATCGGGCCGAGGAGGACGACGACGTTCGCGTGGTCGTGATCCGCGGTCGCGGGCACACGTTCTGCGCCGGCGCCGACCTCAACATGCTGGACGCCGAGTTCCTGGGCACGACGACGAACTCGGTCAAGATCGCGCAAGTCTCCGCGCGCACGTTCGACCACGCCTTCAACCTCGGCAAGCCGACGATCGCCGTCGTCGAGGGCTACGCGGTCGCCGGCGGCTTCGAGCTCATGATCTCGTGCGACTTCTGCATCGCGGCCGACGACGCCAGGATCGGCGACTTCCACATCCGCCGCGCTCTGTTCGGCGGTGCCGGCCCGATCTACCGCCTCCCGCGCTACATCGGGCTGCGCAAGACCAAGGAGCTGCTCTTCACGGGCAAGCTGCTGTCCGGCAAGGAATGCGAGGACTGGGGGCTTGCGAACGTCTCCGTGCCGGCCGACGACCTCGACGAGGCGATCGCCGACTTCGTGGCCCCGATGGTCGACAAGAGCGCGTTCACGATGCGCATCACGAAGCTGGCGGCCAACCGCGGCCTCGACGGCGACACCGAGACCCTGATCGCCCTGGAAAGCATGACGTGCAACGTCGCGCACCAGTCCGAGGACGCGAAGGAAGGCGTTCAGTCCTTCCTCGAGAAGCGCGATCCCGTCTGGAAGCACCGCTAAGCCACCCGCGGGATCACGCACAATGGACTTCGCGTTCGACGACAAGACGCTGGAGCTGCGCGAGAGCCTGCTCGCGTTCATGGACGAGTGCGTGTACCCCGCGGAGCCCCGCTTCCGCGAAGAGGTCGCTACGGCCGATGACCGCTGGGCCACCCCACCGGTCATCGAGCAGCTTAAGGTCGAGGCCCGCCGGCGCGGGCTGTGGAACCTCTTCCTCCCCAGGAGCCACAGCTACGGCGCGGGGCTCACGAATCTCCAGTACGCACCGCTGGCCGAGATCACCGGTCGAAACCCGTGGATCGCGCCCGAGGCGATCAACTGCTCGGCGCCGGACACGGGCAACATGGAGCTGCTGGCGCTCTTCGGCAGCGACGTGCAGCGGCGGCGGTGGCTCGATCCGCTTCTGGACGGCAAGATCCGCTCCGCGTTCTCGATGACCGAGCCGGAGGTCGCCTCGTCCGACGCGACGAACATCGCCACGCGAATCGAGCGCGACGGCGACGATTACGTGATCAACGGCCGCAAGTGGTGGACGTCCGGCGCGATGTCGCCGCGATGCCAGCTCCTGATCGTCATGGGCGTCACCGATCCGGACGCCGAGCGCCACCGGCGGCAGAGCATGATCCTCGTGCCACGCGACACCCCGGGCGTCAAGATCGAGCGCTCGACGAGCCTCTTCGGCTATGACGACGGCCCGCACGGAGGCCACGCCGAGATCGTCTACGACAACGTGCGCGTCCCCGCGTCGCACCTCCTCGGCGACGAGGGCGACGGCTTCCGGATCGCGCAGGAGCGGTTGGGACCTGGCCGCATCCACCACGCGATGCGGGCGATCGGCATGGCCGAGCGCGCGCTCGAGATGACCTGCGAGCGGACCGCCGGCCGATCCGCGTTCGGGCGGCCGATCATCGACCACGGCGTCGTGCAACGCTGGATCTCCGAAGCGCGGGTGAAGATCGAGCAGGTGCGGCTGCTCGTCCTCAAGACCGCATGGCTCATGGACACGGTCGGAAACCGCGGCGCCCGCATCGAGGTCTCCGCCATCAAGGTCGCCGCGCCCGAGGTCGCGACCTGGGTCATCGACCGGGCCATCCAGGCCCACGGCGGCGCCGGTGTCTCGCAGGACCACCCGCTGGCCGAGCTGTACGCCGTCGCGCGCATTCTCCAGATCGCCGACGGGCCCGACGAGGTCCACCACATGACGATCGCGCGGCAGGAGACCCGCCGCTACCGCGGTCAGCCGGTCGAGGCCTGATTCGCGCCCTACGCCGTGGGCCGCGCGCTCAGTAGGTAGCGACCGGCTTCGACCAGCGGCGCCACCAGCCGCTGCGCGTCGTCGAAGCCGGAGCCGACCATCGCCCCGCCCGCTGCGCGCGCGGCGATGCCTTGACAGACGACGGCCAGCTTGAAGAACGCGAAGGCCTGATACCAGTCGATCGCGGACACGTCGAATCCGGTTGCCGCGGCATAGCGGGCGATCACGTCGGCGCGGGACGGGAAACCGGTGGCCGCCGTGACGGGCGCGACGATGCGGGCGGCCATGAGCACCTCGCCGTCGGCTTCCTCGCTCCAGAACGCCAGCAGAGCCCCCAGGTCGGTGAACGGATCGCCGAGGGTGCTCATCTCCCAGTCGAGCACGGCGAGGACCGTGCCGGGCCGGTTGGGGTGCAGCACGGTGTTGTCCAACCGATAGTAGCCGTGGACGATCGACTCGGCGCGCTGCACAGGCAGGGTTCGCCCGAGCCCGTCGCGGAGCGACTCGAGTGCCGGCAGGTCCTCCGCCTTGGAAGCCTCCCATTGCTTCGACCAGCGGCGCAGCTGGCGCTCCATGAACCCTGCGGGCCGGCCGAACTCCGCCAGCCCGACCGCTGCCGGCTCGACGGTGTGAAGGGCGGCGAGCACGTCGACGAGCGCCTCGCCAATCGCCTGCCGTCGTTCCGGCGTGTCGCCGTAGCCGGGCGGCAGGTCGTTGCGGCAGACGTGACCGAGCACTCTCTCCATGACGTAGAACGGCGCGCCGAGCGGACCCTCCGCATCTCCGAGATAGAACGTCCGCGGCACCGGCACGGCGGTCTCCGACAGCGCCGTCAGGACCCGGTACTCGCGCACCATGTCATGGGCCGTGGGCAGGATGTGGCCGAGCGGCGGGCGGCGGAGGATGACCTCACCCGCGTCCGAGCCGACCCGGTAGGTGAGGTTGGACTTGCCGCCCGAGATCAGCGCGACGTCGCACTCGAGCCAGCGCGGATCGTGCAGGACCTCCGCGAGCACCGGGCCGACGGCGTCCGGCTCCGCGCCGGTCGCGATCCGCTCGAGGCGCTGGGCCGTCGGGTCGTTGAAGCCCGTGGACACGACAGCCTTTCCTCAGCTCACCGGTGCCGGTGGCGTCTGGGGGGCCGCCGCCGAGTCCGGGCGTTCGGCCACCCGGCTCGCGAGCGCGCGCCCGAGCTCGCGCTCGTGATGGGCGGCGTCGCCGAACTGCTGCTCGCGCACCACGATCCGGCGCACGAAGCGGTGGGCGGGATGCTCCTCCGTGAACGCGATTCCCGCGAAGACCTGCATCGAGCCGTGCGCGACCTCGCGCGCTGCGCGCGCGACGTAGGCCTTCGCCACCGCCGCGCTCTGATGGGCGTCCGCCATCTCGTCGTCGAGCGCCGCGGCGGCGTAGAGCACGGTCGACCAGGCGCTGGTCTGCCGTACGTACATATCCGCCATGAGGTGCCGAAGTGCCTGGTTGCTGCCGATCGTCCGGCCGAACTGGCGCCGCTCGCCGGCGTAGCGGCGCGCGTCATCCAGCATCGCGCCTGCGGCGCCGACCGCCTCGGCGGCCGCCAGCAGCGCACCGATCGTCGTCATGCGCGCGAGCAGCTCGCCCGCGACCGCGCCGCTGGCGACGGCCGCGGGCTCGGCGCCCGCGAAGCTCACGGCGCTCATCGGCACCGTGACGTCGAACGCGGGCTGCGCGGAGACCTCCAGCCGCGGATCGCCGGCTTGGACGAGCACCAGGCCGGGCGCACCGGACACGACGGCGACCACGGCCAGGCACTCGACGCCGGCGGCGTGCTCGACCGCCACCTTGTCCCCCTGCAGCCCGTCGGCCTCGAGCCGAGCGCGCGCGTCCGGCAACGACCAGCTGCTGCCGGGCTCCAGTAGCGCGATCGAGGCGCGATCGTCCGCGTCCGCGAGCTCGGTGAAGCGCTCGGGCAGATCGGCCGCGAACGGCTCGACGGTGAAACGCAGCGCAGCGCTGCCGATGTACGGGACGGAGGCCAGGTGAGCGCCCATCGCGCGCGCCGCCAAGCACAGCTCGACGGCGCCGAGGCCCTCGTCGCGCGCGACGGTGAGAGCGCCGAACTCGACGAGCGCGCTCCACAGCCTGCCGCGCTCCGGCTCACCGGCGTCGTGCGCCTTCTCGGCTCCGATCCACTCCCGCTCGAGCAGCGTCTCGATCGATTCGCTGAGCCAGGTCTGCTCGTCCGTGAGATCCAGGTCCATAGCTACTCCTGTGGCAACGCCAGGATGCGGTCGGCGATGATGCTGCGCTGGATCTGCTGCGTGCCGCCGTAGACGCTCGCCGCGCGCGAGTAGAGATAGGTCTCGTACCAGAACTCGTTCTCCGCGTGCTCGGCCGGATCGGCGTGCTGGAGCGTCGGGCCGAGCAGCTCGAGCACCGTCGCGGCCAGTTGCTGCTCCGCCTCCGCCATGAGCAGCTTGACGGTGGAGCTGTCCGGTCCGACCGCCCCGCCGCTGAGGAACTCGCCGACCGTCCGGTAGGCGTGGTGACGCAGCACCTCGATGGCGATGAATGCCCGCGCGAGCGCCGCCCGGGCGTGATCGTCGGCCAACAGCGGCCGGCCGTCGAGCTCGCGCTGGACCGCGACGCGCAGGGCGCGGTCGAGCCATGTGCGCAGCTTGACCTGTCGCGGCAAGGCCGCTGTACCGCGCTCGTGCCCGAGCGTGTGCATCGCGATCTTCCAGCCGTGGCCGCGCTCGCTCAGGAGGTTCTCGACGGGGACGACGACATCGTCGAAGAAGAGCTCGCAGAACTCGGCGTGACCCGTGATCTGCGTCATCGGCCGCACTTCTACTCCGGGCGAGCGCATGTCGACGATCAGCATCGAGATCCCGCGATGGCGCGGGCCCTCCTCCCCCGTCCGCGCCAGCACGCCGCACCAGCGGGCGAACTGACCCCAGGAGACCCACGTCTTCTGCCCGCTGAGCACGAAGTGGTCGTCGCGCTCGACCGCGCGCGTGCGCAGGGACGCGAGATCCGAACCCGCCTCCGGCTCGGAGAAGCCCTGGCACCAGATCTCGTCAGCCCTGAGGATGGGCGAGATGTATCGGCGCCGCTGCTCGTCGCTGCCGAAGCGCAGCAGCGAAGGCCCGAGGACGTCCAGGCCGACGACGTTGACGAACTCCGGCGCTCCCGCGGCCGCGAGCTCCTGGTCGACCACGATCTGCTCCACCGGCGGGCGTCCGCCGCCACCGAACTGCTGCGGCCACGCCCGCCCGACATATCCGGCCTCGTAGCAGGATGCCTGCCATTCGCGGAGCACCTCGATCCGCGCGTCCAGCGCATGCGGCAGCTCGTCGGACGTGACGCGTTCGCGCGCGAGAAAGGTCCGGACCTCCTGCTGCAGCGCCCGCTCGGGCTCTGTCGCTCGCAACTGCATCGAACTGACATCATATCAGTCAATTGTCGAGACTGCGCTTCCGCCCCTGAAAGATGCCGACCCTTGGCCAGCCATGGCATGATACGTTTCGCCTAACATGAGTTCGAATCAGGCACAACGGGAAGTGTCCTGGCAGCGCGGGCGGGTGCGACCTGAAGGTGCCAAGCGGCTCGAGATCCTGAGCGCCGCGACCGCGCGCTTCGGCCGGGATGGCTACGAGGACACCAAGTGGGCGGACATCGCCGCCGACGTCGGCGTCGGCCCAACGGCGCTCTACCACTACTTCGAGTCCAAGCAGCACTGCCTGTACGTCATCGTCGACCACGCGATCGAGGAGTTCCAGGAGCGGTTCACGACGATCACCGCCGGGCGCCCCGATCACAGAGACGGGCTCGTCGCGGTGCTGCATGACTACTTCGACCTGTCCGAGCGGGATGTGCTGCGGAACCGCCTGCTGGTGGCCGAGCAAGGACTCCTCTCGAGCCGGGGAGCGTCGCCGCAAGAAGAGCAGGCTCGGCAGGCCGCGCGCGCGCGCAGTCGCGACCTCGAGTTCGTCTGGGCAAGCTTCCTCGCGCAGGCGATGCAGCAGCACGCTATCCCGGAGAACGACCCGCGCCTGCTGACGCGGGCCGTCCTCGGTCTCTACAACAGCGTCTGGACGTGGTACCGGCCGCACGGCATCATCGCCCTGGACCGGGTGGCCGAGGTCTTCATCGGTCGCATCCTCGCGATGATCGGAGCTCCCTCGAGCCCGCGGTGAGCCGCCGGATCGCGCGTGAATCGCAGCGCCCGTCCAGCGAGGAGCCGCCGCTACGCGCCCGGTGGCCTCGCCGCCGGCGGCACGACCTCCTCGGCGACCTGGAAGAAGCTCGACGTGATCAGCTCCTCCTCGTAGGGCGCCATGCGCTCGAGGCGACGGCTTTCCGCCGCCATCCAGGCCGGATCGTCGCGCAACTCGTCCAGACCCGCCTCGTCGAGGTCGAACAGCCCCCAGGTGGCCACGACGTCGGCGTCGTCCTCGGCGCGCCCGATCCAGAGCCGCGTCATGCCGCGCGGCCACTCGTCATCGCTGAGGGGCTCCCACGCCCGCCTGAACGACTCGTAGGTGCCCGGCTTGAGCCGGCGAACGACCAGAGCGCACATCATCGCGTGCAGCCTCCTCCCGGTTGACCGCGCCACGATAGCTCCGAGTCCGATCAGCAGGGTCGGTGACTGAAGTCAGCTCGCGTGACGGATTAGGATCCCGGGCATGGGCAGCGTGCTGCGGCGCTTCTACCAGGCCCTCGACGGCCCCGACGCCCACCGCTCGCTCGACATGCTCGCCGAAGATCTTCGGTTCTCGATCGTCTTCTCGGCGTCGGCCGGGCACGCACACGACTTCGCCGGCGGTCGCGCCGAGTTCGACGCGTACATGGCGCAGCGCGGAACGCCGGCGTGGAAGCATCACCTGCTGGCGGAGTCCGCGCAGGACGGCGTGGAGCTGGCACTGGGTGAGACCAGGCAGGATGGGACGGTCGTAGCGACGTTCGTGGCGGCGATCCGACTCGACGCCAGCGGCCGGATCAGCCGCTACATCGTCGGACGGTCGCCCGCGGTTGCGTTCGACCTCGACTGACGCCGGCCTACGATCCGGCACTCTTGCCGCCGCCGCGATGAGATCAGGCCACGGCGCGGCGCGACCGCTTGCGAGCCGGCCGCTTCGCCGGGACAGCGGCGTCCATGGGCAGTCCCGCTACCGCGAGGCAGCGGGCGACGAAGAAATCCCGTACCTCGGTGAGCGACAGCCCGCCGCGCGGGCGGTACCAGTGCCAGACGCTGTTGTAGAGGCCGAGGATCGCGCGGGCGAGCAGCCGTGCGTCGGCCTCCGGGATGGCGCCCTGCTGCATGCCGCGTGCGAGGAACGTCGCCCAGGAGAACTCGAGGTCGCGCATGTGCGAGCGCGCGAGCTGGCGTGCCTCCTCCTCGCGCGGAGAGGAGCGGTGCATGCCAACCAGCGCCTGCTCCGCAACGAGCACGCGGTTGCGCAGGACTTCGTGCTCCGTGAGATCGAACTCCGCGTTCAGTACGGCGACGAGGGCCTCGGTGAAGTCGTCGTGCTCGGCGACGATGCTCGCGAACTTCTCCTTCTCGGACTTGACCGCCTCGGCCTGGATCTCGTAGAGGCAGTGCAGCTTCGACTCGAAGTAGTGATACAGCGCCGTGGAGCCGATGCCGACCGCCGCTGCGATGTCGGCCCATTTGCTGTACTCGTAACCGTGGCGCCCGAAGTACTCGGTCGCGGTCGCGAGGATGTCTGCTCGCTTGCTCCGCGATGACCGGCGCGAGCGTCCGTCGGGTTTCTTGTCCGGTTGTCTCGGTCGAGCCACGGGCAGCCTTCGCTTAGCTGAAGTTGCTACGACCGTATCAGCCCGTGCGGCGGCGTTCGCAGAAGAGCCCATGGCATGATAAGCTGAATTGACTTCAGCTCGGCGCCGTGAGGAGGGTGTGTGGACAGTCGTTCGTTGGAAGGCCGCATCATCGTGGTCACGGGCGCCAGCTCCGGGCTCGGGGAGCAGATCGCGCGCGCGATCTCGGGAGCGGGAGGGGTGCCGGTCCTCGCCGCGCGCCGTGCGGAGCGCTTGGATCTGCTGCGGAATCAGATAGCCGGCGCGGACACGGTCACCTGCGACGTGACCGACGAAGCCGATCGGCAACGCCTGATCGAGACCGTCGTGGAACGACACGGACGCCTGGACGGGCTCGTGAACAACGCCGGGATGGGCGCGACCGCTCCCGCGATCCGTACCCCGACCGAGACGTTCGCCCGCGTCGTCGACCTCAATCTCACAGCCCCGTTCGCGCTGTCCTGCCTCGCGGCTCGCCAAATGCGCGACAACGGCGGCCGGTCGATCGTGAACGTCGCCTCGGTGATGGGCTTGCGTTCCATCGGCGAGATCCCGGACGCGGCCTACGTAGCTTCCAAAGCCGGCATCATCGGCCTTACGCGTGAGCTCGCGTCGCAATGGGGTCGATACGGGATACGTGTCAACGCGGTCGCGCCCGGCTTCTTCGTCTCGGAGATGACGGCTGAGCTGGGCGAGGATCCGGAGACGTTCCCCGACTTCCTGCTCGCGCGCACTCCGTTGGGCCGCGGCGGCCGCGTCGGAGAGCTGGATGCCGCCGTGCTGTTCCTCCTGGCTTCGGACAGCAGCTTCGTGACCGGGCACGTGCTCAGCGTCGACGGCGGGATGGCCGTCCGATGAGCGGTTTGCCGGGCGGTTCGCTTGATCGGATCGGCCAGGATGACTAAGTTGACGTCAGTTCATGTGCGTGCTGGCGCACGCCGGAGCGGCGGAGGACCAGCTCAGGCCGGCGATTCGCCGGGAGAGGAATGAACCATGACCACATTGAGGTTCCAGCCGGAAGCGGAGCGCTACTACGCGGCGGGTTACTGGCGATCGGGCGATCTCTGGAGCGACTTCGCGGCGTGCGCAGAGGCGAACCCCGACAAGGTCGCGCTGATCCTCGACGAGCGTCAGGTGACCTACGACGGGCTTCGCCGCGCGGCCGAGGGCGTCTCCGCCCGGCTGGCCGACGGCAAAGTCGAGCCCGGCGACGTCGTGGTCCTGCTCGGCCGCCACTCGATCGAGGCCGCGGTCGCCCTGCTGGGGTGCCTGCATCGTGGCGTCGTGCTGGCGCCGCTCCCGCCGATGTTCAACGAGACGCAGCTCGCGGCGCTCATCGCACAGACCGGCGCGACGGCGGTCGTCGGCTTCGGTGGCGACAAGGAGATCGCCAAGTGCCACGCCGTGGCCGAGCATGTGCGGCTGCCGCTGATCCTGACGCCGGACACCGTCGACGAGCTCGCGACCGGGGAGTGGTCCGGCGATCGCGTGGGCCGGGACGCTGACGATCTGGCGATGGTCCTGCACTCCTCGGGCACGACATCCGCGCCCAAGGGGATCGCCCATTCGAGCAACACGCTGCGCTACGCGACCGAGGGCGTGTGCCGGCGCTGGGAGCTGACCGGCGAGGACGTCTACCTCGTGGTGTGCGAGTTCGGTTTCGTCGGCGGCCTGGTCTTCGGCTACTTCCCGCCGCTTCTCAACGGCGCGACCGGTGTCCTCGTCAACCGCTGGAAGGCCGACGACGCGCTGCGGCTGATCGAACAGCACCGGTGCACGTACGTCCTCGCCATGCCGACCCACTCCGCCGACCTGCTGCAGGCAGCGCAGGAGACCAGCTACGACCTGTCCTCGATGCGCGCGCTCGCCGCGCCTGGCTTGACGCGCGACCGTCGCATGGCGATGAAGCACGCGTTCGGAGTGCCGCCGCTCGCCGACTACGGGCTGTCAGAGGTTCCCGGCCACGCCGCGCACGGGCTCGACGAGCCCGACGCCAAGACGGTCAAGACGGAGGGGCGACCGTACGAGGGGACGGAGATCCGCATCGTCGATGACGACGAGAGGCCGCTGCCGACGGGCGAAGTGGGCTCGGTGATCGTCAACGGGCCGAGCCGCTTCCTCGGCTTCTTCAACAACGATGCCCTCACGCGGGAGTCGCTCACCGTCTGGGGCGGCTACCGCACCGGCGACCTCGGCTGCCTCGACGAGGATGGGCACTTCGTGTACGTCGGTCGCAGCAAGGACATCATCCGCCGGGGCGGTGTGACGGTCCTGCCCGCCGAGCTCGAGCCGGTGATCCTGAGGCACCCGGCCGTGCGGGAGGTGGCCGTTGTGCCGCTGCCGGACGACCGGCTGGGCGAGCGCGCTTGCGCTGCGATCATCCCGACGCCGGGGCACGCGGTGCCGACGCTGGCGGAGCTCCAGCAGTTCCTCGCGGCGGAGGGCGTGGCGAAGTACACGTGGCCCGAGTCGGTGGAGGCGTTCGACGAGTTCCCACGCACGCCGTCGTTGAAGGTGGTCAAGCGCGACGTGGTGCAACAGGTGCAGGAGCGCTCTGCCATCACGGCGTGACCGCGGCACCCGCAGGCGCTCGAGCGATCCGCACGAGCGCCTTGCCTGTCGTTCGTCCGGCGAGCAGGTCGACCATCGCCTCCGGGGCCTGCTCGAGGCCCTCCACGATCGTCTCGACGTAGCGGATCCGGCCATCGCGCAGCCACCCGCCGACGTCCCGCTCGAACGCCGGCCGCCGATCCACATGGCTGGAGCCGCGGAAGCCGCGCAGCGTCAGGTCGTTGGCCACCGCCTGGAAGAGATTGCCCACCGCAGCTGCGCTTGTCTCGTCGTACTCCGAGACGGCGCCGCACAGCGCGACCCGGCCCCAGCGGCGAAGGCTCACCAGCGCGGCGTCGAGATGCTCGCCCCCCACGTTGTCGAAGTACACGTCGATACCGTCTGGTGCGGCCCGGCGCAGCTGCTCGGCGACGGGGCGCGCCTTGTAGTTGAAGGCAGCGTCGAGCCCGTACTCGTGGAGGAGCAGCTCGACCTTCTCGTCGGACCCCGCGCTCCCGATCACGAAGTGGCCCTTGAGCTTGGCGATCTGCGCGGCCAGGCCGCCGACGGCTCCGGCCGCCGCCGAGACCCAGACGACGTCGCCGCCGCGCAGCCCCGCGACGTGGAGCAGTCCCACGTATGCGGTCAGTCCGGGACCCCCGAGGACGCCGAGGTACGCCTCCGGCGGTGCGAGTGCCGTGTCGATCCGCCTGAGCGCGCCAACCCCGCCGAGGTCCTGCGCCCGAGCCGGGACGGCCGCGTAGTCGCGCCAGCCGAGCGCGTGGCAGACGACGTCGCCGGGCTGGAAGCCCTCCGCGCGCGACTCGACCACCTCCCCGACGGCCATGCCGACCAGCGGCGCGCCCAGTGCGAACGACGGGAAGTAACCCGGCGGTCCGGTCGCCCGCATCTGGAGCCGCATGCCGGGATCGACGGAGCACCACGAGTTGCGTACCAGCACCTCGCCGTCCAGCGCCCCTTCGATCTCAACTTCGACGACGCGGAAGTCAGAGGCGCTGAGCTCGCCGCGCGGATACCGCTCGAGCTGGACCTGGCGACCGCTGTATCGCACCGACGGCGTTGTATCGCGGTCACCAACTGATGTCAATTCGCTAGCAAACGACCACGGATGATTGCCTGGCTGTCGTGCGGTTGCGCCGCCAACCGTGCTCCTGCTAACGTTGTGCTGACATGAGTTCGAATCAGATCAAACGAACTCCGGCCGCTGCGGCCGCAGGGACGGGCAGTGCAACCCGCGCCGAAGGTGCCAAGCGCAAGGAGATCCTGGCGGCTGCGACCGAGCGCTTCGGTCGGGACGGGTACGAGCACACCAAGTGGGCGGACATCGCAGCCGACGTGGGCGTCGGTCCAACCGCGCTCTACCACTACTTCGAGTCGAAGCAGCACTGCCTCTACGTCATCATGGACGAGGCGATCGAGGACTTTCGCGGCCGCTTCGTCGCGCTGACCAGCGACAGTCCGGATCCGATGGAGGCCCTCGTCGCCGTCCTGCGGGACTGCTTCGAACTGACCGAGCAGGAGATCCTGCGAAACCGGGTGCTCGTCGCGGAGCAGGGACTCCTCGCGACGGCGCGCGCTTCATCCCGCGAGGAGCAGGCGCGCCAGGGCGTTCGCGCCAGGGCGCGCGAGCTGCAGTTCGCGTGGGCGACCACCCTGTCCCAGGCGATGGAGGAGGGCGCGATCCCGAAGAACGATCCCCGGCTTCTCGCGCGGGCGAGCCTCGGCCTGTACAACAGCATCTGGCAGTGGTACCGGCCGAACGGGATCGTCGCTCTGAACCGGATCGCCGACTTCTTCACCGAGCGGGCGCTCGCGATGATCGGGGCGGCATCGCACGGCGAAATCGAGCCGAGGATGGTGGCATGACGTTCTTCGAGCGGTACTTCGAGGCGCTCGACGGGCCACATCCGCACAGCTCGCTCGAGCTCGTGTCACCGGACGTCGAGTTCTCGATCCAGTGGGCAGCAGGCGCTGACCGCAAGAGCAGCCAGTTCCGCGGAGGCCTCGACGAGCTGCGCGGCTTCATCGACGTCGGCGACATGGACGACTGGGCGCACTACGTCCTCTGGTCCGGCGTCGACGATGGCGTGGAGTTCGCCCTGGGTGAGACGCGCTACGACAGCGGTGAGCGCATCGGAACCTTCCTGGCGGTTGCACAGCTCGACGACGAGGGCCACATGCGGCGCTACATGGTTGCCCGTTCGCCGGCCCTCGCCTTCCAGGAGCGGGCCGGCGATGCTCGAGGAGCGTGAGTTCCTGCCGGTCGCCGAGGGCTTGATCGCCGGCACGGCGGGAGAGCCCGCGCTCGTCGGCTCGGCCTGCGACCGCTGCGGCACGGTGACGTTCCCGCGCCAGGAGTCGTGTCCGCGCTGCATGTCGGAGGACGTGCAGGAGCGGCTCCTGGGCCGGCAAGGGACGCTGTGGACCTGGACGGTGCAGTGCTTCCCGCCGAAGTCCCCGCCGTACCGCGGATCGCCGGGCGAGAACTTCGAACCTTACGGCGTCGGCTACGTCGAGCTGCCGGGTGAGGTCCGCGTGGAGGCACGACTCACCGAGAGCGAGCCCGAGCGGCTGCGCATCGGCCTACCGATGGAGCTGACGCTCATCCCCGCTCCCGGCCCGCCGGGTGCGATGACATACGCGTTCCGGCCGCTGGAGAAGGGCGAGTGAGCGACGTCGAGGTGGGGATCGTCGGCCTCGGTATCCATCCGTTCGGCCGTCACGAGGGCGTCACCGGCCTCCAGATGGCGGCGCTGGCCGCGCGCCGCGCCTTGGACGACGCCGGCATCCGCTGGTCCGACGTCGATTTCGCCGCCGGCGGCTCCGATTCGGCCGGCAACGCCGATACGTCGGTTTCCGTCCTCGGCCTGACCGGCGTGCCGTTCATCAACGTCGAGAACGGCTGCGCCACCGGCGGATCCGCCCTAACGACCGCGCATGCGATGCTGACCGCCGGCTCGGCGGAGATCGCGCTGGTCGTGGGCTTCGACAAGCATCCGCCCGGCGCCTTCAACCCGCTGCCCGAGGAATGGGGCCTCGGCGCGTGGTACGGCGAGACGGGCTTGATGCTCACGACGCAGTTCTTCGCCATGAAGATCCAGCGCTACATGGCCGAGCACGGCATCAGCGCCTCCACGCTCGCCAAGGTCGCCGCGAAGGCGTTCGCGAACGGCTCGCGCAATCCAAATGCCTGGCGGCGCAAGCCGCTCTCGGAAGACGAGATCCTGGCCTCGAAGATGGTGAACCCCCCGTTGACGCAGTTCATGTTCTGCTCGCCGGGCGAGGGAGCCGTTGCGCTCGTGCTCGCGCGCGGGAGCCGTATCAAGGAGCTGTCGCGCGCGCCGGTGTACCTGCGCTCGGTGGCCTTCCGCACTCGCCGCTTCGGCTCCTTCGAGGTGTTCAGCCCGTCCGTCCCGCTCGAGGCGGCTCCGTCCCCGACCGCCGAGGCCGCGGCGGCCGCCTTCGAGCAGGCCGGCATCGGACCGGAGGACGTCGACGTCGCACAGCTCCAGGACACGGAGTCGGGCGCGGAGGTGATGCACCTGGCCGAGAGCGGCCTGTGCGAGCACGGTGAGCAGGAGTCGCTCATCCAGAGCGGGGCGACGCGGATCAGCGGCCGGCTTCCCGTCAACACGGACGGCGGTTGCCTCGCGTGCGGCGAGCCGATCGGCGCCTCCGGGCTACGTCAGGTCCACGAGGTCGTCCTCCAACTCCGCGGCGAGGCGGGCGAGCGGCAGATCCCGGGGCCGTGCCGCGTCGGCTTCACGCAGGTGTACGGCGCGCCCGGCGTGAGCGCCTGCACCGTCCTCAGCGTCTGAGAAGGGAGCATCCGATGGTCACGGCGAAGATCGTGCTGGTGACAGGCGCAGGCCAGGGCATCGGGCGTGCGATCGCCATCGAGATGGCGGCGCAGGGCGCGGCTGCCGTGTCGGTGGCCGACCGCGACCACGCAACCGCCGCGGAGACGGCACAGCTGGTCGGGCAGGCGGGCGGCGACGCGGTGGCGATCGGATGCGACGTCCGCGACGGCCGCCAGATCGAGGCGATGGTGCAGGAGACGGTCGCGCGCTTCGGCGGGCTCGACGTGCTCGTCAACAACGCGGGCATCATCGAGACGACGCTCACGGGGGAGACCACCGTCGACACCCTCTCCGAGGAGATCTGGGACACCGTCCAGGCGGTCAACCTCAAGGCTCCGTGGCTGGCCATGAAGGCCGCCGCGCCGCATCTCCGGCGGTCGGAGCGCGGCCCGAACATCGTCAACGCAGCTTCGGTCTCCGGCATAACGGGCTTCCCAGCCGCGCCTGCCTACTGCGCCAGCAAGGGCGGCCTGGTCCAGCTGACGCGGGCCGCAGCGGCGGACCTCGCGCCGACGGTCCGCTGCAACTGCTTCTGTCCGGCGACGATTCGGACGCCGATGGCGCAGGCGTTCATCGAAGAGTCGGACGACCCGGCCGGGCGCGAGCGGGCGATGACCGCGCAGCAGATGATCGACCGCCTCGGCACGCCGGAGGAGGTCGCAAAGCTCGTCTGCTTCCTCGCGTCCGACGACGCGGCGTTCATCACCGCCTGCGCGTACTACATCGACGGCGGCGCGCTGTCCTGGATGGGCCCCACCTGATCAGCCTCCGGCGCGGACCCCGCGTCCGATGGCATCACCGCGCCCCGGTTGGCTGGCTCGCGGGAGCGCCGGCCGCCGCGGCGGTGGCGCGCGCCCGGCCGGCGAGCTCGTCCCGCAGGAAGTCGGCGCAGCGCTCGGCCATCATGATCACCGTCATGTTGGGCGGGACCGCGGGGATCGTCGGCATGATCGACGCGTCGACGACGTGCAGGCCGTCGAGCCCGTGCACCTTGCTGCGCTGGTCGACCACGGCCCAGTCCGCCTCGGCCTGGCCCATCGAGCACGTCCCGAGGACGTGCGCGTAGGTCGTCGGGGACGCCATGATCGCGTCGGCGATCGCCTTGTCGCTCGCCGCGTCGGTGCCCGGCCACAGCTCCTCGCCGACGTACTCCGACAGTGCGGGCTGCGCGAAAATCTGCCGCAGGAGCTTGACGCCGGTGACGGTCCGCTGGAGGTCCTCCGGGTGGCTGAACAGGTTGAGGTGGATGAGCGGCGCGGCGTCGGGGTCCGCCGAGGCGAGCTCGAGGTGCCCGACCGAGTACGGCCGCACGAGGCCCAACCCGATGTTGATCGACCCCGGCTCGAGCGTGAAGGGCACGAAATTCAAGTCGATCTGTGACTCCGCACGTGCCCCTGACGACGCGCAAACGCAGAACGCCTGCAGCGGCGGGTCCAGCGGGCCGACCGCATCGGCATCCGCCGACCACGTGGGGTAGAGCATCGGATGGTCGCGCAGATTGCGCCCCACCCCGGGCAGCGCGTGCAGGACGTCGATGCCGTGGCGCTCGAGGACGTCGGCCGGACCGACGCCGGAGCGCTGCAGGATGATCGGGCTGCCGATCGCGCCGGCCGCAAGCACGATCAGGTCCGCCTCGACACGCTCGCCGGTCATCAGGACCACCGCCTCTGCGCGGCCGCCCGCCAGCTCGACGCGGTCTACGGTCACCCCCGCCCGCAGCTCGAGGTTGGGCCGCGCGAGAGCCGGCATGAGGTAGGTGATCGCCGTGCTCTGACGCACGCCGTCGACCTGGTTGACCGGAAGCGAGCCGGCTCCGATCGCGCCCGGCGCGTTGAGGTCCTCCGCGCGTGGATGGCCTGCCTCCTCGCAGGCGTCGACGAACGCGTGCATCACCGGCCGCAGCGCGTCGCCGGTGAATCGCCGGATCGGCATCGGCCCGTCGCTGCCGTGGAGCGCGCCGCCGACCGGATCGTTCTCGAGCCGGCGGAAGTAGGGAAGCACGGCATCCCAGGACCAGTGATCGTTGCCGAGCCCGACCCAGCGGTCGAAGTCGCTGGGATAGGCGCGAAGCGCGTTCGAGCCGTTGACCGCGGAGGAGCCACCGACGACCTTGCCGCGCGGCACGGGGACCGCGCCCGCCTCGCCGACGCCCCACTGGGCGCCTTCCGCGGCGACGACGACGCCTGAAGCGCTGTAGCCCCAATCATGCGCCATGCCGCCGAAGCGCCACGCCAGCCGGACGTCGTCGGGCATCTCCTCGACCGTCTGGTAGTGAGGACCCGCCTCGAGCAGGAGGACGGAGACATCGGGATCCTCCGTCAGCCTGGCCGCCAGCACGCCGCCCGCGGACCCGGCGCCGATCACGATCACGTTCGGCATGGCGCCCGCTCCCTATGCCAGCGACGGCCCGGAGACCGCAACGGATTTGTACTCGACGAAGCCCTCGAGTCCCTCGACGCCCATCTCGCGCCCGATGCCGGACTGCTTGTAGCCCCCGAACGGCGTCGTCGGGTCGACGGTATACGTGTTGAGCGAGAAGGTGCCGGTGCGCACCCGGCGCGCGACGTCGAGCGCCGCCTCCTCGTCCTCCGTCCACACGGTTCCCGACAACCCGAACGGGGAGTCGTTCGCGATGGCTATGGCGTCGTCGATGCCGTCGTGCGGGATCGCGACCGCGACGGGCCCGAAGATCTCCTCCTGGGAGACGCGCATGTCGTTGCTGCAGTTGGTCAGCAGCGTCGGCTCGAGATACCAGCCGCGCTCCATGTGCGACGGCCGGCCGCCCCCGACCTTGACGGTCGCCCCCTCGTCCCGGCCGAGGCCGATGTAGCCCTCGACCCGTTCGCGATGCTGCCGCGTGATCATCGGCCCGATCACGTTGTCGCGGTCGGCCGGGTCGCCCACGGGCAGCGCCGCGATCTGCTCCGCGAACGCGTCGACGATCTCGTCGTAGCGTTCGCGCGGGACGAGGATGCGCGACTGGGCGGTGCAGATCTCGCCCTGAAGCATCCCGACGCTGCACGCGACGATGCCCGGCACGGCCTTGTCGACGTCGACGTCGTCGAGCATGATCGCGGCAGACTTGCCGCCGAGCTCCAGCGTCACGCGGCGGATGTCGCGACCGCACAGCTCGGCGATCCGCTTCCCGACGGGCGTGCTCCCCGTGAAGCTCACCTTGTCCACGCCCGGACGCGTCACCAGGCGCTCGCTCTCCGCGACGTCAGCGACGAGCACGTTGACCACGCCCGGCGGAAGGCCGGCCTCCTCGACCGCCTCGGCGAAGACGTAGCACGCGAGCCCGTTCTGGATCGGCGCCTTGAGGATCACGCTGCATCCGGCGGCGAGCGCCGGGGCGGCCTTCTGGGTCCCGAGCGTCAACGGACCGTTGAACGGGGGGATCAGCACGGCCACGCCGACCGGCTCGCGGAGCACCAGCGATCTGGCGGCCGGGCCCTCCCGCTCTTCCTCGAACGGGTAGCTCTCCGCGATGTCGGCGTACATCCGGAAGTTGATCGACGGCATCACCGCCATGTACGACTCCGAGAAGCCGATCGGGTAGCCGTTCTCGTCGACCCCCAGTTCGACCAGGTCCTGCTGGCGCCGATCGAGGGCGTCGGCCAGCCGCCGCATGGCGGCCGCCCGGTCGGAGGGAGACATGTGCGGCCACTCCCCCTGATCGAACGCGCGCCGCGCCGCGTCGACCGCGCGATCGACATCGGTCGCGCTGGCGAGCGGCACGCGTCCGATGATCTGCTCGGTGCGCGGCGAGACAATCTCCGCGTAGCGGTCGGCGTCCGAACGGACGAACTGCCCGTCCACGAACACCGTGTCGTACGTCCAGGTCCGAGCCCCGATCGTCACCGTTCTTCTCCTCGCCGAAGATTACTGAACTGACTTCAATGTAAGGCTCAGGACCCCATTCGTCAACCCAGAGATCGACTCGTTTCTCGATACGACTTCAGTTCATAGAGCACAGGCGGCTACAGCGCGCCGCCGACAGCCTCCATGTACCGGCGGGTGTAGACGAGCGCGTCGTCGATGTGGTGCCGGATCGTCGCCGTAGCCGCTTCGAGGCTGCCGGACTCGTAGGCCTCGAGCAGCCGTCCGTGGTGGCGGTATGCGCTCTCCGCGGCCGCGGCGAACGCGCGGTGCTCCACCGCGCGATCGCCCGTGACGCTCATGATCATGGCGGCCGGGTCGACGCGCCGGTGGGCGTCGACCAGCGCGGCGCTCCCTGCGAGACCTACGAAGTACTCATGAAACGCGACGTATTTCCTGAGATGCGCGTTCATGTCGAAGTGTGCGGACGCCTGCTCCTCGACGGCGGGGCGCGTCGCTCGGACGGCGGCACGGAACTCCTCCAGCTGGGCGTCCGAGAGCCGGCCTACCGTGCTGGCCGCCACGCCGAGCTCGATCGCCCGGCGAGCTTCGAGTCCGTCGACGACCGCCGCCATCGTGAGCGGCGTGACGACGAAGTGCCCCGTCCCCGTGCGGTTCACGAGCCCCTCACCGGTCAGCTTGGTGAGCGCGTGGTACGCCGATCCGCGGGGCACCCCGACGCGCGCAGCCACGTCGTCAAGCGGAAGTGGCTCGCCGACCGG
>Ga0126307_10000776_pt1 | contig 21019 bp, 23 predicted proteins | sample Plot28_FD_89955 | JGI IMG/M metagenome (GOLD analysis project Ga0126307, IMG submission 89955) | Serpentine soil microbial communities from UC McLaughlin Reserve, CA, USA - Plot28 | ecosystem: Environmental > Terrestrial > Soil > Grasslands | place: USA: UC McLaughlin Reserve, Lake County... | reverse complement strand
CTGACTGCGACGCTCGTCGACGAGCGTCGCGAGCCTGTCTGCGAAGGGCTGGGGCGCTATCCGCCCTTGACCTTCTTCTTCAGTCCGGAGCCCGCGGAGAAGCGAGGTACCTTGCCGCCCGGGATGAAGATCCGCTCTCCGGTGCGCGGGTTCACACCCTGCCGGGGGCCGCGCTCGGCAACGGCGAACTTGCCGAAGCCGGTGAAGTTCACCTCGCCTCCGCCCTGGAGGACGTTGCTGATGGCGTCCAGGACCGCGTCGACGGCCTGGCCCGCCTCCTTCTTGTTGCCGATTCTGCTGTCGCCTGCGAGCACGTCAAGGAACTCAGCCTTCGTCACGTCATCTCCTCCTGATGATTGGAGTTCGCGCGCGAGCGTAACAGCGTGTGCTGAAGCCAAAAGGGCGCTGTGACGGTTCGTCGCTAGGCCCCGCCAATCGCCATCTCTCCGACCAGCATCGGCGCCGTCTTGACGGATCCGCCGAACGGCACCCAGCGGGTCTCCGAGCCGACCGCCTGCACCGTGGCCAGCGTGCCGAGCAGGTCGCCGGCGATCGTGAACTCGCGAAGCGGCTCGGCGAGCTCGCCCCCACTGATCGTTCGCCCGGATGCCCCGACCGAGTACCGGCCGGTCACCGGGTTGACCCCAGAGTGAAGGCCCGCGACGTCCGTGATGAAGACGCCGTCGCCGGCCCGCTCGAGCAGCTGCTCCAGGGTCAGCTCGCCGGGCTCGAGCACCAGGTTGGACGGGCTGACGGAGGGCGGCGAGCGGTAGGAGGATCGGGCGGCGTTGCCCGTCGAGCGCGCTCCGCCGCGGCGCGCCGTATAGCCGTCGTGGAGGTAGGCGAGCAGCTTGCCCTCAGCGATCAGAGGCGTCCGCTCCCGCGCCGTGCCCTCGCCGTCGAATGGCGCACTCGCGAGGCCGCCCGGATCGATCCCGTCGTCCGCGAGGACGTACGCCGCGGAGGCGATCTCGTCGCCCAGCCGATCGGCAAAGGGCGAGCGGCCGCGCTGCACCTCATCGGCGCAAACCGCACCCCCGATGAACCCGGCGAAGCTGGCCGTCACCCGCTCGGACAGGACGACGGGGCAGGTGCGGGACTGGGGCTTGCTCGCGCCGAGCATCGAGGCCGCCTCGTCCCCGGCCTCGCTGCCGATCTGCTCGGCGTCGAGGGACAGAGGCGACCGGCCCACCCCGAAGCCGAGTCCGGTCTGGACCTCCGAGTCCTCGGTTGCCATCGCCTGCAGGAACGAATACGCGACGGACGAGCCGAAGCTGCCCGAGACGCCGCGCGAGGTGGCGATCGCCGCGTCACCGTCCTCGTCGACGTAGACCACCTCCTCGACACCGGTCACCCGCTTGTCGCGGTCCAGCGCGATCCGCTCGATCCGCTTGGCGAGGTCAATCACGTCGGCGGTCTCGGTAGCCGCCACCGCCGGGTCGCGCAGGCCGTCGATCTCGGGGGGTTCGGCGGAGGGCTCGGGCGCGGCGGAGTGCTCGTCCTCATCGGCGACGCGGGCCGCGCCCACCGCGGCCTCCGCCAGCTCGGCCAGGCCGGACTCCGAGAGGTCGGTTCCGTAGGCGTATCCGGTCCGTGTTCCGATCCATGCCCTGATGCCGACGCCGCGCCCGCTCGCCTCTGTGAGGCTCTCGACCTCGCCGGCGTGGACGCGGACCTCGCGGCTGCGGGAACCCTCGCTCCAGGCCTCCGCGTCGCTCGCCCCAGCCGAGGTTGCCGCGTCGACGGCCCGTCGCGCAGCGTCCTCGAGGTCAGCGGCGCTCATACCGCCGTGCCTCCGACGGTCATCCCCTTGATGCGGACGTGGCCCTGGCCCGTCCCTACCGGCGCCGTTTGGCCCGCCTTTCCGCAGAAGCCCGTCTTCATCTCGAAGTCGGTGCCGACGGCGTCGATGCGCTCCAGCGCCTGCAAGCAGTTGCCGATCAGGGTCGCGCCGCGGCATGGCTTGGTCACCTTGCCGCCCTCGATCAGATAGCCCTCCGAGACGCCGAAGACGAAGTCGCCAGTTGCCGGCTCGACCTGGCCGCCGCCGAAGGAGACCGCGTAGAAGCCCTTCTCGACCTCGGAGATCATCGCCTCCGGATCCGCGTCGCCCGGCTCGATGTACGTGTTGGTCATCCGCGGGATCGGCAGGTCACGGAAGCTCGCCCGGCGGCCGTTTCCGGTCGAAGCGGTTCCATCACGGCGGGCGCGCAGCCTGTCGTAGAGGTAGGAGGTGAGCTCGCCCTCCTGAATCACCGCCGTCTTCTGGCAGGGCGTTCCCTCGTCGTCGATCGCTCCGGTTCCCCACTCGTGCGCCATGACGCCATCGTCATACGCGTTGAGCAGCGGCTGGGCGACCTTCTCGCCCATCTTGCCGGCGTAGACGCTGGCGCCCTTCTGCACGGCGTCGGCCTCCAGGCCATGGCCGGTCATCTCGTGGAAGAGCACTCCGCCGAAGCCGCCGCCTACGACAACCGTCATCTCGCCCGCGGGGGCCGGGTCGGCGCCGAGGAGGGTCAGTGCCTTCTTCGCCGCCTCGTCGGCGATCCGAGCCGGGTCGCCGTCGAGGAGCTCGAAACCGCGATGCTCACCGAGGGTCTCGAAGCCTGTCTCCACCGTTCCGTTCTTGCGCGCCACCACCTGCACCCCGAGCCGGACGCGGGTCCGGTCGTCGCTGGCCTCGAGGCCCTCCGAGTTGAAGATCGCCACCTGGCGGCGGCCTTCGCTGTAGCTCGCCGAGGCCTGGGCGACCTCCGCCCCGGCCGCGCGGGCTCGCTCGTCGAGCTCCCGCAGGATCTCTGCCTTGCGCTCGGCGGGAACCGACGTGGGATCGATCTCGATCTCTTGGAGCTCCGGGGGCTTCGCCGCCTTCAGTGGGAGCGGCTCGGTCGCGTCTGCACCGAGTGCGGAAGCGAGGCCGTCGGCCGCCCCCATCAGGTCTTCCTCGGCCAGGCCGTCGACGTGCGCGAAGCGCGTCACCTCGCCGTCGATCACCCTGATGCCGGCGCCGCGCTCGCTGCCTGACTGCGGCCGCTCGACCCGGGACTCGTCGATGGAGAGAGTGAAGCCCTGCCGCTCCTCGCAGAAGAGCTCGGCGAAGTCCCCGCCGCGGGAGAGCGCCCGTTCCAAGACTCGCGCCGCGAGGCCTTCCTCCAGCATCACGATTGGCCCTTCCGCTTGTCGTCCGGGGCCGGCCTGCGTCGAGGGGGCCCCGCGACCTCGATCAGCCGGGATGCCGCCAGGAATAACGCCCGGCCCTCCTCGGAGTCGGCGGTGAAGGCCGCGCTCCGGCCGCCCGTGTAATAGGTCCTTGCGAATGGCTTGCGCAGGTGCCGGCGCCGTCGCATGTAGGCGGCGGCCTCGTCGGCGTAGCCCGAGACTCGCTCCAGCAGGAGGCGGTGCGGCTTGGCCGTCATACGCTGCCTCCCGCGGCGGCCAGCCGGCGAAGCGCGTTCCGCATGTCGAAGAGCATCAGCGAGGAGAGGGTGAAGCGCTCGGCGACTGCAACGGCGGTCAGGCCTCCCTCCCTCACGCAGAAGGCCTCGCCGTCTCCGGTGGCGACGTGGGCGTGAGCGACCGGCTCACCGCCAGCGGCATCCGCGGCGGTGACCACGTCGCGCCCCGCCTCGCCCCAGCGCTCGATGTTTCCACTCGCCGCCAGGACCGCACCGTCCGCCGAGAGGATCGCGCAGCCACGCATCTCCGGTGAGATCTCCTGCAGGTATTCGACCGTCCCACCGGCATCGGTGAGGGTCGGGACGTCGACGGGGGCCACTACGCCAAAATAGCGACCGTGACTCTGCAGCAGAGCTCCTGGCTCACCGTCGTTGTCATCTGCGGGATCTCGGTGATCCTCCTGGCGGTCGGCGGCTACACCGGCTACAGCATCGTGGTCGGTGCGGTGGGTCTGGCCGCAGCCGTCAACCTGACCTAGGGCCTCAGCTCACGGCTTTCTTCACGAGCTTCGCGATCTTCGCCTCTTCAGTGGCCGTCAATTCCTTGAGCGCGAAGGAAGTCGGCCACATGGCGCCATCGTCGAGGTTCGCCTCGTCGCTGAAGCCGACGGTCGCGTACCTCGCCTTGAACTTCTGCGCGCTTTGGAAGAAGCAGAGGACCTTGCCGTCCTTGGCATAGGCAGGCATCCCGTACCAGGTCCTCGGCGCGAGGTCCGGCGCGCTGTCCTTGACGATCGCGTGCAGGCGCTTGGCCATGGCGCGATCGGATCCCTTCATCTCGGCGATCTTTGCGAGCACTTCGCTTTCCCCGGCCGCCTTGTCCTTCTTCAGCCGCTTTTCCATCTTCAGCTCTCGGGCGCGCTCCTTCATCGCGGCCCGCTCCTCGTCCGTGAACCCCTTCCGCGCGTTCTTCGTTGGACTCATCAGACCCTCCTTTGTTGGCCCGGTGGTTTGCTGAGAAAATCATTTGTAGCACAAATTATTGATTTTACAATGTAGTTGTGCGAAGATCCGAGGATGGAAGCAACGGTTTCCGCCGACACCGAGGTAGCCGAGTTCGCCGGTCAACTCTTTTTTCGCCTCTGGCGCGCCTCGCACGAGCGGACCGCGACCGCGCTTCAGTCCATCGACATGACGCCGGCCCTCTTCGGTGTCCTCAACTTTCTCGGTGCTCGCAAGGGAGCGATCCAGCAGGAGATCGGCGCGGCGATGGGGATCGATCCCAGCACGATGGTCTCCCTGATCGATCAGCTCGAGAAGGAGGGCCTGGCCAAGCGGCGGCCCCATCCCTCGGATCGACGCGCCCGCGAGGTCTCGGTCACCCCCAAGGGACGTCGCCTCCTCGAGCGGTCCCGGAAGATGGCGCTCGAGGCGCAGGACGAGGTGCTTCGCGGGCTCACGATCGCCGAGCGGCGGCAACTGCTGAAGCTGCTTCGGCGAGCTCTCAGCGAGGCCCCGCCGCAGACCCTGTGGAGTGGCGACGAAGGGGACTAGGCCGGCACGTACTCGATGAACCGCCCCAGGTCCCGGAAGCCCACGCCTGCGTAGATGCCCTGTAGGAGAGCGGGCGCCGCTAGCCGGCTCTGTAGGCCCGAGGCTCCTCCGAGGGGTCGCGCTTGGAGCTCTCGGGCTCGACGTGGATCAGCACCTCCGCATCGCCGAGGTCGGACTCGATCGCGTCGCGCAGCTCGTGGGCGAGCTCGTGAGCCCGCTCCAGGGTGGTCCCGCGGCGGAACTGCACGTGAAGATCGACGTAGCTCCGGCGGCCTGTCGTCCGGGCGCGGAGCTTGTGGTACCCGACGATCTCCGGCGTCCCCGATCGGGCTCGAGCGATGGCCGTCTCGACCCGGTCCATCTCCTCCGGCGGTGGTGCCTCGTCGACAAGCGCCGACGCGGAGCTGCGCAGGATCCGGACGCCGGCGAAAACGATCACCACGGCGACGGCGATCGCCACAGCGGAGTCGATCGCCGCTGCGCCGGTGATCTGGACCAGCAACAGGCCGACCAGGACGCCGAGCGAGGTCAGGGCATCGGTCCCGAGGTGGGCCGCGTCCCCGGCCAGGGCCGGCGAGCGGTGCCGGCGCGACTGCCGGCGCAGGAAGACCGAGACGCCGGCGTTGGTCAGCGCCGAGAACCCGATCACCGCGATGCCGATCCCGAGGTTCTCCACTGAGGCGCCGGTCGCCAGCCTGTGCACCGACTCGTAGACGATCAGCGCCGCGCCGGCGAGGATCAGCATCCCCTCGATCGAGGCCGCGAGGCTCTCGAGCTTCTCGTGGCCGTAGGGATGCTCGACGTCGGCCGGCTCGTCGGCGCGGCGCACGGAAACGAAAGCGATCACCGATGCGATCAGGTCGATCATCGAGTGGAGCGCCTCGCTCAGGATCGCGACCGATCCGGTGATCGCGGCGGCGGCAAGCTTCAGCGCGATCAGCGCCGAGTTCGAGGCGATCGAGACCGCGGCGGCCCTCGGCTTGGTGATGCGGCTCGCGGCGGGGGTTCTCGCCGGGCTCACGGTGCGACCTCGACGCCGAGATGGGCCGCCAGCTTCCGGGCGGCCCTGCCGCGGTGACTGATCGCATGCTTCTCCGCCGGAGCGAGCTCGGCCATCGTCCGGCCGTCGTCCGGCCCGGTGTCGTCGGGGACGAACGCCGGGTCGTAGCCGAAGCCACCGGATCCACGCGGCGCGTGCGCCAACGTGCCCTCGCAACGGCCCTCGAAGACCGATTCGGCGCCGTCCTCGTCCACCAGGGCGATGGCACAGACGTAGGCCACCCGCCGATCCTCCTCTGCCCGGACCTCCTCGAGCAGCTTGGAGAGGTTCTCCTCATCGGTGGCGTCCTCCCCGGCGTAGCGGGCCGAGCGCACCCCGGGCCGCCCGCCGAGCCCGTAGGCCGCGATCCCCGAGTCATCGGCGATGGCCGGGCGCCCGGTCGCGACATGGGCGGCCCGCGCCTTCTCGAGCGCGTTCTCCTCGAAGGTTTCGGCGGTCTCGGGGGGAAGCTCGACCTCCGCCGGCAGCGGGTCGATATCCGCGCCCGGCAGCGCCTCGCGCAGCTCGCGGAGCTTGTGGTCGTTCCGGGTGGCTAGGACGAGCGCCGACATCGCCGGTTGATGATGATTGGTTATGAGGAAGTCAGGCCGGGAGTGACCCGAGTGCCAGTTCCTGTCCCTCCCGGAGCTTGGCGATCCCGGCCTCGGCAAGCGCGAGCAGCTCGTCGAGAGAGGCCCGCGACAGCGGGGTGCGCTCCGCCGTGGCCTGGACCTCGACCAGGCCGCCATCCCCGGTCATCACCACGTTCGCGTCCACCTCGGCGGTCGAGTCCTCGCTGTAGTCGAGATCGCAGAGCGCCCTGCCCTTGACCATCCCGACGCTGACGGCCGCGACCGACTGGTTCAGCGGCATCGCCTCGATCGTCCCGGCCTCGACCAGCTTTGAGAGGGCGTCGTGGAGCGCCACATAGCCGCCGGTGATCGCGGCGCAGCGCGTGCCGCCGTCGGCCTGGAGGACGTCGCAGTCCACGAAGACGGAGCGCTCGCCGAGCGCCATGAAGTCCACCACCCCGCGCAGCGAGCGGCCGATCAGCCGCTGGATCTCGACCCCGCGCCCGTCCTGCTTGCCCCGGCTGATGTCGCGGGCCTTGCGGTCCCCGGTCGAGGCCGGGAGCATCGCGTACTCGCCGGTGACCCAGCCGCGGCCCTTGCCCTCCATCCAGCGCGGCACGCTGTCGCTCACGGAAGCCGTGCAGATCACCCGCGTTTCACCCTGCGAGATCAGCGCCGAACCGTCCGCCGTCCGGACGAAGCCCGGCTCGATTGTCACGGGACGCAGGTCGGCAGGGGCGCGGTCGTAGCTGCGAGAGGCCGGCATGCGGCCAGTCTGCCAGCAAACGACCGCGCCCAAGCGACCGCCCCTTTACTTGAAGCTGACCTGGCCGACCGCCTCGCGGATCTTGTCCACGATCGTCTGGGCCAGCTCCACCCCCTGCTTGCCCTGAAAGCCCTTCATCGCGGCCACCATTCCCACCATCAGGAGTGCGACCAGCAGGATCAGGCCGACGTACTCGACCGTTCCCTGGCCGCTTCTGGCGGACAGGCCGACCCACCGGCGGATGACGAGTTCTCGCATCAACAACCTCCTCGGGCTCGTTTCCATGAGCTTCACCGGCAGCGGCGAACGGGACCAGACCCGGGTGTTCCCGAAGGCGTACGGCTCCGCACCGAAACCGCGCTCCAGCGGGCACGTCGCGTAGAGTCCTCGCCTCGATGACCGAGCGCCAAAACGACGGCGCCGGCCAAGGTGCGGAGGATCGCGGAGCGATGGAGTGGCGTCTGGAGACACTCCACCGACGTACCGAGGAAGGCGTTCGAGAGCTCGGGGCCCGCGTCCTCGACATGTACCACCAGGGGAAGGTGGATCCTGAGGCCGTGCGAGAGGGCGCGGCGAAGCTGGATGAGCTGGAGAGGAGCGCTGCCGAGCTCCAGGCCGCGATGCGCGGCGAGACCGGCCCCAGTCCCGATCGCCCCCGGCGCCGCGAGCCGCCCAAGCGCCCTGTCCCAAAGCGTCCCGCGCGGAAGCGCCAGCCGGTGATCCGCCCGGTGATGGGCGCCGAGGATCCTCCGGCGCCCCCCGAGCCGGCCGACGCCTCCTCCGAGCCGCCCACCAACGGCGAGCGCGATGACCGCACGAAGCAGGCCGTCGACGCCGCCCGCCGCCAGGCCGAGGAGCGCGCCACGGCCGAGATCCTGGCGCTGGAGGAGGACCTGGAGAGGGAGCGCGAACGCGCCGCCCGCTCCCTCGAGGAGGTTCAGCGCCGCCTCGAGGAGGCCGAGGCCCGCGCCGCCGCCGGCGATGTGACGGTCACCGATGCGCGGGCCCCGGAGGGCGCCGCCGACTGGCTGCGCGAACAGCGCGGCGACGTCCGACGCGAGCTCGAGGCCGAGCTCGAACGGCGCATGCTGGTGCGCGAGAGGGAGCTGATCGCGGAGCGCGACGAGGCCTCCGCGGCGTTGAAGGACTCCCTCGAGCGCCTCGAGCGCGCCGAGAGCGAGGACCGAGGAGACGAGCAGGCCCGCAGCGAGGTTGAGGACCAGGTCCGCGAGGAGACCGACCGCAAGCAGCGCGAGCACACCGAGCGGCTTGAGGCCCAGATTGCGGCGATGGAGAGCGAGACCGAGGCCCGCATCCGAGAGGCCGTCGAGGCAGCCCGCCGCGATGAGGATGCCGAGGCGGAGGAGGTTCGCGCGGAGATGGAACGTCGCATCCGTCGCGAGCTCGAGCAGCAGCTCGCCAAGCAGATCGCCGACATCAAAGCCGACGCCGACACCAGGGCCCGCGAGGAGGTCGACGCCGCCCGCCGCGCCGCCGAACTGCACTTCGAATCCGAGCTCAAGGCCCGCGAGGAGTCCGTGCGGAGCGAGCGCGAGGCCGCGACGGACGCAGCGGAGGCGGCCCAGCGCCGCCTCGACGAGATCACCGAGCAGATCGAGGCGGCCAGCGAGCGGGTCGAGGGAGCGGAGGCGAGACTCGCGGAGGAGCAGTCAAGGCTTCAGAAGGACGCCACCGAGCAGCTCGATGCCGAGCTGCGCCGCCTGCAGGCGGAATCGGACGCGAAGATCGCCGACGCGCTCGCCAAGGTCGAGGCCGACACGCAGGCCCGCATGGAGCGAGCCGCCGAGCGCCGCCTGGCCGAGCAGGAGGAGGCGCTTCGGGCCGAGGCCGAGGAGCGAGTCCGCGTCACCGGCGAAACGGCCCGCACGGAGAGCGAGCGCAAGTTCGCGGAGGAGCTCCAGACGCTCCGCACCCAGCTTGAGGAGGAGCGCTCCTCGCGCAACGAGGTGATCCAGAAGGCCGAGAACCGGGCCAAGCTCGCGGAGGCGAAGATCAAGGACGCCGAGACCGCCCGCCTGGACGCCGAGGCGGAGTCCAAGAAGGCGGCCGCCGAATGGGTCCGCGGCGAGATCGCCGGCAAGCAGAATGAGATCGAGAAGCTGGAGCGCGGGATCGACGGGCGCATCAAGCGCGCGGTGTCCCAGGCGAAGCGGGAGGCCGAGGACGAGGCGGAGCGCTCCTTCGCCGAGCGCGAGCAGGGTCTTGCCATGGAGCTGGAGGAGGCCGGCCGGGCGCTGAAGTCGGCCGAGCACCAGCTGCGTGAGGCCGAGACCCGAGCCGAATCCCTCGAGAGCAAGCTCGGCGAGGCGTCAGACGAAGACCTGAAGAAGGTCCACGAGGAGCGCGAGGGCCGCTTCCGGGCGCTGGAGGACCGGATCAAGTCCGTGATGGACCGGGCGAGCGGCGCGCAGGCGCACGCCGCTTCCGTCGGCATCGAGCTGCCGAAGCGCGAGGAGGCCGAACCGGAGGTCGCCGAGCCCGAGCCGCCCGAGGATGAGCGGGTCGGCTTCCTGGCGAGGCGCCGGGCGAAGCGGGCCGAGAAGGCGGCCGAGCGCGAGCGGAGAGCCGAGGCCAAGGAGAAGGCTGAGAAGGAGGCGGGGGCCGCCGAGAAGAAGGGCGCCCGGGAGAAGGAGGCAAAGGACAAGAAGGAGGCTCGCGCCAAGGCGGCCGAGGAGCGCAAGAAGAAGGCCGCCGCCGCGAAGAGGCGCGCGCAGGCCAAGCGCACCTCAAAGGACGCATCCGCAAAAGCGGCCACGAAGATGGAGGCAAAGGACGCCAAGCCCGCCTCCAAGTCGAAGACCCCCCGCCGGGGCGACGGGCCGCTCGACATCAACAATGCGAGCTTCGAGCAGTTCCGCGAGCTCGGCATGTCGGTCACCCAGGCCACCCGGGTGATCGCCTACCGCGAGCGCGAGGACGGCTTCAAGTCGGTCGATGACCTCGAGACCGTTCCCGGCATCCCGAAGAAGTTGCTCTCCGGGGTCAAGGACCAGCTGACCGTATGACCGTCACGGGCTTCCTGATGGACGTGGCCGGCGAGGTCGCGAAGGCCGAAGAAGAGCTGCGCCTACTCCGCCGGCGCCGCTAGCCCGGTCCAGAAGCGCGCCAGGCGCTCACGGTACGGCGCCGCCGGCCCGGTCGGGGCCTTCCGCGCGGAGCCGTCGCTCGAGACCGCGTCGAGCGTCGCGACCACCGACCGCGCCAGCGCAGCGAGCGAGTACCCGCCCTCCAGGCAGATGAGCAGCGGCACCCCGAGCTCCTCCGCCAGCTCGCGCATGGTGGCCGCCATGTCCCAGTAGCACCCGTCGTCAAGCTCGCAGTTGGCGAGCGGGTCGTCGCGATGCGCGTCATAGCCGGCCGAGATGCAGAGGAGGCCGGGCTTCCACTCACGTGCAATGGGGGCGACGACGTGCTGAGTGACGGCGAGGAACTCGTCCGGCCCGCTGCCCGGCGGTACGGGCAGGTTCACGGTGTAACCCTCCCCCGCTCCGCTGCCGAAGTCCGTCGCCGCCCCGGTCCCTGGATAGAGCGGGCTCTGGTGAATGCTCGCGTAGAGCACCTCCGAGGACCCGTAGAAGATCGCTTCGGTGCCGTTGCCGTGGTGGACGTCCCAGTCGAGGACCAGGACCCGCTCGGCGCCGCACTCCGCGATCGCGTGGGCCGCCGCCACCGCGACGTTGTTGAAGAGGCAGAAGCCCATCGCCCGGTCTCGCTCCGCGTGATGCCCGGGCGGTCGAAGCCCGCAGAAGGCAAACCCGCCGTCGGTCAGCAGCCGCTCGGTCGCGTGCACCGCGCCGCCGGCGGAGTGCAGGGCCGCCTCCCAGGAGCCCTCGCTCGCGACGGTGTCGACGTCGATCATCCCACCGCCGCCCGCCGAGATTGCCTCGATCGAGTCCACGTGCGCCGCGCTGTGGACGCGCTCCAGCTGCTGCCGGGTGGCGGCGGGCGCCTCGACCAGCTCCAGCCCGAGCCAGTCGCATTCGGACATCGCCTCCTCGATCGCTGTCAGGCGCCTTGCGTTCTCCGGATGGCCGCCCGTGTCGTGCTGGAAGGAACTCGGATGTCGGAAATACAGCCCTTGGATCAGGGCACAGTACGGTTCGCGGCTCGATGACGCCGGACGACCGATTCGACGTCGTGGTGGTCGGCGGAGGCGCCGCCGGCCTCTACTCCGCCCTGATCGCCGCCGACGCCGGCTCACGCGTCGCGATGGTGTCGAGGAAGCCGCTCAGCGAGAGCTCGAGCTTCTGGGCGCAGGGCGGCCTTGCGGCGGCGATCGGGCCCGACGACTCACCGGAGCAGCACGTCGAGGACACGGTCGCGGCCGGGAGGGGAGCGTGCAGGCGCTCCGCGGCCGAGCTGCTCGCGCGCGAGGCGCCGGGCGTCGTCTGGGAGCTCCAGCGCCGCGGCATCCACTTCGATCTGCTCCCGGACGAGAGCCTGTCGCTCGCCCTGGAGGGAGGGCACTCGCGCAGGCGGGTCGTGCACGCCGGCGGGGCCGCAACCGGCCGGCGGATCACCGAGCGGCTCGCCGAGCTCGCGGCGGAACATCAGGGGATCGACGTGATCGAGGAGACCTCGGCGGTCGCGCTCTGGAGCGACGGGGCCCGCTGCCATGGGGTCATCACCGACGCCGGGCAAATCCAGGCGAACGCGACCATCCTGGCGACCGGGGGCGCCGCTGCGCTCTGGGCCCGCACCACCAATCCCTGGGGTGCGATCGGGGCGGGGCAGGTGATGGCCCATGCCGCCGGCGCCGACCTCGCTGATCTGGAGCTCTGCCAGTTCCACCCGACGGCGCTTTCCGCACCGGACACGGAAGCCGATGGGCAGCTGATCACCGAGGCCGTCCGCGGCGAGGGTGCCACGCTGCTCGGCGCCGACGGCGAGCGGTTCACGGACGAGCTCGCGCCGCGCGACGCCGTCACCCTGGCGGTGCTCGAGCAGATGGACCGGGATGGCACCGGCCATGTGCTGCTCGACATGCGAGAGCTGAGCGAGGCCCGCTTCCCGAGCGTGTTCGCGGCCCTGCGCGAGGCTGGGTTTGACCCGCAGCGCGAGCCGGTCCCGGTGGCCCCGGCCTCCCATTACGTGATGGGGGGTATCGCCACCGACCTCGAGGGCCGCTCCTCGCTTCCAGGGCTGTTCGCCGTCGGCGAATGCGCCTGCACCGGCCTGCACGGCGCAAACCGCCTCGCCTCCAATTCGCTGACCGAGTGCTTCGTGCTCGGCGCCAGGGCCGCCGGCGCGGCTTCGAAGGAGCCCGATCCCGGGACGCCTCCCGAGCCGCCCTCCTGGCGCTTCGATCCGCCCCTCGCCGAGACCCGCGAGGCCGTCTGGCAGCTCGCCGGCCCACTGCGGAGCTCCGACCAACTCGAGCAGCTTCTCCCCGATCCGTATCCGCTCGCTCGCCTGATCGCGCGCTTCGCGCTCGAGCGGAAGGAGTCGCGGGGATCCCACCGCCGGCTCGAGTACCCGGAGACGAGCCCGGAGCTGGATGGTCTCCACATCGTCTGCGGAGGCGACGAACTCGCCTGGCAGGCGTGGGCCTAGGCGCACCTACTCAAAAGCAGGGCTGCGTCCCTACTTAAAACTACTTAATCAGTACTTAACCCAAAAATTGGGTAGGCCGTGGTTGAATCGCGATCACCTGGACGGTCCAACGGCGGGAATGCCCGCGGATGAGGTTTCAGGGGGGATAAGGAGAGATCACGGATGTATCAATTCAGTCGTTCCATCTACAGGGACCTGGCTCCTCGTATCGACACCTCCGAGGGCGTGGAGAGGACTTTCACGGCCCGGCAACAGCTGCTGGAATCGTGCGAGTCCACCATTCAGCGGCTGGTTTCGGATCGCCGCTATTTCGCCCGACCGGCGAAGACCCTGTTCACCGAGGTTCGCGAGTACTTCGCTCTTGCAGAACAGGTGCGCGTCTACATGGTCATCGAGCGGCACATCGAGCTGATCGAGGAGTTCCTCGATTCGCTGCCCGCCGACGTGACACTGGACGGCCAGGAGAGAAACTGCCTGGCCAGCACCCGCAAGGGCACCCCGTGTCAGCGTGAGCCGCTGCCGGGGATGGATTACTGCCCCTCCCACAAGCATCTCGAGGAGACGTTCGAGGTGCGCGAGGTCGAGGCAGCAGCAGCGTAAGACGCTTGGGGGTGTGAGAGCGACGCGAGCCCCGGCGTCCGGGGCTCGCGTCGTTTCTGCCCCATCCCCAGGGTTCATATAGTCGCCCGATGCTGCTGGGCGTTGACGTCGGCGGGACTTTCACCGACGCCGCCCTGCTCGACGGCGACCGTCTGCACACCGCGAAGGTCCCGAGCACGCCGGAGGATCAGTCCCGAGGCGTGATCGGAGCGGTCGAGGAGGTTCTGTCCCGCGCCGCGGCAAAGCCCGCGGACGTCGAGGGATTCACCCACGGCATGACCGTAGGCACCAACGCGCTGCTGGAGGAGCGCGGCGCCCGTACGGCACTGGTGGCGACCCACGGCTTTGCCGACCTCCTCGACATCGGCCGCCAGGCCAGGCCGAGCCTCTACCACCCCTGCCGGGGCAGGCCACGCTCCCTGGTCGAGGTCGAGGATCGGTTCGAGGCGGCGGAGCGAGTGGGCTCCTCCGGGGTGATCGCGGAGCTGACCGACGAGGAGGTCGAGCGGCTGGTCGGCGAGCTCCGCGGCGCCGAGGTCGAGTCGATCGCCGTCTGCCTGCTGTTCGCCTTCCGCGACCCCGGCCACGAGAAGCGCATCGCCTCCGCTCTGCGCAAAGCGCTGCCCGGGATCCACGTCTCGGCCTCACACGAGGTGCTCCCCGCTTTCCGCGAGTACGAGCGCTTCTCCACCACGGTGATCGACGCCTACCTCTCCCCTCTCCTCGGCCGCTACCTGACGAGCCTGACCGGCGCCTGCCGCGAGCGTGGCCTTGCCGAGCCCGAGGTGATGCGCTCCTCCGGCGGCACGGCCGAGGCCGCGGAGGCGGCCAGGGCCGGCGCCTGGAGCGTCCTCTCGGGGCCGGCCGGAGGCGCCGTTGGCGCCGCGCTGCTGGCGAAGGCCGCGGGCAGCCCCGATGCGATCGGGCTCGACATGGGCGGGACCTCCTGCGATGTCTGCGTCGTCGACGCGGGCGAGGTCCGCCGAACCGACTCCCGCGAAATCGACGGCCGCCCCGTGCAGCTGCCGATGGTCGATGTCCATACCGTCGGTGCGGGCGGCGGCTCGATCGGCTGGCGCGACGCCGGTGGGGCCCTTCGCGTTGGACCGCGATCCTCGGGTGCCGAGCCCGGGCCGGCTTGCTACGGCCGCGGCGGCACCGAGCCGACGGTGACCGACGCCAATCTCTTGCTCGGCTACCTCTCCCCCGAGTCCGAGCTTGCGGGTGGGGTCACGCTCGACTCGGATGCGGCACGCAGCTCGATCGCCTCCCTGGGCGAGGAACTCGGCCTGGAGCCAGTCGAGACGGCTGAGGGAATCATCCGGGTGGCAAACCAGGAGATGATCCGCGCGCTCCGGGTGGTCACCGTCGAACGGGGGATCGATCCGCGCGACTACGCCCTGCTGCCCTTCGGCGGGGCGGGCCCGATGCACGCCGCCGCGCTGGCCGGGGAGCTCGAGATCACGAGGATCGTCTGCCCGCGCGCCAGCGGCGTGCTCTCGGCGCTCGGGCTGATCGCCGCCGGCCGGAGGCGCGACACGGCTCGGACGCTCCTGCTTCGCGGCGATCAGATCACCGCCGAGCGGATGGCTGCCGAGGTGGAGGCGATCAGCGCCCCCCTGTTGAACGGAATGGAGGGAGCCGAGCTGGAGGTCGTCTACGAGCTGCGCTACCGCGGCCAGGCGTTCGAGCTGCCCGTTGCGGGGTCGCCGCGGCCGGATCCGGCCCGCCTCGCCGAGGACTTTGCGAAGGAGCACGAGGCCCGCTATGGCTATCGCGACCCGGAGGGCGAGCTCGAGCTGGTCACGATCCGGGTTGCCGCGTTCGAGCCGGGGCCCGAGCCACGTCCCCGGGCTGCCGGCGACGGCGACTTGGACGAGGGCGAGCGCGAGGCTCACTTCGGCGGCGAGTGGGTGACCACCCAGGTCCTGCGCGGTGAGCCCGAGGCGGGCTTCGAGGCCGAGGGACCCTGCGTCTTCGAGCTGCCCGAGGCGACGCTCGTACTGCCCCCCGGTTGGAGCGCGTCAGTCGATGAGTCCGGCACAGTCAAGGCCGACAAGGCGCAGAAGAAGTGACCGGGCTCGACCCCGTCGCCCTGCAGGTGATGACCGGTGCGCTCCGGGCCGCCTGCGACGAGATGGGCGCCGTGCTGATCCGCTCGGCCCACTCGCCCAACATCACCGAGCGGCACGACTGCTCGACGGCGCTATTCGATCCAGCCGGGGAGCTGGTCATGCAGGCCGAGCACATCCCGGTCCACCTGGGCTCCATGCCCGACGCGGTCGCGGCGGTCGTCGACGAGCAGCACCACGACGGCGATCTCTGGATCCTCAACGACCCCTACCGCGGCGGGACCCACCTGCCCGACATCACGCTGATCAGCCCGGTCTTCCACGCGGGCGAGCTGATCGGCTTCTCCGCCTCGCGCGCCCATCACGCCGACATCGGAGGGCCCACTCCGGGAGGCATGCCCGCGTTGTCGGTGACACTGGACGAGGAGGGCGTGGTGATCCCGCCGACCAAGGCCGACGACGAGACGCTGCGCGAACTCGCCAGCCGGATGCGCAACCCCGAGCAGCGGCTCGCCGACCTCCGCGCTCAGCGCGCGGCCAACCTGACCGGAATCCGGCGCCTCGGACAGCTCGCCGAGCGGCACGGCGCAGACCTGCTCGCGACGGCGACCGCGGAGATCCTCGATTACGCCGAGCGCCGTACGCGCGCTGCCCTCTCCGAGATGGACGACGGCGAGAGCACCGCCGAGGACGTGCTCGAGGGGCGCGACGGCGACATCCGATTGGCGGTCAGGGCGACAATCCGCGGCGAGTCGCTGGAGCTCGACTTCACGGGCAGCGCCGAGCAGGTCGCCGGCAACCTCAACTGCCCGCTCTCGGTGACCAAGGCGGCCTGCATCTACGCGGTGCGCGTGGTCTGTGACCCGGACGCGCCTCCCTCGGCCGGGGCGTGGCGACCCATCACGGTCTCGGCACCCAAGGGGTCGCTGCTCAACGCCCATGCTCCAGCCGCGGTGGTCGGCGGCAACGTCGAGACCTCGAGCCGGGTGGCGGACCTCGTCTTCGCCGCACTCGCTCACTTCGCTCCGGTCGGCGCCGAGGGACAGGGCACCATGAACAACCTGACGCTCTCGGGCGAGGACTGGACCTACTACGAGACGATCGGGGGCGGCCAGGGCGCGTGCCGCGACGCGGACGGCCCGAGCGCGGAGCACGTGGCGATGTCGAACACGCTGAACACGCCGATTGAATCGCTCGAGACCGACTTTCCGCTCCTGGTCACCGAGCTCTCGGTGAGGCGCGGGAGCGGCGGAGCGGGTAGATACCGCGGCGGCGACGGGATCGTGCGCGAGCTGGAGGCGACCGAGCCGATGCGATTCACGCTGATCGGCGAGCGCCGCCGGCACGCTCCTCACGGGAGGGAAGGAGGCGAAGCTGGAACCCCCGGGCGGGACCTGTTGAATGGCGATGGGGTGCCGGCGAAGACCGAGGGGCGGCTCGAGAAGGGCGATCGGCTGCGGATCGAGACGCCCGGCGGCGGAGGGTACGGGTCCGAACGAAATTCTTAGCGGGTCCTTGCGATTCACGGATTTTGCATCGATTGGCCGGTCAACCAGGGTCTAGACCGCATGGGAATGGGATATCTGGCACTTACAACTAAGCCTCGGAGTTTGTGACAAAGCGACACAAGGGTTGTCAAAGCCGAATTCGTCCTCTAGACTGCGCGGCCCCGAGGGGGCTCCGGCACGAGTTTTGCGCCCCGCCCCCGCATCCGAATCCAGATTGACTACCCCCTAATTTCCTTATGCCGATTGCATTGAAAGAGTGGGCCGTGACCGTGCGAGCGCTGGCCGAGGGCGAGCAGCTTGTCGCCCTTCGCAAGGGCGGAATCCGAGAGGACGAGAAGCACTTCGAGGTCGAGCACGACCAGTTCTTCCTCTATCCGACCTTCGATCACCAGCGAAACGACCTGGTCCGCGAGTCTCACCACCCCGAGCTTCGTCGCGCCCTCGAAGAGGGCGTGTGGCCTGACGAGGAGCCGCCCCCGCGGGCGCTGCTCCAGGACGGCGGCATTCCCCAGCCCGACCGGGTGAGGATCCGCAGCTGGGCCGAGATCACCGATCACTTCACGACCGAGGATCACCGTGTGGTCGAGGCGCTGACGCCCTTCCACATCTGGACCTCCGACTACGCACAGAAGCGGCTCGCGTGGAAGCGGACCCATCCGCTGCACGTCCTGCTCCTCAGGGTCCATCGGATCCCGCGGCCCGTCACGGTGCGCGTCAAGGACGAGCATCATGGCTGCCGCTCCTGGGTGGAGATCGATCGCGACCTCCCCTTCGAGGGGACGCCGGTGATGGCCGACGAGGAGTTCGACCGGGCCGCAGCGTCGATCCGCGAGATCTGCCAGGGCGACCTGGTCCTCGCCTAGCGGCCACCAGGCCGCTGTACCTCATGAAACGGGTCGCGCTGACGCGCGCCCTCGCATCTAGGGCGAAGCCCGTAGCGACTTATGCTGGGCGGCCGCCTGTGGCCGCGATCTGATGGCGAAGCCGTGACCCTGAGTGCCCTCAGAGACGCCAAGCGCGCCCTGCTGATCGGCATGGGCGGCGGGGGGGACGTCGTCGGCGCGCTCGCGATCACCGATTTGCTGGCTGGACTCGACACCGAGTGGGTGCTGGGCGGCGTCGCCTGGGAGCGATCGCCGATCGATCCGCGCCCGGGTCCGCGCTCGCTCGATGAGATCCGCGGAGGCAAGCCATGCGGCTCGGCCGCAGTCCTCACCGAGGGCGGGACAACGACGCTCGATGGCGTCGAGTTCTCCGAGTCGAAGATGGCCGCGCATCTCGGCAACCCCGTACTGCTGCTCGACATCACCGGCGGCCCGCAGGCGCTCGCGACCGGCATCGCCGAGGCGGCGGCCGAGCTCGACTGTGATGCGGTCGTGCTGCTCGACGTCGGCGGGGACGTGCTCGCCCACGGCAACGAGCCTGGCCTGGCAAGCCCGCTCTGCGACGCGATCGTCCTCGCGGCCGGCCTCTTCCTCGGCAAGTCAACCGAGGTGATCGGGGCGGTCTACGGCCCGGGCTGCGACGGCGAGCTCACCCCGGATGAGGTGCTGGAGCGGATCACCGGCCTGCAGTCGGCCGATGCGCTGCTGGGCGCCTGGGGTCTGACCCCGCACGCTTGCGAGCTGGTGGAGTCCGCAGCCGAGGTCGTGCCGACGGAGGCGAGCACGATGGCCGTGCGCTGCGCCCGCGGCGAGCGCGGCAAGGTCCCGATCCGGGGCGGACGGCGGAGCGTCGAGCTCACGCCGCTCGGCGCCCTCACCTTTTTCTTCGACCCGGCGGCGGCGGCCACCTCGGCCGTGCCACTGGCGACAGCCGTCTCTCCCGCCGGCAGCCTCGAGCAGGCGCATGAGGCCTTGGAGGGAATGGGGGTCCGAACAGAGCTCAGCCTGGAGCGCGAGCGCGCCCGGAGCCGCGAGTAGCCTCCGAAACGTCGGCCAAAAACACCGCCGACGCATATGACCTGGATCGAGACCGATTCGCTGAGCTTCACCTCGCGTCATGACGACGCCGACGTCGCCTGCGCGCACCGCGTGCTCGACTCGCTCGAGGACCTGCGGCTGCGGCTCGAGGAGCGCTTCGACTACGTCCCCGGGGACGTCACGATCATCCTCCACGACAACCCGGCCTGGCTCTCTATGGCGCATCCGCTACTGCCCGCCGTCCGCTGGTCAGCGGCGCCTGCCGCGCGGCGCTACCTGGCGGGCTGGCCGATGGCCGGCGAGATCCACACGCTCAACGACTCGTGGATGGAGAGGCGCTCAGCCGGTGAGGACTCCTTGCGCGCGCTGCGAGGCACGGCGGAGCGGATGTACTGCCAGATCGTCCTCGCGGCCAACAACAAGGCGCTGCCTCCGATGTGGACGCCGCGCCGCTTCGTCACCTACCTGCGCTGGGCCTGGCTGATCGAGGGAGCCGCGCAGTACTTCGCGGGCCAGACCTCCCTCTACCGGGCCGCGGTGATCACTCGCCTCCGCGAAGGCGAGCGCCCCGCCTTCCCGCCGACCAGGCGCGACGCCCTGATCCTGGGCGGCACCGTCTTCGACCTGCTCGATCGCCACGCCGGCCCGGACGCCTGCGTCCGGATGGCCTCCCGCCTGCACAGGCAGGGACCCCAGGGCAACCTCGAGCTGGCATTCGACGCGCGCATGCGCGAGATCGAGGGCGCCTGGCGTACGCACCTCGACGAGATCCTTTACCGACAGTCCGAGTCGCTCGAGGCACCCTCGCTAAGCGACGCGCTGGAGCGGCCGGACCTCGATCTCAACCTGGGGACACCGCCGGAGTTCGGCTTCGACCCGACCACCCGGCGACAGAGATCAGCCGAACGCGAGGTAGAAGAGGTAGACGATCACGGCGGCAACTCCAACGGCCGCAATCAGGCCCAGCGCGAGTCGGGCCGGCGACCCGATCCCCGGAAGTGAGTCCGGCGGGACCTCGGCGCTGAGCATGTCGGTCCCGGCGAGAACCTCGCGCGCCGCCTCGTATCCCGATTCAGGGACCATCACGTCGCGCGGCCCGGCCGCCAGGAAGTCCGGCACGTCGAAGCCGCGCACCCGGCGGAGCATCGACGGGATCCCATGGTCGAGCAGGATCGACTGGATCAGCTCGCCATCGGCCATGTTGCGAGCGCCGGTAACGCGGAGGAGATCCCCGCGCGCGTACTGCGGGCGCACCTTGCGGGCCCGCTCGTGCGCGTCGGTGACCGGCTCCTCCTCGCGCGAGCCGGCGTAGACCAGGGGCATCCCGCAGTTGCGGCAGAACCGCTCGCTCATCGGATGGGCGAGAGCGCACCGCGGGCAGGTCAGCGGTCCCGCCTGCTGATCCGTCACTCGACTACGAGGTCGACCTCGTTGACCTCGCCGTCCACGATGCGGTAGCCGCGCAGGTCCTTCTCCCCCTCTGCGAGAGAGACGATCAGGTAGAGCGCGTCGGGATAGGCGGCCAGGTTGATGTCCGTCTGCGATGGGTAGGCCGGGCTCGCCGTATGCGAGTGGTAGATCGCCGAGAGCTCCTCCCCCTTCTCGTCCATCTCGGTCATGATCCGGAACTGGTCCTGGGGGTCGAGGTTGTAACGGAGCGGACTGGCTTCGGCGTTGCGTGCGCGATAGACCGTCTTCGCCACGGCGTCATCGCCCCCGATCAGCCCACAGCACTCATTGGGCGTCTCTTCGCGCGCGTGGGCCAGCAGCTCGTCGTAGATCGGGCGCGGGATCCGCATCGTGGGAAACGCTAGTGGACGGGCGATGCAGACCTGTCCGCCGGGCGTCAACCGGGCTAGGATGTGGCCCATCGAACGCGCTTCACAAGAGACAGGGGCCGTCAACGGCGGAGATGTGACGGAGGGTGGCAGCGTTCCAACGCTTTCCAGCGCCACCAAGTTCCCGCAGACCGTCACGCCCGAAGGCAGGCGGATCGAGGAACGGATCGATGGCGTGG
>Ga0126307_10000775_pt1 | contig 21030 bp, 18 predicted proteins | sample Plot28_FD_89955 | JGI IMG/M metagenome (GOLD analysis project Ga0126307, IMG submission 89955) | Serpentine soil microbial communities from UC McLaughlin Reserve, CA, USA - Plot28 | ecosystem: Environmental > Terrestrial > Soil > Grasslands | place: USA: UC McLaughlin Reserve, Lake County... | reverse complement strand
TTCACGGGACCTTTCCGGCGAGTGCGTCGCGGTACACCTGGATCGTCTGGGAGGCGGTCGCCTTCCAGGAGAAGTCGAGCGCCCGCGCCCGACCGAGCTCGACGAGCCGCGTGCGGGCGGCCTCGTCGGCCAACAGCTCCAGCATGGCGTCGGTCCAGGCGTCGGGGTCGTCGGGGCTCTCCAGCCGGGCCGCACCGCCGATGACCTCGGGCAGCGCCGTGGTGTCGGCGGCGACGACCGGCGTACCGAGGCTCATGGCCTCGAGGACCGGCAGGCCGAAGCCCTCGTAGCGCGAGGGGAAGGTCAGGGCGGTGGCGCCCCGGAGGACGGCGAGCATGTCGTCCCGGGGGATGCGGCCGGTGCGCCGGACACGCCCGCGCAGGCCCAGCCGGTCGATCATCCCGGCCAGCGGCTCCTCCTGCTGGGCCTCGCCACCGGTGAGGACGAGCGTGACGTCGTGCTCCTTGGCCGCCACCTTGGCGAACGCCCGCACCAGCAACCCGTGGTTCTTGTGCGGCCACGTCACGGCGTTGAACACGAACCAGCGGGACGAGAGGCCGTAGCGGTCCTGCACCTCGGCCACCGTGACGTCGGTGCGCGGGGCGTCGACGCCCCAGCGGGTGGTGCGCACGCGCTCCGGGTCGACGCCGAAGCGCTCGATCACGCCCTGGCGGACGAACTCGCTCGGCGTCACCACCATCGCCGCCTTGCGGACCGATCGCGGCACGGTCGTGTGGACGTAGCGCCGCTTCACCGGGTGGAAGTTCTCCGGCATGTCGAACGGCTGGAGGTCGTGGATCGTGATCACGCCTGGCGCCGGCCGGTTGAGGGGCAGCACCGCGTTCATGTGGTGGACCAGGTCGAGCTCGGCCCGCTTCGTCTCCCCCGCCAGCCACGTGTTCTCGGCCCCGACCCGCAGCGGCTTGAGCCGGCCGGTCAGGGCGGCGAGGCGCGTGGGGAACAGCTTCGCGACGTCGGGGTACTCCGCCCCGAAGTCGTCGAGGGCGTAGACCGTGTAGTGCAGGTCGTCCGGCTTCTGCTCGGCCAGGGCCCGCAGCAGGGCGACCGTGGCCTCCTCGCTGCCGCCGACGCGGCCCGGCACCAGCCACAGCAGGTTGCAACCGACGCGCATCGTCATGCTCCGTCGACCGCGTCGCGGTAGGCGGCGATCGTCATGGTGGCGGTGGCCTCCCAGGTCGTCTCGGCGGCTCGGGCCCGCCCGGCCGAGCGCAGCCGGTCGGCCAGGTCGTCGTCGTCGAGGACCCGGGCGAGGGCCCCGGCGATGGCGTCGGGGTCCGTCGGGTCGACGGCCAGGCCGGCGCCACCGGAGACCAACTCCTCGGTGGCGGTGCCGGCCGAGGTGACGACGGGAGTGCCGAGGCCCATCGCCTCGGCGACCGGAAGACCGTAGCCCTCGACCAGGCTCGGGTAACACATCACGGCGGCGCCGGCGTACAGCGGGTCGAGGTCGCCGCCGGGGACGAAGCCGACCAGCTTGACCCGGTCGCCCAGGGCGTCGGCGCGGGGGCCGAGGGCGTCGCCCCACCCCGGCGGGCCCACGACGGCCAGCGTGACGTCGGTCTGCGGTAGCTCCGCCATGGCCTCGAGCAGGCGGGGCAGGTTCTTGCGGGGCTCGACCGTCCCCACGAACAGGACGTAACGGCCGGCCAGCCCGTAGGCCTTGCGCACCCGGGCCACCTCGTCGGCGTCCACGTCGGTGACCCGCATCCCCCAGGGAACGTGGCGGAGGCGGTCCTTGTCGACGCCGGCGGCCACGCAGTCGTCCAGCGTCGCCAGGGACGGGCACAGGACCAGGTCGGCGTCGGCCACGACCCGGGACAGCCCCGCCTCGAAGAAGAGGACGCCGTTGCGGGTGAAGTTGCCCGGGTCATGGCGCCAGGCCAGGTCGTGCATGGTGGCGACGAGCGGGGCGCTGCGGGGCGGGACGGCGTAGCCGGTGGCGTGGATGACGTCGACCGGCCCCGTCGCCCGCTCGACGCGGGGGAACCGGGCGCGGTGCCACGTCTCGTACAGGAGCCGGCGCGGCACCGGCAGGTGCTTCACCGGGATCGACGGCCGGTATGCCGGCCGCGGTGGCCCGCCGTGGCGGGCGGCGACCCCGATCTGCTCGACCCCGCCGGCCGCGGTGACGGCCTCGACCTGGCGCAGCGCGGCCAGCGCGGTCCCCCCGGGGACCCGGTGCCAGCACTGTTCGAGGACGACCGCCGCACGGAGGGACGATCGCGACGCCGGTTGCATGGCCGAAGATCCTCCCACGTCGCCGAGGGCCGATCGGTACGGGAGGGCACGGGATCGTCACGTGACTGTGACCGGATCGTCGTGACGGGCCTCCGGGGGTTGACCGGTACGATCGCCAGGCATGAGCGGGCTCTGGGCAGACAGGACTGTGTTGGTCACGGGAGGTAGCGGTTTCCTCGGCTCCGCCGTGATCGCCAAGCTGCGGGAGCGGGGTGCTCGCCGCATCGTCGCTCCCCGCTCGTCCGAATACGACCTGCGGCGCTTCGACGAGGTCGGCCGCCTGTTCGCCGTCGAGCAGCCCAACCTCGTCATCCACCTCGCCGCCCGGGTCGGGGGGATCGGCGCCAACATGGCCCACCCGTCCGACCTGTACCTCGACAACCTGCTCATGGGCACCTACGTCATCGAGCAGGCCCGCATCTCGCACACGCCCAAGACCGTCGTCGTCGGCACGATCTGCTCGTACCCGAAGCACACGCCGGTCCCCTTCAGCGAGGACTCGCTGTGGCAGGGCTACCCCGAGGAGACCAACGCCCCCTACGGCATCGCCAAGCTGGCGCAGCTGGTGCAGGCGCAGGCCAACCGGGCGCAGTACGGGCAGAACGTGATCTACCTCATGCCCACGAACCTCTACGGGCCGGGCGACAAGTTCCACCCGGCGGTCAGCCACGTGATCCCGGCGCTGATCCGCAAGTGCGTGATGGCGCAGGAGTCGAAGCGCGACCACATCGAGGTCTGGGGCACAGGCTCGGCGTCGCGCGAGTTCCTCTACGTCGACGACGCCGCCGAGGGCATCCTCCTCGCCGCCGAGCAGTACGACGCGCCGGAGCCGGTCAACCTCGGCACCGACGAGGAGCTCCCGATCCGTGACCTCGTCAAGCTCATCGCCGAGGTCACGGGGTTCGAGGGCGAGGTCCGGTGGGACACCTCCAAGCCCGACGGCCAGCCCCGACGCCGGGTCGACCCGAGCCGGGCGGCGGAGTCGTTCGGGTTCCGGGCCGAGACCACGTTCGCCGACGGCCTGCGCCGCACGGTCGACTGGTACATGGCCCACCGCGGCGCCGCCGAGGCTCGCGACCACTGACCCCGGGTTCAGGTGATGTCGAGCGCCCGGCGGAACCACTCCGCCGTGCGCTCCAGCCCCTGACGCAGGTCGACCGTGGGCTCCCAACCCAGGCGCTCGCGGGCGAGCGTGATGTCGGGCCGGCGCTGCGTCGGGTCGTCGACCGGCAGCGGCTCGAACACCACGTCGGAGTCGGACCCGGTCACCTCGAGCACCATCTCGGCGAGCTGGCGGATCGTGAACTCGCCGGGGTTCCCGATGTTCACCGGCCCGACGATGTCGCCGTCGAGCAGCGCCAGGATCCCCCGCACCTCGTCGTCGACGTAGCAGAACGACCGCGTCTGCCCGCCGTCGCCGAACATGGTCAGCGGCTTCCCCTGCAGCGCCTGCACCAGGAAGTTGCTCACCACCCGCCCGTCGTGCGCCCGCATCCGCGGCCCGTAACTATTGAAGATGCGCACTATTCGCACGTCGAGGCCGTGGTAGCGGTGGTAGGCCATCGTGATGGCCTCGGCGAAGCGCTTGGACTCGTCGTAGACGCCGCGGGGGCCGACCGGGTTGACGTGGCCCCAGTACTCCTCCGTCTGCGGGTGGACCTGGGGGTCGCCGTAGACCTCGCTGGTCGAGGCCAGCAGGAAGCGGGCGCCCTTGGCCTTGGACAGGCCCAGGCAGTTGTGCGTGCCGAGGCTGCCGACCTTGAGCGTCTGGATCGGCATCTCGAGGTAGTCGACCGGCGACGCCGGGCTGGCGAAGTGCAGCACGGCGTCGACCGGCCCGGGCACCCAGACGTAGCTGCTCACGTCGTGCTCGGCGAACGTGAAGCCGGGGCGCCCGAACAGCGGCTCGACGTTCGCCACCGAGCCGGTGGAGAGGTTGTCGATGGCGACCACGTCGTCGCCACGGTCGAGCAGGGCCTCGCACAGGTGTGACCCGAGGAACCCGGCACCGCCCGTGACCACGACCCGTGCCATCAGCGGCCGGGCCTCAGTGGCCGATGCCGGTGTAGGCGAAACCGCGGCGCTCGAGGGCGTGGCGGTTGAGCAGATTGCGGCCGTCGACGACCCGCGGCGTGGCCATCAGGCCCGCCACCTTGTCGAAGTCGAGCCAGCGGAACTCATCCCACTCGGTGAGCACGGCCAGCACCTCGGCGCCCTCGCACACCGAGTACGGGTCGGCGGCGGCCTCGACGCCGGCGAACTCGCCCTTGGCGGCCGGGTCGTAGGCCTTGACCACGGCACCATGCTCGGCGAGCAGCGTGGCGATGCGGACCGCCGGCGAGTCGCGCGTGTCGTCGGTGCGGGCCTTGAACGTGAGGCCCCATACGGCGATCGGGGTGCCCTCGAGGGTGCCGCCCGCCATCGCCCGGATCTTCTCGACGACCCGCTGGAACTGCTCCTCGTTGACGGCGATGACGCCCTTGAGCAGGTCGAAAGGGTACCCGGCCGACTCGGCGATATGCACGAGCGCCCGGGAGTCCTTCGGAAAGCACGAGCCGCCCCAGCCCGGGCCGGGCTTGAGGAACTCGTGGCCGATGCGCTTGTCGTAGCCCATGCCGAGCACGACGTCCTTGACGTCGGCGCCGACGGCCTCGCACACGGCGGCGATGGCGTTGACGAAGCTGATCTTCGTGGCCAGGAACGCGTTCGAGGCGTACTTGATCGTCTCCGCCGACGGCGGGTCGGTCACGATGATCGGGGCGGTGACGCCGATGTAGAGCGAGGCGACGCGGACGGCGGCGGACTGGTCGTCGCTACCGATCACGATGCGGTCGGGGTTGAGGAAGTCGTGGACCGCCGAGCCCTCGCGGAGGAACTCGGGGTTGGACACGACCGCCACGTCGTCGCGGCCCAGCACGCGCTCGACCGCCCGGGTCGAGCCGACCGGCACGGTCGACTTGTTGATCACCACGGCCTCGGCCGGCAGGACCGGGCCGATCTGCCGGGCGGCGGTCTCGATGTAGGACAGGTCGGCGGACCCGTCCTCGCCCTGCGGCGTCGGCACGCACAGGTAGGCGAACTCGGCGTCGCCGGCGGCGTTCCCGGCGCCGAGCACGAACCGCAGCCGCCCCAGCTCGAGGTTCTCCTGCACCATGGCGTCGAGGCCGGCCTCGACGATCGGCACCTCGCCCTTGGACAGGGACGTCACACGCTTCTCGTCGATGTCGGCACACACCACGTCGTGCCCTAGATGTGCGAAGCACGCCGCGGTCGTCAGACCGACGTACCCAGCTCCGATCACGGCGATCTGCGCCATGGTTGGTTCGACCTCCTGCTTCGGGCACCCACACGCCATTCGGAGACGCGTCGCCAGCCTGGTCCCGCCCGAGCCTCATGTTCGGCGCCAACGCTAGCGTCCCCCGCCTGGCCGCCCGCCAACCCACGGACCGTGCCCGCGGCGGCCCGCCGGCCTCCGGGATGCGGCCGACTCCCGGTTGTGGCGCCAGCGCGGACTAACCTCGTGGCCTGGCTCCGGCGGGCGCCCCCACACTCCCCGCCAGTTGGGGGGAGCACCATGCGCCGCACCGGCCGATCGACCTCACCGACCAACCAAGAAGGTCCTGACGTGCGAAACGCCCTCGGCGCCGTCCAATCGGTGCTCGTCCTCGGCGGCGCCTCCGACATCGGCGCCGAGGTGGCCGCCCGCCTGGTCCGCGACGGCGCCCGCTCGATCGTCCTGGCCGGCCGCCGCCCCGAACGCATGGCCCCGGTGGCCGAGCGCCTGCGCTCCGCCGGCGCCGAGGTGGCCGTCACCGCCTGGGACGCCACCGACGTGGCCGACCACGGCGACGCCGTGAAACGGGCGTTCGACGCCGTGCCCGGCGGCGGCGACGTCGACTGCGTCGTGTACGCCGCCGCCCAGCTGGGCGAGCAGTCGCACCTCGAGGACGACCCGGCCGCCGCCGCCGAGCTGGCCACCGTCAACTACACGGGGCCGGTCTCGACGCTCCTCCACGTGGGCAACCGGCTGAAGGAGCAGGGCCACGGCGCCATCGTCGTGCTGTCCTCGGTGGCCGGCGAGCGGGTGCGGAAGTCCAACTTCGTCTACGGCTCGACCAAGGCCGCCCTCGACGGCTTCGCCCAGGGCCTCGGCGACGCGCTCGCCCCGGCCGGCGTGCACGTGCTGATCGTGCGGCCCGGCTTCGTCGACACCTCGATGACCGCCGGCAAGGAGCCGGCCCCGCTCGCCACCACGGCGGACGTGGTCGCCGACGCCGTCGCCGACGGCCTGGCGTCCGGGAAGCACGTCGTGTGGGTGCCGGGCACGTTCCGCTGGCTGATGGTGGCGTTCCGGCACATGCCGCGCGGCGTCTGGCGGAAGGTGTCCGCCAACCGATGACGGGTGACGGTGCGGTGACCACGACACCGGCGAGCGGCGTGGCCCCGGGCGACGCGGGCACGCCGGCCGACCCCGCGGATTCCGCGGCCGGGACGGGCGACGGCGGCGCGGCCAAGGAGGGCGACGGCGCCCCCACGACGACCGACAGCCTGGTCACCGGCCTGATCAAGCTGGCCCGGCCCAAGCAGTGGGCCAAGAACGTGCTGGTGTTCGCCGCGCCCGGCGCCGCCGGCGTGCTCGACAACGCCGAGCCGTTCCTCGACTCGGTCGTCGCCTTCGTGGCGTTCTGCCTGGCCGCGGCCGGCACCTACTACATCAACGACGCCCGCGACGTGGAGGCCGACCGGCTCCACCCCAAGAAGCGGTTCCGTCCGGTCGCCACCGGCGTCGTGCCGGTCGGCCTGGCCTACGTGGCCGGCGCCGCCCTACTCGTGGGGGCGGTGGCGCTGTCCTTCGTCGCCAGCGCCGAGCTGGCCGCCACCGTCGTGGGCTACGTCGTGCTCACCACGGCGTACTCGTCGGTCCTCAAGCACGTGGCCGTCGTCGACCTGGTGGCCGTGGCCGCCGGGTTCGTGCTCCGGGCCGTGGCCGGGGCGGCCGCCACCGGTGTGCCGATCTCCGACTGGTTCTTCATCGTGACCAGCTTCGGGTCGCTGTTCATCGTGACCGGCAAGCGGGGCGCCGAGGCCAACGAGATGGGTGAGGGCGCTGCCGGCTTCCGCTCGGTGCTGGCCGCCTACTCGCCCACGTACACGGCCTACGTGCGCTCGGTGACGTCGGGCGCCGTGCTCGTCGCCTACTGCCTCTGGTCGTTCGAGAAGGCCAACGAGTCGGTGGCCGACATCCCGTGGTACCAGCTGTCGATCCTGCCGTTCGTCATGGCGGTGCTGCGCTACGCCCTGGTGCTCGACCAGGGCCGCGGCTCGGCGCCGGAGGAGATCATCCTCGGCGACCGGGCGCTGCAGGTCATCGGCCTGGCCTGGGCGATCGTCTTCGCCATCGGGGTGTACACGGCATGAGCGCGCCGGAGGCGGACCCAGCGGCCCCCGACCCGATGGAGCTGCTCAGCGGGTGGAGCCGCACGCCGGTCTCCGCCGCCCACGTCGTGCGGCCCGGGTCGCGCGACGAGCTGGCCTCCGCCGCCAAGCTGGCCGGCGCCCGGGGCCTCATCCCCCGGGGCCTGGGCCGGGCCTACGGCGACTCGGCGATGAACGCCGGCGGCACGGTCGTGGTGTCGACCGGCGTGTCCGGCCTCCTCGAGCTCGACGACGCCACCGGGGTCGCCCGGGTCCTGGCCGGCACGTCGCTCCACGAGCTGATGCGCCTGGTGGTGCCCCGGGGCTGGTTCCCGCCGGTCACCCCCGGCACGCGCTACATCACGATCGGCGGGGCGATCGCCGCCGACATCCACGGGAAGGACCACCACGTGGGCGGCAGCTTCGGCCGCCATGTGCGCTCGCTGGTCCTGGCCCAGCCCGACGGGACGAACCTGACGCTCACGCCCGAGGCGCACGCGGACGCGTTCTGGGCGACCGTCGGCGGCATGGGTCTGACGGGCACGATCCTCGAGGCCACGATCGCCCTCTACCCGATCCCGACCAGCATGCTGGCGGTCGACACCGACCGGGTCCCCGACCTCGACACCGCGCTGGCCGTGCTGCAGGAGGGTGCCGAGCACCACCGCTACTCGGTGGCCTGGCTGGACCTGCTGGTGTCCGGTCGTCAGCTGGGCCGCTCGGTCATCACGCAGGCCGACTTCGCCCCGGTCGAAGCTCTGGCGGGCGGCCGCACGCCCGCCGACCCGCTCACGTACGACGCCATGGAGCCGGTGCCGGCCCCGCCGCTGCCGTCGGGCCTGCTCAACCGGCTCAGCATCCGGGCGTTCAACGAGCTCTACTACCGCTACGCCCCCCGCGAGCGCCGGGGCGAGCTGCAGTCGATCACGCGCTACTTCTACCCCCTCGACATCGCCGGCGGCTGGAACCGCATGTACGGCCGGCGGGGCTTCCTGCAGTGGCAGTTCATGGTGCCGTTCGGCGAGGAGGCCACGCTCCGCGAGCTGATCGAGTCGCTGGCCCAGCAGGACGCCGGCAGCTTCCTCACCGTGCTCAAGATGTTCGGCGAGGCCAGCCCCGGCCACCTGTCGTTCCCCGGCCCGGGGTGGACACTGGCACTCGACGTCCCCAGCACCTGCAAGGGCCTCGGCCCGCTGCTCGACCGGCTCGACCGGCGCGTGGCCGACGTCGGCGGGCGGCTCTACCTGGCCAAGGAGAGCCGCATGCGGCCCGAGCTGGTCCCGGTCATGTACCCGCGGCTCGACGAGTGGCGCGAGGTGCGCGACCGCCTCGACCCGGACCGCCGCCTGATCAGCGACCTGGCCCGCCGTCTCCGCCTGATCGGCTGACGGAGGCCCCGGGAGGCCAAATTGCGCACCTGAGCCCGCAATATGCGGGCTGAAGTGCGCAATTTGGCCGAGGTGGTGAGGCCCGGTCGGCGAGCTAGGCCGTGAGGCGGGCGACCAGGCGGTCGAGGCTCTCGCGGTAGTGTGGGAGCAGCGGCAGGCCCGACAGGCGCCAGGCGGCGTTGTCGAGCACCGAGTTGGCGGGCCGCGGGGCCGGGCGGGGCGGGTCGAGGTCGTCGGTCTTGATGGGACGCACCTTGGCGGGGTCGTGCCCCGCCGATTCCAGGATCGCCTGGACGAACTCGTACCAGCTCACCGCGCCCTGGTTGGTGAGGTGGAACGTGCCCGGCCGCCGCTCGACGGCCAGGAGCCGCAGCGCGCCGGCGAGGTCGGCGGTGAACGTCGGGCAGCCCCGCTGGTCGTCGACGAACGCCAGCTCCGGCCGGTCGGCCAGCTTGAGCACGGTTTTCACCATGTTGGAGCCGTGCTCGCCGCACACCCAGGCCGTCCGGGCGACGGCGTGACCGGGGTCGACCTCCTGCTCGCCGCCCAGCTTGGACCGGCCGTAGGACGAGCGCGGGTTGGTCTGGTCCCACTCGACGTACGGGTCGAGCTTGGTGCCGTCGAACACGTAGTCGGTGGACACGTGGACGAGGTGGGCGCCGACCCGGCGGACCCCGTCCATGACGTGGCGGACGCCGAGGGCGTTGATCAGCCAGGCCTTGTCGGGGTCGGACTCGCAGGCGTCGACCGCGGTCCACGCCGCAGCGTTGATCACGGCGTCGGGCCGGACGGACGTGATCGCCCCGAGGACCGAGTCGCGATCGGCCAGGTCGAGCGTGGCGTGGTCGCAGGCGACCACCTCGTCGCCGGCGGCCTCGCAAGTGGTGACGACGTCGTGGCCGAGCTGGCCCCCGGCGCCGGTGACCAGGACCCTCACAGTGCGTTGCGCTCCTTCAGCGGGCGCCACCACCACTCGTTGGCCTTGTACCAGGCGACGGTCTCGTCGATGGCCTCGTCGAGCGTGCGCTGCTTCGTCCACCCCAGGGCCGTGACCCTGGCGATGTCGACCGAGTACCGCCGGTCGTGGCCGAGGCGGTCGGGCACGTAGTTCACCATTTCCTCGCCGACGCCGAACCTCTCGAGCAGCTTGTCGACGAGGGCCCGGTTGGGGGTCTCGTTCCCGGCGCCGATGTTGTACACCTCGCCCGGGTTGCCCTTCTCGAGCACCAGGCGGACGCCGCGGCAGTGGTCGTCGACGTGGATCCAGTCGCGCTCGTTGAGCCCGTCGCCGTACAGGGGCACCGGCACGCCGTCGATGAGGTTGGTCGTGAACAGCGGGATGACCTTCTCCGGGAACTGGTACGGCCCGAAGTTGTTCGTGCAGCGCGTGACCGTGACCGGCAGCCCGTAGGTCGAGAAGTACGACAGGGCGATGAGGTCGGACCCGGCCTTGGACGCCGAGTACGGCGACCGCGGCTCCAGCGGGTCGGTCTCCTTGGAGGAGCCGGTCTCGACCGAGCCGTACACCTCGTCGGTGCCGATGTGCACCACCCGCGGCACCTCGAGCCGGCGGGCCGTGTCCATCACCACGTTGGTGCCGAAGCAGTTGGTGTTGACGAAGTCGTCCGGCCCCAGGATCGAGCGGTCGACGTGGCTCTCGGCGGCGAAGTGGACGACCACGTCGTGCCCGGCCATCGCCTCCTCGAGCGAGCCCGGGTCGCAGATGTTGCCCTTGACGAACCGGTAGCGCGGCGAATCGTCGACGTCACGCAGGGTGGACAGGTTGCCGGCGTAGGTGAGGGCGTCGTAGACGGTGACCTCGTCGTCGGTCTCGGCCAGCACCTGGCGGACGTAGTTGGACCCGATGAACCCGGCACCGCCGGTGATGAACTGCTTCACGGTCGATCCTCTCCGGTCGCTGGCGGGCTCAGGTCCGCAGGGCGGCGTGCGGCCGCCGGTCGGCGGGGATGTCGGCCCGGCGCGGGTTGGCCTGGTCGCGGTTGGACAGGACCGGCGAGCCGATGCCCCAGTCGGCCGCGATCTCGGGGTCGTCCCACGCCACGCCCAGCTCGTCGGCCGGGTTGTAGTAGCCGTCGACCAGGTAGGTGATGGTCATGTCGGTCAGGGCGGCGAAGCCGTGGGCCACGCCCGGCGGGATGTACACGCCCGTGTGGTCGTGCTCGACGCCCGGCGTGCCGGGCTCGCTGCCCAGGTCGACCGTCATCGTCTTGCCCTCGCTGGGCGAGCCGACCCGCAGGTCGTGGAGCACGACCCGCGCCCGGCCGAACGGCACGTACCAGTAGTCGGCCTGGTGCAGGTGGTAGTGAAGGCCGACGACGGCACCCTGGCGCCGGTCGCCCCGGTTGCCCTGGATCATCTCGCGGCCGCCCGGGAACCACTGGCGCCGGTAGGTCTCGATGAAGATGCCGCGCTCGTCGCCGTGGATGGCGGGCTCGACGAGGACGACCCCGTCGATCTCGCCGGAAGGGACGATGGTTGCCACGTACGTGCTCCTCATGTGGGGGGCTGCTTGGCTGGCGGAGTGGTGCGGGAGGGCCGGCGCCGGACGGCCGGCTCAGCTCAGCTCGACGACACTGTGGTCGCCCAGCATGAGCCGCAGGGCGCGGGGGCGCCGCTCGGAGCGGGTCACCTCGACGTCGCGGCCGACCAGGCTGTCGGTGAGCCGGGGGACGTCGACGATGCGGCTGCGGGTCAGCACGACCGAATGCTCGAGCTCGCTGTCGACGATTTCGCAATCGGGGGCGATCGAGCTGAACGGGCCCACGTAGCTGTTCGTCACCTTGGCACCCGCGCCGATGATGGCCGGGCCGAGGATGCGGCTGTTCGTCACCACGGCGCCCGGCTCGACCACGACCCGGCCCTCGATCGACGAGGCGGCGTCGATGCTCCCCTCGACACGGGGCTCGAGCGTCTCGAGGACGAGCCGGTTGCACTGCAGCAGCGGGTCCTTCTTGCCGGTGTCGATCCACCAGCCCTCGAGGACCTCGTGGTTGACGCGGCGGCCGTTGTCGATCAGCCACTGGATGGCGTCGGTGATCTCGAGTTCACCGCGCCACGACGGGGCGATCGACGAGACCGCCTCGTGGATCTCCTTGTCGAACAGGTAGACGCCGACGAGCGCCAGGTCGGACGGCGGGTCGGACGGCTTCTCGACGAGGCGGGTGACCTCGCCGTCGCCACCCAACTCGGCCACGCCGAACTGACGCGGGTCGTCCACCTTGGCGAGCAGGATCTGGGCGGTCGGCTGGGTCGCCGACTCCTCCCCCAGGCGGGGCGAGGCGGCGGCGGCCCGGGCGGACTCGAACCGGCTGGTGAACCCGGCGAGCCCCTGCTGGAGCATGTTGTCGCCGAGGTACATGACGAAGTCCTCGTCGCCGAGGAAGTCGCGGGCGATGAGCACGCAGTGGGCCAGGCCCAGCGGCTCCTCCTGCGGGATGTAGGTGACGTCGATCCCCCAGCGCGAGCCGTCGCCGACGGCCTCCATCACCTCGGGCCCGGTCTGGCCCACGATGATGCCGACCTGCTTGATGCCGGCCTCGACCATGTCCTCGATCCCGTAGAACAGGATCGGCTTGTTGGCGATGGGGACGAGCTGCTTGGCGCTCGTGTGGGTGATGGGCCGAAGCCGCGTACCCGCACCGCCGGAGAGAATGAGGCCTTTCACGGAGGAGACAGTGTTGCAGCCCCGGGGCCGCGGCGCCGCAACCACTCTCCGTGAGGCGCGCTGAGCTTCCGTTCAGCAGGGGTTGCTGGGGACCGCGAACGTCGTCGTCGACTCCCCGCCCGGGGCCGTGGTCGTGGGCGTGGCGGTGGTCAGCCCGCCCTCCTCGGTGGTGCCCGTCCCGGTGTCCTCGTCGGGCTCGCCCTCGCCCTCCGACCCGCCCGAGGTGGTGGCGGTCGTGTCGTCACCGTTCGCCGGGCGGGGCGTCGACCGGACGCCGGCCCAGTCCACGCCGGTGATCACGGCCACCGTCGACACCTCGGAGGACTCCTCCAGCGTGGCTCCGGACTCCAGGTACCGAGCCACGAGCGCCGCCTCCGCCCGCTGCCCCTCGGGGTAGCGGACGACCGTGTCGTCGTCGTCGAACGTCGGCATCTCGCTGGTGGCGATGACCGAGAACCCGGCGCCGGCCAGCTCTCGGGTGGCGTCGGTGGCCTGCCCCGACGTGCCCGACCCGTTGAACACCTCGACCGTCACCGAGGCGAGGGGGGCGTCCGACACCTCGGTGCCCTCGTCGTCGTCGGACCCGGTCCCCGAGCCGTCGTCCGAGGTCACGCCCGTCGTGTCCCCGGGGATGTCCATCGCCCGGTCGTCGTCGAGCCCGCTGCCCCGGAACACGTCGAGCACGGGCTCTGCCTCGTCCGCCACCAGCCGCAGGATCTGCGCCTCGCCCACCATGTCGCCGACGACCGGCACCGAGTAGGTCAACAGGTCGCGCGGCTCGAACGAGCGGAACCGGTTGCCGAGCCGGAAGATGTCGTCGGCGGTGAGGCTGTCGTCGACCGTGATGCCGTCGAGGCCGACCTCGATCAGCTCGTCGAGCGTGCGGGGGTTGCGGGCGCCCCGCTCGATGGCCCGGCTGAGCGCCCGCTGGATGAACGCCTGCTGGCGGGCGATGCGGCCCAGGTCGCCGGAGGGGTCGGGCTCCCACTCGCCGTCGATGAGCTGCTCGAAGTGCCGCGAGCGGACGTAGGCGAGGGCCTGCGTCGGGTCGAGCGTGACGCAGCCGAGGTCGGTGAGGAACAGGCCGGTCCGCTGGTCGCGGGACGCGTACTTGTTGAAGACCGGCACGCCGTCGACCGCCTCGACCAGGCCCCGGAACGAGGCGAAGTCGACCTCGACGTAGTGATGGATCGGGATGCCGAAGTCCTGCGCCATCGTCTCGATCAGCAGGTCCGGGCCGCCGCGGCCGAGGACGGTGTTGATCCGCTGGCTCGACCCCGTGCCCGGGATCGGCACCCACAGGTCGCGCGGCAGCGAGAGGAGGGCCGCCTGCCGCGATGCGGGGTCGATCCGCAGGACCATGATCGTGTCGGACAGCTCGGACTCGCCCCGCCCCCGCCGGACCGGGTCGCCCGCCTCCAGGTCGGCGGCGTTGTCGATGCCGACGATCAGGAAGTTCTCGGGGGCGTCGTCGGCGCCCTCCTCGATGCCGCTGAGGCCCGACAGCTCGACGCGGGGCAGCCGCTCGTACTTGTCGTAGACGTAGTTGAGGCTCGACGCGCTGACGATCAGCGCCACGGTGACGGCGATGCCGCCGCCCAGGACCGCCCGCTGACCCCAGGTGCGGCGGCCGAGCGCCCGGCGCCGCCGGTGGCCGTCGACGAGGGCCCGGAGGGGGCGGGGCCTACCCATTTCGTCTCTCCCCGCCCTCGTCGGCCCCGTCGCTCGCGGCCGTCAGCCCAGGGGGAGGCCGAGGTCGCGGGCGATGACGAGGCGCTGGATCTCGCTGGTGCCCTCGCCGATCTCGAGGATCTTCGCGTCGCGGTACTGGCGGGCCACCGGCGTCTCGTCCATGAACCCGTATCCCCCGAAAACCTGGGTCGCCAGACGCGTCGCCGTCACGGCGGACTCGGTGGCGTACAGCTTGGCGACCGCCGCCTGCCGCTTGAACGGCTGGCCCGTGTCGCGCAGGTGGGCCGCCTGGTACACGAGCGCGGTGGCCGCCTCGGCCATGACCTCCAGGTCGGAGCACATGAACGCCACCGCCTGGTTGGCGCCGATGGGCCGGCCGAAGGCGTTGCGCTGCTTGGCGTAGGCGACCGACTGGTCGAGGCAGCCGCGGATCACCCCGACCGCCAGGGCGGCGATGGCGATGCGCCCCTCGTCGAGGATGTGGAGGAACTGGGCGAACCCGCGCCCCCGCTCGCCCAGCAGGTGGTCGGCGGGGACCCGGCAGTCGGCGAACGTCAGCCCGTGGGTGTCGGAGGCGTGCCAGCCCATCTTCCGATAGGGCGGCTGGACGGTGAGGCCCGGCGTCCCGGCGGGGACCACGATCGTCGAGATCTCGCTGTTCCCGGGGCCGCCGGTGCGGGCGGTGACGGTCACGATGCTCGTGATGTCGGTCCCGGAGTTGGTGATGAACGCCTTCTCGCCGTTGAGCACCCACTCGCCCGCGCCCTCGTCGAGGACCGCGGTGGTGCGGGTGCCGCCGGCGTCGCTGCCGGCGTCGGGCTCGGTCAGCCCGAATCCGCCCAGCGCCCGGCCGGCGCACAGGTCCGGCAGCCAGCGCTGGCGCTGCTCCTCGGTGCCGAACCGGTAGATCGGGCTGGCGCCCAGGCCCACCCCGGCCTCGAGCGTGATGGCCAGCGACTGGTCGACCCGGGCGAGCTCCTCGATGGCGATGCACAGGGTGGTGAGGTCGGCCCCGCCGCCGCCGTACTCCTCGGGGAACGGGATGCCGAACAGCCCCAGCTCGCCCATCCGGAGGACCACGTCGGTGGGGAAGGTGTGATCGCGATCCCACGCCTCGGCGTGTGGTGCGATCTCGGACTCGGCGAAGTCCCGCACCACCTTCCGCAGCGCTTCCTGTTCCCCCGAGAAGCCCACGTGCACGTGGGTGATGCTACGGCAGGTCGTCCGGTCTCCCCCCGTCGGGCGGCGCGGGTCGACGGTGCCCCCCGGGTCGGCTCAGCCGGCCACGATCACCTTCCCCCCGCCGCAGGTTGACATGCAGGTAGATACCTGCATAAAACGGAGCCGTGGGAGTGGACGACGTCTTCCGGGCCCTGGCCGATCCCACCCGGCGCCACCTGCTCGACCGGCTCCACGAGGACAACGGCCAGACGCTCGGCCAGCTGTGCGAGCGCCTCGGCATGCGGCGGCAGTCCGTGTCGCAGCACCTCGACCTGCTCGAGGCCGCCAACCTCATCAGCACGGTGCGGCAGGGCCGGACGAAGCTCCACTACCTCAACCCGGTCCCCCTCCAGGAGATGCAGGAGCGGTGGGTCGACAAGTTCGAGCGCCCCCGGCTGCGGGCGCTGAGCAGCCTGCGACGACGTGCGGAGACGACGATGGACAAGCCCAGCTACGTGTACGTGACCTACATCGGGGCGACGCCCGAGCGGGTGTGGGACGCCCTGACGGACGCCGACGCCACCGCGGCCTACTGGGGCCACGCCAACGTGTCGTCCTGGGAGGAAGGGGCGTCGTGGGAGCACCGCCGCACCGACGGCTCGGGCGCGGTGGACGTGGTGGGCACGGTGGTGGAGTCCGTCCGGCCGACCCGGCTGGTGACGACGTGGGCAGACCCGGAGACGGCCGGAGACGAGGACGCCCCGGCGCCGTCCCGGGTCACGTTCACCATCGAGCCGTACGGCGACATCGTCCGCCTCACCGTCACGCACGAGGACCTGGCGAACGAGGCCGACCGCGAGGCGGTCGGCTCGGGATGGCCGGCGGTGCTGTCGAACCTGAAGTCGTTCCTGGAGACCGGCTCGACCCTCCCCCAGGCTCCCTGGGACATGCCCGAACCCGCCCGCACCTGACGCGTGGGGGCTTCCTCCGGCCCGGCGCGACCGGATCAGTTTCCCCACCCGGTGGCGATGCGGTCGGCGGCGGCGAGCATGTGGCGACCGACCGGCTGCAGGCCGACCCGGGTGGCCAGCAGGCCGGTCGACACCCGTTCCGCCACGCCCCATTGCCAGACCGCCCGGACGTCGAGGGCGGAGCCGTCGCCGCGGCACCGGGCGACGAGGCCATGGGCCCGCTCCCACGGCCCACCGGCCAGCAGCTCGACCGGGTCCTCGCGCATCATCACGCCCAGGTCGAGCTCGGGCTCGGCCAGCAGGCCGTCGGGGTCGACCAGCCGGAAGCCGTCGTCCGCCTCCAGCGCGTTCCACTCGTGCACGTCGCCGTGGACCAGCACCGCCCGCTCGTCGTCGTGCGCCCGCTCCCGTGCGCCGGCGGCGGCGACGGCGTGGGCCACGGCCCGCTCGAAGCAGGGGCGGTCGAGCTCCTCCCACAGGCCAACGACGAAATCGGCCAGCCACCGGGCCTTGTCCCGGCCCGTCGGCAGCCCGCAGCCGGCGGCCGGGCGCCACACCCGCCGGGCGGCCGCGCACAGCACGTCGAGCCGCTCCTCCAGCGGGCGGCCCAGGTCGTGGAGCGACCGGCCCAGCCGCTCGAGGAGGAGGGCCTCCCGGGCGGGGTCGTCACGCAGCAGCCGGACGCAGCCCCGCCCGCCCGCCAGGCGCAGCGCCGTGGCCTCCCTGGCGAAGGCGTCGCCCGGGCGCGGGATGGCGATCTTGAGCACCGCCGGCGTGCCGTCCTCCTGCGTCACCGCGCACACGTAGGCCTCGGTCGAGTCGCCGAACGGGCGACCGGCGACGAGGCCCCAGTCGCGCTCGAGCGAGGCCACGGTCGCGGGCAATCCCGTCACCCAGGCCTCGGCGCCGGCCCCGGTGGCGGCGGCCCGGTTGCGTACGACCTCGGGCACGTCCACCCGGGAATCATGACCGCGGTGGGCCGCCGCCCCGCGGGGTTTCCGGTACGCCGCCCGTCGCACCCGGGCCGGGCCGTACGCTCGCCTGCGTGCGGACCGGAATCCAACGGCCGGCGGGGCGCCGTGGGTGGGGCAGGATGGCGGCCATGGCGAACGGTGCGGTGTGGGTCGACGGACGGGTGGTGGCGCCGGACGAGGCGACGGTCTCGGTCTTCGACCACGGCTTCACGGTCGGCGACGGCGTGTTCGAGACCCTCAAGGTCGTCGACGGGACGCCGTTCGCCCTGCGCCGCCACCTCGAGCGACTCGAGCGCTCGGCCCAGGGGATGGGCCTGGGCCTGCCGGTCGGCCGGGCCCGGTTGGCCGCCGCCGTCGCCGACACGATCGCCGCCGCCGGCCCGACGGCCGGGCGCGTCCGCATCACGCTGACGGGCGGGCCGGCCCCGCTTGGGTCGGGGCGGGGTGAGGCGCCGCCGACGCTGGTCGTCGCCGTGGCCCCCGCATCCGCCTGGGAGGCCGACACCGCCGCGGTCACCGTCCCCTGGCCCCGCAACGAGCGTTCGGCCGTCGCCGGTGTCAAGACCACCTCGTACGCCGAGAACGTGGTGGCGCTCGCCGAGGCCCGCAAGGTGGGGGCGACCGAGGCGATCCTGCCCAACACGCGTGGCGCCCTGTGCGAGGGGACGGGGTCAAACGTCTTCGTGGCGGTCGGCGGCCGCCTGCTCACGCCGTCCCTGTTGTCCGGCTGCCTGGCGGGGATCACGCGGGCGCTGGTGCTCGAGGTCGTGCCCGGGGCGGACGAGGACGACCTGCCGTTCGACGTCCTGCACGCGGCCGACGAGGTGTTCCTCACGTCCTCGACGCGCGACGTCCAGCCGCTGCGGATGATCGACGGGCGCGAGCTGCCCGGCGCCGCCGGGCAGGTGGCACGAGCGGCCGCCGCCGCCCTCGCCGACCTCCAGGCCCGCACTCTCGACCCCTGAGCTGGCCGGTGCGCCGCTACGCCGGGCGGAGGTGGACGACGTCGCCGACGGCGAGCGTCCGCCGGTCCCCGCTATCCGTGGCCACCACGAGGTGGCCGTCGGACGTGACGTCGACGGCCGTGCCCTCCACGTCGTCGGCGCCCAGGTCGACCCGCACGCGCCGGCCCAGCGTCGCCGACCGGTCGCGCCAGGCCACCATCACGCCCGCCGTCGAGCGGGACACCACCAGCTCGCCGTAGCGCGCCGCCAGCCGGCGCAGGTAGGCGGTGAGCAGGTCGGCGCGCAGCCGGTCGCGGTCCGCCGGGGACATGCGGCCCTCTCCCTCCGGTGTGACGAGCCGGTCGAGCGAGACGGCGGTGTCGGCCACCTCGGCCAGCTCGGGCGGCAGCGGGCGGGGCCAGGCCACGTTGAGGCCGATGCCCACGACCACCACGGCCCGGAGGTGGTCGGCCGGCGGGCGGTAGCCGGCCGAGATGGCGGAGCCGGCCGGCCAGTCGGCCTCGGCCAGGATCCCGGCCAGCTTGCGGTCATCGACCACCAGGTCGTTGGGCCACTTGAGCCCGGCGGCCACCCCGGTCACGTCCTCGACGGCCTCGGCCATGGCGACGGCGGCGGCCATCGTCGTGCCGCCGGCGACCGGCGCGTGGGGCCGGAGGAGGACCGAGACCAGCAGCGACCCGCCCGGTGGTGCCACCCACGTGCGCGCCCGGCGCCCGCGGCCGGTGGTCTGGTGGTCGGCGACGACGACGATCCCCTCGGGTGCGCCGTCGCGGGCGAGGTCGAGGGCGTCGGCGTTGGTGGAGCCGGTCTCGGCGGCCCAGCGCACGTCGGCGAAGCGGCTCCCGGCGAGCGCCGCCCGGACGGACACTGCCCAGGCCCCGGGGGGCGCGGCGTCGCCCGCCGCGTCCGGGCCACCGGCCGACGGGGCGCCCGCGGCGGCATGCCCGGTGGTCCCCGTCTCGGCGGTCGCAGCTCGGTCACTGGCACGCTCACCCGCCATCCCCGTAAACATATGAGGTGCTCTCCAAGATCCTGATCGCCAATCGGGGCGAGATCGCCGTGCGGGTCATCCGGGCGTGCCGCGAGCTCGGCGTCACCTCGGTCGCCGTGTACTCCGACCTCGACCGCGACAGCCTGCACGTCCGGCTGGCCGACGAGGCGTACTCGCTCGGGGGCCAGGCCGCGGCCGAGAGCTACCTCGACACCGAGAAGATCCTCGACGTCATCGAGCGGTCGGGCGTCGACGGCGTCCACCCCGGCTACGGGTTCTTCTCCGAGAACACCGACTTCGCCCGGGCCATCACCGCCCGGGGCGCCGCCTTCATCGGCCCGCCGCCCGAGGCGATCGAGGTGATGGGCGACAAGGTCTCGTCCCGCATCGCGGCCCAGGCGGCCGGCGTGCAGGGCGTCCCCGGCACCACCGAGTTCCTGACCTCGGGCGACCAGGTCGTGACGTTCGGCAACGAGCACGGCTGGCCGGTGGCGATCAAGGCGGCCTACGGCGGCGGCGGGCGCGGCATGCGCGTCGTCGAGTCCGCCGACAAGGCGCACGCAGCGCTGGAGTCCGCCCAGTCCGAGGCGCTCAAGGGCTTCGGCCGGGCCGAGTGCTACGTCGAGCGCTACCTGACCTGGCCGCGCCACGTCGAGATGCAGGTGTTCGCCGACACCCACGGCAACGCCGTCTGGGTGGGCGAGCGCGACTGCTCGGCCCAGCGCCGCCACCAGAAGCTCATCGAGGAGAGCCCGGCGCCGAACTTCCCCGACGACGTCCGCGAGGCCATGGGCGAGGCTGCGGTCCGGGTGACGAAGGCGTGCGGCTACGTCAACGCCGGCACCGTCGAGTTCCTCTTCCAGGACGGCGAGTTCTACTTCCTCGAGATGAACACCCGGCTCCAGGTCGAGCACCCGGTCACCGAGCTGGTCACGGGCCTCGACCTCGTGGCCGAGCAGATCCGCGTGGCGTCCGGCGAGCCGCTGTCGTTCTCGCAGGCGGACATCGAGCGCCGCGGCCACGCCATCGAGGTCCGGGTCAACGCCGAGGACCCGGCGGGCGGCAGGTTCCTGCCCTCCCCCGGCCCGATCACGACGCTGCGGGTGCCGCAGGGCTACGGCGTCCGCTGGGACGGCGGCTACGAGGCCGGCGACGAGGTCAGCCAGTACTACGACAACCTCGTCGGCAAGCTGATCGTGTGGGGCCGCGACCGCGACATCGCGATCGCCCGCATGCGCCGGGCCCTCGACGAGATGGAGGTCGGCGGCGTCGCCACCACCATCCCGGCCGACAAGGCGATCCTCGCCCACCCCGACTTCGCGGCCGGCGAGCACTCGACCAAGTGGGTGGAGGAGCGCCTCGACCTGTCCGGCACCGCCGCCCCGGTGCCGAGCACGAACGGCGACGCGCCCGAGGCCGAGCCCAAGGTCCGGCGCGACGTCGACGTCGAGGTCAACGGCAAGCGCTTCGGCGTCACCGTGTGGCTGCCCGAGTCGCAGGTCGGCGCCGTCGTGGCGGCCGACGGCGGC
>Ga0126307_10000774_pt1 | contig 21038 bp, 15 predicted proteins | sample Plot28_FD_89955 | JGI IMG/M metagenome (GOLD analysis project Ga0126307, IMG submission 89955) | Serpentine soil microbial communities from UC McLaughlin Reserve, CA, USA - Plot28 | ecosystem: Environmental > Terrestrial > Soil > Grasslands | place: USA: UC McLaughlin Reserve, Lake County... | reverse complement strand
CCGGCCTTCACCAACGGGTACGCCGTGCGTCTTCTCTCGCGGCCGATGGCCAGGATCATGACCAACGACGTGGTCCTCGAAGCCGTAAAGCCCTACCTGAACCCTTCCTCCCTGACCGAGGTCATAGATCTCGGCAACGACTCCGACTTCTTCGCCAAACAGAGACGCGGCGGTTTCGGAGACCAGATCAAGGTCGGGTACACGACGTGGAAATCCGACGTGGGCGACGAGGTCGCCTCGATGCTGGCGGGCTCGCCGCACTTCGAGTTTCGGGCGATCAGGGACCCGGTAGGTTGGGCCGAGCTGCGTGAGCTCTACCACTGGTCGGACGTGTTCCTCGCCACGCCGCTCGTGGAGGAGGGTTTCTATATGCCAGGGCTCGAGGCGATGGCCGCGGGTGCGATCGTTATCTCCTCTGACGCCGGCGGAAACCGCGCCTACTGCCGTTTCGGCGAGAACTGCATCGAGGTGGGGATGGACGATGCCGGCGACTACGTCGGTGCGCTGGAGGGCCTGCGCGTGGCGGGCGGGGGAGAGATAGAGCGGTTGCGGAGCAATGGTTACGAGACGGTCGGGCGGCACACGCTAGAGCGTGAGCGGGATGGCTTCGGGGAGTTCATGGAGCGGCTGACGGAGCATCTGCGGCGGCTCGGGCCCAGGATGGAATCCCGTGACCTGGCGTGATCCCGGCTGGCACTGGGGCGCACGGGCGGTAAACTTGGCGGATTCGTCGCGCCAGGTCTCTCGTCGATCCGGTCGCCGGACGTTCAAAAGATCAGCATCGGGAGGATGTTAATGTACCCGGATTTCATAGGCATAGGGGCGCAGAAGTCGGGCACCACCTGGCTGCACCGCAACCTGCACGCCCACCCCCAGCTGTGGCTGCCCCGAAAAGAAGTCCACTACTTCGACAAGAAGATAAACGATAACTCCAACGCGCTCTCTCGCCTACTGGGCAAGGGCGACGAAGACGCACGGTGGCGCAGGCAGACCTGGCACTGGCTCAAGGTCCATACCATCAAGAGACCGTCCCTCAAAGAGTTGCGCTGGATCTCCAGGTACTATATGAGTCGCTACAACGACCGCTGGTACGGCGAGATCTTCGAACCCAAAGAGGGCAGGATAGCAGGCGAGATCACGCCGGCTTACTCCGTCCTCAGCGAAGACAAGGTGGCCCACGTTCGCGATCTCGTGCCCGGGGCGAAGCTGATCTTCATGATGCGCAACCCGATAGAGCGGGCCTGGTCCCAGGCCGTTATGAGCTTCGATAAGGAGAAGAAGGGGTCCGCTGAGTCGGTAGCCGAAGAGGACATTCTCAAACGGTTCGGGCGCAATAGCAACCGGCTGCTGACGAACTACCTGCGGACGATCGAGAACTGGAGCGCCTTTTACCCGGAGGAGCAAATCTTCGTGGGCTTCCTCGAGGACGTGAGCCACTTTCCCGGCGAGTTGCTAGCCAGGATCTATGGTTTCCTGGGCGCCGATACTTCGTTCGAGCCGCCGTCGCTCAACAAAAAGATCCACTCCCGCTCCTCGGACACCATGCCTACCAGCCTGGCCGCCCACCTGGCGCACGAGTACAGGGAGGAAATCGAGCGTCTGGCCGAACTTTTCGGGGGTTACGCCTCCTTCTGGGATTATTGTGCCAGGAGGCTGATCGAAGACCCCCCCGAGGAGGAACGGATAGCCTACCCCCTCTGGGGATCTTCGCTGTGGGAGGAGTGGAAAACCTCAGAGCAGGGAGTGAAGGAAGCCGGGCTCCGGAGCGGACCGCTGTCCTCCCTCCAGGCCGTGCGGTGAGAAGCGTCGCGCGAAAAATGCCCGAGGGCGTTAAGGTTTACCTCAGGCCGCTGGTGCACAAGAAAAAGTTCCCCAACTTCCTGATCATCGGCGCCCAGAAGGCGGGCACGACGTGGCTGCACCGCAACCTCCAGGCGCACCCCCAGATCTGGATGCCCAAGGAGAAGGAGCTCCACTACTTCGACGAGAAGATGGGGGCCAAGACCTCGCTCAGGTCCAAGCTCTGGGGGGAGCGCGTCATGGACGAGCGCTGGCGCCGGCAGGTCAGACGTCAGGTTGGCAGGTACCCCAAATTTTCCCCTTTGGACATCGCCTGGGATCTGAGGTACTTCCTCGGTTCCTGGAGCGACGACTGGTACGCTTCCCTCTTCGCCCAGGGAGGCGCCAGGACCGTCGGCGAGACCACGCCGGATTACTCGGTGCTCGGCCGGAAGCAGATAGCCCACGTGCACGAGATCATGCCAGAAGCGAAGCTGATCTTCATGATGCGCAACCCGATAGAGCGGGCCTGGTCCCAGAGCCTGATGGACGCGCGATTGCGCAACATCGAGGAGGTGACCGACGAGGAGTTCCGGAGACACTTCGAGAGCAAGCGGTCGCGCATGTTTACCGACTATGTTAGGACGCTCGAGAACTGGGGCGCCTTCTTCCCCGAAAGGCAGTTCTTTGTGGGCTTCCTGGAAGACATACACTTCTACCCCAACCGCCTGCTCGCCCGTCTCTACAGGTTCCTCGGGGTAGACCCCTCTGCCGACTACAGGGTGATAAGGCGCAAGATCCACTCCCGCGACGTGGAGACGATGCCGACCCGCCTCGCCGTCGGCCTGGGCGAAACCTACCTGGAAGACACGAGAGCCCTCGAGGAGCGCTTCAGGGGCTACGCCTCCTTCTGGCGCTACAGCGCCGAGAGGCTGGTGGAGGATCCGCCCGCAGAAGAGAGGATCGCTTACCCGCTTTGGGAGTCGCAGCTCTGGGATGGGTGGATAGGGCAGTCGGGAGTCAGCCCCGCGCCGGGCTCGAGGGAGGCCTCCCCGCAGAGCGGACCCCTTCCTAACATCCGGGCGCTACGGTGAGGAGCGTCGCCGACAAGCTACCTCCTGGCCTCAAGGGGCGCCTCACGCCGTTGGTGACAGCCGAGAGGGTCTTCCCGGACTTCGTGGGTATAGGGGCGCAGAAGGCGGGTACGACGTGGTTGAGCCACAACCTGCAGCTTCACCCCGAGATCTGGATGCCCGGGATCAAAGAGCTCCACTACTTCAACGAGCGCGTAAACGATCCGAGAAACCTCGTCTCGCGGCTCCACGGCAAGATGACCGGAAAAGGCGCTGTGGACCGGCGCTGGCGCCGGCAGGTCAGGAAACGCCTCCGCCGCCAATGGAAGCATCCTTCTCTGGAAGATTTTCTCTGGGACCTCAGGTACTACGCCGGCGCGCCCGGCGACGGATGGTACGCTTCGCTCTTCGCGCCGGGACGGGAAAAGGTGAGGGGTGAGATTACGCCGGCCTACTCCACGCTCGGCCCCGACAGTATAGCCCGCGTGCACGACCTCCTTCCCGAAGCGAAGCTGATCTTCATGATGCGCAACCCGGTAGAACGGGCCTGGTCCCAACTCGTGATGAGGCTAGATAAGGCCGGCAAGAGAGAGGTAGGTCCCTCCCGGCACAGAAAACTCCAGCGAAACTTCGAGAGGGAGGGCTACCGGGCGAGAACCGATTATCTGCAAACGCTCGAGAATTGGAGCGCGTTCTACCCGCAAGAACGAATCTTCGTGGGCTTCCTCGAAGACGTACACTTCTACCCCGAGGAGCTTCTGCGCAACGTATACGAGTTCCTCGGCGTAGAGGCCTCCTTCCAGCCGCAGGGAGTCGGAAAGAGGGTCCACGCTAGGTCGTCGGGCCGGATGTTCGCCGAATCAGCCCTGTACCTGGCGCAGCTCTACCGGGAAGAGCTTATGTGCCTGAACGCGCGCTTCGGTGGCTACGCCTCATTCTGGCTGTACTGTGCCGAGAGGGTTCTGAAGGACCCGCCCGAAGAAGAGTATCTACCGTACCCGTTTTGGGAATCGTCGATCTGGGACGAGTGGATCACGGAAAAGGCGCAGTGTCCCGGCTACCAGAGCGGCCTGCTCTCAGCGGCGCGACCTGCGTAAGCCAACGTCTTCAGCAACTACCCGTTTCCTTTGCATTTCTGATCCTGCACCGTCCTTTCCCTGTGCCAGGACCTGAACTTCCGGAGGATGTCCTCCATGGCCCCGTCGACGGCGACCTCCTTTCCTTTTAACGTAGCTTTACGGTACAGCCCTATGGCAGCACTGCTAAGCTTCCACCGACGGCTCCGCAACAGAACCGAGATATCGGCGTCCAAATCGTACAGCCACTCGGAGAGTTGGAGCACATCCCGCTTCGCGAGGTTCAGCTCGTGCCGCGCCTCCCTGAGCCGGTGGCTTTCCTCTGCTAGCCGTTGCCTGTACTCTTGGACCTTACCCTCCAGTTGGTCTGCCCCGGCCCGCTCCCTGTGTTCCGTTTGCTGGTGTATCTGCAACTCTAGTCGGGCTCTCTCGACCCCATCCACGTAGCGCACGAAGAACGGTGAAAAGTCCATCTCGCCCAAAAGTCGTTCAAGGTCCGGATACTTTTGCCTGAGCGGTAGGGGCGTGAGGATGCCAAGGCCGTGAATCCCGGGGAGCACCAGCAGATCCAGCTCGAACCGCGACGCGCCCAGAAAGTCCTCGACTGCCGTGAGCACCCCGTTCTCCGGCCCGGCCTCGTGAAGAGCGTTGTTAAGGTGACGGTTCAGACCGCCCTCCTCGACCAGGTCGGACGTCCCTGGAAGCATACCCTTCTTATCGTGCGGTTTGCGGTGCTCTTCCGGGATGGAGTCGGGGTCGTAGTAGAGGTCGCGCCTGCCATAAGGCCAGCCGACGTCGTGCAGCAGCACGAGGGGGAATTCCCGCGCTCTCTCGTCGCACAAACGCTCGATCGTCTGCAGCTCGTTGAAGACGGTGTACCAGTTGTGGTCGCCATCGATGAGCACCACGTCGAAGTCCTCTATCGAAGGCAGGGCGTTCAAACTGAGATCTTCGTGGAAGACCAGGTGTTCGCCGTGCTCGTCTTGCCACTTCGAGGCGTCGTACTTGGGAGCTGGGTCTATGACGTGCAACGTTGCGCCGGTTCGCCCGCAAAACTCCAACAGGTTGACCGTGTTGCCGCCCTGGTCAGAGCCGATCTCCACGATGATCTTCGGTTGCACGGCGTCCAAGACCGGACCGATCACAGTCTCCCAGAAACGTTGCATATGCTCCTATCCCATCTGCGCCATCATAGGCCAACGAGATTAACGCCCATACGTCCTGATCGCAACCCGCCTCGACCGCGTTCGCGGAACGCCCGGAGGGACATACCTCCCAGGCACGAGATAGGGCCGGCGATGCTAATATTGCCTGATGCCAGCGTACAGAAACCATACGGTCCTGGAGATAGCGCGCGGGGTCAGGGCTTTTTTCACCCTGGCGGTGGGCGTGACCCGGGGTGAGGTACCCGACCCCGACGTCCTGCAGGGCACCCTCCGGGCCGAGAGGCTCGCCCGGGCCGAACGGGGCCTGCGCACGCAACGGTCGGTCCCGGTAAATGCCGGAAAGGCCGGAGCCCCAGAGGCTGGGGTTACATCGGGCAGTATCAACCCCGAGAAAATGGTCTGGATACTCGGTTCCCCCAGGACAGGCAGCACCTGGCTGAGCGAGATCCTGGGTGAACCGAGGGGACATGCCCTGTGGAAGGAACCTTTTTTCGGCGTCGTACTGAACTTCCGCAACAACCTCGCGCACAGGGGCTACATAAACAGCAAGCAGTTTCTGCTCGGCGAGCCTTACAGGGACGTGTGGGTCGCGTCCATGAGAAGGTTGTTCCTCGACGTGGGCCAGGCCAAGTTCCCGAACATCTCCCCAAGGCATCATCTCATAATCAAGGAGCCGAACGGGTCCATGAGCGCGCCCCTGATTCTGGAAGCCTTTCCGGAGAGCAAGCTCATATTCCTCATGCGCGACAGCCGCGACGTGATGGCCTCCCTGCTCGATGCCGCGCAAAATGACAGTTGGTACGGATACGACAAGTTCGAGGCATCGGTCGCCGAGGCCGTTCGTCGCGGCGGAGGTTCAGACACGCCCCTGGACCGCTCGGACGACGAACTCGTAGGGCAATTGGCGAGAAACTACGTCAACAACGTGAGCGCCGTCAAAGAGGCCTATGCAAGACACCCCGAAGGGGCGAAGGTTATGATCCGGTACGAAGACCTGCGAGCCGCCCCCCGAGACTGCGTATCCTATATCTGCGATTCGCTGGGTATCGAAGTGGACAGCGAGCAGCTGGGGCAAGCCGTAGAACGGCGTGCCTTCGAACGTATCCCTCAGGAGCACAGAGGCCAGGGCAAGTTCCATCGCAAAGCCACTCCCGGAGGATGGAGAGAGGACCTCACGCCGGCGCAGGTGCGGGTGGTGGAGGAGATCACCGGCCCGCTACTGAGGGAGTTCTACCCGGATAGCATACAGTAGCCCCTTCGTTCATCGCTCCAACGGACTCAGAAGCTTCTTCCAAAAGGAACGAGGGATGAAGGGCGATACGGCGTCCTGCAGGCGGGGGTCGAATACCACCGGATGCTTTTCACCGTAGACGTCCAAGAAGCCGTCCTTGTAACTGTTGGCTTCCCACTCTTTGTCTATGGCCGACTCGCCTTGCAACGCCGCTAACCTGCGCCTGTTCCGCCCCTGGTTCGGGTTACGTCCCGCCGCCGCGGCGCGGCCCGCGGAGGTTATGCGCTCAGCAAGCGAAGCCCGCGAGCGCATCGGCGCGTGTAGACACAGGATCTCTTCCGTCCGCATCCTCGGGCCGCCGGCCCCCGAGATCGAATGGTGGCCCGTCTCGATCTGGACCTCCGCTGTCGGGCGGCAGACGCATTTTTGCGGGTAGACCTTCTCCACGAAGGCGATCTGCCCGGACTCGACGAGGGTTTGGGCGTGGCCCGGTGGTCCCACGGGCGACGCGGCCCGCCTGGTCATGTGGATGAGCGCGTCCGGTGAGGACTCCCTCTGGCTTCGCCGCTGGATGAAGTTCACTGCCCGAGCCCGGAGCACCCCCGCATCCGCGTCTTCAAGTACCTTTCTCAGGTCGCCTCCCGGAGCGTGCCAGAACTCGTCGGCGTCGACCGGCACAACCCAATCCGCGCCCTCCTCGAAGGCCTCGCGCGCCAACTTCGTCATTACCCTCGAGGGTAGAAAGGGCCCGTCGTTCCGGGACCATCGCACCCCGGCGTGTTGGAGGCTGAGTTGTTGCAGTGCCCTGTCGGTGCCGTCGGTCGAGCCGTTGTCCACGACGAGCATCCTGTCGACGCCCGACGCCAGATGATACAGGACGTTGATACGAATTATGTCCGACTCGTTGCGGACCATAGATATTCCATACACCAACACGGCTACCAGCCGAAATCCACGCCGAGACGCTCGTGAATGGATGCTGAGGTCTTCGCCGGATAAAAGACGGGATTACCGAGCAGCATATATCCCCTGAAGCGCTATTGTCCCTCTGCTGACCGGCACCCAGCCCCCGCGCAGCGGGCCAGGGAGGAGAGGCGTCGCCTCAGGCGGTCTCTTAGTGCATCGTTCGCTTTGGGGTAGAAGCTCCTAAGCTCGTAGGGGTCACGGGCGAGGTCGTAGAGTTCCTTCTCCCCATTAGCGTAGGAAACGTAGAGGTGATCCTTGGTTCGCACGGCACGGTAAGCGGGGCGCCCGATCTGCTCGTGGGGAGAGGCCTCCGCGAGTAAGGCCGTCCGCCAGTTGGAAGGCGGGCTCGGTCCCAACATTGGCACCAGCGAGCGGCCGTCGACGGGCAGCAGCGGGTTTGCCTGAGCCCACCTTGCTATGGTGGGAGCGAGGTCGTTGCTGAGGACCATTCCGGAGCGCGTGACGCCGGTGGGCGCACCGGGCCCGCGCACGATCAGGGGCATCTTTATGTCCTCTTCATAGGCGAGGCGCTTGGGAGGCCTGAGGAGGCGATGCTGGCCCGCGTGGTAGCCGTTATCTGAGAAGAATACGACGTAGGTCGAAGAGAGTTCCCCAGTGTCCCTTAGCGCCCCCACGATGCGGCCTACCATCCTGTCAACATCTTTCATCGAGCGCAGACGATTACGGTAGAGGCGCTGCGCCTTAGCAATCTGCTCGGGGGTGAGACGCGGATTGTCCCTTATCCAGGCCGGCTTGTCAGAGACGTCACGCTCGTTGAAGGAGGGTGGGCGGGGAAGGGTCGCGTCTGAGAAAAGCGCGTCGTAACGGTCAGCGTGGACTCCGGGGTCGTGTGGTGCGTAGGGCGAGACGAACAGAAAGTAAGGCGTTGCCCCGTTGCGTCGCCTGACAAACGAAACGGCCTCATCTGCAAAAACCTGGGTGTGAGTCTTGCCCTGGGCGTTCTTACCGTCCATGCCGAAACCTTCCACCTGGTCTTTGCCCAGGTAAGGGCGGCCGATAACCCTCCCCTTCCACTCATCCCAGCCAGGAGGAGCGTAGGTGCCATCGTAATTGTTTAGGTACTTGCCGACGTAGCCAGTGGCGTACCCGGCATTATCGAGCCACACCGGTAGTGCCTTGGGCTCGAGTGGTCTGAAGGCCTGCGCCCCCCCACTAGGCGGGTCGTTGTCCATAACGTGGTGGTTATGAGAGTAGAGACCGGAGAGGATGGTTGAGCGGCTAGGGCAGCACAGTGAGTTGGTAACAAAGGCGTTCTTGAACGTGACGCCCTGGGCGGCGAGGGCCTGGATGTTGGGGTATCTGGAGATGTGAGACGTAAGGAGCCTCTTGTCCAGATCGTCTGTGAGGATGAAAACTATATTGGGCCTCTCATCGGCTACCTGGGCTTCGGCAATGGCTCCGCCGCCGGTCGCCAGGAACGCCAACATCGTTATCAAGAATAGCCGTACCGTTGCATTCCCCCATGCTCCTGCGGCGATAGCGTGACTCAGGCGCCGCACGAAGTAGGTCCTCTGAGAAAGAAAACTTCGTGTGCATCTGTCGGATTGGAACCGCCCTGGAGCGTGCCGCCGTCCGCGATGTAGACGCCACCGTTACATACCACGGCCTGGATGCCGTGGCGTGCGGTCGGCATGGGCTCCAGCCTGCGCCAGCTGTTGGTGGCTGTGTAGTACGCCTCGACGGTGTCGTAGGCCCTGCCGCCACCCTCGCCGCCGATGACGAGAATTCTGCGGCCGAGCACCGCGGTTGCGAATCCGGCACGGGCGGTGGGAAGTGCAGTATCACGGGTCTTCCAAGTGTTCCCGGCAGGGTCGGAGAGGTCGTAGACGTCCACCTTGCGGGTGATGGCATTGATGTTGGTGTCGCGTCCGCCGATAGCGTAGAACTTGCCGTCAACCACCGCGCCCTGGAAATGATCCCGGGGCCGGGGCATGTTTGGCAGCTTCTTCCATGTCTCGGTGGCCGGGTTGTACCGATCGAACCAGGGAACGGCTCTCCCGTTGTGCAGCCCGCCTGCATAGTAGATCTTGCCGCGGTAAACACCTACCCCACCGGCGCCACGGTCACGGCCCGCGGGCATCGGCGCGCCCTTGTCGAAAGAGTCGGTGATCGGATTATAGACGTAGACGGTGTTAGCGCTCGTGGAAGGCCCGGACAACCCGCCAACGTAGTAGATCTTTCCTCCGAGGCTTACGCCCTGTACGTGGTCCAGCTTGGCCGGCAGTGGCGCGACCCGCTTCCAGGAGTTGGTCTTCGGATTGTAGCGTTCGTGCAGGTTCGTTCGCCCGCTCCCTGGTATGAATCCCCCGGCTAGGTAGAACTTGCCGCCTGCTTTGACGTAGGAGACCTCTTGGCGTTCTGGGCCGCTCCTGGCGCGGTTCTGCCACTGTCCGGGCAAGTCAGAGGCGACGACTCGAGCTGCTCCCAACGCAAGCAGGAAAACGGCAAGCACCACCGCGGCCGATAGTGCCAACAACGATTTTGGGATCCTGGTTTTCACCACCCTACTCATCCGTTTTGAAAGCCGCTTTACCGCACATCCTCTACCCCTTACAGTTGACGAACGCGTCGAAGGCTATCCTGTCGGAGTCGCCACTTGCCTCGACGGCGTTAGTCGTTGGGCTCGAATACCTTGATCGAACCATCAAAGATGTTGGCTACCCAGACAGTCCCTGGGAAGCGTTGGGCGTCGCCCTGGGCGGTTACATCGAGCGTCTTGTTTCCTACGTCGGAGAACAAGGCCTGCTTGGACACCACGCTGTTCCCGGTGCTGTTAAGCTCGAGACGATAAATCTTGTTGTCGAAGCCGGCCGCAAGCAAGTTGCCCTTCATGGCACCGCCGAAGTTCGAAGCGGTGTACTCGGTGAGCCCGTTCGTGGAGGAGGGGAACGTGGTGAGGCTACCGTTTTCGACTCCGGGTGCCAGGGAATCGCATTCGACCGGGTTGGACGTCGTCACGGGCGACTGCTTATTCCCGTTGAAGGTGTTGGATTTGTTGCCCCTCGTCGGGTTGGGGTGCCCGCCGTAGTAGCCTGGGCCCTTCACTAGGTGGAGCGCCTCGTCCTGGGTCGTGCCCCCCTCGTTTCGCTGGTTGGTGCACACGCCAGCCGGCCCCTCTTTCACCGGAACGTCGCCTGCGCCGGCATTGCTGCTGTTGTCTATCGTGTACATCTTGCCGCTCCTGGCAATGAGCAGGTCGTAAGGGTTGCGGAACCCAGGCGCGTAGACTTTCACCGGCCCGCCCGACACGAGCTTGGCCTGGTTCTTGCCGTCGTTGCCGCCGAAGGGGTCATGGGCGTCGGGATTCCCCGCACGGTCCTCGTCGTTGAGGGTCGGCAGATTGTAGGTGTTGTTGCCGATAGAGTCCAGGTCGACTTTGAGGATGGCTGCCGAGAGTGCGTACTCGGGCAGAAGCGCGAAGTTGTGGGAGCGAGCGCCCATGTTGGTATTGCCCCCCTGGGCGATGTAGAGCGTATTCGTGGAGCGGTCGAGCTGCAGCCCGTTGGTCGAATGGTTCTCCTCCGAGCGCGGCAGGCCGCGAACCAGGTTGACCTTCTTCCATCGCGATCCGGTCCACCTCAGCCGAGACAAAACGCCCGAGTTGGTGTCAAGGTTCACGTCACCGTTGTCTCCCAACTGGGATACGCCGCCGATGCGTGGGTCGCTAGAGGTCGCATAGATCACCGGATTATCTGCTGTGCCCCTCACCAGGATGCCTGTGACCTGCCGGTCTGTTACGTTCTTGTTCAACGCGCCTTTGTCGTTGTGGTTGGGAATTCTCTTGACCGAACGTATCGTCTGGGTCGCGGTCACGGTGTAGTCGTTGGCGCCATCGCGCTTGACGTTGTAGATCTTGATGAGCCCGTTCTGCTGGGCGACGTACAGCCTTCCGTCAGGGCCGAATTGCAGCGAGGTGGGCAGTTGAGAAGTCTCGTTTTGAAGAGTACTCTTGCCGAAGCTGATGGGTAAGGCTGCCCGTGAGGGACCTACCATGAGCAGGAAAGTCAAGAGGAGGCCAACGAGCACGCTCGCCATCACGATAGACCAGCTTCGCAGCACTGGCCGCTGGTTCATATCTACGAGGGGGCTGATGTTATGAAGCATACTATTCTCTCCCTCGCCCAGAAATGCTCAAAGGCAATGCCACAAGTTCCTACCATCTTCGATAGCCATCCTCAAAGGTCGCACGGTACTATAACTGGTAAGAGACTACGTTGTACAGAGCGAGGCCCAAAAAGAGATGATTGGAACTACCGTCCGGTATGGTTGCCCGCGTGCAAACGTTGCCTTCCGTTAGGCATGCCCACCCGGACTCATTCAGCGTCGGTGTCATCGAATTTATGGATTACATAATGGTCTTGCTCAAGGACTCTCATTTCCTGCCCAACCATCATGAAACAAACTATTGTGGGGAGTTTACTCGACGATCGCACGCTCGTAGATGCGGTATTCCGGCTGGAGGAACTCCCGCAGCTCGCGCTCGCACTCTTCGGAGAGCGAGAACGACCGCTCTGGCGAGACGTTCTTGACTTCCAGATCCACATCCTCGCCGATCTTCTCACACAGGAATTCCACCAGGAGATCGAGGCGATCGTAGCGGAAGATGCGGTCTATTTCGGTTTGCCCGCGGCGCGCTCGCACGAACCTAGACTGATGTCCCTCCCTGTTGTCGCTTTCCATGTACGCACGGGCAAACTGCTCGAAGGTGACGTCACCCGTATACCGGTGATGCTTAGGGTTAGAGGGATCAGCTAGCTTTCCACGGGATCGGTAGCGCCACCAACTCGAGAGCCAGTCTATAGGTTCGCGGAACACACACACTACCTCGTAGGAGTCGCGAGGGAAGCCCTTAGCGGCGAGGAACGGCTGAAGGAAGCGTTGGAATTCGGCGTACTTGGTGTGTTTAATAGCAGGTATCCCTTGCGGCGCAACCTGGGCGTAAGGACGGACCGCAGTTTCGATAGCCGACGTTCCAGTTTTGGGTATGGCTAGGAATACAAAGCCGTGTCGGGGAGCTAGTAACACCGCTCACCGAACCCGCGGATCGAATGGGATCAGGGGTAACGTCGCCAATAGGCGGCGAAGCGTCACACGGATGCTACGCATACATCCCATTATGTACCCTCTACTTTTCCCGTTCACGCATGCTCCTTATTGTAGCAAGCTTTCGGAGCCCTTCAGCCGGAGGAAGTGTAATGAACGCCGAAGGAAAGCTACTCGGACACTCACGCTCCAGGCTAACTCTCAGCCTAGTCGGTCGCGGACGGCGCGCCTGAGAAGTTTGAGAGATGTCAGGAACCGCCACATCCGCGAGGACTGAATGGCGGAAATCTGGTCTTTCAGTTCCTGGTTGCGGTCCCCGAGCCTTTGACTACTCTCCTCCACCTCCTTGATTCGTCGCCGAAGAGATTTATTCTGGTTTCGCAACCTCCGCGCCATTCTGAGCTGCTCCCTGGCCTCGGCCGTGACCCGGGAGAAGAGCTCATAAACCCGATCGAGCTCAACGTCTTGCGAGTAGCCTTCTCGCCCTCGCAATTCGCTCTGCATAAACTGCACATACTCGTTCGATATGTTAGCAAGCTGCGTGCCTATCAGGTCGTTAACGCTCTGTAGCTCCCTTGATGTATTGTTCCTGATCAGGAGCTCAGGAGAGGCGTCAAGCACACCGAGGTACTTCTCGTATTTGCCATGACGGTTTATGTACCTCTGCTCCACGTTCTCCCTTCGGACGACCTCGTACAAGCTTTTCGAAAGCTTGTAGTGGTAAAGCACGCCCGAGATGTCTGCCACCCGCGCGTTTCCCGCCCAGTGCTCTGAAAGGTCGACCGGTTTCAGCTGCCCGTCGTAGAAGACCAGAGGGTGCTTTATCAACAGTGGATGGAGTTTGAAGAGCCTCTTCTGTACGCCTCCTTGAAGGATCTCGATGTCCTGGTTAGAGACGACGTTGTTCACGCCCTTGGCGTCCTGATAATCGAAAGAGTTAATGTCTGCAAGATCGTAGAAGCGGTGCAGCTGCTTCAGAGATACATCCTCGTCCCCGGCGGCCTCCGACAACGGCTCTTCCGGGAACATATCGAGCATATGGGCCACCATCGCCGTGTAGCGATTCTCGTTCAGGTAGCGGAGCAGGGCCTCAAGGTCCACCACATCAGAGAACGGGTAGTCGAACAGCTCGTCTATGTCCACCAGAAGGCTCCACCGCTGCCTCCCGAACCTCTCGACCAGGTACTGACGCATCAGGAGCTGGTAGCGTTGGAACGGCACATCGGACCGGAGTACGGTGACGTCGTCGTACGCCTTGAGAGCCTCGACGGTACCGTCGGTTGAGCCGTTGTCCAGGAAGACCATGTGCTTGACGCCCATCGAGGAGTAGTGCTCGACGAAGGAGTGCACGTAAGACCTGGCGTTGCGTAGCAGGCACAGCACCACGAGCTCGTCCTGTTCGTAGGGTATCTCTTCGGGTCCATGCACGCACTCCAAGCTGAACTTCAAGATCCATCGACGGATCCGCTCTAGCTCGGGCGTGTCCGGTACATCGAGCCTCTCCCTAGACCGTGAGAACTGATGTTCTTGCTGACCAGCTGTCTTGGCGAGTTGCATGGCTTCGGATGCCTTTTCGATGCGATTCGCGAGGCGATGCTCGAGTTCCGAGCTCTCGCCATCGGTCCCGAACCCCTCTTGCCTTACGAAAGCCAGGTAATCTTCTGAAACGACCACGAACCCGTCGGCTATGAGCTGATCTATGCTCTCTAGTTCTTTCGAAGTCTCCCGCTTGATCTCAAGATGTGGCGTCTTCTCTAATACCTCAAGGAACTTGGCGTATCTTCTGGTCCCGTGGTCCGATCGGTTGCGCTCCTCGACGGACCGCCGCACGTCCTCGTAGAAGCGCTCTGTAAACTTGTAATGGTAAAGCACGCCCGTAAAGTCGGCGATCCGAGCGTTACCGACCCAGTGGTCCGATAGGTCCATGGGTTTCAATTCATCGTCGAGGAAGATTAGAGGGTGCTTGAGTAGCAAGGCCCTGTTGTTGAAGTTGTCGAATACAGTGTTTCTGATCCCGCCACGTAGTATGTTGATGTTCTCGTTCGCCACTACGTTGCCCGTTCCATCAGCTTCGTCATACCTCAGATGGCGGATGTTGGAAACATCGTAGAAGCTGTATTTCTCCTTTAGCGGATCGTCCTCTTGGGGACTCAGAGATACATGGCGCGTGATTGGTTTTTCGGGGAACATGTCGAGCATGTGGGCTACTACCGCAGTGTAGCGGTTCTCGCTCAGGTAGCGAAGCAAGGCCTTCAGATCTACCACGTCGGAGAACGGGTAGTCGAACAGCTCATCTATGTCCACCACAAGGCTCCACCGCCGCCTCCCGAACCTCTCGATCAGGTACTGTTTCATAGCGACGTTGTACGTCCTGTAAGGTAGCGTGGTACGCAACACGGTGACGTCGTCGTACGCCTTGAGGGTCTCGAGGGTGCCGTCGGTTGAGCCGTTGTCCAAGAATACCGTGTGCCTGGCGCCCAAAGACCGATAGTGCTCGACGAAAGCCTTGACGTAGGGTCTGCTGTCACGCGTCTGGGTGAGTACGATCAACTCGTCATCTCGGAGGTCCACGGTATCAGGGCCGTGCAGGTGCTCGATGCTGTCGTGAATCGCCTGTATTTGTGCACTCTCGAGCTCCGGGCTATCGGCCACGTCGCTTCTGCGGCGATCACGGGTGAAGTTACTTCCTACCTGCGTTACGTCCTTGAAACCGGCCTCATACATTTGCTAGTTACTCCCCTTCACAAAGCGCCTGCTTCACAAAAAAAGAACCCGCGTGATTAAATCAGAATCGCGATCGAGTAGCCAGGGTGGCAAGGTTAGCCGTGGTCGGGCTCCACGTCCACCGGCTACTGTGGCCTCCGCTAGCGCCAGCTGGGTACCTGTCCCCACCACCCATCGATCCTGGTAGCCGTCGTCGCCGGGGCGTCAGCGCGAGACGAGGACGGCATCCTGCCGTGCGTGCCGGCTCCCATCCCGGTGGTTCGAGACCGAAGAGCAGGGCGAAAAGGGTACAGCACGTCTTGCATCGTCCGCACCGACCTTGAGTCCCGGTGGCGGTCCACCTCCGGCGTCGTTGGGGATCCGCTCCGCCCGCTGCAAGCCCCCTATCTCTTGCGTGAAACGCTGGCCTTGATACGTCTGAGCGTAGACACCGCCTCCCAGGTTCTCGAAGTGCGGATGGCCTTGATCTGGCGCTTGACGCTACGCACCCGCTGTTTCAACCTCCGGTTCTGCTTCTTCAAGGATTCGCTGTCGCGACGCTCCTCCTTCAGCTCTTCCTGTAACTTCTCTATCTGCCGCTGTAGCATCTCGGCCCGTTTGCCTGTCTCCGTTCGCTCTGTGATGGTGAGGTGGCCCGCGGGCGAACTGCGACCCTCCACCGGGGTATCAGCAGACTCGGGCGAGAAGCTGTAGCCGAATAACTCTATATCTTTCGTGTACCTCTCGTACACGAGCTCAGCCAGCGTGTCGTCGTAAAACTCGGTATGTGAGCGCCCCTCTCTGTTCTGTGAGCGCAGCAGGTGAGGTAGTTGGAGCTCAGGCCCCCCAATCCTTTCGGCTACGTAAGAGAAGTCCTCCCCCAGGGTCTCGAAGTGGCCGACGAAATCGGCCATGATGCCGCCGTCTTCGTCGCATACGGTCGCGCATTGCGAGCGAAAGTGGATGTTCGCCTCCTCGTCCGGAATCGCATGGACAGCCCGCACGAAATCGTCAAACGGCATGCCATTATAGAGTTCGATGCTGCTATTCGACGGGCTCAGGGTAGATCTCTGGCCCACTCTGTCGCGTTTCCCGTCTAGGAGCTTCTGAGAATAGCAGGAGACAAGCCTGTCCCAGGGGTTGCGGACAATCGCAAACTTGAAATAATCCTGGTACTTGCCTTCCAGTTCGCTGGTCAGCTCCTGTTTGCCGATCTGATAGCCCGAATCGTCGAAGAGCTTGTGCACCTTCAGACCCCGCGAACCATCCTTCCGAACAGTCTCGTACTGGGCAGTGTCGAGGTCGAATAATGGCACCAGCGCCATCTTTATGCTGGAGCAGGCCGCCTTCTGTACGACCAGATAGACGAACTTGTACTCGTCGGAGACTATGTACTTCACTGTACAAAATCTCTTGTCGAGGCGGGGCTAACTGTCTGTATCATGCGAGCCTTCTCTCAACGCGGAACTCCACTTTCGTTCATCCTCGGATATCGCGGCCGCGTGCATACGGGTTTAGCGAACCGACCTTATGGGGTTCTTCTCCGACACTCGTCGACCTTCTGAAAACCTGATCTCCTTTGCCTTATGCTCTTAATTAGAACAAATATACTCCAGTAAGACCAGTGATCCAGCGCTTGAAATCGCCAGGTTGCTCTGCGAGCATCTGTGGGAGCGTGTTCGGTGAACGATTCAAACGTGGACGAGCAAACGGAGGGGACGTTGGGCGCGAACCCGCAGAACAGACGTAGGAAGGGGCGGCACAGGCGTCAACTACAGGCGGGGGATTTGCCCGATTTTCTCATCATCGGAACTCAGAAGGGTGGCACGACGTTTCTCTACAACATCCTCAGGCGGCACCCGCATTTCAAGGCCGCTGCCAAGAAGGAGATACACTTTTTCGACGCGCCCAGGTTCAGGCGGGGAGTGGACTGGTACCGCACCCAATTCCCACGACAGCAGCGAAGAAACGGCCAGAAGGTGATTACAGGCGAAGCCAGCCCCTACTACCTGTTCTATCCTCATGCTCCCAGAAGGGTCGCGGAGACCATACCGCGTGTTAAGCTCCTCGCATTGCTAAGGAATCCGGTAGATCGGGCATACTCAGACTACCAGCACACATTGAGGCAGGAATTCGAAACGCTCGGCTTTAAAGAAGCTCTGGAGCTCGAAGAGGAGAGATTGAGGGGCGAGAAGGAGAAGATACTCGCCGACGAGAGTTACCGCGGCATCAACCATCGGCGCTACTCCTACCTCGCCAGGGGCATCTACGTGGACCAGCTAAAGGAATGGCACAGGTACTTCGACCGGGAGCAGTTGCTCATCCTCAAGAGCGAGGACTTCTTCGCCCGCCCATGGGAGACAATGGTGTCCGTGTTGGAGTTCCTCGACCTGCCGGAGCGAGACTTCGAGCTTGAGGGAAAGCGCAACGAAGGAGGCTACTCGGAGCCGATGGCCGCCGATACTCGGCAGTGGCTACGAGACTATTACGAACCACACAACAAGCGGCTCTATGAGTACCTCGGCAGGGATTTCGGCTGGTAGGGTTAGGAGCTGCTCCCGAGCCAGCGGCTACTATGTTTGGCTACCGGGCGTGTTATCTCTCATAACCGAGCTTCGAGAGCAGGTTCCCTGCCTCTTCCTGAAAGATCCGCCTGTCCCTCTCGGTGAAGACGTTTTTCCAGTCTCCCGCCACGCCCTTCCGGAAGAAGGAGCTCGGGTCCTCCTCGCCCCTCTTCCTGCCTTTCGATAGCTTCTTGAAGCTGGCCTTCTTGATGCAGCGTCGCACGGTTTCCTTGTCGGAACTGGCGCCCAAAAAATTTACAAGCCGCCTCGTTTGTGCCACCGTGTCCTGCAGTAGATCCTCGTATTTCACCTCGATGTAGTTGTCACCCAGCAGCTCCGGTCCGTCCTTCATGGCCCCGGCGACTTGAGAGTTCCACAGTCTGGCCCTTCTGCGAAGCTCATCCTCATCAAACCAGCCCATCTCTGTGACCTGCTGAGGGTTGTTGTAGTAGGCGTTACGGCGCTCAACCTCTGCGGGACTCAAAACCTGGGCTCCGCCTTGATCCGCGGATCTTCTCCATCTATGGTGCATCCATGAAACCTCTACGTCCCTCCCATCACGGACGATGTGGATGACCTTCGCCTCCGGATAGATATCTTTGATCTCCTCCAGTACGTTCGAGCCGACGAGGAAAGGCGTCTTGTCACCCACGATCCTCTTGCCGCTCTTCGCGAGCTCGCGCTGGAGGAAGTAATCGACAGCCGCACGCGTCATACCGCTGAGGAGCATCTCCGGATCTTCACCGCGGCCCCAGATCGATCTCTGCATCCACAACCTCAAGTCCTGCGAGCTTGCCAGGGTGCCGTAGAGCGTACGCGGGGGTACATTCGCGTCCATAGCTCTGAGGTCTTCCCTGTGCCACTCCCTATTGAAGAACCGTCCTTCACCCTTGCACAGCACTTCGGGGTGGGCATTGAGCAGGGTCTTGAGCCACGTGGTGCCGGATTTTCCGTAGCCCACGATAAAGAAGACTTGGGGGCTGTTCGCCGCGGTCTCCCGGCGTGGCTCCCGTTCTTCCCACTCGAGAGCCGTCTCCCGAGGTAAACGGGCTGACCGTGCCTCTGGTGCGCGCTCTCGGGCGAGACCTCTTTTCAAGTAGGCTTTGACGTCGCGTATGAACTTGGAGCTCGTAGATCGCGTAAGGTCAGGCAATCCCATCTCCCAAAATGACTCCGGCAGCTGAAAAGTATATCAACGGACGCACGGGATCGCAGAGACGGATGGTACAGCAATCTTCGTGCGTTGAAAGCTTCCCGACCTCCGGCTATGGTTGCTCCCCACTACCCGACCCGGCCTATCGCTTTGTCCTGCTGCTCCTAATCACCTTCGAAGCACCTAGCACCCGTCCCGAGTCGTCCTCGGCCTGCACGGCCACAAAAGGTTCTTCGGTGCGTATCGCCATGGCCGTCTCGAGGCCCTCCCACGGGACGGACCCTACCGGCTCGAGCTTGCCGGGGTCCGCTCCGGCGAGCACCCGCCAGGTGGTCGTCTCCGTGGACCCGTTCCAACTGGCGTAGATGTTAACTTTGTCTCCCTCGCCCTTCTCTGCGGCCACGGCGGGGTCTTCGGCCGGGCGTCCGCTCCACACCTGGCGGAAGGCCCGGTAGGACTGGGTCTCGCCCGAGAACTGGAGGTCGCAGATCAACTTGCCTTCCTTGCTGTACTCGGAGGTGAACGGTTCGGTCCCCCAACCCACAAAGACGTTACCGTTGGAGAGCACCTGCATGTTGCCCTGGGAGGTGGCCAGTGGCTCTTCGGGATGGGTGTACTCCCGCACCAGGGTGGCCCTCATCGCCTCCTCGTCGAGCCGCACCACTATTCCGCGGGACTGGTCGTGTACCTCCGGCGGGGCGCCGTTATCGAAGATGGTGATGGTGCCGTCCTCCTGGCGTCGGGCATCGTGCTGGGAGACGGTGCGGGTGCCCTCTCCCATCTCGAAGTCGCTCCTCTTGCCGCCAAGGCGCCACAGGACCTCCCCGCTCCCGCGGTCTACCTTGTAGACGGCGTAGGTTCCCTTGGCGTCGATGAGGAAGTTGCCGTCGGGTTCTACCTCTATAGAGTTGATGTGGAAGTAGTCGAGGGGTGCGTCGGGATTTTCTGGTGGGTGGCGGTAGGATTCCCCGACGCCTACGTGGTCCAGGCTGTGCCACTCGAAGAGGACCTCGCCCGTTTCGAGGTCGAGTTCCTGGGCGATACCGTCCCACACCGGGGCGTCGTTCGGGCCACCGATGGGGGAGAGGTCGGCCCTGGTTTCGGTGTAGGCCGTCAGGAGCGCGGTGTCCTGCGGGGTGATGGAGAACTCGTGCAGGTCGCCTCTGTAGCCGTTGCCAGCCTCGACCCGGCGCACCTCACGGTAGGAGGAGTCGAAGATCACGTACTCCCCAACGCCGTGCCCGGCAACGATCCCGCCCTGCCACCAGGTGAGCACAGGCTCGCCCTTGTAAGTCTGGACCTTGAAGTCCGTCGCGTACCTGTCTCGGGAAAACCAGATGAGGCGCCCCTGGTTGTCCATGATCATGGGCCCGTCCTGCCCCTCTCCCTTCTTTACGGCGACGAAGACGTACCCGGGCGCCACGTCCCCCGCGGCCTCGACGTTCACCCCGACGGAGGGCGGATGGAGTTCGGGCCGCGAGCGGAAGCTCTGCGTGGACCCCGATTGCCCCGAGGCTAGCGTCGAGATCCAATCGGCAGGCCGGCAACCCGGCGTGTTCAAGAGCACGGCCCACAGGGCACCAGCGCCCGCAATTTTGAGAAACTCCCGTCGTGTTTGCCTCGCGCCCAAACTCTTCCTTCTCTGGCCGTAGAATGCGCAACAGGACCGGGCAAGCGTAATCCGTCGAGGCCTACAACGCAAGTAGGTCAGCCCAAATGTTGGTCGACGAACGTCCCAAGCGGTCAACCGGTAGGCTGTCAGTCCTGAAAGCCGACCGCCGACCGCTGTAAGATACGTGGCCATGGCACCTGGGGAAACCCTCATCAGGATATTGCGGGCGATCATCGTGTCCCTGGCCGTGACGCTGTTTCTCGCGGCCGGCTGCGGCGTGGGCGACGCCGATAAAGACGCGGGCCCCCATGCCTCGGCGCGTTCCGGCGAGGCTACGCGGGAGCGGTCCACCGATGACAGGCCGAACATCGTGTTCGTGATGACCGACGACATGGAAGAGGGGATGCTGACCCGGATGCCCGTCGTCCGCTCACGCATGATGGGCGAGGGCGTCACCTTCGACAACGCCCTGGTCACCCAGTCACTTTGCTGTCCTTCGCGGGCTACGGCCCTTCGGGGCCAGTATCCCCACAACCACGGCATAACGGCCAACGACGTGCCCGACGGTGGCGCGGTGCGCTTCCGCAGGCGCGAGCTCGACGAGTCCACGTTCGCCACGTGGTTGCAGGACTCTGGTTACCATACCGGGCT
>Ga0126307_10000773_pt1 | contig 21048 bp, 19 predicted proteins | sample Plot28_FD_89955 | JGI IMG/M metagenome (GOLD analysis project Ga0126307, IMG submission 89955) | Serpentine soil microbial communities from UC McLaughlin Reserve, CA, USA - Plot28 | ecosystem: Environmental > Terrestrial > Soil > Grasslands | place: USA: UC McLaughlin Reserve, Lake County... | reverse complement strand
GCGCGCCCGCGTCGTCGCGGCGGCCGACGCCGAGCGCCGCCGCGTCGGGCGCGACCTGCACGACGGCGCGCAGCAGCGCCTGCTCGCCGTCACGAACCTCCTGCGCGTCGCGCGCCGGCGGCTCGGCGACGGCGCGGCGGAGACGCTGCTCGAGCAGGCCGAGGAGGAGCTGACGACCGCCCACGCCGAGCTGCGCGAGCTGGCCCGCGGGCTGCACCCCGTGGCGTTGGCCGAGCGCGGCCTGCCGGCGGCGCTCGAGTCGCTCGTCGGGGCGGCCTCCGTGCCGGTGGCGCTCGACGTGTGCGAGGACGAGCTGCCCGACGACGCGGCGTCGGCCGCCTACTTCATCGTCGCCGAGGCGCTCGCCAACGCCGGCCGCCACGCCCGGGCGAAGACGATCCGCGTCTGCGTGTCGCTGGCCCCGGGCGGCGAGGTGCTCGAGATCGACGTCTCCGACGACGGCCGCGGCGGCGCCGACGTGTCCGCCGGCACGGGCCTGCGCGGCCTGGCCGACCGCGTCGAGGTCCTGGGCGGGCGGATCGAGCTCGACAGCCCGCCCGGCGCCGGCACCCGCCTGGTCGCCTGGCTGCCGCTCCGCTAGCGCGCGACGACCCCGGCCGACGCGCAGGTCGCGAGCGCGGCCGGCAGGTCGGCGTCCGCGACGCCGGCGAGGTCCGGGTGCTCGCGGTCGACCTCGATCGTCCCGGCATCGGGCAGGCCGAGGCTGTCGGCGCCGGCGCGCGCGGCGGCGGCCCAGACGCCGCCCGCGTCGGTGCGGCGCAGCCGCTCGCGCCGCGCGCCGGTCTCGAGCTCGCGGACCTCCTCGAACGGGTCGATGCGGACGTTCGAGTCCGAGCCGACGGCGATGCGCACGCCGGCGTCGCGGTAGGCGCCCGCCGGGAAGAAGCCGTCGCCGAGGTTGCCCTCGGTGGTCGGGCAGGTGGCGACGATCGTGCCGGTGCGGGCGAGGCGCGCCACGTCGGCGGGCGTGACGTGGATGGCGTGGACGACCGTGGTGCGCGGGCCGAGGAAGCCCGTGCGGTCGAGCAGCTCGGTCGGCGTGCAGCCGTGCTCGGCGCGGCACTCCTCGAGCTCGCGCGGCTGCTCGTGCGCGTGCACGTGGCGGACGAGGCCATGGGCGTCGGCGTACTCGGCGATGCGCTCGAGCCACGGCGCGGCTACGGCGCGGACGCTGTGCGCCGCGACGCCGACGGGCACGCCGGACGCCCGCAGCGCCTCCACGCGCTCGAGGAACGCGTCCGGCGTCGGATCGCCGAACCGGCGCTGGCCGCCCTCCAGCGGCCGGTCGCCGCGGTCCCAGCCGTTGCGGTGGTACGCGGCCGGCAGCAGCACGAGCGGCAGCCCCGCCTCCTCGGCGGCGGCGGCCACGGCCTGCGCCATGCCGTCGGGGTGATGGACGTAGTGGAACTCGCCCACGGCGCCGTAGCCCGCGGCCCGCATCTCGCGATAGGCCCGCAGCGCGACGTCGTGCATCGAGTCGGGATCGAGCGCGCCGGCGAGCTCGAACATCGCCTCGCGCCACGTCCAGAAGTCGCCGCTGCGCTCCGCCCGCCCGCGCAGGTCGCGCTGGAACGCGTGTGAGTGCGCGTTGACCATGGCGGGGACGGCCGTCACGCGCCGTCGAGCATCGGCATGCGCACGCCTTCCCGGCGGGCGAACGCGATCGCGTCCTCGTAGCCCGCGTCGGCGTGGCGCACGACGCCCAGGCCGGGGTCGGCGCGCAGCACCCGGCACACGCGCTCGGCCGCCCGCTCGCTGCCGTCGGCCACGACCACCTGGCCGGCGTGGATCGACTTGCCCATGCCCACTCCGCCGCCGTGGTGGATCGAGACCCAGCTCGCGCCGCACGCCGTGTTCAGGAGCGCGTTGAGCAGCGGCCAGTCGGCGACGGCGTCCGAGCCGTCGCGCATCGCCTCGGTCTCGCGCTGCGGCGAGGCGACGGACCCGGCGTCCAGGTGGTCGCGCCCGATGACGATCGGGCCGGCCAGCTCGCCCGAGGCGACCATGGTGTTGAAGCGCTCGCCCGCGCGGTGGCGCTCGCCATACCCGAGCCAGCAGATGCGCGCCGGCAGGCCCTGGAAGCGGACGCGCTCGCCGGCCATGCGGATCCAGCGCGCGATGTGCTCCTGGTCGCCGAAGAGGTCGAGGATCGCCTCGTCGGTGCGGTGGATGTCCTTGGGGTCGCCCGACAGCGCGACCCACCGGAACGGCCCGCGGCCCTCGCAGAACAGCGGCCGGATGTAGGCCGGCACGAAGCCCGGGTACTCGAACGCCTCGGCGTCGCCGTGCTCGGCGGCGACGCCGCGCAGCGCGTTGCCGTAGTCGAACGCCTCGGCCCCGGCGCGTCCCAGCGCGCGGATGGCGCCGACGTGATCGAGGACGCTCTCGCCCACGCGCGCCAGGTAGTCGTCGGGGTCGCTGCGGCGCAGGGCGTCGGCCTGCTCGACGGTCAGGCCCGCCGGGACGTAGCCGTTGAGCGGGTCGTGCGCCGACGTCTGGTCGGTCACGACATCGATCTGCACGCCGCGCCGCGCGAGCTCGGGCAGGACCTCGGCGGCGTTGCCGAGCAGCCCGATGGAGAGCGCGCGGCGCTCGCGCACCGCCGCCTCCAGCCGGCGCAGCGCGTCGTCGAGGTCGGCGGCGCGCTCGTCGAGGTAACCGGTCTCGATGCGCCGCTCGATGCGCTGGAGGTCGACCTCCACGCACAGCGCCGCGCCGCCGCACATCGTCACCGCCAGCGGCTGCGCGCCGCCCATGCCGCCCAGGCCGGCGGTGACGACCAGCCGCCCGGCCAGGCTGCCGCCGAAGCGCTTGCGCGCGACCGCCGCGAACGTCTCGTAGGTCCCCTGGAGGATCCCCTGGCTCCCGATGTAGATCCAGGAGCCCGCGGTCATCTGGCCGTACATCATCAGCCCCGCCGCGTCGAGCTCGCGGAAGTGCTCCCACGTCGCCCACTCGGGCACGAGGTTGGAGTTCGCGATCAGCACGCGCGGAGCCGTCTCCTGCGTCTCGAACACCGCGACCGGCTTGCCGGACTGCACGAGCAGCGTCTCGTCGTCGCGCAGGCGCGTCAGCTCGCGCGCGATCGCCTCGTAGCTGGCGCGGTCGCGCGCCGCCTTGCCGATGCCGCCGTAGACGATCAGCTCCGCGGGGTTCTCGGCCACGTCCGGATGCAGGTTGTTCTCCAGCATCGCCAAGGCGGCCAGCGCGTCGCTCACGGCGCGGACGCTACCGCGTCGAGCATCGGCCCCTGGTTGCCCCGCTCGACCGCCCCCTGCACGCGGCGCTCGTGGCGCGGCCGCAGCCCGGAGCCCGGGTACATCGGCCGCAGCTCGACGCCGGCGAAGCCCGCGCGGCGGAGGAGCAGCGGGAGCGTTCGTGCCGAGAAGAACACGAGGTGGTTGGGCGTGAAGCCGCCCCAGCGCTCGCGATAGGCCTTCAGGAGCAGCGAGTTCGCGTTGACCGTGTGGATCAGGAGCACGCCGCCGGGCGCGAGCAGCCGGCGCAGCATCGTGACGTCGTCGACCGGCCGCGGGAGGTGGGCGAGCACCGACCACAGCGTGATCACGTCGAACCCGCCGGCCGCGATCTCGGGCACGTCGGCGGGCGCGCCCAAGTACGCCTTCCCACCGCCCGGCCGCCGCCGGGCCGCCGCCACCGAGTCGGGCGAGAGGTCGACGCCGTAGGCGTCGAACCCGCGCTCGTACGCGACCTCGAGGAACAGCCCGGCGCCGCACCCGTAGTCGAGCAGCCGCCGCCCGCGCCCCTCCCTCAGCGCCGGCCCGAACGCATCCAGGATCCGGCGGTACTCCGCCTGCCGCCGGCGCCCGTAACCCCCGGTCAGGAAGCGGCTGTAGTCGCCCTTGCCGTAGAGGTCCCCGAGCCGCTCGGGCCGGATGCCGGGGTTGCGGTACAGCAGCCCGCATGCCGGGCAGCGGACGACGTGGTAGCTCCAGCGCTTGCGCGCCGGCCGCAGGAGCGGCTGCACGCGGTCCTCGCCGCACAGCGGGCAGGCGAGCAGCTCCTCGATCTCACCGACGTCGACGCTCGCCGCGTAGTCCTCCGCGCTCACGACCGGCCGCCGGCGCAACATCCATCGCCAGCGCAGCTCGGCGGCGCGCGCCGCGCCCGGCAGCGCGTACGGGCGCACGTTGGCGCCGGCCGGCACCAGCCCGGTGCGCTCGACCAGGACGCGTCGCGCGACCGCGCGCGCGTTCACCGCCGCAGGCGGCGCAGTCCGGACCGCTCCTGGCGCTCGAGGGCGTCGCCCATCAGCCACAGCATCGGCGGCCACAGGCCGACGAAGATCGCGCGGCGCTCGGCGTTGCCGCGCGCCTGTTGATCGACCGTCTTGGCCCGGATCCAGAGGTTGAGGCACAGGCCCACGGACGCCACGCTGCTCGCGTGGAGCGCCCAGCCGGGTAGGCCGGTGTCATGCAGCGCCTTCGTGACCATGCCCGGTCGATACCCGCCCAGCGCGTTCTGACCACGGCGCGCTGGCCCGCCGGCGTCCTGCTCACGGCGTGGGACTACACGTGGCGCGTCACCCCGATGCACCGGCGCGAGCAGCCCGGCACGCTGGGCGAGGACGCGCCGCCGCCGCTTCCCGCCGGCGTCGACCTCCGCGACGTCCAGCGTCCCCAAGACGGCGCCGGCCCGCTCCTGCGCCGCCGCTACCGCGCGCGGATCCGCGGCGGGGAGCTGAGCCCCGACGCGCTGATCGCCCGCGTGGGCGCCGACCCGAACGAGGTCGCGCCCGGGGGGCTGGCCCGCTTCATCAGGACGCGCGGCGAGGACGGTCCGATGACCGTCGGCGACGAGTGGCTCGTGCGGATGCCGGGGCCGTGGAACGGGCCGGTCCGCGTCGTCGAGGTCACGCCGCGGTCATTCCGCTTCGCGACGCTCGACGGCCATCTGGAAGCCGGCCAGATCGAGTGGCGCGCCACGGCCGACGGCGACGACGTGCTGTTCGGCATCGAGTCGTGGGCGCGCAGCGGCGACCGCCTCTCCGACGTCATGCACAACCGCCTGCGCATGGCGAAGGAGGTGCAGCTGCACATGTGGACGTCGGTGATCGAGCGCGTCGCGCGCCTCGCCGGCGGCCACCTCCCCGCGGGCATCGACATCGACACGCGGCGCGTCGAGTGGCCGGCTGACGCGGTGCGCGAGGACGAGCACGCCGAGCACGATGATGGCGTCGCCGGCGCTGAACACGTTCGCGAGCGGATAGCCGTCCGGGACGGCGAAGACGTCGCCGAGGAACGCCAGCCGCGCGCCCTCGACGACGGCTGAGTTGGCGAAGCCGTCGGCGGCGGCCAGCCCCGCGAGCTCGACGGCGGACGGGCTCGCGGGCATGACGCCCCCGTTGGCCAGGATCGCCGCCGCGTTCATCAGCCCGCCGGTCGCCACGAGCCACAGCCAGGGCACGTGGCGGTTGCGCACGACGAACGCCGCCGCGAGGCCGTAGGAGGCGACGTGGACGGGCGCGTGCCAGCCCGCGCCGGCGCCGGCAGCGAATGAGACCACCAGCAACTGGAGCCCGAGGGCCGCGACGAGGAGCCACGCGGAGTGGAAGCGCAGCCCGGCCAGCGCGGCGATCCGGCCGCCCGCGACGATGGCGGACAGGAGCGCGAGGAGGACACCGGCGAGGACGACCATTGCCTTCGGTGTCGGCCTCCGGAGGCTGTACTTTAGTCGAGGACCCGTTGAGCCGATCAACAACGCATGAAGGCTCGCCTGCAGCGGATGCTCGGCTCGACAGTCGTGCTGTCCGTCCTCGCCGCGGTGCTCGCGGCGCCCAAGAAGTGGGGCTGAGCGCGCCGGCGCTCCGCCCGTTCGTCGCGCTCGTCTCCGCCGCCGGCTTCGGCCTCGTCGGCGCCATCCTCCTGCGCTCTCCGGGCGACCTGATCGACCGGATCGACGCCCGGATCGCGCTCTTCGCCGCCGCCATCCTCGTCGCCGAGCTGTTCCCGCTCGACATCCCCGGCCGCCAGGGCCAGGTGACGTTCTCGACCACGTTCGCGTTCGCGCTGCTGCTCGCCGACGGAACGGAGGTCGTGGTCGTCACACACGTGGTCTGCGTGATGGTGGCCGACGTCATCCGCCGGCGGCCGGCCCAGAAGCTCGTCTTCAACGCCGCCCAGTACGCGCTCTCGTGGGGCGCGGCCGGGGCGGTCCTCGCGCTGACCACCTCTGGGCTGGCGGACCGCGGCGGCCTCGAGTACCTCGACGCCGCGCAGGCGCCCGCGGTGATCGCCGCCGCGGCGGCGTTCTTCGCGGTCAACGTCGCGCTCGCGAGCACGCCGCCGGCGCTGTCGGCGCACGCCAGCCCGTGGTCCTACATCCGCTCGGACCTCGACGTGCAGCTCTGGACGACGATCGTGCTCGTGGCGCTCGTGCCGATCGTCCTCGTCGTCGCCGACTACGACCTGTGGCTGATCCCCCTGTTGTGGATCCCGCTCATCGCGATCGAGCGCGGCGGGCGCGACGCGGTCCTGAACCAGTACCAGGCCACGCACGACACGCTGACCGGCCTTGCGAACCGCGTGCAGCTGCGGGACCGCCTGGCCGCGGCCCACGGCTCGGTGGTCGGCGTGCTGCTGATGGACCTCGACGGGTTCAAGGAGATCAACGACACGCTCGGCCACCACCACGGCGACGTCCTGCTGCGCCAGGTCGCCGCGCGGCTGCGCCACCAGACGCGCGCCGGCGACCTCGTCACGCGGCTCGGCGGCGACGAGTTCGCCGTCCTGCTGCCGGCGCCGGGCAGCGAGGCCGAGTGCGTCGCCGTCGCCCAGCGGATCATCGACGGCCTCGAGGGGCCGATGGAGGTCCAGGGCGCCGAGGTCGACGTGCGCGCCAGCATCGGCATCGCCGTCGCGCCGGTCGACGGCCGCGGCATCGACGACCTCCTCAGCCGCGCCGACGTCGCCATGTACCACGCCAAGGAGACCGGCAAGGGCTGGGCGCTCTACAGCGAGGAGCTCAACGTCCACACGCCCGAGCGGCTCGCGCTCGTCTCCGACCTGCGCCGCGCCGTCGAGGGCGGCGACCTGCTCCTGCACTACCAGCCGAAGGTCGACCTCACGACGGGCGCGCTGGAGGGCGTCGAGGCGCTCGTGCGCTGGCGCCACGGGGACCGCGGCCTGCTCGAGCCGGCCGACTTCATCGGTCTTGCGGAGCACACCGGCCTCATCCGCCCGCTGACGCGCTGGGTCATCGCCGAGTCCCTGCGCCAATCCGCGGGCTGGCGCGAGGAGGGCCTCGAGGCGCCGCTCGCCGTGAACCTCTCGGTCCGCGCGCTCACGCGCGAACTGCCGGCCGACGTCGCCGCGCTGCTCGAGCAGGCCGGCGCCGAGCCGAGCTGGCTCGAGCTCGAGATCACCGAGACGATGGTCATGCAGAACCCGGCGGAGGCGCTCGAGGTGCTCAGCGCGCTATCCACGCTGGGGATCGCCCTGTCGGTCGACGACTTCGGCACGGGCCACAGCTCGCTGCGCTACCTCAAGCGCCTGCCGGTGCACGAGATCAAGATCGACCGCTCGTTCGTCACCGACATGGACCGCGACGAGTCCGATCGCGCCATCGTGCGCTCCACGATCGACCTCGCGCGCCACCTCGACCTCGCGGTGGTCGCCGAGGGCATCGAGTCGGCCGCGGTGCTCGAGGAGCTGCGCGAGCTGGGGTGCCGGTTCGGCCAGGGCTTCCACATCAGCCCGCCGCTCGGGCCCGAGGCGCTGCTGGCCTGGGCGCGCGGCACCGCCGGCTCGCTCGCCGCGCACGAGCCGCGCTTCCGCCGCCCGCGCCGCGGCTCGCCGCAGCGGCGCCCCTAGTCGCCGGGCGAGCGGTGCGTCGCCGGGCGCCCCGGCGGCTGCTCGGGGTTCGGGAGCCGCTCGGGCCGCGGCAGCTTCCGCGTCTGCGGCGAGTCCTGCGCCACCGTCAGCGCGTCGCCGTGGTGCATGATCTTCAGCGGCTCGCCGTCGAGCAGCTCGTAGCGCGCGCCATCGCGGCGGATCTCCACGCGCAGCCGGCGGCCGCGGTAGACCAGCCGGAAGGCGAGCCGGGTGAGCCGGTCCGGCAGCCGCGGCGCGAAGGCCAGCCCGCCGTCCTGGTCGCGCATGCCGCCGAAGCCGGCGACGGCCACGAGCCAGCTCCCGGACAGCGACGCCAGGTGCAGGCCGTCCTTCGTGTTGAACGCGAGGTCGCGGAGGTCGACGAACGCGGTCTCGGCGAAGTAGTCGAACGCGAGCTCGACGTGGCCGACCTCGGCCGCGACGATGGCCTGCGTCGAGGCCGACAGCGACGAGTCGCGGACGGTGACGCGCTCGTAGTAGTCGAAGTCCCGGCGCTTCTGCTCGGCGCTGAAGTGCTCGCCGCAGGCGTAGAGCGCGAACACCAGGTCCGCCTGCTTGACGACCTGGCTGCTGTAGAGCAGGTAGTACGGGAAGTGCAGGAGCAGCGGGTACTGCTCCGGGCGGGTGCCCGCGAAGTCCCACTTGCGGTAGCGCGTGAAGCCCTCGGACTGCGGGGTCACGCCGAGGTCCTCGTCGTACGGGATGACCATCGCGTGCGCGGCGTCGCGCCAGCTCGCGATCTCCTCGTCGTCGACCTGCAGCTCCCCCGCGCGCTGCGGGTGGCGGACCGCGAGGGTCGCCGCCAGGTCGAGGTTCCGGGCGGCCATGAGGTTCGTGTAGACGTTGTTGTTGACCAGCGCCGTGTACTCGTCGGGGCCCGTGACGCCGTCGATGCGGAAGCCGCCCGACGCGTCGTGGTGGCCGATCGAGCGCCACAGGCGCGCGGTGGCCACCGCGAGCTCGAGGCCCGGGCCCTGCTCGAACTCCTCGTCGCCCGTCGCGTTGAGGTAGCGGCGGACGGCGTCGGCGATGTCGGCGTTGATGTGGAACGCCGCCGTGCCCGCCGGCCAGTAGCCCGAGCACTCGTGCCCGCGGATCGTGCGCCACGGGAAGGCGGCGCCCTCGAGGTCGAGCTCGCGGGCGCGCGCCTCCGCGAGGTCCATCGTCGCGTGCCGCCAGCGCAGCGCGTCGGCCGCCGCCTCCGGCGCGACGTAGGTGAGCACCGGGACCGTGAAGGTCTCCATGTCCCAGAACGAGTGGCCGTCGTAGCCGCGGCCGGTCAGCCCCTTGGCCGGGATCGCGCGCCGCTCCGCCCGCGCGCCGGCCTGGACGACATGGAAGATGGCGAAGCGCACCGCCTGCTGGAACGCCGGGTCGCCCTAGAGCTCGACGTCGGCGCGCTGCCAGACGTCGTCGAGGTAGTCACGCTGGCCCTTGCGCAGGCCGTCCCAGCCGGTGCGCTTGGCCGAGGCCAGCGCCGCGTCGACCTGATCGCGCAGGGACGGCAGCGAGCGCCGGCTCGACCAGCCGTAGGCCAGCAGCTTGACGATCGTCAGCTTCTGGCCCGGCTGCAGCTCGGTGCTCACGGTCATGCGCGCGAGGTCCGGCTCGCTCTCGATCTGCGTGACCGTCCCCTCGGGCCCCTCGACGAGGTGGTCCATGCCCGCCGCCATGCGCAGCCGGCTGGCCCTCGTGCGGTGCACGAGGCTCGCGCGCAGCTCGGTGTGCCGGTGCTGCTCGGAGACGAGCGGGGCGCGCAGCGCGGCCGCGGCGCGCGGGTCGCTGGCCTGCTCCGGGGTCGGCTCGTTTGTGACCAGCTCGGACTGCACGACGATGCGCGCGGCGCCCTCCAGCGGCTCGACCTCGTAGCGGATGGCCGCCACGGAGCGCTGCACGAACGACACCATGCGCGTGGAGCGCACGCGCACGCCCTGGCCGGCCGGTGAGACCCACTCGACCTCGCGCCGCAGGACGCCGTCGCGCAGGTCGAGCACGCGCTCGTGGCGCCGCAGCTCGCCGTAGCGCACGTCGAACGGCTCGTCGTCGACGAGCATGCGGATGAGCTTGCCGTTCGTGACGTTGATGAGCGTCTGGCCGTCCTCCGGATCGCCGTAGGCGACCTCGGCGTACGGCAGCGGCCGCGTCTCGTAGAACGCGTTCAGGTAGGTGCCGGAGAGCCCGGCGGGCTCACCCTCGTCGAGGTTGCCGCGCAGTCCGATGTGGCCGTTCGAGAGCGCGAAGATGGACTCGGCCTGGGCGAGCAGATCCAGGTGCAGCTCGCGCTCGGGCACCGCCCATGGCTCGACGGCGAAGACGTCATCCCTGATCATTGGGCGTGGAGCCTAAACGGCGGAGGAAATGGAAAGGGAGAGCGCATGACAGATTGCGATGCCGACCTCGGGCCGTTCCCGGCCCTCCTGTTCGACCTCGACGGCGTGATCACGCGGACCGCCACCATCCACTCGGCGGCCTGGAAGCGGCTGTTCGACGAGTTCGGCGAGCGCTGGGCGGCCGAGCACGGGACGAGCTGGACGCCGTTCGACATCGGCGTCGAGTACATGGAGTACGTCGACGGGCGGCGGCGCTACGACGGCGTCGACGCCTTCCTGCGCTCGCGCGGCATAGAGCTGCCGTGGGGCGACGCGTCAGACTCCCAGGACGAGCAGACGGTCGCCGGGCTCGGCAACCGCAAGAACCGCTACTTCGCCGAGCAGCTCTCCAAGACGCCGGCGGAGGTGTTCGACGACACCGTCAAGCTCATCCACGCGGAGAAGGAGCGCGGGAAGAAGATCGCGGTCGTGTCCGCGAGCGAGAACTGCCGCGCGATCCTGGAGGGCGTCGGGCTGCTCGACCTGTTCGACACGGCGATGACGGGCGTCGAGGCCTCGCAGATGCGGCTGCCGGGCAAGCCCGAGCCGGACACGTTCCTGAAGGCCGCCGAGCTGCTCGGCCACAGCGCCAAGGAGTCGGTCGTCTTCGAGGATGCGATCTCCGGCGTGCAGGCGGGGCGGGCCGGCGAGTTCGGGCTCGTCGTCGGCGTCGACCGCGGCGAGGCCGCCGACGGGCTCGCCGCCAACGGCGCCGACATCGTCTGCTCGGACCTGTCCGCGCTGATCGAGCGCTCGCCGAGCTAGCGCCCGTCCACCCGGATGGCCTTGGACGGCCGCGACGGCGCGCCCGCCGCCGGGAACGCGCGCACGGCGACGTAGGGCTCGCTCGTCTTGACGTCGATCTTCGTCTCGAAGCCCGTGCTCGGGACCGTCGTGACGGTCTCCAGCTTGCCCGGCTTGCGGCCGGCGAGGACCTCCCAGCGGCGCAGGCCCACGGCGCCGTTCCAGCTCGCGTAGACGGTCAGCGAGTCGCCGCCGTTGGCCTCCACCGCGGCCCTTGGCGCCGTGGTCGGCCGGCCGCTCCAGGGCATGCGATAGGCGCGGTAGGAGTCGTTGGCCTGCGCGAGTTGCGCGTCGAAGAGCAGCTCGCCGTCGGGGCCGTACTCCGAGACGAACGGCTGCTGGCCCCAGCCGACGAACAGGTTGCCGTTGCTGAGCATCTGCGTGCCGCCCTGGTGCTCGGCGAGCACGCCGTGGTCGACCTCGCGGTCCAGCGTGGCCGTGCGGCGCTCGACGTCGACGCGCAGCGAGATGGCGCGCGAGTGCTCGTCGCCCGGGCCGTCGGTGATCTTCTGCGCCGGCGGCGGCGCCGCGTGCGTGTGGCTGTTGTCGAAGATCGTGAGCGTGCCGTCGGGCGCGCGGCGGGCCTCGTGCTGCCACGCGAAGCGCGTGCTCGGCCCCATGTCGAAGTCGCTCTGCTTGCCGCCGAGGCGCCAGCTCACGTCGCCGCTCTCGCGATCGACCTCATAGATCGCGAACGTGTGCCGGGCGGAGACGAGCAGGTCGCCGTTGCGGTCCAGCGAGACGGAGTTGACGTGGAAGTAGTCCCACGGCGTCTTCGGCTCCTTGGGCGGCGTGTAGTACGACTCCTGGAGGTCGACGTGGTCGAGGCTGTGCCACTCGAAGAGCACGAGCCCGGTCGCGATCTCGACCTCCTGGATGACGCCCTCGATGACGATCCCGTCCTTGGAGCCGCCGACGGGCCGCATGTCGTAAGGCACGGGGTTGTAGGCGACGAGCAGGGCCGTGCCGCGGGGCGTGAGCGCGAACTCGTGCAGGTCGGACGTGTAGCCGTTGCCCATCTGCACGTGCGCGATCGGCTTGTAGCGGGTGTCGGCGATGATGCCCTCGCCGCGGCCCTGGCCGAGCCCGATACGGCCCTGCCACCAGGTCAGCACGCGGCGGCCCTTGTAGCGCTGGACGTTGAAGTTCGCAGCCTGCGACGTGCCGGTCAGCGGCTGGAACCAGACGACCTGCCCGCGGTCGTCGATGATCATCGGCCCGTCCTGGCCGCGCCCCTGCTTGGGCGCCAGGAAGACCTGTCCCGGCGCGGCGCCCGGCTTGCGCGTGAGCACCTTCACGCCCGGCGGCTCGAGGTCGGGCCGCGAGCGGAAGTGCAGGACCTCGCCCTTGCCCTTCGACAGGTCGACGGGCGGCGCGACGCCGAACCCGTCCTTCGCCGGCTTCTTGGCGACCGTGAACCGGTACTCCTTGTCGACGACGCCGGGGCTGCGCAGGTTCGAGCGGACGGTGACCTCCTCGCCCGGCTCGAACGGCTTGGCGAGGACGAGGCTGGCGCCGCGGCCGTCGGCGTGGGGGCGCAGCTCGCCCTTGTGGTCGCCGCTGTCGGCGCCGGAGACCTCGATCTTGCCGAGCTCGTCGGCGGTCGCGCCGCGGATGCTGATCTGCGTCTGCGGCGACGCCGTCAGGCTGCCGGGCGCGGGCGAGATGTGGACTCGCGGCCCGGTGGGAGGCGCCTCGTCGCCGCCTCCGAGCGTGAGCGCGAGCACCGCCGCGACGGCGAGAACGGCCACGACGAGGACGACCACGGACACCGTGCGGGTGCGAAGGGCGGGCATCGCGCGGCATCCTAGACGGGCGCTCGAGAACGCGGCGTCACACCCGGCCGTGCTTGTATCCGTGCGCCATCGGGCAGTGAGGAGCGGATGTCGCATGTAGCCGGCTCAGGCGCCGCGGCGCCCCGGGCGATCGCGGGGCTGCTGGCCGCGACGCGCCCGCGCCAGTGGTTGAAGAACGTGCTGGTCCTGGCCGCGCCGGCCGCCGCCGGCACGCTGTCGGACGGCGACGCGGCGGCCCGGGTGCTGCTCGCGGTGCTCGCCTTCTGCCTCGCGTCCGCCGCCGGCTACCTGCTCAACGACGTCTGCGACGCCGAGGAGGACCGCCGCCATCCGACCAAGCGCCGGCGCCCGGTGGCGGCCGGAGTGGTCGCGCCCGGCGTGGCGCTCGCGGTCGCCGGCGGACTGCTGGCCGCGGCGCTGGCGGCGGGCGTCGTGCTCGGCCTGGGCTTCACCGCGGTGCTGGGCGCGTACGTGCTCCTCACCGCGGCCTACTCCCTCTGGCTGCGGCGCGTGCCGGTGCTCGACCTCGCGGCTGTGACCGGCTGCCACGGCCTGCGCGCGCTCGCCGGCGCGGCGGCGGTCGGCGTGCCCGTGTCGCGCCCGTTCGTGGTCGTGGTCTGCGCCGGCGCGCTGCTCGTGGTCGCCGGGCGCCGCCTGGGCGACCGGCTGCAGCCCGGCGGCTCGCGACGCGCGGTGGCGGGGGCCTACGGCGAGCGCACGTTGCGGCTCCTCGTGGCGGGGTCTGCCTGCGTGGCGGTGGCGACGTACGCGGCGTGGGCGCTCGTCTCGCCGTCGGCGGGCGAGACCGTGCCGGCGGTGCTGTCCGCGCTCGCGCTGGCCGGGTTCATCGCGCGCTACGTCCGGCTCGCCGGCGACGGCCGCGGCGGCAGCCCGGAGGACGTGCTGCTGCGCGACCGACCGCTGCTCGTCCTCGCGGTGGCGTGGGCGGCATGCTTCGCGGGTGCCGTCTACGGCTGACCGGATCCTGCGCGGCTGGGGCCGCGCCACCGCGAGCCGTGCCGCCGTCGCACGCCCGCGCGACGCCGGTGAGCTCGCGGAGGCGCTGGCCGCGGCGGGACCGCGCGGCGTGCTGGCCCGCGGCCTCGGGCGCGCCTACGGCGACGCCGCGCAGAACGCCGGGGGCCTCGTGGTCGACATGACCGGCGTCGATGGCGTCCGCACGTTCGACGCCGCCACCGGCGAGGTCCGGGTCGCCGCCGGGACGAGCCTCGCCGCGCTCGCCGCGGCCGTGGCGCCGCACGGCTGGTTCCCGCCGGTGGTGCCCGGGACGGCCTTCGTCACGGTGGGAGGCGCGCTGGCCGCGGACGTCCACGGCAAGAACCACCACGTCGACGGCGGGTTCGGGCGGCACGTGCGCCGCTTCACGCTCGTCGCGCCGGACGGCGCGGCGCACGCGGTCACGCGCGAGTCGGCGGGCGACGTGTTCGACGCCACGGTCGGCGGCATGGGGCTGACCGGCGTGGTCGAGGAGGCGACGCTGCAGCTCGTGCCGCTGCGCTCGGGCGCGATCCGCGAGGAGATCACCCGCGCCGACGACCTCGACGACCTGCTGGCGCGCATGGAGGCCGACGACGACCGCCACCGCTACTCCGTGGCCTGGGTCGACGCCGCGGCCGGCGGCCCGCGGCTGGGCCGCGGCCTGCTGCTGCGCGGCGACCACACGCGCGACGGCGACCCGCCGGCGCTGCCGCCGGCGAGGCTGCGCGCGCCGCGCTGGTCGCCGGGCGGGCTGCTCGGGCCGGTCACCGTGCGGGCGTTCAACGCGCTCTGGCTGCGGGCGAAGCCGCGCGCGGCGGCGCACGGGCTCACGCCGCTCGCCGGCTACTTCTGGCCGCTCGACGGCGTGCGCGGATGGAACCGGCTCTACGGCGCGCGGGGGCTCGTGCAGTACCAGTGCGTGGTGCCGCCCGGCGCCGAGCGGGTGCTGCGGCGGCTGCTCGAGGATGCGCGCGCGGCCGGGGCGGTGTCGCCGCTCGCCGTGCTCAAGCGCCTGGGCGACGGCGAGGGCCCGCTCGCCTTCGCCATGGCGGGCTGGACGCTGGCGCTCGACTTCCCCGCGGCGGCGCTCGATCTGGGCCCGCTGCTCGACCGCTTCGACGCGCTCGTCGCCGAGGCCGGCGGCCGCGTGTACCTGGCCAAGGACGCGCGCATGCGGCCGGACGCCCTGCGCGCGATGTACCCGCGGCTGGCCGAGTGGCGCGCGGTGCGCGAGCGGCTCGACCCGCGCGGGGCCATGCGGTCCGACCTGGCACGCAGGCTGGAGCTGGCGTGACCGACGGGATCGGGCGCCCGCAGTCCGTCGCCGTCTTCGGCGGCGGGTCCGACATCGGCCTCGCGACGGCGCGGCGACTGGTCGAGCACGGCACCACGCGGGTGGTCCTGGCCGCCCGCGACCCCGCGCGGCTGCCCGGCGCCGAGGCGCTGCGCGCGGCCGGCGCGCACGTGGAGGCGATCGCCTTCGACGCCGACGCGCCGGAGACGCACGCGGCCGTCGTCGCGCAGGCGGGCGAGATCGACCTCGCGGTCGTCGCGTTCGGCGTGCTGGGTGACCAGGAGCGCGCCGAGCGCGACCCGCTCGCGGCCGCGGCGCTCGCGCGCACCAACGCGGTCGGCGGCATCGCGCTGCTCACCGCGCTGGCCGAGCACATGCGCGCGCAGGGCCACGGGGCGATCGCGGTCCTGTCGTCCGTGGCCGCCGAGCGGCCGCGGCGCGCGAACTTCGCCTACGGCGCGAGCAAGGCCGCGCTCGACGCCTTCGCCCAGGGGCTGGGCGACGCGCTCGCGCCCGAGGGGATCCACGTCATGGTCGTCCGCCCGGGGTTCGTGCACACGAAGATGACCGCGGGGCTGCCCCCCGCGCCGCTCTCCACGGACGCCGACGCGGTCGCGCGCGCGATCGAGGACGGGCTGCGCCGGCGCGCGCCGGTCGTGTGGGCGCCGGGGGCGCTGCGCTGGGCGTTCGCGGTCATCCGCCACCTCCCGCGGCCGCTGTTCCGGCGGCTGAAGCGCTGACCAGGCAGTCCTCGCTCCCGCGCCGCACCGCCACGACGAAGCGCGGGAGCCGGCGCACGTCGCGCCAGTCGGCGCGGTAGCGGCCGACGGCCCGCTCGATGCCGCTCGGGATGTCGACGAGCACGGTGGCGCCGATCCGGCGCACGTACTCGTCGCTGCGATGGTCGCGCCGGAACGCGAGCGCGTCCGGGTTGACCTTGCCGTCCAGGTTGACCGCGTTGGGGCGGAAGTGCCCCAGCGTGCCGGACTCGAAGGCGGCCATCGTGCAGCGCGGCGCGACGTTGTCGCGCGTCCACGTGTACTGCGGGTCGTAGTTGAGGTTCAGGTGCGTGCCGAGGTTCGAGCCGCGCGACGCCCACGCCGGCGGCTCGGACGGCGCGGCGACGAGCACGGCGAGCAGCGGCACGTTGGCGACGAGCACCAGCGCGGCGACCGCGTACGCGCCGCGGCGGGGCAGCAGCCGCTCGCCGGCGGCGGCGAGCAGCGGGAGCATGAGCAGCAGCGCCGGCGCGAGGTAGCGGTCCAGGAACCACCACGACTCGAAGGCGAGCGTGTACCACAGCACGAGGCCGCCGAGGTAGAGCGCGAGCGCGCGCGTCCCGGCGCCGGGCGCGGCCGTGCGCCGGCGGCGCAGACTCCAGCCGGCGAGCACGACGAGCGCGAGGCCGGCGACGGCGACGAGCTCGCTGAGCGGCACGCTGCGGTCGTGCAGCGACGGCCGGAACAGCGGGGGCAGCGCCCAGGCGCCGAGCGCGCGCAGCGCGGCGTCGGCGTTGCGCCCCGGCTCGGGCGCGCCGGTCTGCGCGGCGCCGCTCGTCGGCAGGATCGAGCCGTCGACGTGGAGGTTCCACGCGAGCCACGGGACGATCAGCAGCGCCGCGAGGGCGCACGCGGCCAGCACGCGCGGCTGCCGCCGCGCGGCGACGGCGGCGAGCGCGACCGCGAACAGCGCCGCGTCGATCCGCGTCCACACCAGCAGCCCGAGCAGCACGCCGACCAGGACGATCCGCCGCGCCGTCCACGGCCGCTCCTCGTCGAGGACGAGCACCGCCGCCGCCAGGACCACCAGCAGCAGCCCGGTCTCGAGCCCGTTGTGGTGGATGCGCAGCACGCTGACCGAGCCGGCCGCGACCACCGCCGCCAGCACGGCCGCGCGATCGCCGCCCAGGCCGTGCCGGCGCGCCGTGCGGCGGGCGAGCAGGGCGACGAGGACGACGAACGCGACCCACAGCAGCGTGCCGAGCCACTGGCTCAGCCGCAGGCCGAGGTAGCGGTCGCCGCCGGCGAGCCAGTACAGCGGCACGTTGAGCGCCACCCACAGCGGCTGGAAGCCGTTCGTGTCGACGCCGCCGATCGTGACGCCGTCGCCGGCGGCGACGTTGTGCGCGACGCTCAGCGCGTAGAAGCCGTCCTCGATCGGCAGCGTCCGCGCCAGGTCGTCGCGCGGCGCCAAGGCGAGGACGACCAGGGCGGCGAGGGACGGGAGGCCGGCGAGCAGCACCGGCCCCCGTCCCAGCAGGCGCGTCAGGCCCCGCCACCCCACGGGTCGTCGATCACCACCTTCCAGCTCCCGTCGGGCTGCCGGCGGACCACGTCGGCGCTGCGACCGGCCATGCGCACTGGCGAGCCGTCGGCGGGCGACGTCCCGTCCAGGGTCCAGGCGTTGACGACGAGCGCGGTGTCACCGGCTTCCAGCACCTTGTCGATCTTCCCCGTCATGCGCGGCGCGAGCGCCAGGAACTGCTCCAGCGCCGCGCGGATCGCGTCCTCGCCGGTCACCGTCGCGTCGGGGCTCGCGGCGAACGTCGCGCCGGCCTCGTAGAGGGCGAGCGCGGCGTCGAGGTCGCCGGCGTTGAGGCAGGCGGAGAACCGCTCGATCACCGCGGCGGGGGTCGTGGGGGTCGGCGTCACAGGTCCATCACTCCTTTCAGGTCGTCGCGCAGCGACGACATCCGGCCGGCGTCCAGGCGGGCGGCGACGATGCGGTCGAGCTCCTCGAGCACCTCCTCCGCCACCGGCTCGAAGGCGCGCGCGCGCGCGGTCAGCCGGACGCGGAAGGCCCGGCCATCGTCGGGATCGCGCGCGCGGACGACGAGCCCGTCGCGCTCCATCATGCGCACGAGGGTGGTCATCGTCTGCTTGGACAGGCGCGCGCGCCGCGCGATCTCGCCCATCCGCAGGCCGTCCGCCTCGTACAGCGGCAGCAGGATCGACCCGTAGGCCGGCCGCACCTCGCCGAAGCCCCGCGCCCGGAACCGCTCGAACAGCAGCTCGTTCCAGCGCTGCGAGGCCTTGGCGAGGAGGAAGCCGAGGTTGCCCGTGTTCGCCGACATTAGTCCTATATAGGACTATCACGCCGAAGCACCGCGCGCCAGGGGCGCGCGGTCGCCTTGCCTATCGAACCTTCACCACGCGCACGATGGTCTGCGCGGCCGCTCCGGCAGGCCGCGCCGTCACGCGCAGCTTCAGCTTCCCCCGGCGGACCTTGCGCGACACCGGCACGACCAGGCGGCCGGGGCCGTCGGCGTGCGCGCGGCCAACCTCGCGGCGCCGCGAGCGGGCTACCACGTCGACCGCGCACTGTGCCGGGCACGCGACCTCGACGGGAAGCCCGCGGCGCAGGAGCTTCGAGCGGCGGACCCGCTGCTTGACGTCCACCGCGACCGCGCCGCCGGTGTGGCCGCCGTCGCCGCCGCCGGCCGCGCCGGGGTCGGCCGGGCCCCAGTCGGGCTCGAGGCCGCCCGGGATGACGAGCTGCATCGACCAGCCGTCGCAGCTGTCGGCTGCCCCGATGGTCCCGACCCAGATACCCTGGGCGGTCGCCCAGGCGACGCGGCGTCCGTCGGGCGACCAGCTCGGCGGTCCCATCTCGCTGCCGTCGTCGTCGCTGAACGCGCACGCCAGCGGCCGCGGCGCGGCGCGGCGAGGAGCAGCAGGAACAGGAGAGAGAGGATGGGGAGGCGCATTTGGTGCGAGTGTCGGACCTTTGCGCGCGCCGAGCCATCGGGCCTCCGCGAACGAGGTGGGCCGGTCTGCCGTAGTTATGCGCTTCAGCGCGCCGGAGCCAGGATCCGGGTGCCGTTGCGCGGCGAGAAGGTGACGTTGCGGCGGGCGACGCGCTCGGCGTGCGACGACGCGGCCGCCGGCGCGCGCTCGCGCACGATCGTGGAGAGGACGACGCGCATCTCCATCTCGGCGAACGCGGCTCCGAGGCAGCGGCGCACGCCGCCGCCGAACGGGATCCAGCTGTAGGTCGACGGCGCGCGGCCCAGGAAGCGCTCCGGGCGGAACTCGTAGGGCTCCGCGTAGTCCTCGCCGCGCGTGTGCGTGAGCCAGATCGCCGGCGTGACGTCGGTGCCCGGCGGCAGCGTGAGCCCGTCGACCGTCATCTCCTTGGCTAGTCGGCGGCCGGCGAGCGGGACGACCGGGCGCAGCCGCAGCGCCTCGGCGATCACCGCGCGCAGGTACGCGTCGTCGTCCTCCACGCGCAGCCGCTCGAGCACGTGCGGGTGGCGCGTGAGCAGGTCGAGCGTCCATGCCAGGCCGGTCGCCGTCGTCTCGTGGCCGGCGAGCAGCAGCGTCATCAGCTGGTCGCGGATCTCACGGTCGCCCATGCCGGTCCCGTCCTCGAAGCGCGCGCGCACGAGCAGTGAGCAGATGTCGTCGCGCTGCGCGGTGGCGTCCTCGTCGGCGCGGCGCTCGCGGATCTCGGTGAGCAGCAGGTCGTCGATCCCGCGCGCGAGCTCCTCCAGGCGCTTGAGCGGATCGGGGCCGCCCAGCCGGCGCGCCATGAGCACGCGGAACTGCAGCCGCGCCGAGGCGGTGGAGCCGAGCAGGTCGGCGACGCGCCGGCGCAGCTCGTCGCGCCGGCGCTCGTCGGCCACGCCGAACACCGCGCGCAGGATCACCTCGAGCGTGAGCGCCTGCATGCTCGGGTGCACCGCGAACACGCGGTCGCGCGGCCAGCCGGCGATCTCGCGCTCGGCCACCTCGCGCACGAGCGGCTCGTAGGCGCGCATCCGGTTGCCGTGGAACGGCGGCAGCATCGCGCGCCGGCGCGAGAGGTGCTCGGCGCCCTCCAGCAGGAGCACGGAGCGCGGGCCGACGATCGGCTTCAGCGAGAGGCTGCGGCCCGGCGGCAGGGTGTGCGCGCGCTCGCCGTACAGGGCGCGGACGGCCTCGGGGCTCGAGACCATCACCATCGGCGTCTGGAAGCCGAGGAAGCGCACGCTGAACGCGTCGCCGTGGCGGCGGCGGCAGTCCTCGAGGAAGGCGATCGGCCGCATCAGCCAGCGCAACGTCTGCAGCGCGGGCGCAGCGGTGGGGCCGGCCGGGAGGCCGTCGGCGGGGAACCGCACTCAGGCCCGCCCGATCGCGAACCCGCGGAGGCCTGCTGGCAGGCGCGAAGCGCCCGGCGCGCGGTGGGAGTCTCGTCTCATGACTCCTGAACCCATACACCAGACTCCCACTCGGCGGTTCGGCAGCGGTCAGATCGCCGCCATGATCAGCGCCGGCATCGTCGCCCTGCTGGCTGCAGGGCTCGTCGCCGCCGGCGCCTTCGCGCTGTGGGGCAACGCCCAGAAGGACTCGCACGGCTACATCGCGTCCGGCTACGACCGCTACGCGACGACGACCCACGCGATCGCCACCGACGACCTCGACATCGACCTCGACGGCCTCACCGACGTGGCCGCCGAGGGCGGCCTCGGCAGCATCCGCGTCAAGGCCGCGCCCGGCTCCGGCAAGCCGCTGTTCGTGGGCGTCGCCCGCACCGCGGACGTGACGCGCTACCTGGGCGGCACGAGCCACGACGTGCTGACCGACGTCGACTACTCGCCGTTCCGCGCCGACTACGCGCGCCACGGCGGCATGGCTCGTCCGGCCGCACCGGCCGAGCAGGGCTTCTGGGCGGCCTCCGCCCAGGGCGCCTCCACGCAGACGGTCCGCTGGGACGTCCGCGACGGCAACTGGTCGGTCGTGGTCATGAACGCCGACGGCTCGGCCGGCGTGGACGCCGGCGTCAGCGCGGGCGTCGAGCTGCCCTGGCTGTCCGGCCTCGGCTGGGGCCTCGTCGGCGGCGGCACGCTGCTGCTCGTGATCGCCGGCGCGATCACGCTCGTGGCACTGATCGGTCCCCGCCGCCCCATGGCGGCGACCCCCGTGGCGGCCTAG
>Ga0126307_10000772_pt1 | contig 21070 bp, 20 predicted proteins | sample Plot28_FD_89955 | JGI IMG/M metagenome (GOLD analysis project Ga0126307, IMG submission 89955) | Serpentine soil microbial communities from UC McLaughlin Reserve, CA, USA - Plot28 | ecosystem: Environmental > Terrestrial > Soil > Grasslands | place: USA: UC McLaughlin Reserve, Lake County... | reverse complement strand
GGAGGAGCGGTCCATTAGGACACGCATTAGGACACGAGAGCGAAAAAAGACCTTCGAGGACGTCGTCGACGAGTGGCGCGACGAAGAAGAAAGGCCCTGATTGCAGGGCCTTTGTCCGATGGCGAGACCCGGACTCGAACCGGGGACACCACGATTTTCAGTCGTGTGCTCTACCAACTGAGCTATCTCGCCGGGGCGCGAACAGGCTAGCGCGTCGTCGCCCACGCCAAGAGCTGCGGGAGGGGATCGATCGGCTTAGATTCGTTCGAGGAATACCAGCCCTCGGGCCAGATCTCGAAGTGCAGGTGTGGGCCTGACGATCCGCCCGTGCTGCCGACCTGCGCGAACTGCTGGCCGGTGGCCAAGGCGGCGCCCTTGACGACCGTGATCGAGCCCGCCTTGAGGTGCATGAAGACGTAGTCGCGGGCGTCCGCTCCGCGCAGCACGACGTAGTAACCGGCGCCGCCGGCCTGGTAGGCCACCCACGTCGCCGTGCTCGCCAGCGGGGCGACCACCGGCGTGCCCTCGGCGGCGATGAGGTCCTGGCCCTGGTGGATGTGGCCGTCGCGCTGAGCGCCGAAGCGCGCCTCGGCGCCGCCCAACGAGTAGCCGCCCTGCACGGGGAAGACGCCCGCGAAGGACGGGGCCGGCGGGGGCGCGACGCGGACCTTCGCGGATCTGCGGCTCGTCCGGCTCCGCCCGCGGCCCGCGTCGTCGATCGCCTGCAGCGTCGCGGTGTAGTCGCCCGCGGCGAGGTCGCCTGCCGACGGCGTCCAGACGTACTGGTGCAGCACGCCGGTGCGCTCGTAGCCCAGCCGCAGCCGCTTGGCCGGCGCGGTCGCTCCGGCACGCGTCAGCTCGATCCGGACGCGCACCGCGCGCCTCGGGCCGTCGACGCGGAACGCGAACAAGGCGGGCACGCCCGCCTCGAGCGTCTGCGGCGTCACGGTGAGCTCGCGCGCGACCGGGCGCGCCGGAAGACGGCGCGCGCGGCGGACCTTTCGAGCCGGCTGGCCGTAGGCGCTGCCGCCGCTCGACGACGGCGCCGCGGCGCCGCCGGTGTCCGAGCCGGCCGCGGGCGCAGACGCGGGCGTAGCTGCCAGCGCGAGCGCACACACCAGGAACGGGAGGCGGCGCATTGCCTCAAGAGTGTCGGCGCGGCACCGGACGGGCTCCAGCGCTGCACGCGATCGTGCGCAACACTCACGTGCGTGCTGCACGTGACCAACGGCGACAGCGCCGTCCACCGGCTGCGCGCCGCCGGGGCGACCGGCGACGTGCTCCCGTGGCGCGACGCGCTGCACGAGGGGCCTGTGCGACGACTCGACGCCGCGCAGCTGCGCGCCGAGCGCGCTCGCTTCAGCGCGAGCCGCGGCTGGAACGACGAGGCCACCGCGCGGGCCGAGATGGCGCGTCGCGACGAGCGCCTCACGCAGGCGCTGGCGGGCGGGGACGAGATCGTCCTGTGGTTCGAGTCCGACCTCTACGACGTCCTGCAGCTCGCCCAGATCCTCGATCGCATCCCAGCCGGCCGCGCCCGCCTCGTGCTCGTCGGCGTCGACGAGTTCGTCGGCGTGGCCGAGCTCTCCGACGCGGAGCTGTGCGGGCACATGGAGAGCCCGGGCGCCGCCACCGAGGAGCACGTCGCCGCCGCCCGAGCGCTGTGGGAAGCGTTCCGCGCACCCGAGCCGGACGGCCTGCACGCCCTCACGCCGGGAACCGTCTTCGCCGACGCTGCCGGTCGCCACCTGCAGCAGTTCCCGTGGCGCGGGAGCGGGCTCAACCGCACCGAGCAGGCTCTGCTCCACGCGATTGCCGACGGCGCCACCCCGGCCGAGGCGTTCCTCGCCCAGCAGCGCCTGGAGGAGCGGCCGTTCCTAGGCGACGCGATCGCCTTCGAGTACCTTGCCGTACTTCCGCGCGGTGAGGAGGCCCGCGCGATCCTCGCGGGCGAGCAGGAGTGGAGTGACCGGCCGGAGCGCTGGCTCGGCGGCGTCCACGTCCCGCCGGGCACGTCCGGTCCGCGCTACGACCCCGCCACGCGCCGCGTCGCCTAGGACCGCTCGGACGCGAGCATCCGGCCCATCAGCTGCAACGCGCCGAGCTTCGACAGCGGCTCGTTCAGGTTGCCGCACTTCGGCGACTGCACGCACGACGGGCAGCCCTTCTCGCACGGGCACTCGCCGATCAGCCGGTGCGCGTCGTCGACCAGTGCGTCGAACGCGAGGAAGCCGCGCCGCGTTATGCCGATCCCGCCGGGATGGCCGTCGTAGATGAAGATCGTCGGCCCCCCGGTCTGCGGATGCAGGTTGGTCGAGAGCCCCCCGATGTCCCATCGGTCGCACATCGCGAGCAGCGGCAGCACGGCGATCTGCGCGTGCTCGGCGGCGTGCAGCGCGCCGAGCAGCCGGTCCAGCGGAAGGTCACCGGAGACGACGGCCTCCGGCAGCTCGTACCACAGCGCCTGCGTCGAGAACGACGTCTGCGGCAGGTCGAGCGCGACCAGGTCGAGCACCTCGTGGTCGGCGAGCCGGCGCGTCTGGTAGGCGACGACCTGCTCGGTCACCACGACCATGCCGAACGAGAGCCACACGCCGAGCCACTCGCGCCGGTCGTCGAGCCGCTCGATGTACATGTCGGTCTCGCGCTTCGCCTGCGTGTACCAGTCGCCCTCGAACGGCTTCACGAGCGCGTGGCGCAGCTCGAGGTCCAGCGAGATCACCTCGAACGCACGCCCGCCGTGCAGGTAGACGGCGCCCTCGTGCGTCGTGTTGAACGCGCGCGCGGCGTCGACGGTGCCGAGCAGCTCGCCCGACGACACCTCGACGATCGAGAACCCCTCGCGGCCGGTCGAGCGCAGCGAGACGGCGGACGCCGGGTACTCGCCGGCGTGGCGCGGCACGAACGTGCCGCCCGGACGGCGCCGCAGCTCGCCCGCCGCCTCGAGCCGCTCGGCGGTCAGCTCCAGCTCGGGGCCGAACCACTCGGCGTCGGCCGGCTCGAGCGGGCCCTCGTGCGCCGCGCACAGCACGTGGCCGGCATGGATCTGCTCGTTGAACGGATCGAGGATCGCGGCCTCGACGGGCCGGTCGAGGAACTCGTCGGGATGGCGGCAGAAGAACTGGTCCAGCGCGTCCTCGCCGGCGACGTACACCGCCAGCCCGCGGCCCCGCCGCCCCGCGCGGCCCCACATCTGGCGCAGCGACGCGACGGTGCCGGGGAACGTCACGCAGATCGCCGCGTCGAGCGAGCCGATGTCGATCCCGAGCTCGAGCGCGTCGGTGGAGACGACGCCGAGCAGCTCGCCCTCGACCAGCCGGCGCTCGAGCTCGCGCCGCTGCTGCGGCGTGTAGCCGGCGCGGTACGGCGCGATCCGCTCGGCCAGCTCGCCGCGCCCGGAGTCCTCGAGCGCGAGCTGCGTGAAGCGGGCGATCAGCTCGACCGCCTTGCGCGACTTCATGAACACGATCGTGCGCGCGCCGCGGCCGACCAGCTCGGCCAGCAGGTCGGCCGCCTCGGCGAGCGCCGAGCGCCGCGTCGCCAGCTGCTCGTCCACGATCGGCGGGTTCCACATCGCGATCGTCTTCTTGGCGCCTGGTGAGCCGTCGCGCTCGACGACGGTCACCTCCGGCAGCCCGGTGAGCCGCTCGGCCAGCTCGCCCGGGTTGGCGATCGTGGCGCTCGCGAGCACGAAGCGCGGCTCGGTCCCGTACGCCGCCGCGATCCGCCGCAGCCGTCGCAGCACGTTCGCGACGTGCGATCCGAACACGCCGCGATAGACGTGCGCCTCGTCGACGACGACGAGCGCGAGGTTGGCGAACACGTCGGCCCACGCGCGGTGGTTCGGCAGGATGCCGAGGTGGAGCATGTCCGGGTTGGTGAGGATCACGTTCGCGCGCCGGCGGATCTGCGCGCGCTGCTCGCGCGGCGTGTCGCCGTCGTAGATCGCGGGCCGCGCGCGCTTGACGCCGAGCGCGCCGAGCGATCGCGCCTGGTCCTGGGCCAGCGCCTTGGCGGGATAGAGGTAGAGCGCGCGGGCGCGCGCGTCGCGGCAGAGCGTGTCGAGCGTCGGCAGCTGGAAGCACAGCGACTTGCCGCTGGCGGTGCCAGTCGTGACGATCGTCGGGCCGGCCCAGGCGGCGTGCAGCGCCTCGGCCTGATGCGACCACAGGCGATCGACGCCGCGCGCGCGCAGCGCCTCGGCGACCTCCGGGTGCAGCTCCTCCGGCAGCGCGACGGCGCGCGCCGGGCGGCGGTTCTGCGCCGCCTGCATCACGAGCCGCTCGTCCTCGCGGCCGGCGGCGAGCAGCTCGTCCCAGGGTTCGATGTCGCGGACGACCGCCATCCGCTCCTGAGCCTAGAGGGAGCGCGTCAGGGCAGCCGGCCGAACCAGACGAGCGAGAGCGCGCCGCCGGCGAGCAGCAGCACGAACGCCCCGCCGGCGAACGCCGCGGTCACCTCGCGGTGCTCCGGCTTCGACGTCAGGCGCGTCCCGATCCGGCTGTAGATCTGCTCGGCGTCCTTCGCGCTGACCGCCTCGAAGAAGCGCGCGCCCGTGATCGTCGCGATCTGGCGCAGCGTGTCCTTGTCGGGCGGCACGGGGATGTGCTGGGTGAAGCCGAACGGGTCCTGCTGGACGACCTCGCCGCTGGGCGTACCGAGCGCGATCGTGTAGACCGGGATGCGCGCCTGCCGCGCCTGCCGCGCGACCTCGAGCGGGTCCTTGGCGCCGAGCGTGTTCTTGCCGTCCGACAGGAGCACGATGATCGCCGGGAGCTTGCGCGTGCCCCTGCCGTTCTCGGTCGGCACCGGCGTCTGTGCCGACTGCAGCCCGCGCGCGAGGCCGTCCCCCATCGCGGTGCCGCCGTCGGCGACCATCCGCTCGAGCGCCGCGTCGACGGCGCCGCGGTCGGTCGTCGGAGCGACCGTCTGCTCGGCGAAGTCGGCGAACGTGACGAGCCCGAGGCGGAAGTTGTCGGGCGTCTTGTCGGCGAGCACCTTCGCCGAGTTGACGGCCGCCGTCAGCCGGTTGGGGGAGACGTCGTCGGCGCGCATCGAGCCGGAGACGTCGTTGACGAGCACGACGGTGGCCGCACGCTGCGGCGCCGCGACGCTGCGCTGGGGTCGCGCGAGCGCGACGATCATCGCCGCGAGCGCGAGCGCGAGCAGCGCCGCCGGCAGGTGCCTGCGCCAGCCCGGTCGCGCCGTCATCAGCGCGGGCAGCAGCGCGGGATTCCCGAACGCGGCCGCTCGGCGCCCGTGGCGGCGCTGCATCGCGAGGTAGGCGAGCAGCGCGACCGGCAGCAGCGCGAGCCCGAACAGGACGGTCGGCTCGCGGAAGCTCATCGGCGCGCTTCGTCCGCCCCGTTGGTCTTGCGGCGACTCAACCGCCAGCGGCGGCGGGTCTCCGCGTCCGGCTGACCCGTCTCGGGCCGCTGGGGCTCGCCGCCCGGCACCTTGTGCGCCGCCACCGCCGCCCGCCCGGGGCCGCCGGCGGCCATCGCGCTGCGGCGCATCTGGTCGGCGCGGCGCAGGTGGGCGGCGAGGTCGCGCAGCCAGTCGCCGTCGGTCGACAGCACGAGGTGGTCGGCGCCGGCGCGGCGCAGCGCGCGGGCGACCTCCTCGCGCTCGGCCGCGGCGGCGGCCTTGAAGCGTTGGCGCACCCTCCGCCGATTCGTGTTGACGACGATCTGGCGGTGCGTCTCGGGGTCGACCATCCAGACGTCGCCGGCGGCCGGGAGCTCGAGCTCCCGCGGGTCGCGCACCTCGACGGCGAGCACGCCATGGCGCGCGCGCAGCGAGCGCAGTGCGCCCTCCCAGTCGCGCGGACCGCGGAAGTCCGACACGAGGACGACCAGGCCGCGCGCCCGTGCCAGGGCGGCCAAGCGCTGACCCGCCTCGCCGACGGACGTCGCGCCCGACCCGTCGGCGGGCGGCTCGGCGCGCAGCTGGGCGAGCAGGCCGAGCAGGCCGAGACGCCCCTGGCGCGGGCGCAGCACGCGCGGTTCGGGCCCGCCGAACGCGACGACGCCGAGCCGGTTGCCGCGCCGCGTGGCGACGTGGCCGATCGCCAGGCTGACTCCCTCCGCGACGTCGGTCTTGCGCCGCAGCGCCGTGCCGAAGCTCATCGACGGCGACACGTCGAGCAACAGCCACGCCGTCATCGCCCGCTCGCCGACGTGCACGCGCACGTGCGGCTCGCGCATCCGCGCGGTCACGTTCCAGTCGATGTGGCGCACGTCGTCGCCCGGCTGGTACGGGCGGATCAGCGCGAGCTCGGTGCCCGCACCGACCTGAGGCGTGACGTGATCGCCGGGCACGAGGGACTGGATCCGCCGCATCACCGCGAGGTCGAGCGAGCGCAGGACCGCATCGGGGACCGGGCCGGGCCCCGGCTTGTCCGGCGTGCGCTCGGCGTGCTCGAGCGGGATTCTCACGGCAGCCGTCCGTTCCGCAGCAGGCCGGTCACGATCCCGGCGAGCAGCAGCGCGAGCCCGCCGCCGGCGAACGCCGCCGTGATCTCCTGCTTCTCCTTGCGTGTCGCGAGCCCGCGGCCGAGGTTGGCGTAGACGGCCTCGAGGTCGCGCGCGGTCGGAGCCGTGAAGAAGCGCCCGCCGGTCGTGCGCGCGATCGACTCGAGCGTCGCCGTGTCCGGCGGCACCGGCGTGAGCTTGCCGGCGGGCTGGCGCAGCATCCCGTCCGGAGTCCCGAGCGCGACCGCGTAGATCGGGATCCGCAACCGCTTCGCCTCCTGGGCGACCTTGCGCGGGTCCGAGCCCTTCGTGCTCGCGCCGTCAGACAGCAGCACGATCGCACCGGGAAGCCGGTGCGGTCGCCCGTCGGTGCCGGTCACCGGCGCGCGGATCGCGGTGATGCCGAGCTGCAGGCCGTCGCCCATCGCCGTGCCGCCCGTGACCTTGAGCGCGTCGAGCGCGCGCAGCACCTGCGCGCGGTCGGTCGTCGGCTCGGAGGCCTGCTCGACGCGCGTGTTGAACGAGATCACCCCGAGCCGGAACTCCTCCGGCAGCGACCTCACGAGCGTGCGCGCCGCCTCGCGCGCCGCGCTCAGCCGGTCCGGCTTGACGTCGGTGGCCTGCATCGAGCCCGACGTGTCGTGCACGAGCATCACGGTGCCCTGGCGCTGTTCGACGGCGACCGTCCGCTCGGGCCGGCCGAGCGCAATCCCCAGCGCGGCGAGCGAGAGCAGCGCCAGCAGTGCCGGCAGGTGGCGGCCGCGCGCCTTGCCCGCGACGCCGGCCAGCACGTCGACCGCGGGATAGCGGATCGCGTAGCGGCGGCGCCGTCGCTGCGCCAGCCAGTAGGCCAGCAGCGCGAGCGGGACGAAGACGAGCCCGGCGAGCAGCAGCGGCTCGCGGAAGCTCATCGCGGGCGCGCAGCCTCTTCCGCCAGCTCGATGCGCGGGACCGGCACCTGCTCGAGCACGTCGTCGAGCACGCGGTCGGCGTCGACGCCGGCGGCGAGCGCCTCGTAGGTCAGCACGATCCGGTGGCGCAGCACGTCGCGCGCCAGGTCGCGCACGTCGGTCGGCAGCACGTAGTCGCGCCCGCGCAGCAGCGCCAGCGCCCGGCCGGCGTGGACGAGGTTGATCGAGCCGCGCGGCGACGCCCCGAACTCGACCCAGCCGTTCTCGTTGCGCTCGCGCGTCGCCGTCGTCAAGGCGACCGCGTACTCCATCACGCGCCGGTCGACGTAGACCGCCCGCGCCGCGAGCTGATGGCGTGCGAGCGCCGCCGGCGAGAGCACCTCGCGGGCGACGCCGCCGCCGGCGAGCGAGCGCTCGACGACCGCCACCTCGTCGCGCGCGCCCGGGTAGTCGACCAGGAGCTTGAACATGAAGCGGTCGACCTGCGCCTCCGGCAGCGGGTACGTGCCCTCGGACTCGATCGGGTTCTGCGTCGCGAGCACGAGGAACGGCGCCGGCACGGCGTGCGTCTCGTGGCCGATCGTTACCTGGCGCTCCTGCATCACCTCGAGCAGCGCGGATTGCACCTTGGCGGGCGCGCGGTTGATCTCGTCGGCGAGCAGGAAGTTGCAGAAGACCGGTCCCAGCTCGGTTTCGAACGTCCCCGCGTCAGCTCTGTAGATGCGCGTGCCGACCAGGTCGGCGGGCACGAGGTCGGGCGTGAACTGGAGCCGCTTGAACGACCCGCCGAGCACGTCGGCGACCGTCTTGATCGTGAGCGTCTTGGCCAGGCCGGGGACGCCCTCGAGCAGCACGTGGCCGCCGGCGAGCAGCGCGACGAGCAGGCGCTCGAGCATCCCCTCCTGGCCGACGATCACGCGCTTGACCTCGAACAGCGCCCGCTCGAGCGCGGCGTGGGCCTCGCGTGCCGGGCTTTCGTCGCGGTCCTCCAGGGCCCTGAGGCGTACGTCCTCCGTGCTCACGTTGTGGTCTGGCTCCGGGGTCGGGTGGGGTGTCGGCGCGGCGCTCATCCCTGCTGGATCTGGTCGGGACGGGTGCCGAGTTCCACCTCGATCGTACGCTGCCGGCCGTCGCGGACCACCGTCAGCTTGACGCGATCACCCGGCTTGTGCTCCAGGACGGCGGACGAGAGGTCCGACGGCTCCTTGATCGCGCGGCCGTCGACGGCCGTGATGCGGTCGCCGGGGCGCAGGTCGGAGTCGGCGGCGGGGCCGTCCGCCGTGATCGCTGCGACGATCGCACCCTCGTCCTTCGGTGCGAGCGTCGACGTCACGCCGAGGTAGGCCCGCTCGATGTCGCCACCCTTGAGCAGCTGCGGCACGACGTTCTTGACCGTGTCGACCGGGACGGCGAAGCCGACGCCGCTGGACTGGCGCGACGAGGATGCGATCTGCGAGTTGACGCCGATCACGCGGCCCTCGGCGTCGAGCAGCGGGCCGCCGGAGTTACCCGGGTTGATCGCAGCATCGGTCTGGAGGACGCCGTCGATGGAGAAGCCGTTCGGCGACCGGATCTCACGGTCCAGGGCGGAGATGACGCCGGTCGTCACGCTTCCCTCGAGCCCGAACGGGCTGCCGATCGCGATCGCGACGTCACCGGGGCGCAGCCGCGACGACGACGCCAGCTCGAGCGGCTTGGTCTCGGCCGGCAGGTCCTTGCCGTCGACCTCGAGCACCGCGAGATCGGTCGAGGGGTCCTTGCCGACGAGCTTGGCCGGCAGCTCGTCGCCGTCCTCGCCGAAGCGGACGGTGAACCGGCTCGAGCCCTCGACGACGTGCTCGTTCGTGACGATGTGGCCCTGGTCGTCGATCAGGAAGCCGGAGCCGGTCGCGCCGTTGCCCTCGTTCTGGATGAACGCGACGCCGGGCGCGGTCTGGGCGTAGATGTCGGACACGCCGGCGTCGGCGGCGGGGGCGTTCGAGACCGCCGTCGTCGTGCCGCTCGGCACGCGCGTGACGACCCGCTCCGTGCGGTCGAAAGTGCCCGCGAGCGCGAGCACGGCGATGACGAGGCCGACCGCGGCGGCCCCGAGAAAGGTGAAGAAGACGTTCGACAGGCGGCGTGACCGGTTCATGGCGGACATACAAGGCGGGTCCGGCTAATTGCCGGTAAGTGCTTCCTTAGCCGCAGGTGAAGGGCTAGTACGAGCGTAGTAAGGCCGGCGTCACCAGCGGCCGTCGGCCAGACCGCGTCCGAGCGTCTCGCCGGCCGCCTCGATCTGCTCGAGGTCGGTCGCCTCCTGCACGACCTGCAGGTCGATGATCCGCTTGCCGAACGCGTCGAGCGCGTCGGCCCCGACGATCGCGTGCAGCGGCACGCCCGCCTGGCGCGCGCGCGTGCCGATCTCCCCGACCAGCCCGCCCTCCAGCGTCTGCTCGTCGAGCCTGCCCTCGCCCGTGACGACGGCGCGCGCGGCGCGCATGCGGGCGTCGAAGTCGAGCGCGCTCAGGACGAATCGAGCGCCCTGCTCCAGCACGGCGCCGTGCGCGGCCCAGAGCCCAGCCTCGCCGCCGGCCGTCGGCGCGTCGCAGAGGACGACGATCCGCGCGCCGCGCAGGCCGCCGTGCTCCTCGATCGCCGCGAGAGCGCCGGCGCCCCCGTCTGTCGGCGCCGAGCCGGCGGCGCCGAGCAACACGACCTCGGCACCGGCGTCCACCGCGGCGCAGATCAGCTCGCCGGTGCCGTACGTGGACGCACCGTCGCCCTGCGACACGACGCCCAGACTGGAGGCGGCGGCCATCTCGATCACCGCCGTGCCGCCGTCCTCCAGCAGCCCGAAGCCCGCCTGGTGCGGGCGCCCGAGCGCGTCGTGCACCTCCAGCCCGACCGCCTCGCCGCCGAGCGCGAGCAGCAGCGCCTCCATCGTCCCCTCGCCGCCGCCGGCGAGCGGGCACAGGTCGGGCGGCATCAGGCCTGCGCGCTCGAGCCCGCGGCCGATCGCCCCGGCGACCTGGGCGGCGCGGAACGTTCGCTTGAACGCGTCGGGCGCCACGAGCACGGGACGCTCCGGCACAGGACCCATCGCCGCATCCTCGCAAGCTTCGCGCGCGCCGGGCCCTTCCCGACGGCGCAACGATCGGACGTTTCCAGCGCGAAGGCGCAACGAACAACGTGCAGAATGCGGACAGGACGATTGAGCCGCGGTTAAGGTAGGCGCCCGGCGGTGTCATCCGCGCGCGAAAGTGGCATATTCCAGTTCGTCGTGCAGTCGCGTCCCGTAACGGCTGGTGGCGGTGCCTCCTGGGTGCCCGATGACCCGGCCCTCGACGCGCTCCAAGGCGCACTCGGCGTGCTCGGCGCGAAGTGGAGCCTCTCCGTGCTCGCCCGCCTCACGAGCGGGACCCACCGCTTCAACGAGCTGCTGCGCCAGATCGACGGCGTCTCGCGGCGCATGCTCTCGGCCACGCTGCGCCAGCTCGAGCGCGACGGCCTGGTGCTCCGGCATGTCTACGCGCGCGTGCCGGCGCGGGTCGAGTACGAGCTGTCCGACACCGGCGAGGAGCTGCTGATGGCGCTCGCGCCGCTGCTGGACTGGGGCAAGATTCACCAGCTCGAGATCGCGGAGGCGCGCGAGCGCTTCGACCGGCTTCAGCTCTGGCGCGCCGAGAGCCAGGAGCTGCAGGCGAACGGTCAGACGCGCCAGCCGCGCGTCCCCGGCGTCTACTAGACGCCGTGCCCGTGCGGCTCGTCGGCATCAACCACGTCGCGCTCGAAGTCGGCGCCGTCGACGAGGCGCTCGCCTTCTACGGGCGGCTGTTCGAGTTCGAGCTCCGCGGCCGCCTCCCCGGGATGGCGTTCATCGACATGGGCGACCAGTTCATCGCGCTCTCGGAGGGCCGCGCTGGACCGCCCGACGCCGCTCGCCACTTCGGCCTCGTGGTCGATGACAAGGAGGCCGCACGCGCCGCGCTGCAGGAAGCGGGCGTCGAGATCGCGCCCGGCCGCTCGCTCGACTTCCGCGATCCCTGGGGCAACTTCGTTCAGATCGTCGACTACCGCGACATCCAGTTCACGAAGGCGCCGGGCGTCGTGCGCGCGATGGGCCTGGACGGGCTCGCGAAGCGCCCCGAGGCGATGCGCGAGCTGCGCGACAAGGGCCTCGCCGACTAGGCGCTCAGTCGTCGAGCTGCGTCGTCAGGCAGTCGCGCGGGTCCTTGTCGTCGCGCCAGCGGCTGACCTTGGTGCCGTGTCGGATGCGGTTGTTGGAGACGTGGTCGAACGTGACCTCGACGACCAGCTCGGGCCGCAGCTCGATCCACTCGAGCTCGCGCTCGTTGTTCCAGCGGCTCGGGTCGCCCATGCCGCGCTGGCCCGTCTCGTACGGGGCCAGCTTGGCCGGCAGCTCGCGCTTCTCCGCCGCCTTGAAGCCGGACGTGTGGCCGACGACGCGCAGCTTGCCCGCGTCGTCGTAGAGCCCGAGGATCAGCGATCCGACCGTGTCCTCCTCCTTGCCCGGGCGCCAGCCGACGACGACGGCGTCGATCGTCCTGACGCGCTTGATCTTGACCATGCCGACGCGCTCGCCGGGGCAGTAGCGCGCGTCCTGGCGCTTGGCGATCACGCCCTCGGCGTCGCGCAGCCATGGCTCGGCCTGCGCGGGATCCTCCGTCGCCGGCGTCAGGTCGACCGGCGCGTCGACGATCCGTGCCAGCCGCTCGCGGCGCTCGGCCTGCGCCAGCTCGAGCAGCACGTCGTCGCCCTCCGACAGCAGGTCGAACGCGATGAAGCGCGTCGGCGTCTTCTCCGCGAGCATGTCGATCCGCGACTTCGCGGGGTGGATCCGCTGGCCGAGGCCGTCGAAGTCCTGCCGGCCGCGCTCGTCGAACAGCACGATCTCGCCGTCGAGCACGTAGCGTCCGGCGGGGAACGCGAGCTCCGGGAAGTAGCGCGTCAGCGGCCGGCCGTTGCGCGACTGCAGGTGCACGTCGCCGCCGTCGACGAACGCGATGGCCCGGAATCCGTCCCACTTCGGCTCGTAGACCCAGCCGTCGCCCCGCGGCAGCGCGCGCGCCGGCTTGGCGAGCTGGGGGAGGAGCGGCGGAGAGAGCGGCAGCGTCACCGAGGCGCGATCCTATAGCGCGATGCGCGAGTACTACGAGCGACGCGCCCCCGAGTACGACGACTGGTGGGAGGGAACCGGCCTGTTCGCCGCACGCGACCGGCCCGGCTGGCCCGAGGAGGTGGCGGAGTTGATCGCGGCGCTCCGCGCGCTGCCGCCGGCGCGCACGCTCGACGTCGCCTGCGGCACGGGCTTCCTCACGCGCCACCTGCCCGGCGCCGTGACGGGCCTCGACGCGAGCGCCGCGATGCTCGCGATCGCGCGCGAGCGGATACCCGGCGGCCGCGTCGTCCGGGGCGACGCGCTGGCCCCGCCGTTCGCCAACGGCGCGTTCGAGCGCGTCGCGAGCGGCCACTTCTACGGCCACCTCGAGCCGCCCGACCGCGCGTGCTTCCTCGCGGCGGCGCGGCGGCTCGCGCCCGAGCTGCTCGTGATCGACTCGGCGCGGCGCGCCGACGTGCCCGCGGAGCGGATCGACACGCGCGTGCTCAACGACGGCTCGCGCCACGAGGTGTTCAAGCGCTGGTTCGAGCCCGACGAGCTGCGCGCGGAGCTCGGCGGCGGCGACGTCGTGCACGCCGGGCACTGGTTCGTGGCGGTGCTGGCGTAGCATCCGCGCCGGCTCATCCGTCTCATCTGGGAGGTCTGAGATGAAGAAGTTCGCTGTGGCGGCCGGCATCGCCGTCGCGCTCGCGGCGGCCGCTCCCGCGCACGCCGCGCCGAAGCTGTGGCGGCTCTACGACCAGCAGCTGAAGGGCGCAAAGTACGTCGACCTGACGCACACGATCACGCCTCGGATCCCGGTCTGGTCCGGATTCGCTCCGTCGACGTTCGCGCCGGCGGTCAAGCCCTCGACCGGCCAGCCCTTCACGTACGCCGCCGACGGGTTCGAGGCCACGCACTACGACCTGCAGACCGACCAGCTCGGGACGCAGCTCGACCCGCCGGCCCACTGGGCGCCGGAATACGCCGCGCTCGACGAGCTGCCGCCGACGTTCGCGGTGCGGCCGCTGGTCGTGATCTCGATCGTCAAGCAGGTGAAGAAGGACTTCAACTACTCGCTCGAGGTGCGCGACGTCAAGGCGTGGGAGCGCCGCCACGGCCGGATCCCGGCCGGCAGCGTCGTGATGGTGCGCTCCGACTGGTCGAAGCGCTGGCCGGACCCGGAGCTGGCGAAGCTGACGGAGTTCCCCAGCGTCGGCCTCGCCGCGCTGAAGTTCCTGCACCGCAAGCGCCACATCCTCTTCCACGGGCACGAGCCGCTCGATACCGACTCGACGCCGACGCTGGAGGGTGAGGACTGGCTGATGCACCACGGCTACGCACAGGCCGAAGGCGTCGCCAACCTCGACAAGGTGCCGCAGAAGGGCGCGCTGGTCGCGATCGGCTACCCGAAGTTCGGCGGCGGCCTGGGCGGCTACGCGCGCTACATCGCGATCTGCCCGCCGCGCTGGCGCCACGGCGTGTCGGTCGGCGAGCTGCCGGAGGCGCCGTTGCGGCGGTTCGCCTCGCCGCTGACCTACCAGGCTGACGTCGGCATGCGCGTGCGCTGACCCCGAAACGGCGAGAGCCCCGTGGTGGCACGGGGCTCTCAGCTCTGGATCTGGGGGCTAGACGATCGGCGTCCGCTCATCGAAGCCGGGCCGGGTGTCGGCGCCGTACTTCGCGGCGAGTGCGTCGATCGCGCCCATGACGGCAATCGGAGCCGCGATAGCGATGAGCGTGATCATGCAACCATTATCGGCCGCCAACCCCTAAAGTTGTAGGCTCTGTTGACTTGAGGATCAGGAGGCAGAGCCTATGACGCTTCAGCAGCTGCGCTACTTCCTCGCCGCGGCCGATCACGGCTCGTTCTCGGCGGCCGCCGAGTCGCTGCTGATGGCCCAGCCCAGCCTATCCGACCAGATCCGCCGGCTCGAGGCGGAGCTCGGCGTGGCGCTGTTCGCGCGCGCCGGCCGCCGGCTCACCCTGACCGAGGCCGGGCGCATGCTGCGCCCGCACGCCGAGCGCACGCTGGCCGCCGCCGAGGACGCCGTCGAGTCGGTCAAGGCGGTGCGAACGCTCACCGGCGGGACGGCGAGCTTCGGCACGTTCGGGAGCGCGCACCACTACCTGCTCGGCGGCCTCGTGCAGGACTTCCGCCGGCGCTACCCGGACGTGCGCATGCGCGTCGTCGGGCAGAACTCCGCCGAGGTCGCCGACGCGATCCGCGAGGGGACGCTCGAGGCGGGCCTGATCGCCCTGCCGATCGACGACCGCGGGCTCGAGGTTCGACCGTCGATCCGCGAGGAGAACCACTACATCAGCGCGAGCCCGCAGCGACTGGCGGAGCCGGTGACGATCGAGGCGCTCGCCGCCGCGCCGCTCATCCTCTACGACGCGCGCTGGGGCGCCGTCGACCCGATGCGGCGGCAGCTCGACGAGCGCGCCCAGCGCGCGGGAGTCCGGATCGAGCCGCAGATCGAGGTCGAGTACATGACCGCCGCGCTGGACCTCGCCGCGCGCAAGCTCGGCGACACGGTCGCGGCGCCGGGCGTGCTGGTGACGCGCGGCTTCTCGCGCGCGCTCGGCAGCGTCTCGCTCGACCCGCCGCTGTACGACACGTACGCGTTCGTCACGCGCCGCAACGCGCACCTGTCGCCCGCGACGCGCGCGCTCCTCGGGCTCGCCGAGCGGCGGCTGGAGGCCATGGGCAGCGGCGCCTAGAAAGGTACGATGGCCCGATGTCCCACGACCATGCGACCGTCGCCGAAGAGGAGTACCTGCAGACGATCTTCTGGCTCCAGGAGGCCGGTCTGCCGATGACGGGCGCGAACGTGGCGCGCGCGATGCAGCTCTCGGCGCCGACCGTGCACGAGATGATCGGGCGGCTCGAGCGCGACGGCTACATCACGCGCGGCGCCGACAAGGCGCTCGCGTTCACCGACAACGGGCGCGAGCACGCCGAGGGCGTAGTGCGGCGGCACCGGCTGATCGAGCGCTTCCTGACCGATGTGCTCGGGATTCCGTGGGACGAGGTGCACGAGGAGGCCGAGCGGCTCGAGCACGCGATGTCGCCGGTGCTCGAGGAGCGCATGCGCGCGGCGATCGGCGACGCCAAGACTTGCCCGCACGGGCATCCGATCACCGTCGGCGAGCGAATCGTCGGCGTGCCGCTCGCCGACGTCGAGCCGGGCGCGAGCGTGCGCGTCCTGCGGTTCGAGAACGAGGCCGAGGACCTGCTGCACTACCTCAAGGACGCGGGAATCGAGCCCGGGATGGAGGGCACGCTGGCCGAGCGCGACGACGAGCACGTGGTCGTCGAGGCGGGCGGGCGTCGCTGCGAGATCACGCCCTCGGTCGCCGAGACGGTCTCGGTCATCGCCGATCCGTCGCCGCCGCCGCGGACGGCGCTGCCCGAGCAGCTCGTGCTGTCGAAGGACCGCTACGGCCGCTGAGCCAGCGCCCCGTCCAGTACGTCGAGGAAGCGGTCGGCGTCGGCGTCGCCGAGCACCATCGGCGGCTTGATCTTGAGCACGTTGCGGTGAGGGCCGTCGGTCGAGAGCAGGACGCGCTCGCGGCGCGCGTGCTCGATCACCGCGGTGGCCTCGTGCGTGGCGGGCGCACCGTCCGGACGGGTGAGCTCGACGCCGATGAACAAGCCGGCGCCGCGCACGTCGCCGATCAGCTGGTGGCGCTTCGCGAGCTCGCGCAGGCCGGCTAGCATGCGCGCACCGAGCCGGGCGGCATGCTCCTGCAGTCGCTCGTCGGCGATCACGTCGAGCACCGCCAGACCGGCGGCGCACGAGACTGGATTGCCGCCGAACGTGTTGAAGTACTCCATCCCGGTCTCGAACGAGCGCGCGACCTGCGGCGTCGTGACGACGGCGCCGATCGGGTGCCCGTTGCCGATCGGCTTGCCGAGCGTGACGATGTCGGGCACGACGCCGCCCAGCTCGAAGGCCCAGAACGCGCTGCCGACGCGGCCGAAGCCGACCTGGACCTCGTCGGCGATGCAGACCGCGCGGGCCGCGCGGGCGTGGGCGTATGCCGCTTCGAGGTAGCCGTCCGGCAGCACGACCTGGCCGGCGACGCCGGGCAGCGACTCGGCGATGAACGCGGCCACGGCGCGGCCCTCGGCGTGGCGGCGAACGTCGTCGGCGTCGCCGGCGCTGCGCGGCAGCGCGCAGACGTGCACGTGCTCCGGACGCCCCGCGCCGCCGGGTCCGGCGAACTTGTACGGCGAGATCTCGATCAGCGACGCGAGGTTGCCGTGGTACGCGTGGTCGAGGACGAGCAGCTCGCGCGCGCCGGTGTGGGCGCGCGCGAGCCGCAGCGCGAGGTCGTTCGCCTCGCTGCCCGAGTTGACGAGGAAGACGACCGACAGCGGATCGGGCAGCGTCGCGGTCAGCCGGCGCGCATAGGTGACGATCAGGTCGTGCAGGTAGCGCGTGTTGGTGTTCAGCCGCGCCATCTGCTCGGCGGCGGCGCGCACGACGCGCGGATGGGCGTGGCCGACGTGGCAGACGTTGTTGACGAGGTCGAGGTACTCGGTCCCGTGCTCGTCGTAGAGGTGCGCCCCCCGCCCGCGCACGATCCGCAGCGGCTCGCGGTAGCTGATGCTGAGCGCGCTGGAGAGCGAGCTGCGGCGCGCGGCGAGCACGTCGGCGGTGGTGCGCGACGGCTCGGCGCGGAAGCCGCCGGGCAGGCCGAGCAGCAGGTTCGGGTCGGGGCTGACCGACTCCCACAGGTCGCGCTCGGCGAGCGTGCCGACGCCGTGCATCGCGCAGCCCATGCCGAGGTCGGTGGTGAGCAGCTGCAGGTGCAGATGCGGCGCCCAGCCGCCGTTCTCGTGCTCCGCTCCGAGCCGGCCGATCACGTCGCCGCGCGCGATCCGCGTCCCGGGCGGCGGCAGCTCCGCGGTCAGATGGCCGTAGAGCGTGTGGAACGTGATGCCGTCGGGCGTCGCGTGGTCGAGCAGCACGACGCCGCCGAAGTCGCGCGGGGCGGGGCGGAACGCGCTGTCGCGCACGACGCCGTCGAGCGGCGCGAGGATCGGCTCGCCGGCGTCGAGGAAGACGTCGACGCCGAGGTGGACGGTGCGCCGCTCGCCCGGCAGCTCCGTGACGTAGGCATCCGAGTCGTAGACGCGCCGGTCCTCGAGGTAGCGGCCGATCGCCGGCGTGACGGCGGGCGGATCCGGCGGCGCGTCGCCGGACCAGTCGAGCACCGGGGCGTCCTCGAGCGGGTGGTTGCAGACTGGGGCAGCGCGCGTCGTCTGCAGGAAGGCGCGCACGGCGCGCGCGTGCGGGACCGGCTCGTAGCCGCAGGCGGTCCGCAGCCGCGGCGGCTCGAGCGCCGCCGGCGCGGCGCCGAGCCGCTCGAGCAGCGCCGCGACGGCGTCCTGGCTGATCAGCAGGTAATCGTTGCCGGGCTGCTCGCGGCGCTGGCGCGCGGCCATGGCGGTGCTCATCGCGAGCCGCGTGCGGATCAGGTCGGGCAGCAGGTCGAGCTCGAGCGGGGTGAGCGCCGCGACCGCGTGGTAGCCGGCGACGAGCTCGGCGACCTGGCGCTCGGGCACCGCCAGCGTCGTCATCGTGTACGCGCAGGCGACGGCAAGCCCGCAGACGGGCGGCGCGCGGCAGAGGTCGCCGAAGTCGATCAGCCCGCAGACCGCGCCGTCGTCGCCGACGAGCACGTTGTGCTCGTTCGCGTCGTTGTGGATCGCCTGGACCGGCAGCTCGCGCAGCGGCGGGAGCACGTCGGCGGCGAAGCGCTCGAGCACGGCGGCCGCCGTGCCCTCGGCGTCGGGGAGCAGATGGGCCGCGTCGAGCATGTTCCAGCGCAGCGCGCGGTCGAGCGCCGGGTGCTCGAAGCTCGCCAGCGCGGCGTCCACGCGCGCGACCGCGCGCCCGAGGCTCGCGACCGCGTCGGGCGCGTGGTCGCCGGTCGCCGACCACGGCGTGCCGGGAACCCACGTCAGCACGCGCGCGACGGCGCCGCTGCGCGACGAATATCGCCTCGTGCTCCCATGGGAAGGATCACGCGACACTCGTGCCGCCGGCGCGGCGTCCAGCTCGACGCGCGCGGCGCCGTCGCGCGCGCGCCGCAGACGCGGCACGGCGACGTCGTCGACGCGGGCGGCGACGTGCTCGAGCGCCGCGTCCTGGAGGTCGAGCAGCGTCGGATCGACGGCCGGCGCGTAGAGCTTGAGCACGTGCCCGGCGACGGCGAAGTTGAGGTCGAGCTCGCCGTGCAGCGGCTCGGCGCGCCCGTCGAGCCCGAAGTGCTCGCGCGCGATCCGCTCCGCGGCGGACGCGTCCGGCGCCACGGCGCGGGTCATCCGCCCGCTCTCCCGGACGCCGCTCTCACGTCACCCGTCCGGGCGCGGGATCGACGTCCTCGTGCTCGCCGCGCTCGACCAGCCCGCGCAGCCGGTCGATCGCGTCCCAGACGTCGACGTGGCGCGTGTAGAGCGGCGCGACGCCGAGCCGGACGCTGTCGGGGCCGCGGAAGTCCGGGATCACGTTCGCGCGGTCGATCAGCGCGCGCGTGACCTGCCACGCCTGCGGGTGGCGCAGCGCGACGTGCGAACCGCGGCGCGCCGGATCACGCGGGCTCGCGAGCTCGAAGCCGAGCGGAGCGAGCCACGCGTCGTGCAGCGCGATGATCAGCCGGGTCAGCTCGGTCGCCTTAGCGTGCAGCGCGCCGATCCCGGCCGCCGCGGTCACGCGCGCGCCCTCCTCGACCGCCGCCAGCCCGAGGATCGAGGGCGTGCCGGCGAGGAAGCGGCGGATCGACGGCTCGGGGTCGTAGTCGCGCTCCATCGCGAACTGGTCGGACTGACCGAACCAGCCCCAGATCGGCGAGCGCAGCTCGGGCTGGAGCCCGGCGGCGACGTAGAGGTAGGCGGGCGCGCCCGGGCCGGCGTTGAGGTACTTGTAGGTGCAGCCGACCGCGAGCTCGGCGCCGGCCGCGCGGAGGTCGACCGGGACCGCGCCCGCCGAGTGGCAGAGGTCCCAGATCAGCGTCGCGCCGCGCTCGCGGGCGGTCGCCTGGAGCGCGGGCATGTCGGCGAGCGCGCCGCTGCTGTAGGCGACGTGGGAGAGAACGACGACGTCGCCGCGCCCGCACGGCAGCGTCGCCGCGTCGGGCTCGCCGTCGAACAGCCGCAGCTCGAGCCCGCGCTGGGCGGCGATCCCCTCGAGCACGTAGCGGTCGGTCGGGAAGTTGCCGCGGTCGATCACCAGCGCGCCGCCGCCGCTCGGACGTGCGTCGAGCGCCGCCCCGACGAGCTTGAACAGGTTCACCGTCGTCGAGTCGCACGCGATCACCTCGCCGGCCCGCGCGCCGATCAGCCCGGCGATCGCGTCGCCGGCCCGGGCCGGTGCGTCGATCCAGTCGTGCCAGCCGCTAACCAGCCGCTCGCCCCACTCGGCGGTCAGCGCCGCGAGCCGCTCGCGCGTCGCGACGGGCAGCCGCCCGAGCGAGTTGCCGTCGAGGTAGATCCGGTCGTCGGCGTGGACGAACAGGTCGCGCCGGGACGCGAGCGGATCGGCGGCGTCGGCCGCCGCGGCCGCGGCACGGCTCGGAGCCCCTCCGCGGCTTCCGACCACGGAGCGGCTCACCGGATCCACGCCGTCACCGGCCGCCACAGCGGGTTCCCCGGGTCGAGGTGGCCGAAGTGGCCCTCGCCGGCCTCGAGCACGAGGTCGACGGCGTCGCCCCCCGCACGGGCCGCCTGCGCGAAGCGCTCGCTCATCACGGGCGGGACGATGTCGTCGCGTGCGCCGTGCGTCAACAGCGCCGGCACCCCGAGCGGGAGCCGCTCCGCCGGCGACGCCGCCGCGTAGCGCTCCGGCACGGCGGCCGGGGTCCCGCCGAGGAAGCGGTGCACGACCGCGCGCGAGAGCCGCAGCTCGGATGCGAGCCGCAGGTCGAGCACGCCGGCCTGGGCGACGACCGCCGTGACGCGCACGCGCGCGTCCGGGCGGGTCGCAAGCCAGGCGGCGAGGTGCCCGCCGGCCGAGTGCCCGATCGCGACGACCCGCGAGAGGTCGAGCGCCCGGACTCGCGCCGCCGAGCCGGGGCCGCCGCCGTCGCCGCCGTGGATCGCGTCGGGCTCGCCCACCTGCGCATGAGCCGGCAGCTCCGCGAGGTGGTCGACCGCCGCCGCGACGTCGTCGAGCGTGCGTGGGAAGCCGCCGCCGGACATCCGGCCCAGACGGCGGTACTCGACGTTGACCGCCGCCCAGCCGCGCGCCGCGAGGTCGACGCACAGCGGATGCATCAGCTTGCGCCCGTACTGCGCGCGCCAGAACCCGCCGTGCAGCACGACGGCGACCGGCCACGGACCGGGACGGTGCGGCCGAAACAGCTCGACGTACTGCGACCGGCCCGGCCCGTACGGGTGGCGCTCAGGCAGCGACACCCAGCGAGCGCGCCGCCTCGGCGAGCCGCGTGACGCCCTCGTCGATCTGCTCCGGCGTCACCCCGGAGTAGGCGAGCCGCAGCGTGTTCTCGCCCCCCTCCAGCAGGAAGTCGGTGCCCTTGACGAACAGCACGTCGCGCTCCTTGGCCGCCGTCTC
>Ga0126307_10000771_pt1 | contig 21071 bp, 22 predicted proteins | sample Plot28_FD_89955 | JGI IMG/M metagenome (GOLD analysis project Ga0126307, IMG submission 89955) | Serpentine soil microbial communities from UC McLaughlin Reserve, CA, USA - Plot28 | ecosystem: Environmental > Terrestrial > Soil > Grasslands | place: USA: UC McLaughlin Reserve, Lake County... | reverse complement strand
TTGCTGATCGCCACCGGGCACTTCCGCAACGGGGTGCTCCAGGCGCCACTGACCGCGGACTGCGCCGCGGCGCTGCTCGCGGGTGAGGATCCGCCGACCGACCTCGCCCCTTTCTCGCCACTTCGATTCACGGGCCGCCAGGCCGAGCGCCCGGTGGAGGTCGCATGAACGTCGAGCTCAACGGAGAAATCATCAGCCTGCCCGACGGGGCGACGGTCGCCATGGCGATCGAGGCGTCGGGCGCGCCGACCCAGCGTGGTGTGGCGGTCGCCCTCGATGGCGACGTCGTCCCGCGCAGCGAATGGGAATCGACGCCGCTGGCCGAGGGTCAGAGGATCGAGGTGCTGGCGGCGATCCAGGGCGGTGCCGATGACGGCCTCGAGCTCGGGGGCCGGAGCTGGGGCTCGCGGCTGATCGTCGGCACCGGCGGATTTCGCTCGCTGGAGCAGATGGAGGAGGCGCTGATCGCCTCGGGCACAGAGATCGTCACGGTTGCCCTCCGCAGGGTCGACCCGGCGGCGCAGGGGTCGGTCCTCGACGTCATCCGCCGCCTCGGGTTGTTCGCCCTCCCCAACACGGCCGGTTGTTACACGGCCCGTGACGCGGTTCGTACGGCGAAGCTGGGCCGAGAGGCGTTCGAGACCGACTGGGTGAAGCTGGAGGTGATCGGCGACGACCGCACGCTGTTCCCGGACGCCGTCGAGTTGCTCGACGCGGCCGAGACCTTGGTGGACGACGGCTTCACCGTCCTGCCGTACACGAACGACGATCCGATCCTGGCCCGTCGGCTGGAGGAGGTCGGCTGCGCGGCGGTGATGCCGCTCGGTTCCCCGATCGGCTCCGGGATGGGGATCAACAACCCGTACAACGTGCGCATCATCGCCGACCGCGCCGGGGTGCCTGTGATCCTCGACGCGGGAGTCGGCACAGCCTCGGATGCGGCCCTGGCGATGGAGCTCGGCTGCGACGGTGTGCTCCTGGCCAGCTCGGTGTCGCGCGCCGAGGATCCGGCGGGCATGGCGGCGGCGATGCGCTCAGCCGTGGAAGCCGGCTGGGCCGCCAGGCAGGCGGGCCGCATCCCGACGCAGCTCCACGCGGAGGCGTCGACCCCGGTCGAGGGGACCCCCGAGCTCAGTTAGCGGCGGCGGATCCGACCGGCGATCTGGTCGACGCCCTCGCCGAACGCGCCGAACGTCCATCCCACGCCGTGTGCGGCCTTGTTGAGGACGGTGTCGGCGACCGGCGCTGCGACACGATCGGGATCCCTACCCAACTCGACAGCAGCCTGGCGAACAGCGTCCAGATGCGGCTCGAAGCGCACGGCCCAGTCCTCGCAGAAACCTGCCAGGTCGCGATCCTGACGGGCGCGGCCCAGCTCGGCGAGCTGGCGGAGCAACGTCGTCAGGTGCTCGCCATCGAGGATCGAGAAACGCGCGACCATTCCCGTGTCGCCGCCGCGGTCGGCGATCCCAGTGCGCAGGTCGGCGAGCCTCGCGCCCACGTTCTGAGCCATCGGTGTGCCGTAGAGGCCGTAGGCCTCCGTGCGGGGCGGCAGCTCCTCGAGCAGGAGCTTCGCCTCAGCCGCTCCACGCTGGAGCTTCTCGCCGATCGTGATGTCGTCGAGCAGCGTCCCGACCCGCGCCCAGCGGTGGGTCAGGTGACGTGCCGACGCATAGAGCTCGCGGTAGGCGCGGTGCTCGGCGGGATGGAGCTTTGAGTTCTCGTTGGTCATCGGGTTCAGCCGGCGAGGCGCTCGTGGACCTTCCGCAGGTCCCCGACCAGGAGTGCCATCGCGTCGTCGCGATCCTCGGGGTCGGCCCGAAGGATGGCGGAAGGATGAAGCGTGGGCATTGCGGTCCTGCCGAGCTTCGATTCGAGGAACTCGCCGTGGTTCTTCATGACGCGTGCCTTTGAGCCGACTACGGCTCTGACAGCGGTTGCGCCCAGGCAAACCATCACGTCCGGATCGACCACCTCGAGCTCTGCCTCCAGCCACGGCGCGCAGGCCTTGATCTCTTCGGCCTTCGGCGCCTGGTGGATCCGCCGCTTGCCCTTCGGCGTCCATTTGAAGTGCTTGACGACATTGGTGACGTAGGCGTCGCCGCGCTCGATCTTCGCCTGCTCCAGCGCCTGGTCGAGGATCCGGCCGGCCGGTCCGACGAACGGGTGTCCCTCGATGTCCTCGCGGTCGCCGGGCTGCTCTCCGATCAGCATCAGCCGGGCGCGCTTCAGCCCTTCGCCGAAGACGGTCTGAGTCCCGGTCCTGTGAAGCGGACAGGCCTTGCATCCGGCCGCGGCCTCCCGCAGCGAGGGGAGCGTGGGCCGCTCGGGGATCAGAGCGTCGGCGCCGCTGGTCTCCTCGCCGGTGAGTGGAAGCTGGCTCACGACACGCTCCTACCCGTCGTTTCCTCGACGTAGACGCCTGCCGATCCGTATGCGAACATACGTTCGTAGGAGAGCCGAGAAGATGCAACACTGGAGAGGCGATGCGCTGGGATTCACAGAGGGTCGATAGGGAGCAGGGGAGGAGCCTGCCCGGGCTCGATGTGGAGCGGGTTCGGACCTTCGATGCCCCGGAGGCCCTCGGCATCAACTTCCACGAAGTCCGCGCCAAGTCGGCGCTCAACAAGGTTCCCGGCGACTACCTGCCGTTCAACTACACGGTCAACGCCTTCCGAGGTTGCACCCATGCGTGTGTTTACTGCTTTGCCCGCAACACCCACACCTATCTCGACCTGGACGCCGGCCGCGACTTCGAGCGGGAGATCGTCGTCAAGGTCAATGTGCCCGAGCTGCTGCATGCCGAGCTCAACAAGCCCAACTGGAAGCGCGAGCTCGTCGCATTCGGGACCAATACCGATCCCTATCAATGGGCGGAGGGCAAGTACGAGTTGATGCCGCCGATGATCGAGGCGCTCCGGGAGACGGAGACCCCGACGTCGATTCTCACCAAGTCGTCGCTGGTCACCAGGGATCTCGACCTCTACCTCGAGCTCGCGGAGGTCGCCGACGTCTCCGTCAATTTCTCCGTTCCGACCCTCGACGAGAAGATCTGGCGCCAGACCGAGCCGCACACGCCGCATCCGCGCAAGCGGCTCGAGGCGGTGGCGGCGTTCAACGAGGCCGGAATCCCGTCTGGTGTCCTGATCGCCCCACTGATGCCTGGGATCAATGACGCCCCCGAACTCGTCGAGGAGATCGTCTCGATCGCGGAGGAGGCCGGCGCCACGTTCGTCAACGGCATCGCCCTGCACCTGCGGCCGGGGGTGAAAGAGGTGTTCATGTCGTGGCTCTCCGCCGCGCGCCCCGACCTCGTACCCCGGTACGAGGATCTCTACCAGGGCCGCGCCTACGCGCCGAACACGGAGCGCAAGCGAGTCGGATCGCTCGTCCGCGCACCGACTCTCTCGCACGACCCGCGATACAGCCGACGGGCCCGGCTGGAAGCCAGGCGCCGGAAGCGGGCGGAGGCCCTGACGGAGCCCGAAGTCGTTCAGACGAAGCTCTTCTAGCCCTCGCCTTGGTTCGCTCGCTGCGCGCCGGGTAACCGCGCGGTGAGACCAGAGAGAGGAGTGCCAATGGCTACACAGACGCAGCGACGCGCCGCAAAGAAGAACGTGAAGAAGGCGCAGGCGGGAGCTCGCAAGAAGCAGACGCTCAAGAATCTCCCCAAGAAGACTCAGACCGCCCTCGGCAAGGAGGCGAACAAGGTCCGCAAGGGCCAGGCGAAGACACGCGATCAACTCAACCGCGAGGCAGCACGGCTGGACATCCGCGGTCGCTCGAAGATGGGCAAGGACGAGCTCCGGCGGGCGATCCGGCGGCGAGGCGGCAGGGCCGACTGACCTGCGTTTCGCTCTACAGAGCGGTTTAGAGCGTAGTCGCCAGGGGGTAGATCGGCAGCACCATGTACCGGGACAGGCCACTCAGCCTCTGGCGGGTGGCCATTCTCATTCTCGCGGCTGTGTCTATCGCGTCGCTGACCGGCTGCGGCAGGCTCGACAAGGACGCCGTCTCAACCGATCTGAAGACGCTCCAGTCCGCGACGGCCGAGGGGATGCTCGTCGCCGGCCAAGCGGCTCGCTCGCGGGCGCCGGCTGACTTCATCGAGATCCGCACCGCAGAGCTCTCGAAGCAGGCGCAGGACGTGGCCGACTCCTTCGCCGAGACCCCGACCGAGCACGGTTTCCAGGACGCCGCGACGCGCGGCAACGACATCGGGAACCGCGCATCCGAATTGCTCGACTCGCTCCACTCGGACCCAGGCAACAGCGATCTCGCCACCAACGTCACCCACGAGCTGCAGACGCTGAGCGACCAGGCCTCGGCTGCGGAGGAGTCGCTGTGAAGAAGATCCTCCAGATCGCCCTCGGCGTCGTCGCCGCTCTCGGCGGCTTTGTCGACATCGGCGAGCTCGTCTTCAACACGCAGGCGGGCGCCGCCTTCGGCTACCAGCTGCTTTGGACCGTGCCGATCGGGGTGGTGGGGATCGCCACCTACGCCGAGATGTGTGGCCGCGTCGCGACAATAACCAAGCGCCCGGTATTCGATGTGGTTCGCCAGCGGCTCGGCTTCGGGCCGGGATTGATCACCCTGATTGCGAGTGAGGCGATCAACATTCTCACCGTCGCGGCCGAGGTGGGCGGCATCGCACTGGTCCTGCAGCTCTACTTCGCGGACCTCCCGTTCCGCGTTCTTCTGCTGATCGCGGCGGTCGCGATCATCTTCTTCGTCTGGGTCCTGCCCTTCGAGGGGATCGAGCGTATCTTCGGCTACGGCGGCCTGCTCCTGATCGTTTACATAGTCGCCGCCGTTCACCTCCACCCGGACTGGGGGAGCGTCGCCGGCGGGTTCGTTCCGCATTGGCAGACGGGGGAGAACACGCTGATCTACTGGTACTTCGCCGTGGGGGTGATCGCCGCGGCGATGGTGCCGTACGAGGTCTACTTCTATTCATCCGGCGCGGTGGAGGAGGGCTGGGAGGAAGAGCAGGGCGACCTGATGGTGAACAAGGCAAACGCGATCCTCGGTTTCGCGCTCGGCGGGGTCTTCTCCGTGGCGCTCATCATCGTCGCGGCGGTGCTCTTTCACCCGGTGGGTGTCAACCCGGAGTTCCTCGGGACGGTGGCGCTCGGTTCCCAGATCTCCTTCGGCCAGACGGGTTTGCTGCTCGCCGCCCTCGGGATGATGTTCGCGATCGGTGGCGCGGCCGTCGAGGGGAGCTTCGCCGGCGCTTATGCCTTCGCGCAGTTCCTCGGCTGGGAGTGGGGGAAGAGCAAGCACGCGAAGCACTCGCGACGTGCGCCGGGCTTCACATCGGCATGGGTTCTCCTCTTCGTGCTCGCGTTCCTGATCGACCTGACCGGCGCCAACCCGGTTCTGATCACCGAATACGCCGTCGTGATGGCGGTGGTGGCGCTGCCTCTCACCTATCTGCCAGTCCTGCTGATCGCGCGCGACGAGCGCTACATGGGAGAGCATCGGAATGGCCGCCTCGCGGATGCACTCGGCTTCTTGTACCTCGGTCTCCTCGCGATCGTCTCGGTCGTCGCCCTCCCGCTTCTGTTCGCTACCAACCACGGATCCGGATGAGCGCCGTCGGGATTCACATAGATCTCGGCCTGCGCCTGCTCGACGATCAGCTCCTGGACTCGGACGAACACCGCTGTGGCCGGGTGGATGACATCCAGCTGAAGGGGGGACCGGGCTCACGCACCGAGGTCGCGGCCCTGCTCGTCGGACCGGGTGCATGGACGACGCGGCTGCGCCAGCCCTTCTCCTACGTCGTCGACGGGCTTTCTCCAGACCACATGCATGTGATCCCCTGGAGCGAGGTGACCGCAGTGGGCACGGCGGTCCACCTCTCGAGCACGGCTGAGGAGCTCGGACTGGAGACGAGAGACGGGCGAAACGTGCAGTGGGCGGGTGCACCGCCGCGGCGCACCGTGCGGGTTTCCGAGCTCCTCCGCTCAAATTTGGCCACGGAGTCAGGTGAGCGCCTCGGTCGGGTCTGGGATGTCCGCGTGGAGCGTCAAACGAAGCTGCCGGACGAGCGGGTCAACGAGAGCTGGCGGGTGATCGGGCTGATCACCGGGGGTGGCGGTTGGCAGGAGCGAATCGGGCTCTCGCCCGAAGGCGACCCAAGCGAGGGGGAGCACTTCGTCCCGTGGGACTCGGTGCAGGAGCTTGGTGACGGTGTGGTGACCATTGCCGCTGCCCCGAGCCTTCGTTGAGCCGCTCTAGCCCTCGACTCCCGTCGCGTCGTGCGGCGCTCCGACTGGCTTGGACTCCGGCGAGCCTCGCTGGCGCAGGAACACGGTGATCGCGACGAACGAGCCGATGGCGAGGAACTCGGACTGCCAGTTCTGGAGCGTCGCCTCCCAGAACGAGGCCGATCCGAGGTAGCCGAGCCATGACACGCTCTGCTGATGATGGTCGACCTGCTCGGCGTTGAACTGCGTCCAGCCTGTGACCGATTGGGCGAACCAGGACCCGATGAAGATGATCGCCATCACGATCACGAGCGAGTTGGAGTAGACCGCCGTCTTGACACCCCGTGGCCTGGCCCAAGCTGGCGAGTTGCGGTCGGCATGCCCACCGATGCGCTGGGCCCGATCGGACTCGGTCCCCTCGTCGCCCTCCTTCTTCGACTCGGGTGAGCCTCGCTCGATAAGCCAGATGGTGGCGAGCATGAAGAGCATGAACTGCAGATACTCGGACTGCCAGTTCTCCATCACGGCATTGCCGAAGTCGGAGGACACGACGTAGCGCCAGAGGGTCATGGTGGTTCCGTCGTGCTGCACCGCGTCCTCGTTGTGCAGGATGTGGCCGGCGATCGCCTGGCCCACGAGCGCCGCCACGAAGAGGACCAGGAAGAAGAGCGACAGCGAGTGTTCGCGAATGAAGCGGCGCACTCGGGTTCAGTTGTGGCTCAGTCCGATGACTGAGTAGAAGACAAGGCCCGTCGCGATCAGCAGCAGCCAGCCGAAGAACAGCACTCTCATCGCGATGTCTCTTCCCGGATGGGCCCCGCCTAACCGCGCCGCTGAACGACGAAGCCGAAGCTCCGCTTTCCAATCGGGTTTCTGGCATTTCCCCCAATCAGGTGGGGAATTAAGGCATTTTCAATCCACAAAGTCAAGAACTCTGCTACCGTGCCCGCCCTCTTGTCAACGAACCCAATGAAGAAAGGTCTAAAAGCCTCTATGACTCAGGGAAAGAAGAAGCGGCTGCCGGGGGTTTTCGTCACCCGGCTCGCGATCGCGGTCGTCGCGCTTGGGGCGACGCTCGGAATCGCTGCATGTGGTGGCGATGACAGCAAGTCCATCGACCTCGTTGCCTACTCGACGCCCCAGGAGGCCTACGAGGAAGGCATCATTCCGGCCTTCCAGAAGACGCCGGACGGAGATGGGGTCGACGTCTCGACCTCGTTCGGCGGATCAGGCGACCAGAGCCGCGCGGTCGAGGCGGGCCAGCCCGCCGACGTCGTCGCGTTCTCGCTCGAGCCCGACATCACACGTGAAGTCGACGCTGGACTGGTCTCGGCTGCCTGGAACAAGAACCAGTACAAGGGAATCGTCACGGATTCGGTCGTGACCCTCGTGGTTCGGAAGGGCAACCCGAAGAACATCCAGACGTTCGACGACCTCGTCCGCGACGACGTCGAGGTGATCACGGCTAACCCCGCCACCTCCGGCGGCGCTCGCTGGAACATCATGGCCGTCTACGGGTCGCAGATCAAGCAGGGCAAGTCACCCGCCGAGGCGCTTGACTTCGTGAAGCAGGTGCTCGCGAACACGGTCGTCCAGGACGACAGCGCGCGCGACTCGCTGAACACGTTCAAGAGCGGCAAGGGCGACGTCCTGATCGCATACGAGAACGAGGCGATTCAGGCGCAAAAGGAGGGTCTTGACGTCGACTACGTCACGCCCGACAGCACCATCCTGATCGAGAACCCCGTGGCGGTTACCCAGGACGCCGATCCTGTCGCGCAGAAGTTCGTGGACTTCCTGTACACGGACGAGGCTCAGCAGGAATTCGCCGATGCCGGCTACCGGCCGGTGGTCGAGTCGGTGCTCGACAAGAACGCCAGCAAGTTCCCGACCCCATCGGGTCTCTTCACCATCGCCGAGTTCGGTGGCTGGAGCGAGGTATCCGATGCGTTCTTCGGGGACCCCGACGGTTCGGTGATCAAGATCGAGCAGGAGCTCGGGAACCCGACCTCCTAGCAGGGGCCGGACGCCGCCAAAATGGCAAACGGAGAAGCAGCTGTTGCCAAGCCGCCGAGGGTGGGCCTGCGGGCCCCCCTCGGCGGTGCGGCGCTCAGTCGCGGCGTCTCGACGCTGTGGATCAGCTTCATCGTCCTGATTCCGCTGGCGGCCGTCGTCAACTCCTCGCTGGAGGAGGGGATCGGCGCCTTCTGGGATGCGATCTCGACGCCGGAGGCGTGGGCCGCGATCAAGCTGACCCTGATCACGTCGTTGATCGTGATGTCGATCAACGCGGTTATGGGCACCCTGATCGCCTGGGTCCTGGTGCGCGACGAGTTCCCGGGCAAGCGCTTCTTCAACTCCCTGATCGACCTTCCATTCGCCCTGCCGACGATCGTCGCCGGCTTGACGTTGCTCGCGCTCTATGGGAACGACAGTCCATTTGGCATCGACGTCAGCTATACGCGGACGGCGATCGTGCTGGCACTGCTGTTCGTGACGCTGCCGTTCGTGATCCGCTCGGTGCAGCCGGTGCTGATAGAGCTCGATCAGGAGATGGAGGAGGCGGCGGCGTCGCTCGGAGCGAGCAACACCCGGATCTTCCGCAGCATCATCCTTCCCAACCTGACGCCGGCGATCATCTCCGGCTGTGCTCTTGCCTTCGCACGGGCGCTGGGCGAGTTCGGCTCCCTCGTCCTGATCACGGGGAACATCCCGTTCAAGACGGAGGTCGCATCGGTCTACATCTTCGGGCGGATCCAGAGCGACAATCCGACCGCCGCCGCCGCGGTTTCGGTGCTCCTGCTCGCCCTCGCGGTCCTGCTTCTCTTCGGACTGAACCTCTTCGCTCGCTGGAGGAGCCGTCATGAGCGAGGCTAGTCGCGCCCCCCGCCTGGGCCTGCGATTCGTCGCGATCGGCTACCTGATGGCGCTGCTGGTGATCCCCGTGGCGATCATCTTCTACCGGACCTTCGAGCATGGCCTCGGCGCGCCGATTGACGCGGTCACCAGCGAAGACGGGCTACACGCGTTCTGGCTGACCCTGCTCTGCGTCGGCATCGCGGTCCCGCTGAACACGGTCTTCGGGGTCCTCACCGCGCTGGTACTGGTACGCCAGCGCTTCTGGGGGCGCGGCGCGCTGAACGCGGTGATCGACCTGCCCTTTGCGATCTCCCCGGTCGTCATCGGCTTGGCGCTGTTCCTGATCTACAGCCCCCGCGATGGCTGGTTCGGCACCACGTTGAGCGAGTGGGGGATCGAGGTCCTCTTCTCGGCGCCGGGCATCGTCTTGGCGACGATCTTCGTCTCCCTGCCCTTCGTCGTGCGCGAGGTGATGCCGGTGCTGCAGGAGATCGGCACCGACCAGGAGGAGGCCGCGGAGACACTGGGAGCAAACTGGTGGCAGACCTTCTGGCGGGTGACCCTTCCCGCGATCCGCTGGGGTGTGATCTACGGCGTGGTGCTCTCAACGGCCCGCGTCCTGGGCGAGTTCGGGGCCGTCAGCATTGTCTCGGGCAAGATCTCCGGGAAGACGGAGACGCTGCCCCTCTTCGTCGAGAAGCGATTCGACAACTTCGACCTCGCCGGCGCCTACGCGGCGGCGATCGTGCTTGCGGTACTCGCCCTCGCCGTAGTCTTCTCCATGAACTACCTGCAGAGACGCGCAGCTCGCAGCGAGGGAGGCGGAGATGAACGCGAGGGACCACCGGGCACGATCGCCCTCACCCCCCACCCGATTGAAAAGGAGGCCTGACCATGGCCATTGAAGTCAAGGACGTAACCAAGCGCTTCGGGGATTTCGTCGCCCTCGATAACGTCTCGATCGAGGTTCCCGATGGCGGCCTGACCGCGCTGCTCGGCCCGAGCGGCAGCGGCAAGTCCACACTCCTGCGGGTGATCGCCGGCCTGGAGCAGCCCGACCAGGGCCAGGTCCTGATCGAGGGCGAGGACAGCACGGGGACTCGCGTACAGGACCGCAACGTCGGCTTCGTCTTCCAGCACTACGCCGCCTTCAAGCACATGACCGTGTTCGACAACATCGCGTTCGGCCTGAAGATCAAGGGCGAAGGTAACGGCACGATCCGCGAGCGGGTCAGGCAGCTGATCGATCTGGTGCACCTCTCCGGCTTCGAGAAGCGCTACCCGAATCAGCTCTCCGGTGGCCAGCGCCAGCGGATGGCGCTGGCGCGTGCGCTGGCCGTCGAGCCGCGGGTTCTGTTGCTGGACGAGCCGTTCGGCGCGCTGGACGCAAAGGTGCGCCAGGAGCTGCGCACTTGGCTGCGCCGCCTCCACGACGACGTGCACGTGACGACGATCTTCGTCACTCATGACCAGGAGGAGGCGATGGAGGTCGCGGAGCAGATCATCGTGATGAACGACGGGAAGGTCGAGCAGTCGGGCGGGCCACGTGATCTCTACGAGGATCCGGCGTCCGAGTTCGTGATGAGCTTCGTCGGGCCGGCGCACCGCCTCGGCGAGGCCTGGGTGCGGCCGCATGACGTCGACATCCGGCATGAGCCCAACGGGCAGACCATCGAGGCAATGGTGGAGCGGGTCGTCCACCTCGGGTTCGAGGTGCGGATCGAGTTGACCCTGACCGACGGGGATCGGTTCTCGGTGCAGCTGACCCGCGACGAGGTCGACCAGCTCGAGCTGAAGGAGGGGCAGATCGTTTTCGTGCGACCGCGGTCGACCCGTGTCTTTGGCCCGGATGGCGCCGGATCCAAGGTCACCAACCAGCCCGAGGTGGCCTCCTAGGCCAGGTGCCGCTGAGCTGAGCGAGCCGGCCGGACCGCCACCGGGTCGCGTCGCCGAGGACGACGGCTAACGCTGACTCCAGGCCTCAGCCGGCTCGCTCAGCTCACCGACCTCGGAGGGGAGCTTGCCGCCGACGACGTCGGCGAGGCTGGTGTCCTCCATCACCAAGCGGATGTTGGCGCGCAGCGCGATCCAGACCTTCTGCAACGGCTCTGCCTCGCCCTTGTACGAGAGGCTTTCTGGGCCCTGGCCGCGGACGGTCGCCAGCGGCCCCTCGACCGCGCGGACGATGTCGGCGAGGCTGACCTCTTCGGCGTCCTTGGCGAGCCAATAGCCACCCTGGGCGCCGCGCCGGCTGGCGACGATGCCGGTGTGCTTGAGCTCGCCGAGGATGTTCTCGAGGAACTTGAGCGGAATCTCCTGGGCGTCGGCGATCGCCTCGCCCTTGATGGGCTCGCCACCGGCGGCGGCGAGCTCGAGCGCAGCCCTGACGGCGTAGTCAACTTTGGCCGAGATCCTCATTCGACGGGACTCTAGTGCCACGCGGTGCGGTGCCTAGACTTGCCCGGCCCCCTTAACTCAACTGGCAAGAGTTCCGGCCTTTTAAGCCGGCGGTCCGGGTTCGAGTCCCGGAGGGGGCATCGCCTAGTGCCGGAAGTGGCGGCGCTTCGTGAAGACCATCCCCACGCCGGCCGCGTCACAGGCATCGATCACCTCGGCGTCTCGCTTCGAGCCGCCCGGCTGGATGACCGCGGTGGCGCCGGCTTCGATCGCCGCCTGAGGGCCGTCGGCGAAGGGGAAGAACGCATCCGAAGCGACCACCGAGCCGGCGAGCAGCGTCTCCGCATCCGGCCCATGCGCCTCCTTCGCCTTCTCAATTGACAGGCGTACCGAGTCCACCCGGCTCATCTGACCCGCTCCGATGCCGAGTGTCGCGCGGTCGCGGGCGAGCACGATCGCGTTCGACTTCACGTGACGGCAAACCCGCCAGGCGAAGAGCAGGTCGGCCCACTGCTCCTCGCTCGGCTGGGTCTTGGTCACGACCTCCATCAGCTCGCGCGGCTCCGGTGAGCCGTCGGGGTCCTGCACCAGGATCCCGCCTCGCACCCGCTTGATGTCCGGCTCGATCTGGTGGATCCGCCGCTCGGTGTCCTCGAGGATCCGGATCGCCTCCTTCTGCTGGAGCACATCCAGAGCGCTCTCCTCATAGGCGGGAGCGATGAGCACCTCGATGAATTGCTCGTTCAGCCGTTTGGCCAGAGCCTCGTCCACTGGGCGGTTCAGCGCGATCACGCCGCCGAACGCCGACATCGGATCGCAGGCGAAGGCCTTCTCGTAGGCGGGGCCGATTTCGTCGGCCTCGGCCACGCCGCAGGGGTTGTTGTGCTTGACGATCACGCACCCCGGTCCCTCCAGGTCGCCGAGCAGCGTCCGTGCCGAGTTCAGGTCGAGCACGTTGTTGAACGAGAGCGGCTTGCCGTGCAGCTTGGACACTCGCGAGAGGACGTGGGAGCGTGCTCTCGGCTCGACGTAGAGCGCCGCCCGCTGATGCGGGTTCTCGCCGTAGGAGAGGTCGAGCTCCTTCTCCCAGGCCGTCACCCAGTAGGTCGGCAGCTGCTCGTAGCGGCGACCGAACCAGCGGCTGATCGCCGCGTCATAGCGCGCCGTATAGGCGAATGCCTCGTTGGCGAGCCAGTGCCGGGTCGCGGCCGACAGCTCGTTCGTCTCCTCCAGCTCGTCCAGCACCGCGTCGTAGCTCTCCGGGCGAACGACCACGGCGACGAAGCGATGGTTCTTGGCAGCCGCGCGGATCATCGTCGGCCCACCGACGTCGATGTTCTCGATCGCCTCCTCCTCCGCCACATCCCGCCGCGCCACAGTGCGTTCGAACGGATAGAGGTTCACGCAAACCAGGTCGATCTGCTCGATCTCACGGTCCTTCAGTGTCTCGGCGTGCTCGGGGTTGTCGCGCACCGCCAGCAGCGCGGCGTGCAGATGCGGATGAAGCGTCTTCACCCGCCCATCGAGGATCTCCGGGAACCCGGTCAGGTCCTCGACCGGCCGCGCCTCCACCCCCGCCTCGCGCAGCACCGACAGCGTCCCGCCCGTCGAGATCACCTCGACTCCCTGCTTGGCGAGCCCCGCGGCGAACTCCGCCACCCCGGTCTTGTCGGCGACCGAGATCAGCGCCCGCCGCACAGGCATCGCCTCGCCGGCGGGCTCTGGAGCGATTTCAGAGGACGGAGTCGACACGCGAACGAGTCTATTCGGGCTCGATTACGACGACGCGGGGATTGGACTCGTCGAAGCTCACCCGGCCGGCGGCGATCAGCCGGATGGTCTCGGGAAGCAGCGCGTGCTCCGTCGCGTGGATGGCCTTCTCGGTCTCGTCCCAGTCGCGGCTCGGGGCCACGGGCACGGGCCGCTGCAGGATGATCGGCCCCGAGTCGACCCCCTCATCCACGAAGTGAACTGTCACCCCGGTGACCTTGGACCCGTGATCGATCGCCTGTTGCACGGCGTCGATGCCGGGAAAGGCCGGCAGCAGCGCTGGATGGACGTTGATCACCCGATTGCGGAAGCGGGCCACGAAATCGGGCGAGAGCAGCTGCATGTAGCCGGCGAGCACCACCAGGTCGGACTCGCGTCGCTCGATCCAATCGCCCAGCGCCCGGTCGCGTGCCCCACGATCCTCGTAGTCGGCTGAGGAAAAGACGGCCGTTTCCACCCCTGCCTTCTGCGCCCGCTCGAGCGCCGTTGCCTCGGGCTTGTCCGAGCCCACGCCGACGACCTCGATGGCCTCCTCCCCGCCGTGCAGCTGATCGAGGATGGCCTGCAGGTTCGTGCCGCCACCTGAGGCGAGCACCACGATGCGGAACGGCGTCACGTAGCGGGTTCTTACCTGCTCGCGGGGACGACGGCGATGTCCTCGAGCGCGAACTTGCCGTTCGCGCCCTCATGGTCACCCAGCGGGTACTCGCCGGTGAAGCAGGCATCGCAGTGCTTCTCGCGCGGCGTGCCGACCGCCTCGTAGACAGCGTCCATCGACAGATAGGCCAGGGAGTCCGCACCGAGCTCCTTCGCGATCTCCTCGACGGTCCGGTCGTGGGCGATCATCTCCTCGCGGGTCGACATGTCGATCCCGTAATGACAGGGGTGGCGGATCGGCGGCGCTGAGATCCGCAGGTGCACCTCCTTCGCGCCCGCGTCCTTCAGCATCGCGACGATCTGGCGCGTGGTGTTGCCGCGCACGATCGAGTCGTCGACGACGACCACACGCTTGCCGGCGACGATCTCCGGAAGCGGGTTGAACTTCATGCGCAGCCCGTGCTTGCGCAGCTCCTGTCCCGGCTGGATGAAGGTCCTCTGCACGTAGCGGTTCTTGATCAGCCCGTCGTCCTTGGGCAATCCCGCGGCCCGGGCGAACCCGTTGGCCATCGGATTGCCGGAGTCCGGAACCGAGATGACCAGGTCGGCGTCGACCGGCGCCTCCTCGGCCAGCAGTTCGCCCATCCGCCCACGGACCTCCTGCAGGACACGATTTTCGAGCCTCGTATCCGGCCGCGAGAAGTAGATGTGCTCGAACACGCACTGGGCTGGACGTTCGCCGGTGATCACGGGCTTGAGCTCGAGGCCCTTCGCCGAGAGCGAGACCATCTCGCCCGGCTGGACCTCCCGGATCATCTGGGCGCCGATGATGTCGAACGCGCAGCTCTCCGAGGCGACGACGAAGCACTCCGGAAAGCCGTCGCTCGGCTTCATCTTGCCGAGCGCCAGCGGCCGAACACCGTGCGGGTCGCGGAAGGCGACCACCGCGTGCTTGGTCATCACGACCGTCGAATAGGCGCCCTCGAGGCGCGGCATGACCTCGGCGACCGCATCCTCGATCCACTCATCGCCCTCGCCGGCGGTGCGGGAGAGAAGCGCGGCCATGATCTCCGAGTCCGAGGTACCTCGCAGCTGTAGCCCGGCCTCGGTCAGCTCGTTGTAGAGCTCGACCGCATTGGTCAGGTTGCCGTTGTGAGCGAGCGCGAGCTCGCGGCCGTCGTCACGCCAAACCGGCTGCGCGTTCTCCCAGGCCCCGCCGCCGGTGGTCGAGTAACGGACGTGGCCAATCGCCATGTCCCCGGCGAGCGCGCGCAGTTTGTCCTCGTCGAAGACCTGTGAGACCAGCCCGAGCTCCCGCAGCGTGGTGATGTGACCGCCCTCGCAGGTGGCGATCCCGGCCGACTCCTGGCCGCGATGCTGCAGCGCATAGAGGCCGAAATAGGAAAGCCGCGCGACGTCGCGGCCCGGCGCGTACACGCCGAAGACGCCGCATTCATCGCGCGGACCATCGCGATCGGGAACGTCGAAACGCGCGTCGTCGGGCATCTGGAGGAGGTGTCTCAACCTCTGGAGATCGAAGTAGCGGACAGGAGAGCAGCCCGCACTCGCAGGGTAGCAGCGGCCACGGAGGGGCCAGAGGCCTCAATCCGCCGCAAAATCGCTGGTTTCGGCCCCAGAAGTCGGGTCGCTACTTCTTCTTCGTCCGCTGCTTGATCAGCGTGACCTTTACCTGCTGGGTGTTCGGCACGCCCGACACGCCGGCCGGCACGAAGTGGATGAAGACGGTTACTCCCGCCTTCGCCTTTGCCTTGCGCTTCTTACGAAGCTGTTTCTTGATCTGCTTGTTGAGCTTCTTCGCAGTCTTGCCCACCGGCTTCACGGCGAGGTTGAACGACGACGCCTGCGAGATCGTCAGTCCGACCTGCTTAACCGCGGCCGCCGTCGCGTTGACGTCCGGCGGCGTGCTGGTCTGATTCATCGTGATCTGACCCGGCCCAGCCACCTTGGCGCTGATCGACGCGGTGCCCTTCGACTTCTTCTTCGTGATCGAGTTGACGGTGATCTTGTTCGAGGGTGCCGCGGCCAGCTGGCAGGGATTGTCGGCCCCGGGGATGAGTGTCGGGTTCGGGGACCCGCCGTTGATGTTCGAGCGCCCGACCGTGTTGGTGTCCTGATTGCCCCAGAACAGGTACTGGGAGTTGACGGCCACGCCGCAGGGACCGCCCGAGGTTGTCCCGGCGGCGACGAAGCTCGGATCTGACGTTCCGCCGCCGACCGGCACACGCCCCACGGTGTTGGGGGTTCCCGTGCTCCAGTAGAGGAAGCTTGGGTCGACGGCCAGGCCGCAGAAGTGCTCGGAAATCGTGATGAAGTTCCGATCCACGCCGGTGCCGTTCAGGCCCGCGCGCCCGATGTGGGTGGCATCGGCGAAGAAGAAGAGGAAGTTCGAATCGGCGGCGAGCCCGCAGGTGCCGACCGGGCCGGGAATGAAGTTCGGATCCGGGTTACTGCCGTCCAGGCCCGCGTGCCCGATCGACGTCCCGCCCATGCCCACCTCATTCGTCCAGTAGATCCCTGAAGTGGTCACGGCGATGGAGCCCGGCGCGGTGACGTTGGTGGTGATGAACTGGTTGTTCACGCCCGAGCCGTCGAGGTTGGCACGGCCGATGGTGCTCACCCCGCCATTCAGCGTCGTCCAGTAGATGAACTTGGAGTCGATGGCGACTCCGTGCACACCATTTACGCCGGTGATGAAGTTGGTGTTTGCGCCGGTGCCGTTGATCTTGGCCCGGCCGATGCTCGTCTGGTTGTCGTTAGCCCAGTAGACGAAGTTCGCACCGGCGACATCCGGAAGCAACATCAGCGCCAGCGCCGCGAGCATCGCGACCAGGACGGCGCGTCGGCTTTTCGATCGCTGGGTCTTCGGCATCTCCCTCAACTGCCCCAACACGCGAGGAGCCTACCCGTCGCGGTGCGGGTCAATCAAATGCGTCGTGGAGCGACCGCCAGGCGGCCTCGGCGTCGGCGAGCGCGACCGAGACGTCCCGTTCCGCCGCGGCGATCGAGAGCCGATCGCCGGTGACAATGCCGATCTCGATGACCTCGACACCGGCGATCTCGGCGCTGGAGACGATCTGGCTCGCTTCCTCGGCGCCGGCCGCCAGCACGATCCCGCCAGGACCCTCGCCGAACAGGCAGGTCTCGCCCGAGCCGCCGCGGAGCTCCACCAGGGGGTCGAGGTCGATCTCCATGCCCGCATCGCCGGCGATCGCCATCTCCGCCAGCGCGCAGGCGAGGCCGCCGTCGCTGACGTCGTGCGCCGCGGACGCGAGGCCCTCGCGCACCAGCTCTCTGACAAGGCGCAGCGCTGCGTCCACATCGCTGATCGGCACCTGTGGGAGCCCGGAGTCGAGCTCGCCACGTTGCTTGGCGAGCTCAGAGCCCGCCAGCGAGGGCGCGAACGGACCGACCAGCACCAGCCGATCGCCGTCGCGTGGGGCCATTCCGGGAACGGCCGCCGGATCGGGCAGCTCCCCGACCATCCCGACCACCGGCGTCGGGTAGATCGGGCCGTGCTCGGTCTCGTTGTAGAGCGAGACGTTGCCGCCGACGACCGGCACCTTCAGGGCGAGGCAGGCGTCCGCGAGACCGAGCACCGCCCGGTCGAGCTGCCATGCGACGTTGGGCTTCTCCGGATTGCCGAAGTTGAGGCAATTGGTCAGGCCGAGCGGCTCGGCGCCGACGCAGGCCAGGTTCTGTGCGCACTCGAGGACGGCCTCGATCGCGCCGGCGTAGGGGTCGCAGGCGACGCGCCGCCCGTTGCCGTCGATCGCCACGGCGATCGCCCTATCCGACTCGGGGATCATCAGGACCGCCGCGTCCGCCGACTCTGGCCGGCGGGCCGTGCGGGATCCGACGACCGAGTCGTACTGCTCGAAGACCCAGCGCTTCGAGGCGATGTTGGGTGCACCGAGCAATGCCAACACGATCGCGGAGGGATCGTCCTCGCCCAGGGAGTCCTCGTTGCCGTACATCCAGCCGCTCGGCTCCTCCGGCTCGAGGTCATAGAGCGGGCATTCATCCACCGGCGCGGAGACCGGCACATCGCCGACCTCGACGCCGTCGTCCAGCACCCGCAGGCGATCTCCCTCGGTGATCCCCCCGATCGCGGCCGCCCCCGTCTGCCAGCGCTCGCAGGTCGCGATGACCTCGTCGAGCTTGGAGGGGTCGACGACGGCGAGCATCCGCTCCTGCGACTCGGAGACCATCACCTCGAAGGGCTCGAGGTCGGACTCGCGCAGCGGCACCTTCGCGACGTCGATGTCGAGCCCGACGCCTCCCTTCGAAGCCATCTCCCCGGCCGATGAGGTCAGCCCGGCCGCGCCGAGGTCCTGGAGCGAGACGAGCAGGCCTCGCTCGAGCAGCTCCAGGCAGCACTCGAGGACCTTCGACTCCTCGAAGGGATCGCCGATCTGGACCGTGGGCCGCTTGCTCTCATCGCCGGCCTCGAGCTCCGCGGAGGCGAGCACCGATGCCCCACCGATCCCGTCACGCCCCGTGGATGCGCCCATGATCACCAGCACGTTGCCGGGACCGGCCGCGGCGGAGCGGATCATCGAGTCGGTCTTGGCGATGCCGACGCACATCGCGTTGACGAGGCAGTTGTGCTCGTAGGAAGGCTCGAAGTAGACCTCGCCGCCGACCGTCGGGACGCCGATCGAGTTGCCGTAGTGGCCGATTCCGGCGACCGCGCCCTCGAACAGGTAGCGGGACCGCTCCGAGGAGAGCTCGCCGAAGCGAAGCGAATCGAGCACGGCGATCGGCCTCGCACCGATCGCGAAGACGTCGCGGAGGATCCCGCCGACGCCGGTGGCGGCGCCCTGGAACGGCTCGACCGCGCTCGGGTGGTTGTGCGACTCGACCTTGAAGGCGATCGCGTGCCCGGCTCCGATGTCGACGGCGCCGGCGTTCTCGCCCGGGCCCATGACCACCCGCTCGCCCTCGGTCGGCAATCGCCCGAGCAGCTTGCGCGAGTGCTTGTAGGCGCAGTGCTCGGACCAGAGCAGCGAGAACATCGCCAGCTCCACGCCGTTCGGGTCGCGGCCGAGCAGCTCGACGATCCGCTCGTACTCGGAGTCGGTGAGCCCGAGCTCCAACGCACGACCCCGCATGTCCTCCGCTTCGCGTCCGGGCATGCGGGGTGTTGCCGTTTCGCTCACGCCGCGGCTGTCTGTGGAGCGTCGGCCAGCGCGCGGAACAGGGCGAGCCCGTCGTCGGAACCTGTCAACGGGTCGACCGCGTGCTCGGGATGAGGCATCAGGCCAAGGACGTTCCCGTCCTCGTTGATCACCCCGGCGACGTCGCGGACGCTGCCATTCGGGTTCTCACCCGGCGCGTAGCGGAAGGCGATCCGCCCGGTGGACTCGAGGGCGTCTAGTTGATCGTCCGGGGCGAAGTAGCGCCCGCTCATGTGCTTGACCGGGATCGAGAGACGGTCTCCGCCGTCGATCGCCGCTCCGAAGGGACCCTCGAAGTCCTCGGCGACCAGCTCGACCTGCCTGCAGAGGAAGCGGAGACCTTCGTTGGGAAGGAGGGCGCCGGGCAGCAGACCAGCCTCGCAAAGCACCTGGAAGCCATTGCAGATCCCGAGCACTGAGCCGCCCTCGGCGGCGAAGCGCGCGACCGCCTCCATCGCCGGCGAGAATCGCGCGATCGCTCCGGCGCGCAGATAGTCACCGTAGGAGAAGCCGCCGGGGATGACGATTCCGTCGAGTCCCGAGAGGTCGGTCTCCTCATGCCAGACCAGCCGCCCATCTCGGACCCGTTGCACGGCGGCCAAGGCGTCGCGCTCGTCGCAGGACCCCGGAAACTGGACGACGCCGATCACTGCTCGAGCTCCACCTCGAAGTCCTCGATCAGCGGATTGGCGAGCAGCTTCTCGCAGAGGTCGTCGAGCTTGCCCGGGTCGTCCGTTTCGAGTTCGACCAGGCGACCGACCCTGACGTCATGCACACCCTCGAAGCCGAGGGCGGGAAGCGCGCGTTCGACGGCTTTCCCCTGCGGATCGAGGATGCCCTCCTTGGGCCTGATCAGGACCTTGGCCTTCACCAGGCCAGGGTACAAGCGGGCCCGGCCCACCCCTCTGCGTGATTAGCCGAGTTTGCGGCCGGTGATCTTCTCGTAGGCCTCGACGTATTTGGCCCGCGTGTTCTGGACGACCTCGTCGGGCAACTCGGGGCCGGGGTCGGTGTGGTCCCAGCCCACCGAGTCGGAGTAATCGCGGACGTACTGCTTGTCGAATGAGGGCTGGGCGCCGCCGGGCTTGTAGGTGTCGGCCGGCCAGAAGCGGGAGGAGTCCGGGGTCAGCACCTCGTCGCCAAGCACGATCTCCGCGCCCGGCGAGCTGCCGAACTCGAACTTCGTGTCGGCCAGGATGATCCCCTTCTCGGCCGCATGGTCCGCGCCCCTGCTGTAGATCTCGATCGAGACCCGCCGGAGCTCCTCCATCAGCGGCCGGTTGCCGATCGCCTCCGCGGCGGTGTCGAAGTCGATGTTCTCGTCGTGGTCGCCGAGCTCGGCCTTGGTCGCCGGCGTGAAGATTGGCTCGGGGAGCTTGTCTGACTCCTTCAGTCCCTCCGGCAGCTCGATCCCGCAGACGGCGCCAGACTCCCTGTACTCCTTCCATCCGGAGCCGGAGAGGTAGCCGCGGACGACGCACTCGACCGGGTACATGTCGAGCTTCTTCACCCGCATGCCCCTGCCGGCCGCCTCGGGCGGGACATCCTCGGAGATGAAGTGGTTGGGGACGATGTCCTCGGTCAGCTCGAACCAGAACAGAGACATCTGGGTGAGGACCTTCCCCTTGTCGGGGATCTGCGTCGGCAGGATCACGTCGTAGACGGAGATCCGATCGGAGGCGACCAAGATCAGCTCGTCGCCGTCCTCGTAGATCTCGCGGACCTTGCCCGAGCCGTGCAGCTTCAGATCGGCGAGAGAGGGAGCCATTACGCAAGCCTATCCAGGCGCGCCATCACCTCGGGAACGTGCTTCAGGTAGGCGCTGTAGTCGAAGACCGCATCGAGATCGAGCTGCGGTGCGGCCTTGCCGATCAGCTCGCGGAAGTTGATCTCCTCGTCCCAGGCGCGCTGGGCGTTCTCCTGGACCATCCGGTAGGCGTCGTCGCGCGTCATCCCGGATTCGACCAGCGTGGTGAGCGCCCGCTGGCTGAACAGCGCCCCGTGGGTGAGCTCGACGTTCTCGCGCATCCGCTCGGTG
>Ga0126307_10000770_pt1 | contig 21072 bp, 24 predicted proteins | sample Plot28_FD_89955 | JGI IMG/M metagenome (GOLD analysis project Ga0126307, IMG submission 89955) | Serpentine soil microbial communities from UC McLaughlin Reserve, CA, USA - Plot28 | ecosystem: Environmental > Terrestrial > Soil > Grasslands | place: USA: UC McLaughlin Reserve, Lake County... | reverse complement strand
CGCCCCACGGCATAGACCCCGGCCCAGAGCCGAAACAGGCGGCCGCGCGCCAGCCGGCCATCGATTTCGTCGGAACTCAAACCAGCACTCACGAGCTGGGTCCGCGCAACCACTCCGTGCTGAGCTTCCGCCAGCCGCCAGATTCCTCGCAAATGTCGTGCGCTTTCCCGGCCCAAAGCCGGGTAATCGCACAACACTCCGGATTCGCCCCCCTTCCCCAGCCGCAGTTCGGTCCCTAGAGGCGGAAGCTCGGCAGCAGGCGCTTCTCGGTCTCCCCCGCCACCTCGGCGACCACCTCGACGTGGCCCTCCAGCGGGGTGCCGCGCAGCTTCGTGGCGAGCAGGTCGTCGACCTGGAAGATGCCCGCCGAGTTGTTCATCTCGATCTCGATCTTGACCGGGCGCTCGTCGCCCGCCTCGATGTTCACCTTGTCGATCGCCGCCGCAGAGAGGGCGTGGATCCCGTACTGGCCGCCCTCCACCGGGATCCGCGAGCGGCCCTCCGCCATGTCGAGGGCATCGGCCACCCGCACCACCCCGGCCTCGAGTGTGTACGGCTCGCCGCGCCGGCGGTGGCCGATGATCGCGTGAAGGATCTCGGAGGCGACGACCGTCCGCTCCGGCTCCTCGTAGCAGCCGTCGAGCAGCGACTGGAGCCGCTCGTGGACCATGAAGAGGCTGTAGGCCTCGTGGTCGGCGCGGTGGATCGACATGCCGACGTCGTGGAGCAGGGCGCCACCGGCGACAACGACCTCGGCGTCACGGTCGCGCATGCTGTGGTCGGTGACCATCGCCGGCTCGATCCCGCCCTTGACCAGCAGGCGGAACAGCCGCAGCGAGATGTTGAGGACCACCTGCACGTGCACCCAGGAGTGATCCGACATTCCGAGGCGCTCGGACTGAATCTGCGCCATGTACCACCAGGCGCGCACGCGCTCGTCGGCGTTGACCGCTTCGAGGAAGCGCTCCAGCTTGCGGTTGCCCCGGGTCGGCGCGTGCACCTGCGCCTTGGCGACCTGCTCGGCGATCGAACCGGCGCGCACGTCTGGGCCTTGTGATTCCATTTCGCCGATCTTGTCAGGGGACGACCTAGGGGGTTTCATGGCTGGAAGTCATCTACGCGGTTTTGGGCTATTTGCGAAGTTTCCGACCGCCGATGGGGTTACCGTGGCCTCGCTTTGGCTTAAGGAACTGGGATGACAGTCTGTTCAACCACAGGCATAACCGTTCCTGAGTGCTCGTGCCAGGCGTGCCTCACGGCCCTGATCGAGCGCCACAGCCCGTCGCTGCTCGAAGCCAACGCCGTCATCACCCCTCCGACGGTTGAGATGCCGGCCGTTGCCCGGATCCCGCGGGTGCGCTTCTCTCGCCTCCGCCGGCTCCGCAGAGCCGCCTAGCTTCACGCTTCGGTAGGAGCCTCACTCACCGAGGCGCCGAGCACGCCCGCGCTCGCGACCACCACCAGCGCGATGCCGGCGACGTCGACGGCGGCGAGGGCCTGCCCGAGCGCGACGAACCCGATCACCGCGGCGACCGCCGGCTCCATGCTCATCAGCACGCCGAAGGTGCCGACGGCGATCCGGCGTAGAGCCTCCAGCTCCAGTGAGTAGGGGATCACCGAGCTGAACACGCCGGTCGCGGCGCCCACGGCCGCCGCCCCCGGATCGATCAGATCGCCACCGGCCGAGGCTGTCCCGGGAACGACCATCAGGAGAGCGGCCACGCCCATCGCGAGCGCGAGGCCGCGGCCGCCGGGGAAGACGCGGCCGACTCTGGCGCTGAGCAGGATGTAGGCGCCCCAGAATGCTCCCGCCAGCAGCGCGAACCCGATCCCGGCGGCGCTGGCCGATCCCGAGGGCCGGGTGAGGAGCAGTACCCCCGCCGCAGCGCATCCGACCCAGACGAAATCGAGCGCGCGCCGCGATCCGAACAGGCCGACGAGCAACGGGCCGACGAACTCGAACGTCACCGCGATCCCAAGGGGAATCCGGTCCAGGGCCTCGTAGAAGCAAAGGTTCATGCCCGCGAGCGTCACCCCGAACGCCGCCGCGAGCATCAGTCCGTCGCGGCTCGCCTCCAGCGGCCGCGGACGCCAGATCGCCAGCAGCACGATCGCGGCGGCGAGCAACCGGTAGAGAACGGCCCCGGCCGGCCCGACCTGATCGAAGAGCGTCGTCGCGGCGGCCGATCCGAGCTGAACCGAGACCACTGCACCGATGACCATGACCGGAGCCACCGCGGGGCTCCGGTCGGCCGCTGCAGGCCCCGTCAACGGGTTGCGCCTCGCTTCGCTGCGGCGCACCCTTGCGTCAATCGCCCATCACCTTGATCACCAGCCGCTTCGAGCGGCGGCCGTCGAACTCGCAGTAGAAGACCGCCTGCCACGGTCCGAGATCCAGCTTCCCGTCGGTGACCGGCAGGACGACCTGGTGGTGCACCAGCAGGTTCTTGAGGTGCGCGTCTCCGTTGTCCTCGCCTCCGCGGTGATGCCGGTAGTCGCCGGGATCGGGCAGCAGCTGCCGCGCGACGTCGTTCGCCGGCTCCTTCCAGCTCGGCGGCGCGACCTTGTCGAGCCACTCCAGCGTGTCTTCCTGGAGGCCAGGCTCGTCGTCGTTCACCCAGACGGCCGCGGTGATGTGCATCGCCGAAACGAGCACCATCCCCTCCGACACACCCGAAGCGTCGACGGCGGCCTGCACGTTCTCGGTGATCCGGACGAATTCACGACGCTCGTCCGTGTTGAAGGTCATGTAGTCGGTGTGTGCCTTCAAATCTCCTCCTTCGGGGGTTTGCTGGATCATGCCCTTGATGGCAGGTTTGCTCTCGCTCGAGCGCCGAGAGGACGTCGCGGTGGTGACGCTGCAGCGCCCCGAGAAGCGGAACGCGCTCTCGATCGACCTCCGGATTGAGCTGGCGGAGTGCTTCGGATCGCTCGGGGACGACCCTGGCGTGGGCGCCGTGGTGCTGACCGGGGCGCCGCCGGCCTTCTGCTCGGGAATGGACACCACCCAGTTCGGTGGCAATCGCCAACACCGCGAGCGGCTCGTCGAGACCAGCATCGGCTGCTTCCGCGCGGTGGCGAACTGCGCGAGACCGGTGGTCGCAGCGGTCAACGGGGCGGCGCTCGCCGGCGGCTTCGCGCTGGCCCTGCTCTGCGATCTTCGCCTCGCGGCCGAGGCGGCGAGCTTCGGGTTCCCGGAGCTCCCTCGAGGAATCCCGCCCAGCTATGCCGCGGCCCGGGCGGCCCTGCCCGCACCGGTGGCCGCCGAGCTCACGCTCACCGGCAGGCTGCTCGACGCCGACGGTGCCCTGCGCATGGGGATCATCGGCGCCGTCCACCCGGAAGACCAGCTCTTGCCGCGGGCGATCGAGCTGGCCGGGCGGATCGCCTCCGGCCCGCGTCAGGCCATCACAGAGACGAAGCGGCGCATCCTGCTCGACCGCGACCGCACGATCGGGCCGCTCTTCGAGGAGGAGGAGCGCCTGCTGCGTGAAGCCTTGCTCGGCGACGATCCAGACGAAGCGGCGTAGGCACACTTCATCGCGTGGAGCAGCTTCGCCTGATCCGGCATTCATTCTCCGACCAGCCCGAGATGAGTACGGCGATCTCGCGGACGATCCTGCGGCGGGTGGCCGCCGGTGAGCTGCGGCCAACAATCCGAATCCACCGCCCGGGCAACGAGGTCGCCTTCGGCCGTCAGGACATGGCCAGCCCGCGCTACGAGGCGGCAGCCGAAGCGGCGCGGGCGACCGGCTTCGCGGCGGTCGAGCGCCTCGCGGGTGGCCGCGCCGCGGTCTTCCACGAGGGCACCATTGCCATCGCACGCGCGTACGCCGACCCGCAGCCGCCGAAGCGCACCTACGCCCGCTTCGAGGAGATGGCCGACCTGATCGCCACCACACTGCGCGGACTCGGGGTCGACGCCCGGGTCGGCGAGGTCCCTGGCGAGTACTGCCCCGGCGCCTACAGCGTCAACGCGCGCGGCACGGTCAAGCTCTCGGGCATCGGCCAGCGGATGATTCGCGGCGGCGCCCACATGGGTGGCGTGGTCGTGGCCTCCGGAGGAACCGAGGTCTCGCGAGCGCTCGTGCCAGTCTACGAGGCGCTGGAGCTGGAGTGGAATCCGGCGACGTCCGGCGACGTCTCGGCGGAACTCGGCCGCCAGGTCGACCCGGGCGAGATCGAGGAGGCGCTGATCGTGGAGCTCGGTCGTACCTACGAGCTGGTCGACGCCGAGCTTGACGAGGAGACCATCGAGCTGGCTGAGGAGAGCTTGCGCCTGAGCTCCTCCACCGACTCGTAGACATCGCGCGCCCCAGCATCGCGTAGCTCCTGCTCGGAGAACCCGCCCGTCAGCACAGCGAGGGTCTCCACGCCCGCGCGGGCGGCGGCCTCCACGTCCCAGACGGTGTCACCGATCAGCAACGCGTCTCCGTCGGTGTCCGCCTTCTCCAGGGCGGCCTTGATCAGGTCGGGCTCCGGCTTCGTCTGCTCGACGTCCGCCGAGGTCGTCCACGCTTCGACGATCTCCTTCGCATCGAGCAGCTCGATGTAGTGCTCGACCTCCCAGTCCTTGGCCGAGCTGGCCAGGACGACGGTGTTGCCTCGCTCCCGCAGGTCCTCGATCAGCTCGCGTGAGCCCTCCATCGTCCGCACCTCGCCGATCAGCTCGCGGTAGAGCTCCGACTCGGAGTCGCGGATGTCGTCTCCGTGGCGCTCCTCCACCTCGTCGCCGGCGACCGCGGCGACCAGCTGGTCCCCTCCCATTCCGATGTGCCGATGCACGCGCCAGACGGGCACGACGACGTCGTGCCGCAGGAAGGCGCGGAACCAGGCGATCGCATGGTGGTAATTCGTGTCGACGAGCGTGCCGTCGACGTCGAGGATGGCGATTGATGGCATCTGGGTAGGTACCTACCCGTGTCGGAGAAATATCCACCCATCGCCGACTACGGGCTGATCGGGGACGGCCAGTCGGCTGCCCTCGTTTCACGCACGGGATCGATCGACTGGTGCTGCCTGCCCCGCTTCGACTCGGGCAGTTGCTTCGGGCGCCTGCTCGACTGGGACAGGGGCGGTCATTTCGAAGTCACGCCGGTCCAGGGGCCGCGGGAGGCGAGCATCCACCGCACCTACGTGGGACAGACGATGGTGCTGGAGACCAGGTTCCGCGTCGAGGGAGGGGAGGCCGTCGTGATCGACTGTCTGACCATGTCCCGCGAGGGGCCGACCGGCGCCGACCCGCAGATCCTGCGGGTCATCGAGGGCGTCCGTGGGTCGGTCGACTTTGACATCGAGATCGTCCCCCGCTTCGACTACGGCGAGATCGACTCCTGGATCCGCCGGCAGGGGGCCAACGTCTACTCCGCCATCGGTGGCGACGACGGCCTGCTGATCTCCGCCGACGCCGAGATCGAGGCCGAGGAGCGCATGCTGCACGCCCGCTGCACGGTCCGCTCCGGCGAGCGAACGCGGGTGGTCGCCGCCTTCGCCGACCCGGCGAGCATCGAGGAGACCCCATCCGAAGCTCCGGACCCGGAGGATCTCGATCGGGCGCTCGAGGACACGATCGCCTTCTGGGAGGGATGGAGGGAGAAGCTCTCCGTCGGCTCGGAGGACGGCTCGGAGACGATTCGCTCCGCGCTCACCCTGAAGGCCCTGATCTATGACCGCACCGGCGCGATGATCGCGGCGCCGAGCTCGTCGCTCCCGGAGGTACAGCGGGGAGAGCGGAATTTCGACTACCGCTACAGCTGGATCCGCGACTCGACCTTCGCCGCCCGCTCGCTGGGCGATCTCGGCTGCGACAGCGAGGCCGATGCATTCCGCCGCTTCATCGAACGGAGCGCGGCGGGGAACGCCGAGGACCTGCAGATCATGTACGGGGTGGGCGGCGAGCGCCGCCAGGAGGAGATCGATCTCTCGCTGGAGGGCTATCGCGGCGCAAAGCCGGTCAGGATCGGGAACAAGGCCTCCAAGCAGCTCCAGCTGGACGTCCTCGGCCAACTGGTCGAGCAGAGCTGGCGCTGGTACGAGCGCGGCCACGAGCCCGACGACGACTACTGGCGCTTCATCGTCGACCTGGCCGACGCCGCGGCCGAGCGCTGGCAGGACCCGGACCGCGGCATCTGGGAATGGCGCGCGGGCAACAAGCACTTCACCCACTCGAAGGCTCTCTGCTGGGTCGCGCTCAACCGAGCGCTCGATCTCGCGAAGGCGTGCATGCGCAAGGCACCCGAGCGCCGCTGGCGCAAGGCGCGCGACGAGATTCGCGAGGCCATCGAGAAGCGCGGCTACGACGACCGCCGCGGTGTCTTCGTCGAGGTTTTCGACGAGAAGAAGCTGGACGCGGCCCTGCTGCGGCTGCCGATGGTCGGCTTCATCGAATACACCGACGAGCGCATGGTGAGGACGGCCGACGCGATCCGTGAGGAGCTGGACGCCGACGGGCTCCTGTACCGCCACCGCTCGAAGGACGGGCTGAAGGGCGACGAGGGGGCCTTCCTGCCGGCGTCATTCTGGTTGGCGGAGCTACTGGCCCGCCAGGCGAGGCTCGACGAGGCCCACGAGGTCTTCGACCGGGCGGTCGCGACCGCGAACGGGCTCGGCCTCTTCTCGGAGGAGTACGACCCGAAGGCGCAGGAGATGCTCGGCAACTTCCCGCAGGCGCTGACGCACCTCTCCCACATCGAGGCCGCCCTCGCCCTTGAAAGGGAGACCGAGGCGTTGGGAGCCCGCAGCTAGCCGACGGGCTGTGCTTCGGGCGCCGCCTCCGGGACCGGCGTCGCCGGACCGCGCTGTCCGTGCTCCATCGCCATCTCGATCGCCGCCGCCGTGTGGATGGCCCGGCGGTCGGTGAGCTGCTCGATCTGGGTTCGACAGCTGAATCCGTCGGCGACGATCAGGGCGCGCCGCCCTCACTCGACCCGGTATTCCTCCATCACCGATGGGCGTGGCTCGAGACCCAGGCCCGTCAATGCCTCATCGGGCCGCAGCTCACCGCCACCGGGTTCGGTCGCTCCCTCGAACAGCATCGACTCGATCCGGACGTGGTCATGGAAGTACTCGATGTGCTGCACGGTCTCAATCGCGCAGCAGACATGCGTCGAGACGGCCGGCGCGCAGTGGGCGGAGAAGGGGACCTGCCGCGCGCTGCACAGGCCACCGATGTGAAGCAGCTCCGTGATCCCACCGCAGCGGGTCACGTCGGCCTGCAGCACGTCGACGGCACCGGCCTCGACGAGGCGCTGCGCGTCGGACGAGCTCCAGACGTACTCGCCGGCCGCGATCGCCATTCCCGCGGGAGACCGGCTCCTGAGCTCGGCCAGCCCATCGATGTCCTCCGAGCTGACCGGCTCCTCCAGCCAGCTCACGTCCTCTTCGGCGAACCGCTCCGCCAGGCCGAGGGCCTGCGGCAGGGTGTAGGCGCCGTTCGCGTCGACCATCAGCTCGACGTTCGGGCCAATCGCCTCTCTGGTCATCGCCACGCGGGCTCGGTCGGCCTCCGGCTCACGGCCGACCTTGATCTTCACCGAGCGAATGCCGGAGTCGATCCAGCCGCGCAGCTGCTCGCGCAGGCGCCGGTCCTCATACGAGGTGAATCCGCCGCTGCCGTAGATGGGCACCGATTCGCGCAGGCGGGGCAGGGCGTCCGCAAGTGACACTCCGAGCAGCCGCGCCTTCAGGTCCCAGAGCGCGATGTCGACGGCGGAGATCGCCATCGCTCCCACGCCCTGCCGGCCGGCGTTGCGGAGCTCGCGCCGCATCGCCGCCCAGATGGCGGACGGCTGCATCGCGTCGGCATCCCGAACGATCTCGGCCAGCTTGGATTCGATCAGGGTCGCGACCGAGCGGTCGCCGTAGGTGTAGCCCAGGCCCCGCTCGCGTCCGTTGAATGCCTCGACGACCACGATCGTGGTCGAGTCCCACTCGAGGGTGCCGTCGGACTCGGGCTGATCGGTCGGGACCTCGTAAACGGTGACCTCCAGGCCCTCAACCCTCGGTGTGACGTACGTCGTGCGCGTGCGAACGCTGGGCGGCGCCTGACCCATCCCCCCGAGGCTGGCCGTCCCGGCTGTCGCCCCGTCCGCTCTCATCAGCGCGTCGCGAACTCCTTTGTCTTGCCCTTGATGGATTGCTTGATCACGTCCCAGGCATCCGCGTCGCCCTTGAAGATCGCCGACGCGAAGGCCTTCGCCTGGTCCATCTTGATGTGGGGCGGCAGCGGCGGGACCGAGGGATCGACCACCGCGTCGATCACGAAGGGCGTCTTGGCGCCGAGCGCCTGATCCCAGGCGGTGCCGACCTGCTCCGGATCCTCGACCCGGACGCCGTCCAGGCCGAGGCCGCGCGCGTACCCGGCGTAGTCGAAGTCGGGGATGTCCTGGGTGGCCTCCAGCTTGGGGTCACCCTCGAGGACCCGCTGCTCCCAGGTGACCTGGTTGAGGTCCCTGTTGTTGAGCACCAGGACGATCAGCCGCGGGTCAGACCACTCCTTCCAGTATTTGGCGATCGTGACCAGCTCGCCGTTCCCGTTCATCTGCATCGCGCCGTCGCCGACCAGCGCGATCGCCGGGCGGTCGGGATGGGCGAACTTCGCTGCGATCGCGTACGGGACGCCGGGGCCCATCGTCGCGAGCGTGCCGGAGAGCGAGGCCATCATGCCCTCGCGGAGCCGGAGGTCGCGCGCGAACCAGTTGGCTGCCGATCCCGAGTCGGAGGTCAGGATCGAGTGGTCGGGGAGCCGGGAGCTGAGCTCCCAGAAGACGCGCTGCGGATTGATCGGCTCCGCGTCCTGCATCGCGCGCTCTTCGACGATCTTCCACCAGCGCTCGACCCCATCCTCGATCTGATCGCGCCAGGAGCGGTCCTCCTTGCGCTCGAGATGGGGGATCAGCGCCTGAAGAGTGCTGCGCGCGTCACCGACCAGGTTCGACTCCATCGGGTAGCGGATCCCGATCATGCGGCCGTCGATGTCGATCTGGACGCCGCGGACCTGGCCCTCCTCCGGGAGGAACTCGGAGTACGGGAAGCTGGAGCCGACCATCAGCAGGGTGTCGGCGCCCATCATCAGGTCCCAGCTCGGCTTGGTGCCGAGCAGGCCGATCGATCCGGTCACGTAGGGAAGGTCATCAGGAAGCACCGCACGGCCGAGCAGCGCCTTCGCGACGCCGGCGCCGAGTAGCTCTGCCGTCTCCTTGACCTCGTCGGCCGCGCCGAGAGCGCCCTGTCCGACGAGCATCGCGACCTTCTTGCCGGAGTTGAGGATCTCGGCGGCCTTTGCGATGTCGGCGTCCTGCGGGATCACCCGAGGCTCGGAGTACCCGACGCCGGAGTGGATGGAGCCGTGGACATGCGGAGGCTCGGGCACGGCCTTCTCGGACTGGACGTCGTTGGGGACGATGATGCAGGTGACCGTCCGCTCCGCCTTGGCGATGCGAACGGCGCGGTCTACGGCGTGGCGCATCTGCTCCGGCGTGCTCACGAAGACGATGTACTCGTTCGCCACGTCCTTGAAGAGGCTCTGGAGGTCGACCTCCTGCTGGTAGTTGCCGCCGATCGCCATCGAGTCCTGCTGGCCGACGATCGCGACGACCGGCTGGTGGTCGAGCTTCGCGTCGTAGAGCCCGTTGAGCAGATGGATGGCGCCTGGGCCCGAGGTGGCGAGGCAGACGCCGGGCTGACCGGTCCACTTCGCATGGCCGCAGGCCATGAACGCGGCCATCTCCTCATGCCGCGCTTGGACGAACTCGATCTCATCCTCATGGCGACCGAGCGCTCCCAGGATCCCATTGATGCCGTCGCCCGGGTAGCCGTAAATGCGCTTGATTCCCCACTCTCCCAGTCGCTCGAGCATGAAGTCCGCTGCGGTCTGCGACATGGATCCTCCTGGCTGGTGGTGTACCGAGGTCTTACCGGCCCGCTGAGGCGCAAACGTGCCTGGCGACCTTCGCGATGCGGTTTGCGGCCCCAAGGCCAAGGGAAGTGAGGGGGCACGATGGCGGGCGTCGCCCTGGTCACCGGTGCCTCAGCGGGAGTGGGAAGAGCCACTGCCCGCCATTTCGCCGAGGACGGGTTCGACGTCGCGCTGGTGGCCCGCGGCCGCGACGGCCTGGAGGGAGCGCGACTCGAGATCGAGCGTCTCGGCAGGCGCGCACTCCCGATCCCCACCGACGTCGCCGAACCCGAGCAGGTCGAGGATGCCGCCGAGCGAGCAGAGGAAGGGCTCGGGCCGATCGACGTCTGGGTGAACAACGCGATGGCGACCGTGCTCGCGCCCTTCCAGGAGATCGAGCCCGACGAGTTTCGGCGCGTCACCGAGGTCACCTACCTCGGCTTCGTCTGGGGAACGCGCGCGGCGCTGAAGCGGATGGTCCCGCGCGACAGCGGGTCAATCGTGATGGTGGGCAGCGCGCTCGCCTATCGCGGTATCCCGCTCCAGTCCGCCTACTGCGGATCGAAGCACGCGATCAAGGGCTTCTTCGAAGCCGTGCGGACCGAGCTCCTCCACGAGGGCAGCAAGGTAAAGCTCTCGATGGTCGAGCTCCCCGCCCTAAACACACCGCAGTTCGATCACTGTCGCACTCGCATGCCGAAGCAGCCTCAGCCGGTGCCGCCCATCTACCAGCCCGAGGTCGCCGCCGATGCGATCGCCTGGGCTGCCCGGAGTGGCGAGCGCGAGGTCTACGTCGGCGCCCCGACCTGGAAGACGATCTGGGGCGAGCGCATTGCGCCAGGGCTCGGCGACCGCTATCTCGCGAAGAACGGATTCAAGAGCCAGATGGCCGGTGAACCCGTCAACGGCGACCGGCCCGACAACCTGTTCGCGCCCGTCGAGGGAGACAAGGGTGCGCACGGTCGATTTGAGAAAGGAAGCCGGCGACGGAGCCCATTGCTCTGGCTCGGCAAGCACCGCCGCGCCCTTGGGGCCGCGGCGCTCGCCGGCGCGGGCGCCGCCGCGGCGGCCGTGGGACTGAATCGCGACGAATGAGCCCCCGGTGCTAGGGGGGCTGGTCGACACCAGGGTGGAGATGCAGGACCTCTTCGACGCCTACCTCTGGATCGGCGTCGCCGTCGCCGTGATCGTCTTCGCCGCGGTCGGCTTTGCGATCGTCCGCTATCGCGGAGAGCCGGGTCGCGAGCCGAGCCGCCGCAGCGACTGGCTCCGCGGTGAGCTCGTCTATGTCGGCGTGCTCGTGCTGATCGTGGCCGGGCTGGTGACCGCGACCTTCACCACCGAGGACAAGGTCGACGCTGTCTCGGACGATCCCGCCCTGCGCGTCGACGTGACGGCGTTCCAATGGGGCTGGACCTGGACGTATCCCGACCGCGTCTCGGTGAGTGGCAACAGCAACTCGCCGCACGAGGGACCAGATCACCGCGCTGCGCATCGCCGTGCTGGTAGTGCCGGTGATCGTCTTCTGGGTCACGAAGCGAACCTGCGAACAGCTGCGCCGAACTGGCGCCCATCCGCTGCGTGACTTCCCGGGTCAGGTGGTGCGCCGCACGCCGGGGGGAGGCTACGAAGCGGAGCCTTGAGACGGCTTCGCCATTGGTGGCCGCTAGAGCAGCTTCTCCTCGCTGCCCTTGTAGACGATCTGAAGGAAGTCGCTGACCGTCACCGCGGCGAAGATCGAGCAGATGAAACGGGTGGCTCGCGGGACGACGGCAAAGCCTGCGAGCGCTGCGGTGGCCACCCATTGCGCGAGGCAGAAGGGACAGACCAGCAGCTCGCCGATTGCCTGGCGCATGCCGCCCACCTGCCGCGGGTTCTCCTCGACCTCGCCTGGGCCGCCCTCCTCCTCGAACTCCGTGAAGGGCGCGCGCAGCGGACCGGTCACCCGATCCTTGGCGATCACCCGGCTCACCTTGTGGGTGGCGACCCCGGCGAGCAATAGATCGCCCACGCCGATCTTCCGCGGAAAGCCCTTGCCGGAGCGCGCCCGCCAGGCGAGGAAGCCGCCGACGAGCACGTTGTAGGCGACGACCAGGGTCAGGTGGGACCCGAGCGGCTTATCCTCGCCGTGGGCGTATCCACGCTTGATCTCGGCGGCCTTGTCGGCCGCCTTCTCGGCGAGATTCTCTGGGGCGCTGCTCCCGTCCGCACGCGTCTGGGCGGTGACTTTCATCTCGCGCCTATTACCCGTCTGCCCGTCCGGTCACACAGTTTGGGCCGCGGCCCCCCGGGAATCACTGGCGGCATGGAGCTATCGCTACTACTCATCGTGATCGGGATCATCCTTGCCGTGCTCGTCAACTACGGGCTCGGCATCGTCTGCATCCTGATCGGTCTCGTCCTTCTGATCTGGCCCAGGCTGCGCGCTTCCGCCTGAGGGGTCCAAACGATGCGGGTGACGGACCCGGGACGGCTGGCTTGGATCTTCGGGTCGTCTCGGAGCGGCAGCACCTGGCTGCTCCGCATGCTCGCCGGGCTGCACCGCGTCGTGCCGATCGACGATCCGCACATCGGCCATCACCTCGGCGTGTGGCGACCGATCCCCCTCGCCTGGGCGACCGCCAAGGAGCCGCCCAAGCTCGGGACCCTCGCGGACTACAAGCGCGAGAAGCGCGACTACCTCTTCTCTGACTCCTACCGCGACACATGGGTCCCGCAGCTCCGAGAGTTGATCGCCACCCGCTTCGAGGCCCAGACTCGTGACTACGCCGAGGAGGCGGGCGGCATCGAGGAGCCGATCGTCGTCGTCAAGGAGCCCGGCTCGCACGCCGCCGACACGATCATGGACCTTTTCCCTGAGTCCTCGCTGATCTTCCTGTTGCGAGACGGCCGCGATGTCGTGGACTCGTGGCTCGACGCCTACCGCGACGGCAGCTGGGCGACCGACGAGGGCGCCTATCCGGTCGACGACGGCGGCCGTCCCGCGCTGATCCGCTGGCAGTCGAGCGTCTGGCTTCATCGCACGGAGGTTGTGCAGGAAACCTATGCGCGCACGGATCCGGACCGCCGTCTGCTGATCCGCTACGAGGAGATGCGCGAGCGCCCCGTCACGGCGCTGGAGCGGATCCGCGGCCTGCTCGGCCTCGAGGCCGGCCGTGAGGAACTGGAGCGAATCGCCCGGGCGAACGAGTTCTCACGGGTGCCGGAGGCGCGCCGGGGCGCCGGCCGGGAGATCCGCCACGCTCAGCCGGGCGGCTGGGCCGATCGCATGTCCCGCGAGGAGATCCTCGCGATGCACGAGATCCTCGCCGAGAAGCTCGACGAGCTGGGCTACCTGCGGCCGGGCGACGTTCCGGTCCGACCCGCGGCCTAGTCCCTAGCCCTCTCCTGAGGCGGGGGCGCCGGGCCCGCGGCCTCTGGGACCACGGGATCGGGTGTCGGGGGCTCCTCCGGCGGTCCGGTCCTGGCGCGCCGATCTCTGGCGCAGCGCGGACATTCCAATCAGCAGGAAGACCGCAGCCACGCCCAGGATGATCACCGCCAGAAGGGGCGAAGCGAACACGGCGAGGGCGATCACCAGCAGCGCAACGCCCGCAACCAATCCAAAGCTCATTCCAGAGAAAGTGCCGTACATGTCAGGCCTCCTTAGGCTCTCCGGCGGGGACCTCGGGGGCCTCCGCGGGGACGGGTCCGTCCGGTGCCGGTGGCCGATCGCGCTCCGGGGTGTCCTCCTCAGGCTCGGGAGGATCGACCTCGTCGGGCCGGTCCGGTGACTCCGTCTCCAGCGTCGTGGTCATGTGCTCCCCCGTAATCCCCCGCCCGTACAAGGCCGAAACTCCACCCCTGCACCGCCAATGGCAGACTGCGAAGCGTGAGGATCCTCGCCTTCAGCGACCTCCATCGCGACCTCGGCCAGGCCGAGCAGTTGGTCGAACGCTCCTCGGAGGCGGACGTGGTGATCGCCGCCGGCGATTTTGCCTCCGTCCACGAGGGACTCGAGGAGACGATCGACCCGCTCAAGGCGATCTCCGTCCCGACGGTCCTGGTGCCCGGCAACAACGAGACCGAGGACGCCCTCCGCGCCGCCTGCGAGGGATGGGACTCCGCGACCGTCCTGCACGGCCAGGGAACCGAGATCGACGGAACCCAGTTCTTCGGCCTCGGCGCCGGTGTCCCGATCACACCCTGGGACTGGAGCTTCGACCTCGACGAGGACCAGGCGGCGCAGAAGCTGGCCGACTGCCCGGAGGACGCGGTTCTGGTCGTCCACTCTCCGCCGAAGGGGCACTGCGATCAGTCGAGTGCCGGCGATCACCTCGGCAGCCAGGCGATCCTCGACGCGATCGAGGCCAAGCGCCCGCAGGTCGCGGTCTGCGGGCACATCCATGAGTCCTGGGGCGCCGAGAGCGAGATCGGCCCGACTCGGGTGATGAATCTCGGTCCGGCCGGGACGGCAATAGAGTTGGGCACATGAACGACTGGGACGCAGCGCCACGCGACCGCGACGAGTGGCGCGTGGAGGTGTCGCTCGATGAGGAGCACAACGGCGCCAAGCTGAGCGACACGCTCCACCACCTTCAGCTGGACAACGAGGCTCGCAAGCTGCTCGGCGGCAGCGTGGTCGTGACCCGCGACGGCCGCTTCGTCTTCTTGTACGCGTGGCACGAGGAGTCGGCCCAGGAGGCCGAGCGTGTCGTCAAGAACCTGATGCAGGACGAGAAGCTGGCCGGCGAGGTGAGGCTGATGCGCTGGCATCCGGTGGCGGAGGAGTGGAAGGACGCCTCCGAGCCGCTTCCCGACGACGAGGCGGCCCGGGCGCAGGAGATGCGCGAGGCCGAGCAGGAGGGGTCGGAGGATGCCCACCGCTACGGCGAGTATCCGTGGGAGGTCGTCGTCGACCTGCCTCACATCCGGGATGGCCAGGCCGTTGCCAAGAAGCTGCGCGAGGAGGGACTGCCGGTGAAGCGCCACTTCCGCTCCCTGCTTGTCGGCGCCCCCTCGGAGGACAAGGCCGTCGAGATCGGCGAGCGCCTCGAGGGCGAGACGCCTGAGGGCGCCCGCATCGGCGTTCGCGGCAATCCGGACGACATGCCCCTCCCCGCCTTCGTGAACCTGAGCGCGCTGAAGCCCGGCTTCCTGCGCGACCTCGGCCTCTAGCTGCCTTGAAGCGCAGTTACGGCCGCGATTCCGTCGAGTTCGCGCGGGTACTGGCCTTCAGCGACGGCCTCTTCGCGATCGCGATGACGCTGCTGATCGTCGCCGTCACGGTCCCACACCTCTCGCACGAAGGCAGCGTCGATGAGCTCGCAGACGCGCTCAATGACCTGATCCCTGCCTTCACCAGCTTCTTCATCAGCTTCGCGGTGATCGGCCGCTACTGGCTCGCCCATCACACGTTCATCTCGCTGCTCGATTCGATGGACCAGGCCTTCATCGGCCTCAACCTCGTCTACCTCGCCTTCATCGCCTTCCTCCCCTTTCCCACGGCGCTGCTCGGTGAGCTCTTCAGCAACCCGCTCTCGATCGTGATCTATGCGATCAGCGTCGGCATCGTCAGTGGGATGGAGGTCGTCCTCTTCCGCCACGCCTACCGGAGGAACCTGCTGCAGAAGCAACCGACGCCGGAGGTCTACCGGTTCGGTGTGATCGCGTCGCTCTCGCCGCTGCTGTTCTTCGGGCTCTCGATCCCGGTGGCGTTCGCCAGCACCACGGTGGCGGTTCTGATCTGGTTCCTCACGGCGCCGTTCGGGGCACTGCTCGAGCGCCGGGCGCCCGAGGGCGTCGAGTCGCTGCTGGGTTAGACGCCGACGATCCGATCGCGGCCGGCGTCCTTGGCCGCGTAAAGCGCATTATCGGCTCTCACCGCCAGCGACTCCGCGCTCTCCTCGCCATCCCAGCGGCAGACACCGGCGGAACAGGTCTGGCCCTCGGGAAGACAGGAACGTAGGCGCTCGAGCATCTCCTGGGCGTGCTCCAGATTGGTCCCCGGTAGGGCGACCGCGAATTCCTCGCCACCGTAGCGAGCGATGATGTCCCCGGCGCGCAACGTCTGGGACCACGCTCCGGCCATCTGCTTGAGGAAGCGGTCGCCGGCCTGATGGCCATGGGTGTCGTTGTAGAGCTTGAACTTGTCGAGATCGAGGATCGCCACGCACAGCGCGCCGCCGTCGCGGTCCGCGCGCGAGAGCTCGCGCCCAAGCTCCTCGTCCCAGGCCCGGCGGTTGAGGAGTCCGGTGAGGTCGTCGGTCCGAGCCGCCACCTCGAGCCGGCCGAGCAGCTCGCCGCGCTCGATCGCGATCGCCGCCTCGAGCGCCAGCAGCCTGACGGCTCGCCGGGTCTCCCCTCCCAGTTGCTCAAGCGACTCGCGCCAGTAGACGGCGAGCACGCCGACCGCGGTGCCCTTGTCGCGCAGGACCGGCTGCCAGAGCGCTGCGCCCGCCTCGAACCCGGGCGACAGCTCCTGGGCGTGCTTGTTGCCGTGCAGTGCCGCGAATCGGTCGGCCGCCGAGGTGAACGCCTGGATCGCTCCGGAGCTCGGCGTCACGAAGGGAAGGGAGATGCCCTCGACGTCGGCGCCAGAAACCGCGGTCGCCCGCAGGGCGTCGCCGCTGTGGTTCGGGCGCCAGAGAACCGCCGCCGACGCATGCGCGGTGCGGACGGCCGCGGAGCAAATCGCCCAGCCGACCGCGCGAGGGTCGCTCTGGGTTGCCAGCTGCCTCGCCACCTCTCCGACGGCCTCGAGATTCGACGCGCGCCGGGCCGACGCATAGGTCTCGTTGCGCAGACGCCCCGCCAGGGCGTCCACCAGGAGGCCGGCAACAAGGATGCTGCCGATGGTCACCACCCAGCGGGCGACCGGCGTCGGACCCTCGAGCTCGGTGAGGACCCAGCCGTACGCGACGCCGACGACCGCCATCTGGATGAGGCCCCAGCGCAGGCCGAAGAAGAAGAACGCGTAGACCCCGATCCAGAGGTACCAGATCGTGTAGTAGCCGCTCGGGTCGTGGCCGTAGTAGACCGCGCGCGTGACGACTGCGGCGCCGGCGAGCACGATGTACGGGAGCGACCAGCCGGGCAGGCGATTGCGGAGCAGCAACAGGATCGCCCCGGCGACGTAAGCGAGCACGACGTTGCTCCACAGCGCCGGCGAGTCGTAGGCGCTGGGGTGCGGGAGAAGCAGCGAGAGCCCGCCGATCGTCCCCCCGGCAAGGAACAACGCGCCGAGAACGGTGGCCATGGTGCGCGACTGGTGAAGCTCACGGCCGGCGACCCCTCGCCTCAGAGACCCTTCGCCGGTATCCACGTTCGGAATATCGCCCATGCCGTGCCTGGGGTCATCCGTAATTACTGCCGAAATGCGCCGGACTACCCTGAACTCATGAGCGAGAACGGCTCAATCGACCCCGGAACCTCCATGGGGGGCGTCCGCCTCACGGTCGCCGACCTCGAGGGCATGCGCGGCTTCTATCGAGACGCAATCGGACTTGCGGAGCTCGATCCTGAGGACGGGGTCGTTCGCCTTGGAACCAATGGCGAGCCCGGTCGGCCGATCGTCGAGCTCGTGGGCGATCCGGACGCCTCACCTCGCCCCCCGGGCACCAGTGGGCTCTTCCACCTGGCGATCGTGGTTCCCACCCGTGCGGACCTGGCACGCGCCCTGCAGCGCGTCGCCGAGGCCGGCTGGCGCCTCTCCGGCGCTTCCGATCACCTGGTCAGCGAGTCGCTTTATCTGAGTGATCCCGAGGGCAACGGGATCGAGCTCTATCGTGATCGGCCTCGCGACGAGTGGACCGTCCGCGACGGCGTCCTGAAAATGGACACGCTTCCGCTCGACCTCGACGGCGTACTCGGCGAGCTCCGCCGGGAAGACACCGAGGCCGCAATGCCGGCCGGCACCAGCATCGGCCACGTTCATCTGAACGTCGGCGACCTGACCGCCGCCGAGGCCTTCTACTCCGGAGCGCTCGGCTTCGACGTCATGGTGCGCGGCTACCCCGGCGCTCTCTTTGTCTCGGCCGGCGGCTATCACCACCACATCGGCCTGAACACCTGGGCAGGCGAGGGCGCACCTGCGCCCCCGCCCGGCAGCCTCGGGCTCCGGGAGTTCGAGATCGTGCTGCCGAGCGCCGACCACCTGGCCGCCGAGGAGGACCGGCTCCGTCAGGCCGGATTCGAGCCGGTCCGCGACGGCGAGCGGACGAGGGTCCCCGATCCCTCCGGCAACGACGTCGTCCTCAAAGCAGCCGGACGCCCCTAACGGGACAGGCCCTAAGCTGTTCGGCCCATGATCCGGCCGAGCCTTTCAGAGGCGGGAAGCGGCCCCAGACGCATGCTGGTCCTCGGAGGAACCGGGATGCTGGGCCATGTCCTCTATCGGGAGGGCAGTCGCCGATTCGATGCTCACACGACCGTTCGAGCGGACTCGCTGAGCGAGGTCGCGGCCGAAGCGCTCGACGCCGACCGGACGCTGACAGGCGTACGCATCGAGGAGCTCTCCACGATCGAGCGGGCCCTGGATCAAACCAGCGCCGAGGTGGTCGTCAATTGCATCGGCGTGGTCAAGCAGCTCGCGCCGGCCATTGGCCCCGCCGAGATGATCCGCGCCAATGCGCTCTTCCCCCATCAACTCGCGGAGATCTGCCGCGGGCGCGGTGTGCGATTGATCCACCTATCCACCGATTGCGTCTTCTCCGGGCGCCGTGGCGGCTACACCGAGGACGACACCCCCGACGCCGAGGACACCTACGGGCGGTCGAAGCTGCTCGGCGAGCCCACCGGGACGGGGGTGCTTACCCTCCGGACCTCGATGATCGGTATGGAGCTCGAGAGCTCGCGCGGCCTCCTCGGGTGGCTCCTCTCCCAGAGCAGCGCGGCTCCTGGCTTCACCGGCGCCAGGTTCACCGGCCCGACCGTCCCCGTCGTCGCGGAGGCGATCGCAGAGGTGATCGAGCATCACCCCGGCCTCGAGGGAACCTGGCATCTGGGGGCGGAGGCGATCAGCAAGTACGACCTGCTGGTCCTGCTGCGTGACGCCTTCGGGCTTGATCTGGAGATCGTGGCCAACGACAGCGTGACGGTCGACCGGACGCTCGATTCATCCCGCTACCGCGCGGCCACCGGCTGGGCGGCACCCGCCTGGCCCGAGATGGTGAGCGCTCTCGCCGCAGACGCGGCCAGGCGACCGAAATCGAGGTGGCCCGTTGCTCGAGGGTAAGCGAGTCGTCGTCACCGGCGGCACCGGCTCGCTCGGGCAGGCGCTGGTGCGCCGCCTGCTCGAAGGAGAGATGGGCCTGCCCAGCGAAGTCGTCGTGTTCTCACGCAGCGAGGCGCTCCAGCATGCGATGCGGCTCTCCTTCCAGCACCGGCGCGCGGCGACCGATGACATCGTCTACGACGAAGCACGCCATCAGCGGCTGCGCTTCCGCGTAGGGGACATCCGCGACTACGCGGCGGTCTCCGCCCTACTCGGAGAGGCCGACGTGGTCTTCCACGCCGCGGCCATGAAGCAGGTGCCGATCTGCGAGTACCAGCCGATCGAGGCCGTCATGACCAATGTGCTCGGCGCCCAGAACATCGTCCGGACCATCCGCGAGCTGCGCCTCCCGGTCGAGGCGGTCGTCGGCATCTCGACCGACAAGGCCTGCAAGCCGGTCAACGTGATGGGGATGACGAAGGCGCTACAGGAGCGGATCCTGATCGAGGCCGATCTCCATTGCGAACAGACGAGGTTCGTGGTCGCCCGCTACGGCAACGTGATCGCCTCGCGTGGGTCGGTCGTTCCGCTCTTCCTGGAGCAGATCGAGCACGGGGGGCCACTGACCCTGACGACGCCGGAGATGACGCGCTTCCTGCTCACACTCGGCCAGGCGGTCGACACCGTGTTCGCCGCGCTCCGTTCCGGCCAGCGGGGAGAGACCTTCATCCCCCGACTACCAGCGGCCCGGATCGTCGACCTGGCAAACGCGCTGATCGGGGATCGCGGACTCGAGATCGAGTACACGGGCATCCGTCCGGGCGAGAAGGTCCACGAGGTGCTCGTCTCCGAGGAAGAGGCGCCCCGGACGTACCACCGCGATGATCACCTCGCGATCATGCCCCTGCTTCCAGAGCTTCGCTCGTCCGACCAGGAGGGCGCGCCGTTCGAGCGGCGCGAATACAGCTCCGCGGACGAGGTCGCCGACCCGCGCCGCATCCTGGAGCTGCTCGGGCATGACGGCGCGATCGAGGTCGGTGGAGGGCCGCGATCCGCATGAAGATCGTCGCGGTGTTCGGAACCAGGCCGGAGATCATCCGCCTGAGCTGTGTAATCGAGCGACTGGATGAGTTGTGCGACCTGCGGCTCGTGCACACCGGCCAGAACTTCGACCCCTCCCTGAGCGACGTCTTCTGCAAGCAGCGCGGCATCCGGGAGCCGGACCGGAACCTCGGGGTGACGGGGGATCGATTCGCCGCGCGAGTCGGCCGGATCCTCGAGGAGATCCAGGGAGTGCTCGAGGAGGAGGCGCCCGACCGGATTCTCGTCCTGGGTGACACCGACAGCGCGATGTCCGCTTACGTTGCCAAGAGAATGGGGATACCGGTCATCCACATGGAGGCCGGCAATCGCTGCTTCGACGATCGCGTCCCGGAGGAGGTCAATCGCAGGCTGATCGACCAGGCCAGCGATGTGCTCCTGCCGTACACGAATGGCAGCCGCGACAACCTCCTGCGCGAAGGCTTTCACCCATCCCAGATCCTCGTCACCGGCAACCCGATCAAGGAGGTGCTCGACCGCCACCAGCAGTCGATCGCCGACTCGTCCGCGATCGCCGATCTTCGGGTCGAGCCCCAGGGCTACCTGCTGCTGACGCTGCACCGCCAGGACACGACCGACTCCTCAGAGCGTCTCCGCTCGCTGATCGACGAGGTGGGCGACGCTGCGGCCGAGCTGGAGGTGCCGGTCATCTTCAGCGTCCACCCCCGCACCCGCGAGCGCCTGGAGGAACGGGGCCTGGGCGACGGTGACGATCGCTTTCGCCTCTGCGATCCCTTCGGGTATTTCGACTTCATCGCCCTCATGCGGGGCTCCCGCTGCGTGCTGACGGACAGCGGGACGGTTCAGGAGGAGTGCTGCATCCTGCGCGTTCCGGCGATCACGGTGCGCGACGCCACCGAACGCCCGGAGACGATCGAGTGCG
>Ga0126307_10000769_pt1 | contig 21090 bp, 21 predicted proteins | sample Plot28_FD_89955 | JGI IMG/M metagenome (GOLD analysis project Ga0126307, IMG submission 89955) | Serpentine soil microbial communities from UC McLaughlin Reserve, CA, USA - Plot28 | ecosystem: Environmental > Terrestrial > Soil > Grasslands | place: USA: UC McLaughlin Reserve, Lake County... | reverse complement strand
TGCGGGTCAGCTCCCGGGCGGCCGACGGAGTAGCCGAGCGCCCAGGTCGTCGGGAATCCCATGATCTGGTCCACACCGCTGAACGCTCCGGCGGAGATCTCGCGCAGCCGCTCGGCCGAGACGAGCCGGACCCCATCCACCTCGCCGAGCAGCGCGGCGTACATGCGCGCCACGGCACGCGCTGACATCTTGCCTCCCGCCGGGATGTCGGCCATCAGTATGTCGGCGCGGTTGCCGAACTCGGCGGTCGGGGTCACCTGCCGCGGCCCAAGCTTGAAGAACGGTGCGTCATCGGGCATCGAGGCGAGCATCTCCGCGCTACCTTCCATGTCCTCCAGCCGGGCAAGCCTGCCCAGCTCGGACTCGGGGACTCCGAAGTAGATCTCATCGGTGATGCCAAGCGGTTCGCCTACATCTTCCCTGAGTACCTGCGAGATCGTCTTGCCCGTGGTCCGGCGCACGATCTCCCCGATGATGTAGCCGAACGGGTATGCGTGGTAGGCGATCTTCGTGCCAGGCTCCCACCAGAGCTCGGCGCCGGAGATCACGGCGCACATCTTGTCCCAGTCACACAGATCCTCGGGCGTCGTATCGGCCGGGATGCCGGGCACGCCGACCGTGTGCGTGAGGACGTGGCGCACGGTTGCGGCCTCCTTGCCGTGGGCGCCGAACTCGGGCCACAGCTCGACTACCGGCGTGTCGTAGTCGAAAAGCCCCCGCTCCACGAGCACGTGCGCCACGGTCGCGGTCGCGGCCTTGCCGACCGAATAGCAGTAGAACGGCGTGTCCGACGCGACCGGTCGCCCTGTCTCGTGGTCGGCGACGCCAGCGACGGCATCGACGACCTGCTCGCCACTTCGGTAGACGGCGACCTGCAGGCCCCGCTCGCCACCCGACTCGACCAGCCCGTCGATCGCTTCCTGCACCTGGTTCTGGAAATCGTCCATGAGCCTCTCTTCTCGAGGATCGTCAGGCGACAGACAAGACCTTACGCCGCCTCACAGTCTACGGGTTCCGCTTCGGCCAGGACCTCTCCCTCTGTCTGGCGTTCGGGCTGCAGCACCGTCACGGCGATGATGATCGCCACGCCGACGAGTCCCGCTCCGAGCCCGAACGCGAGGTGGTAACCGCTCGTCAACGCCAAGGCAGTGATCTCGCCGTCCCCGATCAGCTCGCTGCTCCGCGACTCTGACAGGGTCGCTAGCACGGCCAGGCCAAGGGCACCGCCGACCTGCGCGCTCGTGTTGATCAGGCCTGAGGCCAGCCCCGCGTCGCTGGGCGTGGCGCTCGACATCGCCAGCGCCATGAGCGCCGGGAAGCACAGGCCGGCCCCGATGCCGAGTAGGACCATCACGGGCAGAATGTGGATCACGTAGTACCCTTCGACCGGCGCCCACGTGAACAGCGCAAGCCCCCCCATAAACAACGTGAGGCCGCCGAGCACCATCGTCCTCGCGCCGAAGCGCATGACCAGGCGGTCGGTGTAGCGGACCGAGAGGGTCCCCATCAGGATCGTGACGGGCAGGAACGCGAGACCGGTCTCGAGTGCGTCGTATTCGAGGACGCGCTGCAGGTAGAGCGCGCCCAGGAAGAACATCCCGAACATTCCCGCGACGCTCAGCACCTGGACCAGGTTCGCCCCCGTAACGTTGCGCGAGCGGAAGATCCGCAGCGGGACGAGCGGACTTCTCGCCCTCGCTTCGCGGGCGACGAAGGCGGCCAACAACGCGAGCGAGAGGGCGCCGATCGTCAGAGTACGTCCGGAGCCCCAGCCGTACTCCGCGGCCGGACTTATGATCGTATACACCCCGAGCATGAGCGAGCCGGTGATCAGGACCGCACCGGGGACGTCCGCGCCATCACTGAACCCGATGCCCTTGTCTGCTTCGATCAGCCGCCCGGCGAGCACCGCCGTCGCGATACCTACGGGTACGTTCACGAAGAAGATCCAGTGCCAACTGATCGACTGGGTCAGGACGCCGCCGACGAGCAGGCCCACCGCGCCGCCGGCCGAGGCCACAAAGGCGAAGACGCCGATCGCCTTCGCCTGCTCGCGCGAATCGGGGAACATCGTGACGATCATGCCCAGGATCACCGCTGAGGTCATGGCGCCGCCAGCCCCCTGAACGAAACGCGCCGCGACCAACATCACCTGGCCCTGCGCTACACCGCAAAGCAGTGAAGCCCCCGTGAATACCCCAAGGCCGACGAGGAACATCCCCCTGCGGGAGATGAGGTCCCCGAGCCGCCCCGCGAGCAGCAGCAGGCCGCCGAAGGAGATCAGATAGGCGTTCACGACCCAGGCAAGGCTCGACTGCGAGAAACCGAGGTCGCTCTGAATCGCCGGTAACGCCACGTTCACCACCGTAGCGTCGAGAACGATCATGAGCATCCCCACACAGAGAACGTACAGTGCGGCCCAACGCTTCCCGACGCCCGTTGGCCCAGAAGAAGGCCACCGCTCATGTTTTTCAACGTCGGACTGCGTCATCTAACTTGTCTCCGTTTCCCGAGATCGTAACGTCATCTGCTCGGAGCATACGCCTATAGTCCTAAAAAACAACTATGAATCCTCGAAATTTGACTAGATGAGTAGATATCAGTACTTACGGTGATATACTCGCCCTTATGGCGCCGAGGCGCACATACGATGATGCGTGCGCTGCGGCGCATGCGCTCGACCTCGTTGGTGAGCGCTGGGCGCTTCTGGTGGTACGCGAGTTGTTGTTGGGGCCGAAGCGGTTCACGGATCTACGGGCTGGATTGCCGCACGCCAGTCCCAACGTCCTCGCACAGCGCCTGCGCGGGTTGGAGGAGGCCGGAATCGTGCGACGTCGGAGGCTCCCTCCTCCGGCCGCATCGAGCATCTACGAGTTGACCGATTGGGGCGAGGAACTGGAGCCGGTCATCGTCCGGCTCGGCAGGTGGGGCGCCCGCTCCCCGTCGAGGGCCGAAGACGCTCCTCTTGGTGTTGACTCCTTGATCCTCTCTTTCCGGACGATGTTCGACACTGAGGCTGCCGAGGGTCTCGATGCGACCTACGAACTGAGGCTGGGCGAGGACCGCTTCCGGGCCGAGGTGGCCGGGGGCAGCTTCAAGGTCGAACGCGGCAGCGCGGAGCGGCCCGACGCGACCATCGAGGCCGACTCGACTACGCTGGCCGGGCTGGTATACCGGGGTCGCCCCCTGGCGGAGGCGCTGCGCTCGGGGGACGTGAAGATCCAAGGCGACGAGCAGGCGGTGGAACGCTTCTTCACCATCTTCCCCCTGCCCGAGCCAGCTACGCTCGCGTCACGCTAGCGTAACCGTGCCTCTCGGCTACAGTGGTTTCCATATCGGCTAAGCTTGGAGGAATCGGGGCGTTATCTCGCGTAGCAGTGGGATTCTCCGGGCTTTTCCTGAAACCTGTTGGCTGTAGCCGCGGTTTGCACAGAGGGCGCAGTCCTTCTGCAAACCGCTCTAGAGCTGCATTATGCTCGGGCCACTTCGCTGGCCACGAACGCGACTTACTTTTCTACGGTCAACCGGTCGTCTTCCACCGAAGCTATCCGCATGACGCGGGGCGTCTCCGAAGGGCCCCGGTGGAGAACGAGACGGTCGTTCTGGAGCTCCCAGTTACCCTGCGTCTCCAAGGGGCGATCGGTCGGACCGATCCTGCCCTCGAGCAAGGCGCCGTCGGACTTTAGCTCGAACGACCTCCGGCCACGGGAAGGCGGGAACTCGAAGGCCGCCGGCCGAAAAACCATCTCCTCGTCCGTGTCCTCCTCGTGCGAATGTACCCAGCGCCGTCGCAGGATCCTTTCTCGGTCTCCCTCTCTCATCGCGACGAGCTCCGGCGCGGCATTATTACGCTTGGCCGAGACCGCTTCGAGGACCATCCAGGGTGGCCATCATCCGCGCCACCTGCTGGGCCGTGAACATGCACATGGCCCTGTCGTCCACGTAGTCCATATAGTTCATGAACATGTCGCCGTACGGGCCGTTGTTGCAGGAGACATGCGGAAAGCTCGGTTCCCCGTAGTTGGGCCCCTCCGCGTTCGGCGTATCCGAGACCCTATCGCCCCCGGTGCAGTCATCGCTCAGGCCCCATATATGGTACAGGTTGAAGTAGTGCCCGACCTCGTGGGTCGCCGTCCGTCCCCGGTCAAACGGGACGCTAGCCGTACCCGTCGTGCCGAATGCCGTGTTGAGGATGACGACCCCGTCGGTCTCCGATGGGCCACCGGGGAACTGGGCGTAGCCGAGCAGCCCGCCGCTGAGGGTGCACACCCACATGTTCAGGTACCTATCGGTCGGCCACGGATCTACCCCGCCGGTATCCGCCGACTTCACCGAATCGTCGATGCCGAACCCCGTCCGATCGGTCCGCGTTCGGCTGATGCCCGGGGTGTCGTTGCCAGCAGGGTCCTCCGACGCGAGAACGAACCGGAGGTTGGTGTCGGTGACCAACCCTTCCCACACGTCTGGCACGTTGGCTATGTCCGAGTTTTCGGCCCCATAATCCTGATTGAGGACCGTGATCTGGCTCTCGATCTGTTCGTCGGAGATGTCCTCGGAGTCGTCGTTGTAGACGACGTGGACGACGATCGGGATGGTGATCGGTGCTTCTGGCGCGAGCGCCTCAGGCCCGAGCGCCATCCTCTGCGCGGTCCCGGCCTCCAGCTCCCTCTGTCTCTGGCGGTACTCGGGTTGCGCCTCGACGGCCAAGTAGTAGGCCGCTGCCGCTCCGCACTTGCGCCTTGAAGGTACAGCCTGTTCTTCCACTAGAGCTCCTTGGATCAGGTGACTACCGAGGCTGGGTGACCGCTGAGGCTAACCGATGACTCATTCTCCTTCGTCTTTTCCGCCGGTTGTGCTATTGGACCAGAAGCCGATGAATTCGGAATGAATCTACTACGGTTGATGGAACACTGCGGATTGTCAGTCATAGGTGGGCTGCTTTGGGACGGCTCGGATGGTCCTTGCTTACGTCACCGTGAGCTGATGGCCCTGTTCCCTGTAGCGGACCGCCATGTCAGGGAGCGAGATGGGATCGTAGTCCTTCGCGTGGCCCGTCTGCCCGAAGGCCTCCATGCGCGCCCTCACGACCTCCTGCATCGCGGCCTTGGCAGGCTTCAGGTAGTAGCGGGGGTCGAACTCAGAGGGGTTCTCGGCGAAGGCCTTGCGGATCGCGCCCGTCGCCGCCAGACGCAGGTCGGTGTCGACGTTGATCTTCCTAACGCCGTGCTTGATACCCTCCTGTATCTCTCGCACGGGCACGCCCCACGTCGGCCTTATGTCGCCGCCGTACTCGTTGATCGTATCGACGAGCTCCTTGGGCACGCTGGAGGAGCCGTGCATGACGAGGTGCGTGGTCGGAAGCCGCTCGTTGATCTCCTCGATGATGTGCATGGCGAGGACCTCGCGGTCCGGCTCTTTGGTGAACTTGTAGGCCCCGTGGCTCGTCCCGATGGCGACCGCCAGAGCGTCCACCCCCGTCCGCTCGACGAACTCCTCGGCCTGCTCGGGGTCCGTCAGGTTCACCTCGCCCGAGCCAACATCGTCCTCTATGCCCCCAAGCGTCCCGAGCTCGCCCTCTACGGTGACGCCTGAGGCGTGCGCCATCTCGACCACCTCGCGCGTGACCCTTACGTTGTACTCGAAGTCCGCAGGGGTCTTGCCGTCTTCCATGAGCGAACCGTCCATCATGACGCTGGTAAAGCCCAGATCTATGGCGCTCTTGCAGGTCTCGGGGGAGTTGCCGTGGTCCTGGTGCAGGGCGACCGAGATCTCGGGGTAGACCTCTGTCGCGGCCTCCATGAGATGGTACAGGAAGCGGTCGTTGGCGTACTTGCGAGCCCCTCGCGAGGCCTGGATGATGACGGGAGATTCCGTCTCGCGCGCGGCCTCCATGATCGCCTGTACCTGCTCCAGGTTGTTGACGTTGAAAGCCCCGACGCCGTAGCCTCCCTTCGCCGCCTCGTCCAGAAGCTGGCGCATCGTAACCAGTGCCATGCGAATCACCCTCCTGTCTCGAAGTACAAGGACCCGTCACCGCGACGGGAGCGGCCAGTATAGACGCTTTTGCGCCGCGTACCAAAGAAAGTGCGCCCTCGCTCGGGATGCCCTACAGAAGTGGGCCTGGCGACGCTCCTTGAGCGATTCGCATAGGTATGACCCTCCGCGAAGACAAAGAGCTGACCAGCTGAAATGCTGAAATGCTTACTCGGCGACGTCCACGGAGACCCTGTCGGCCTGCACGATGTAGCGCACATACCAGTTCGGGCCCATCGTCCAGTAGTCTCCAAAGTTCTCTATGCAGGTCTGCAAAGAGAGCATGTCCCTGCCGGCCTGAGGAGCGGTTACCCAGTTCTCGTCAGGCGTTATCTCCTTGAAGCCCGTAACCTCGTATGTGTAGGTGGTCCCGTTGACGTCGCCGAGGTAGATCACATCCCCCTCGGCCAGCAGCGGCAGGTTGTAGAACTGATGGTAGCTCGCCGTGCCTGGCCACCCGAGCCTGTGCGCCGCTATGTAGGTATTCGAGTTGTCCTGCCACGGGAATCCCGACCCGGGCAGCTTGATGGCCCCGTAATCCAACGCGGAATGGGCATCAGTGTTCGTCACGTAGTTGTCGTAGAGCCCGAGCGCCGGGATGGACATCCACAGGTCGTTCGTGGGCGGTGTCGGTATCGCAGGCTGCTTCGCCTCAGACTCCTGCTGTTGCGCCTGATCACCGGCGGACTGTTTCTTATCCGGCCGCCGCGCGGCCTCCCCGTCGACCTCATTCTTTTCGGCCGCAGTCTTCTCGTCCTCCTGACCACCAGCGGTCTCGGGGGCATCGGCCACGCGAACGGACGCTATCCTCTCCACACCGGCCTTCTCTACGCCCCAGGAGGCAGCCAGTTGCACCCCAGGAGAGCTCATGCCTCTGATCAACATCACCCCGAAGAGCACAAGAGCGAGCGACGACAGCAGGACGAACGCAGCCCATCGGCGTCGCCTCCTGAACTTGCGTCGATCAGACCTCTTGCCCATGTGCCCTCTCCGCTCTGCTCACCCGCGCAATAGCCGTCCCCGACCCGCGGCGCCGCCGCTTCGCCGAACGAAACATGCGCGAGATTTTAGCAGCACTTTTCGTAAAGCGATAGAGTAATTGGTAAACATTTCTTAATAATTGGCTATACATCTCCGTCGATGGCGGCGAGCTTTGCCGGCTGGATACTCGGTAGGACGGCGGCCTCTGGCACTAGTCGGACGGCCAAGATAAGGTAGTATATGTGCCGTTCCCGAGATCTACCCCGGCCCTGGCTCTGTCCGAAACGCCGGCTGGTTCGGGCGTGCGGCGGTTGAGGAGGTCGGAGGCTTGCGGGCGTTTCCGAGATCATAGAGAGGTTGGCGGTTGAACACGGAGACGGATAGAAGCACGGGGATTCTGTCTGGAGAGTCGACCCTTGTGGCCAGGGGGCTTAAGAAGAGCTACGCAGGCTTCGAGGCGGTCAAGGGCGTCGACTTCAGGGTATCCGGGGGTGAGTGTTTCGGTTTCCTTGGCCCGAACGGGGCGGGGAAGACGACGACGATGAAGATGATCTACGGGGCCGTGATACCGACGGGTGGCGAGCTCGCCGTAGCGGGCCTCGACGTCTACCATCACGAGCGGGAGATCAAGCGCCGCATCGGGGTCGTCCCCCAGGAGAACAACCTCGACGACGAGCTCAAGGTAGAGGAGAACCTGCTCATCTACGGCAGGTACTACGACCTTCCCCGCAAGCTGGTGCTCAGGAGGGCGGAGGAGCTTCTCGACTTCATGCAGCTCTCCGAGAAGGCCGAAGCGAGGGTCGAGCAGCTCTCAGGGGGGATGAAGCGGCGTCTGCTCATCGCGAGGGCCCTGCTCAACGACCCCGAGATCGTCGTCCTCGACGAGCCGACCACGGGGCTAGACCCGCAGGCACGTCATCTCGTCTGGGACAGGTTGCGCGAGCTAACGGAGGAGGGCAAGACCCTCATCCTCACGACCCACTACATGGAGGAGGCTGCGCGCCTGTGCGACAGGCTCGTCATCATGGAGGGGGGTTTGATCATCGCCGAGGGGACGCCAGGGGGGCTTATCGAGGAGCACGTCAGTCCGCAGGTCCTCGAGTTCAGGACGGATCACAGGTCCCTCGAAGCGCTCGTTCCTATCGTCGAGGCGGCCTCAGAGGCCGTCGAGCGGACCGGCGAAGAGTCGATCCTCGCCTACACCGAAGACGCGGACGCGCTCCTCGAGAAGGTGCGCAGTTCGGGGGCGAAAATAGAGAACACCGTCTACCGGCAGGCCGGGCTCGAGGACGTCTTCCTGCGGCTCACGGGGAGGAGGCTGGTGGAGTAGTGTACACGATAAGGATACCCTCGGCGCGTGGATCGTTCAGGGTCTGGCAGCGCAACATCACCATATTCCGGAAGTACTGGAAGACTATCCTGTTCCCCAACTTCGTCGAGCCGCTGCTTTATCTGGCAGCCCTCGGGCTCGGGCTCGGGGCGTTCATCCAGCAGGGGGGCATCGACGGCCAGCCATACGTCCAGTTCGTGGCGCCGGGGCTCCTGGCGAGCAACGCGATGTTCGCCGCCTCCTTCGAGAGCACGTTCAACACCTTCGTCAAGCTCAAGATAGACAAGATCTACGACGCCATAATAACCACGCCGGTCAACGCGGAGGACGTGGTCGGCGGCGAGTACCTGTGGGCGGGGACGCGCGCGGCGCTCTACGGCACGGCGTTTCTGGCGATGATAGTGGTGTTAGGCATCGCGTTCGGGCAGCCGCTCGTCACGTCGTGGTGGGCCCTGCTGTTGCCCCTGATGCTCCTGATTATCGGCATCATGTTCAGCGTTTTGGGCACGCTCTTTACGAGCCTCATAGAGCGCATAGACCTCTACGCCTACTACTTCACCCTGGTAGTCACGCCGCTGTTTCTGCTCTCGGGCGTCTTCTTCCCCGTAGACGACTTCCCCGCGCCGGTGCCGCAGGTCGCCTGGTTCACCCCGCTCTACCACGCGGTCAACGTGTGCAGGGAGCTCTCCACGGGCCCATCGCCCGGAGTTCTCGTGGACGTGGCCTGGATCCTCGTGTTTACCGGCGCGCTGGCCCTGATCCCGGTTCAGATCATGCGCAGGCGGCTCATCGGCTGAGGATCGGGACTCTGGTAGGATGTCCCGATGGAGGCCGAGCAGTTCACCGTACGCCTCGCCCGGCCCGATGACGACCAGGCCATCGCCGCCCTCGTCGTGGAAGGATTCCTGGACCAGTTCAGGCACGTCTTCGGCGGTAGGATGGACCGCTCGCTCAAGATCATGGAGCGGTGGATCCGCCTGGAGCACACCTCCGGCGGGGTGACCACCCTGGTCGTCGAAGGGTACGCGAATAGTGAGATCGCCGGAAGCATCGGCGTCAGGACCGAAGCCTCCAGGGAGGACATCCTCGCCCGCGGTCTGTGGAGAACCCTCACCCGCAACCTCGGCCTCCCGCGGGCGCTCTGGGCGACGACCCTGCTCTCCTACCCCACATACTCCTCCCTCGCTTCAGAGGCCTACATCGAGCGGCTCGTGATCTCCCCATCCTTCCGGCGCCAGGGGATAGCGCGGCGCCTGCTTGCGGCGGCCGAAGACCTTGCCAGGGACGCGGGCAAGAAATCCGTGGGCCTGCACGTGACGGGCAACAACCTGGGCGCACTGCGACTCTACGAGGCAGAGGGTTACGTGGAAGTCTCGCGGCAGAGATCCTTGATCGCCGCCTGGTTCATGGATATCCGCGAGTGGCTGTATCTGAAGAAGGAGCTCTAAAGCGAGCCGCTTTCAGCGGCTCGCGCTATCAGCAAATCAGCACGCTGTAGCACTCGGCTTCCGCCTGTAAGCATTTCAACAGGGTGGTGGGCCTCACCGAGGCTCAGAAAAACCTACAGATGCTCCCTCGCGACGGGGCGCGTCTCCGCACGGAGAAAGCTGACCTGCTGCTCTAAGAGCGGGGAGGGCTTTCCTGGCCAGAGGGGTAGTCGTCATCCTGGCCGTCCTGGTGCCGCTCGCTGGACCCGAATTCGCGCCGCGTCTCGGGCCAGTCGAAGAGGTCGTCCGGCAGTTCAGGCAGAAAATCTTCAGAGGGCTCGCGTCCGGCTCGGCCGCCCGAGGTCGGTGGCTCCCCCGCGGAGTACTCGGATGCCGCGGGGGGCTGAGGAGGCGGGATCCTGGCCGGGTATCTCCCCCCGTGCTTGCGTACGACCCTAGGCACGTTGTCACGTACGGCGTCGAACTCCGTAGGGTGCGGGCTGAGGTCCACCGTATCGTCCGATGGGCCCGCGGAGTGCGTGGACGCTTCCTCTTCCGTGTAGTGCGTTTCTGCCACTTCGTCCGTTTCAGGGGCCGGCTGGACGTAATTCAGGTAGCGGGCGTCGCCCGTCAGGAAGGCTAGGATCTGGGCGTTGAACTCGGCGGCACGCTCGACCATGGGCATGTGACCGCATTCGTCTATGAGGCAGATCTCGGCCCTATCTACGCCCCCGGCCCACACCCCGACCGATTGCGGATCGACGATCTGATCCTCCTCCCCGGCGACGACGAGAAGGGGGATCTTTATGATCCTGGCCTGCCTCGCGAGCCGGCCGCGGGAGATCTCACGCCTCGAGATACTCAGGGTCTTGGAGACGGCCGCGGGCGTAGACCGGCCCGCGTCATCCACGATCTCTTCCGTGAGGTCGTCTGAGTCGGCGACGAAGGGGCGCATCCAGAGGCGGCGGACCGGACGCGCCACGCGCCCCAGAGCGTAGAAGATGGGCCCAACGACGGGCACGGTCACGAGCCACAGCATGGTCGGGAGGTCGATCTGGTTCTCGTCGGCCGGAGTGGAGATGATGACGAGGCGACCGACGACGTCAGGATGATCGGCCGCGAGCTTTACGGCCATGGCCCCGCCGAGGTCGTGGCCGATGATGTTGGTGCGGGTCAGGCCGAAGTGGGCGCAGAAAGCGTAGAGAAGTCTGCTCCCGTTTCGTACGCCGTACCCGGAGAGGGGTTTGTCCGACTCCCCGAAACCGCTCAAATCCAGGGTGTACACGGTGAAGCGCTGCGCCAGACGTCCTGCGAGCTGCTCCCAGATACGCGACGATGACAACCAGCCGTGCACGAGCACGACGGCGGGACCTCCGCCGATGACGTTGTAGCGGATCCAGACGCCCTCCAACTCCAGGTACTCAGTGTCGCGGGCGCTCTCCACCTCCCTGGCGTCGCGCCCGAGCACGACGGAGGCTGCGAGGATCAATGCGACCACGGCGAACAAGACTATCAGTGTGATGCCCATGGTCGCCATGATAGCGCAAGAACGGGGGCTCTCGCATGGTTCCGCGGGTGCGGCGGTCTCCTCTATGAGCCCCAGCGGCTGCCCACGACCCGCCGGATGATCAAGGAGGCGATGATCGTCGAAGCAAGCGAAAACCCTGCCTGGAGCACCGCTTCCTTCACGTCGTCCCCGACGCCGCGGACCTCAGGTTCCTCTATCAGCCTCTCTGCGAGCTGGCTCGCCAGCGCGTAGGCGATCACCGTCGACAGGATCGAGATCACACGCTTCTGCATCTCGTCGTTCATGGTGTGGTACCTCCCCGCTCTCTACTCAGGCCGCGACGACGCCTCTACCCACGAACATGTTCCCGGTCAGCCTATCCTTTCGCGCCTGTCGTGGCTGTAGAGGCATTCCAGCTGTGAGCGGAGCAGGGTCCGCTCGTAGAGGCCTGCGAGGCAGTCTATGCAGAAAAGCACCTCCTGAGGGCGCCCGGGGTGCAGATCGTTGTCCATCATGAAATCGAGGAGCTCCCTGTACTCTTCGCCGACCTGATCCACGAACTCCGAAAACGAGATGCGGCCCGAGATCAAACGCTCGCTCGCTTCGCAAGGATCGAGCTGTCCCAGACGGCGGTTGGTATGCCTCACGATTAGCCCAGGGGCGATGTTCCCCAGACCGATTCCCTCCTTCATTACCAAGACGGTCCCTTTCTAGCCCCCGGAGGGGTCGTTCCCCGTTTTCCTAACACCCCTTAGACCGCCGGCACCCCTTCCGCTGGCGATTCGTGCAGTCTACGTTCGGCGGCGCGTTTTGTAAAGCGTCTCGCCGAGTTGCGGCACCGAGAACGATATACTCCCGGAAGATGCCGAGCGTAGCGAATGAGAGAGGAACGTGCCGGAAGGACCTTCTCGCACATGGCCGGTAGCGTGAGCCGCAGCGCGCGCGTGGTCGTCCTCGGCGCCGGGTTCGCAGGGGCCTCCCTGCTCAGGCACCTCCCTCCGGTCCTGCGGAGGCCTGGCGAGACCCTGCTGATCGACCGCCGCGAAGAGTACACTTTCGTCCCCCTGATCCACGAGGTCGCGGTCGGCCGCGTGCATCCGAAGAGCGTAAGCTCGCCTATCGCCCCACTCTGCACCGGCGCCTGCGAATTCCTCCATACGGAAGTGTCGGCCATAGACCTTGCTAGGAAGACCCTCGAGACCCGGGATGGCCCCGTTGGCTACCAATATCTGGTCCTCAGCCCTGGCAGCGTCGCCACGGAGCCCGGTCCGCTCCTGCAATATTGCTTCCAGCCCTTCTGGACCCTGGACGATGCGCTGCGCCTGCGCGGCGCCCTCGCCGAAGCCTGGCGCCGCGCCACGAGGCCGGGGCCTCCGCCACCACCGGGCATCCTGACCGTGGCCATCGTCGGCGGTGGGGCGACAGGCGTGGAGGTGGCGGCCGAGGTGGCCGCCCTCTTCGACTATCTCGGGAAGCGCACCCACCGCAGTCCGTCTGAAGAACCGCGGGTGGTGCTGATCGAGGCTACGGACCGTCTGATGGACTGGCTCGAACCCTACTTCGACAACGTCGCGAGGAAGACGCTCTCGGGCCTCGGCGTCGAGTTGCGCCTGAACGCTCCCGTAGAGGAGGCGAGCGCGGAAGGCGTCCTTTCTGGCGAAGGCTGGTTGAAGGCGGCCACCAAGGTGTGGACGGCCGGCGTCGAGGCTCCGCCGTTGGTCAGGGGCCTGCCCGGGAAGCACGATGCGGCGGGCCGCGCGCACGTGGACCAGCACCTCACGCTGCCGGACCATCCGGAGGTCTACGTACTCGGGGACGCGGGGATGTACATTCACCCGCGCCTCGGGCCCCTGCCCCCCACCGCCTCGGTCGCCGTGCAACAGGGACCATGGGTCTCGCGCGACCTCAAGCGCCGCCTTCGTGGAGCGCAGAGCAAGCGCGGCAGGCCGCCGTTCCGTTTCTTCGACCGGGGCTACGTCGTGAGCCTCGGTCCCGAGAGCGCCGTGGCCAACGCGGTAGGCCTCAAGCTGCGAGGCCCCGCGGCACAGGCGCTCTACAGGAGCGTCCTCCTCTACTACATGAAGAGCCGGCGCGACAGGATACTCACCGGCGCAGACTGGGCGATGGAGAGGACCCTCGGACGCGTTGGCTTCGGGAGCGATCAGCCATCAGAGAACAGCAAGCTGAGAGATGAGGCGTGACGCTACCCCCTACGGACCCCGCCGGAGGAAGCGCAAACAAATCCCACTGAAAACGTCGTCTCCGATCTCGCGGCAACACGCTCGCCCCGGAAAGCGCGGCCGAGGTGGGCACCTCTTTACGTGGAACGCTGTGCCAGACGAGGTGGTGCCAACGCTCCACCGATCCTCTCTCGCAAATACGGCGAGTTCCCGTATATTCAACCTGAGGGTATGGCAAGCGAAGAGCCGAAGGTAGGAACGGAGCGCATGAGCTTCGATATCAGGATGAAGCCTTTTATATGAGCCGTTACTACACCCTCGTCGTGGTCCCGAGCGATCACCCAGAACGAGCCTGCGAGGCCGCCGTAGAACTCCTCTACCCTCTCATGCACAACCCCGATGAGCCTACCAAGGCCCACAACTTCGATTACATGTATAGCCCCGAGGACATCGCGGACCTGACCGACGACATCACCGACCACATGTGGACCGTAAGCAAGATTCTGGCCCCGGAGATTCTCACGGGGTTGGGAGTGGAAGCCATAGTGACGCCAGAGGGAACCTGGCATGAACCCATGCTGAATCGTCCGACAACTGTCCTGGATCGTCGGATAGATAAGGCCCGTCAGGTGCTCGGAGAACACAGCGGGCGTCTTGCCTTGCGGCATGTGCTCCACACTTGAACCCAGAGAAGAGTGAGGGTTACCGCGCCGCCTTATAGCGCCGAAGCGCTGGCAGGCGGATAGCGTTTGCGAGAGGTTCAGAACCTCCTCGTAAACCGCCCTAGGTCTCGACCCCAACAGGCGCCAGGTGCCGCTCGACTATCCCGCGAACGTCTTCTGGCTTCACGCGTGAATACCAGACGTCGTCAGGGTAGATAAACACCACAGGCCCCTCCTCGTGGCGGCGGGTGCAGGCGTTGCGGAGCACGGCGGACGGCGAGATGCCGCGCAGCTCCACCTCGTCGCGGAACATCTCGAACAGCTCGCCGCCTCCCTTCGCGCCGCAGCGTCCTTCGCCTGGGGTGGCGCACACGAAGATCTGGCGCAGCTTGCTCATGCCCAGATTCTATGCCGCAAGTGAGATAAGTCCAGATGCGCAGGCCACTACAGCGGTTTGCACATCGAGTGAGCTTCGAGGGGTCGGGAGGTCATCGCGTGTGGCTTCGGGTTTGTAAGGGACTTTCCCGAAAACTGTAGCCGCGATGCGCAGAGGACGTAGTCCTTCTGCAGACCGCTTTAGAAGCTCGTGGCCGTCAGTCCCGTCTCGGCGCGCTCCTGGATGCGGCGGGCCATACCCGTCTCCTTCGCGCTCTCGGCGACCGCTTCGGCGACTGCGGGGGCGACCCGCTCGTCGAAGACGGAGGGGATGATGTAGTCCTCCGAGAGGTCTTCCCGGGGGATCACGCCGGCTATCGCCTCGGCGGCTGCGAGCTTCATCGGCTCGTCGATCTCGCGGGCCCTCACGTCGAGGGCGCCCCTGAAGATACCGGGGAAACAGAGGACGTTGTTGATCTGGTTCGGGTAGTCGCTTCGCCCGGTGGCGATGATCCTCGCCTTCCCCACCGCCACCTCGGGCCTGATCTCCGGGTCGGGGTTGGCCATGGCGAAGATGATCGGGTCTTCTTTCATGCTCTCGATGTGCTCTACGTCGAGAACGTCCGGCGCTGACAGACCGAGAAAGAGATCGGCCCCTGCGACGGCGTCCGAGAGGTCGCCGGTCCTGCCCTCGGGGTTGGTGTGCTCGGCGAACCACCGCTTGGACCGGTTCAAGTCCTCACGCCCCTCGTGGACGATGCCCTTCGAGTCGCAGCCGACGATGTTCCTCGCGCCGGCCGCCATGATGATCTTGGCGCATGCCACCCCCGAGGCGCCGACGCCGTTTACTACTATGCGGAGGCCCTCCACCTCCTTGCCCACGATCTTGAGGGAGTTGATCAGGGCCGCCAGCACCACGACGGCCGTGCCGTGCTGGTCGTCGTGGAAGACGGGGATGTCAAGCTCCTTCTTCAGGCGCTCTTCGACCTCGAAGCAACGCGGGGCCGAGATGTCCTCCAGGTTTATACCGCCGAACGCCGGCGCCAGGTTCTTGACGGTCTCGACTATCGCGTCGGTATCCTTGGTGTCGAGGCAGATCGGGAACGCGTCGACGTTCGCGAACTGCTTGAAGAGCGCCGCCTTGCCCTCCATCACCGGCATCGCGGCCCGCGGGCCTATGTCCCCGAGACCGAGGACGGCCGTGCCGTCGGAGACGACCGCGACCGTGTTGCGCTTGACGGTTAGGTTGAATGCCCGCTCCGGATCGCTGGCTATCGCCCTGCAGACGCGCGCCACGCCGGGCGTGTAGACCATGGAGAGGTCGTCGCGAGTGCGGATCTGGAGCTTGGAGCGGACTTCGATCTTACCCCCAAGGTGCATGAGGAACGTCCTGTCCGAGACGTTGACGACCTTGACCTGGGGCAGGTTCTCGACGACCCGGACTACCTGCTGGCCATGCTCAGAGTCCCTGGCGTTTACGGTAATGTCGCGGATGGTCCTGTCCTGGCGCATCCGCACGATGTCGACGGCGCCGACGAGCCCGTCAGCCTCCCCTACGGCCGTCAGAATCCTCCCCAGGGCGCCCGCCTCGTGCGGAAAATCTACTCGTAAGGTGAGGCTGTAGCTCGCACTGGGTATCGATTCCATGTTGGTAACCCCTCTCGGTCATTGGCCCGGGTGTGGCATGAGCGTGATTGTATGTCAGCACGGCGCTTCGCGCCTTGTCAGCACGCTACGCCCTTCCGGCTTCGCTTGTCAGCGGTCAGCTTCTCCCGTTCCGACCTTGCCCTGCAGCGCATGAGGAGCCACTGCTGAGGGCAGTAGGTTCGGCGCTTTAGTCACGCTTCGAGACGACTTTGCTGAATGCTGAGAGCCGCCGAGCGGAGCGAGGCGGCGGGCTGACAAGCGGAGGCGAAGCCGGAGCGTGCTGATAGCTCAAATTGGCAGATACCCGGAATCGTCGGGAAGGTCGGTCCCGGGGAGGGCATCGCGCCTGGCGAGGAACCATCTCCCCTTCTCGGTGAGGGGACCCGCCTCCCCTGCGGCCTGTTCGAGACCGGCCCGCAGCTCGTGCAGGAGCGGAGGTCTCTCGCCGTATGAGACCATCTCCAGCTCGGCGGCGACGGCGGCGTCGACGAACTCGCCCCAGCGGCGCGATGCGGGCGCCTCGGCCCCTGGTGGTGAGGCGAAGGCGACTTTAATCTCATTCGGGAGCCGGGCCGAGGCCAGCACTCGGGCGCGCCCGGCATCGGGGGAGGCGGCTTCTTCCTCCAGGTAGCGGCGGGCGGCGAAGAGCAGTAGCCGCGAGGGGACTGTGCGTTTGTTCCAGGAGGCGGCGACCGCCTCCCAGTCTATGAAAGATCCACTATAGAGCCTCTTCAGGTCCACGGGGCAATCCTAGCGCGCTCGCCGCAACATTCTCGGCCGGCCCGAGCGTGCTTACGTCGGGTTTCCTTCTTCGGTAAGCTCGTCGGTCTCGCGGCCAGGGCCTTCTGGTTCGAGGCTCCCAAGCATCTCACCCACGAGCACGGGGTCCGGCTCCTCGTCGAGGTAACCATTCCGCGCGAGCTGTCCGGCCACCTTCTCGGCCGGACGCTCGCGCAACTTGGGATCATCGCTGAGGGCCGCTCTAAGGGCCGAGAGGACCCTGTCGGGGTCAGGGCCCATCTGGATGTTGCCGCTGGTCATCTCGCCTCCTCCTAATCATTGTACGGTGCCTACTCTAGCAGCACTGCGGCGCCTGAGGGGTTTCAGAGGGCGCTCAGAAGCCGTCCGAGGTGCCACCCTCTAGGACATAGAGGTCGTCGGTGTCGGCCTCGGGAAAATCGAGATCCAGGTCCCCTGCCGTGGCCGTCGCCATGTAATCGGCCCAGATGTCCATGGGCAAGGTCTCTCCGTTCGGCTCCTGTATGCCGTGGACGCCGACGAGAGAGCGCCGGCCCTCGGCATAGCCGACCCACACCGACGTGCAAAGGCGGGGCGTGTAGCCGACGTACCAGGCATCGGCGAAGTTGTCCGTAGTACCGGTCTTGCCCGCGGAGGGATGGCCGATCTCCTCGTCCAAATCGTGGAACATCGTCGCCGTCCCGTCTTCGACCACGCCCCTGAGAACCTGGGTCGCGACGGCCGCCTGGCTGCCCGTGAGCACGCGCTCCCCGCCGATCTGGTAGTCGTAGACCGTATCGCTTTCGCCGTAGCTGTTCCTATCGATGCTCTCGATAGAGTAAGGCTCGCGATGGATGCCGCCACCGGCGAACGTCGAGTAGGCCGAGGCCATGTCGAGCGGGCTGACGCCCGTACGCAGGCCGCCTATCGCGGTCGAGGGGTAGGGGTCGACGGGCGTGGTGATGCCGAGGTCTTCGGCGGCCTGCACGACGTTCTCCAATCCGACGTCGGCGGCAAGCTGCACGAAGACCGTATTGTCCGACTCCGCCATGGCGTCGGACACGGAGATCTCTCCCCGCTCTATGTAGTCGTAGTTGTGTATCTCGTAGTACTCGTTCTGAAAGTCGAAGGCCAACTCGTGGGATATGTAGGTGCTCTCCGGGGAGATGTCGTCCTTGAGGGCCGCCGCGAGCCCTATTGGCTTGAAGGAGCTGCCGGGTTGACGCCTGGCGTCGAGCGGGAGGTTGAAACTCCCATCCTGTCCCGCAAGGGATCGTATGGCGCCGCTCTGAGGTTCTATGGTCACGACGGCGGCAGAAGGGTCATCGGGCTCAAAGAGAACGTCCTCCGAGGTCTCGACGGCCGCATGCTGGAGGTCGGGATCCATCGTCGTGTGGATTCTGAGTCCCCCAAGCTGCAGGGCCCGCGGCCCGAGTTTCTCCTCCACGTCGCGCGCGACCTTCTCGAGGAAAGGCGTGTACGCAGGGTCTTCGGGCGGCGGGTCGGGGGCGAACTCCAGGGGCGCTTCCTCGGCCTCTTCGCGCTCCTGAGAAGAGATCATACCCTGTTCCTGCATCAGCCCGAGTACCGTGTCGCGGCGCTCGCGTACCGGCCCCACGAGGACCTCACCCTCCCAGGTCGTGTAGGTCGACGGGGCGTGGAGTAGACCGGCCAGCATCGCCGCCTCCGAGAGGTCCAGATCCCTGGCGCTCTTGCCGAAGTAGCGCCGCGCCGCCTCCTCGGCGCCGTAGGCGCCGTCTCCAAAGTACACGGTGTTCAGGTAGGCGGTCAGGACCTCGTTCTTGGTGTGCTTGCGCTCGTAGGCGAAAGCGAGCGCCGACTGCACGAAGCGTCGGCGAAAAGAGGTGTCGAGACGCTCGTCCGCGGGGACGTAGAGGTTCTTCATGAGCTGCTCCGTGATCGTGGAGCCCCCCTCTTGCACCTCCCAGGACCTCAGGTCCGTCACGGCCGCGCGGGCGAGCCCCTCGAAGTCGACACCGAAGTGGTCGTAGAAGCGCCGGTCCTCGACGGCGACGACGGCCTCGGGGAGGTGACCGCCGAGGCCCCCGAAACCGACGGTCTCGCGGCTCTCGGCGACGGGGATCTCCCCCATCTTGTTCCCTTCGACGTCGTAGACGTAGGAGTTCTCGGCAAGTTGGGGGTAGGTCATGTCGAGGTCGTCCTCGTAATCGCTCATCACGAACAGGTAGAGGCACATGACGCCTGCCATGGCGGCGATGCCGAAGATCAGGGTGAGGTTGAAGAGGGCGCGCAGTCCCCTCCTCGCCGCGCGTCCGAGCGGGCGCCTCTTCGCCGTCTTCTTGCTTGTCTCGAAGAACTCGTTCACGACCCTCCGGCCGTAGTCTACCCCAAACGGGAGTCGGCCGGTCGGTGCGAGGTCAGGAGAGCGCAGCCCTTCATCAGGGGCAGCCACGCAGATGGTAGGATGCGCGCATGCCGGAGTTGAGCTGCACGGTCAGGCGCGTCGGCGACCACGAGAGCCGCACGGAGGAGTACGAGATCGCCTACGCCGTAGGGCAGGCGACCCCGCGCGGGTTGAGGATCAGGTACCAGGCCGCGCGTGCCTACGAGATCAACGCAGCCCTCGACGCCGCGGTGGAGGTGGCCAGAGAAGCCATCGCCGAGGCCGACCCCGACCAGAGGGGCCCCACGCACGAAGCCCTCTCCAAGTTCTCCTGGCGTACGATCCAATCGGCCAAATACGAACAGGGCGAGCCGAGATCGTCCAGCCTCGAATACTGAGAGCGGCTCGCGGATGGCCTGGGGCCATCCGCGAGTCGCGGCTACAGGCTACAGGTTTCAGGCTTCGGGATTTGCGGTGGATAGTCCATCTTGCTGAGAAGCCTGGACGCTTGCGATCAGGTCCCGGAGCGTGACGCGGCCCTCGTAGAGCGCGGTGCCGACCACAACGCCGGTGACACCGGGCGTTCTCGACAACGCAGCAACGTCCTCTGTCCCGCGGACGCCTCCGCTGGCGATGGTGGGGATCGTCTTCGCCACGGCCGCCGTTCCCTCGTGGGCGGTCCCTGTGTTCATGCCGTCGCGTGCTACATCGGTGAAGAGCACAGAGGCGACACCATCGGCGGCCAACTCTTTCGAGAGGTCGAGGACGGAGACCCCGCTCGACTTCTGCCAGCCGTGCGTCGCGACAACCCCATCGCGGGCGTCGACGGCCACGACCAGAGAATCGCCGGCCTCATCGATGGTCCTCAACCGCAGCTCCCTGTCCCCTACCGCAGCGGTCCCCATCACGACGCGCCAGGCGCCGGGCCCGAGCACGGCGCGCAGGTCTTCGATGGTACGGATGCCGCCACCGACCTGGAGGGGGACGTCAACCGCCCTTGCAATACGCCGGATCAGCCCGAGTTGGACGGGCCTGCCCTCCTCCGCGCCGTCGAGGTCGACGACGTGGAGCGCCCGAGCCCCCTGGCGCTCCCACTCGCGGGCACGCTCGACGGGGTCGGCATCGTACTCTTTGGCCCGCCCGAAGTCCCCCTGCTCGAGGCGCACGCATCGCCCGCCGCGCAGGTCGATAGCAGGATAGACGGTGAAGTCGGTCACACCGATCTCGCCCACGCCAGGAAGTTCTTGTACAACTTCAGCCCGGCCCTGCTGCTCTTCTCTGGATGGAACTGGACGGCGACGAGGTTTCCCCTTCCGGCCGCAGCACAGAAGCGCGTCCCGTACTCCGTCTCGCCGATGAGATCCTCTGTTTCCTCCGGCTCGGGGTAGTAGGAGTGGACGAAGTAGAACGCCTCACCGTCGAGGCCCCTGAGGACCGGATGATCCCGTACAACAGAGAGCTCGTTCCACCCGATATGAGGGACCTTGATCCCTTCCCCCTCGAAGCGCACCACCTCCCCCGGCAAGAGCCCCAGCCCCTTCACCCCTGGCGACTCCTCGGAGGCCTCGAAGACGACCTGCAACGCGACGCAGACCCCGAGAAAGGGCTTGCCCGAACGGAACGCTTCCCGACACGCCTCGGCCATCCCGCGCTCCCGCAACTTAGCCATACAGACGCCGAAAGCTCCCACACCGGGCAGCACCACGGCGTCAGCAGCAAGAACCCGGTCCGGGTCGGGGGTGAGATCCACCCTCGCGCCGACCCTCTCCAGCGCCCGCGTGACGGAGAGCGTGTTCCCCGCATCGTAGTCCACTATCGCTACGCTCAAGGCTTCAGGCATCAGGT
>Ga0126307_10000768_pt1 | contig 21090 bp, 21 predicted proteins | sample Plot28_FD_89955 | JGI IMG/M metagenome (GOLD analysis project Ga0126307, IMG submission 89955) | Serpentine soil microbial communities from UC McLaughlin Reserve, CA, USA - Plot28 | ecosystem: Environmental > Terrestrial > Soil > Grasslands | place: USA: UC McLaughlin Reserve, Lake County... | reverse complement strand
GACGCTCGCCCACGCGCGCCTCCTGTTCGTGTGCGTGGACACCCCGCCGACGTACTCGGGCGACGCCGACCTCTCGCGCGTCGAGGCGGTGCTCGGCGAGCTCGGCGACTCGTCCGACCATGCGGTCGTCATGAAGTCGACCGTGCCCGTGGGCACCGGCCGCTCTATTCAGCGCCGCCGGCCGGGCACGGGCTACGTGTCGAATCCCGAGTTCCTGAAGGAGGGCAGCGCGGTTGAGGACTTCATGCACCCCGACCGTGTGGTGATCGGCGCCGAGGACGCGTCCGAGCAGTTCGCGGACCGCGTCCAGGCGCTGTACGACCCGCTCGATGCCCCGGTCGTGCGAACCGATGTCCCGAGCGCCGAGATGATCAAGCTCGCCTCGAACGCCTTCCTCGCGACGAAGATCTCGTTCATCAACGAGATCGCGAACGTGTCCGAGGAGCTCGGCGCCGATGTGACCGAGGTGGCGCGCGGCATGGGGCTCGACGAGCGGATCGGCCCGAGGTTCCTGCAGGCGGGCATTGGCTATGGCGGATCCTGCTTCCCGAAAGACGTCCAGGCCCTCAAGCAGCTCGCGGGCAACACCGGCTACCACTTTCAGCTCCTCACCTCGGTGATCGAGGTCAACGAGCTGCAGAAGCGGCGCACCATCGGCAAGCTGCAGAAGCATCTGGGCTCGCTCGCCGGGAAGCAGGTCGCGCTGCTCGGCGTGGCGTTCAAGCCGAACACCGACGACATCCGCGAGGCCACCAGCCTCGTGCTCTCCGGGCGGCTCGCCGGCGAGGGAGCGAGCGTCCGCGTGTATGACCCGGTGGCCGCGCGGCGCGCCGACGGGCTGCTCGCCGGCGCTCAGATCGCGGAGTCGGCGCTCGACGCGCTCGACGGCGCCGACGCCGCCGTGCTGGTCACCGAGTGGCCGGAGTTCCGCGAGCTCGACTGGGCCGGCGCCGTGAAGGAGCGCATGCGCACGCCGCTCGTCGTCGACGGACGCAACTTCCTGGACCGCGCCTCGCTCGTGGCGGCCGGCTTCACGTACGAGGGGATCGGCAGGTAGTGCAGGCGCTCGTGCTCGCCGGCGGGGAGGGGACCCGGCTGCGCCCGCTCACCTACACGACCCCCAAACCGGTCATGCCGCTCGCCGGGCGCCCGTTCCTGTCGTTCATGCTGGAGTGGGCGCGCTCGCACGGCGTGGACGAGGTGATCCTCTCCTGCGGGTTCATGTCGGATGCGGTCAAGCGCGTCCTCGGCGACATCTACGACGGCATGCGCCTCCGCTACGTGATCGAGGCGGACCCGCTCGGCACCGCGGGTCCGGTGCGCCTCGCGCTCGACGAGGGTCTGCTCGAGGAGCGCCTCCTCGTGCTGAACGGAGACGTGCTCACCGACATGGATCTCACCGCGGAGGTCGCCGAGCACGAGCGAAGCGGCGCGCGCGTGACGCTCGCGCTCTATCCGGTGGACGACACGGCGAGCTATGGGGTCGTGCCGACGGCCGAGGACGGCCGGGTCGAGGCCTTCCTCGAGAAGACCGATGGCGAGGTGCCCACCAACCGCATCAACGCGGGCGCGTACGTGGTCGAGCGCGAGGTCGTCGAGGCGGCCGTGCCGCCTGGGCGGCCGGTGTCGTTCGAGCGTGAGGTGTTCCCCTTGCTCGTGGGCGACGGTCTATACGGCTGGGCGGGCGCCGGCTACTGGATCGACATCGGCACGCCCGAGCGCTACCTCGAGGCCACCTGGGATCTGCTCGCCGGGCGCGTCGGCTCGCAGCTGCCGCCGCGCGACGAGACGGGCTCGCTCGTCTACGAGAACTGCCTGGTCGCGGGCGCCCGGGTGGGCCCGCAGAGCGTGCTCGGCCGCCACTGCAGCGTGGGCAGCGACGCGCGCGTGGAGCGCTCCGTGCTGCACGAGCGGGTTCACGTCGGAGCCGACGCCCAGGTCGTGGAGGCGGTGCTCGCTGAGCGCGTGCGGGTGGGCGAGCAGGCGCGCGTAGAGGCGGGGGCGATCGTCGGCGCCGGCGCCGTGATCGGCGAGGATGCGACGGTGACGTCGGGTGCGCGAATCGAGCCGGAGACCCGGATAGAGGCGGGAGCGCGCGTGCCGGAGAGCGTGTCGTGACCGCGCTCGACGAGGCCGCGATCGAGGCGGCCGACCCTCAGGCGATGCGCGGCGACGTTCTCGCGCAGCCGCTCCAGCTGGGCGATGCGCTTTGGCGCGCCCAGTCGGCGGGCATCAAGCCCCGCGACAGCCCGGCCGGCCTGGTCGTCTGCGGGATGGGCGGCTCCGCGATCGGCGGCGATCTCGCGGCAGCCGCGCTCGGCGACCGCGCCACGCGCCCGATCACCGTCGTGCGCGGCTACGGGCTCGAGGCGTGGACGCCGCCGGAGGCGCTTGTGCTCTGCTCGAGCTACTCGGGCAACACGGAGGAGACGCTTGCCTGCTTCGAAGCGGCGGGCGCCGTGGGGGCGCCGCGCGTGGCGCTGACCACGGGCGGCGCGCTCGCCGACGCGGCGCGGGCCGAAAGCGTTCCCGTGATCGGCGTGCCTGCCGGGATGCATCCGCGCGCCGCCGTGCTGTACGGGATCGTCGGGACTCTGGCGTGCGCGGCCGCCTGTGGCGCGGCGCCCTCGCTGAACGCCGAGATCGACACCGCCACCGCTCTGCTCGAGAAGCTCGTGGCGGACTGGGGACCCGGGGCCTCGGACGACGCCCTGCCGAAGCGGATCGCGCGGGCGATGCGGGATCGGCTGCCGGTGGTGCACGGCGCCGGCGCCACCGTGGCGGCGGCGCGCCGCTGGCACACGCAGCTGAACGAGAACGCGAAGGTGATGGCCTTCTGGAGCGAGCTTCCCGAGGCGAACCACAACGAGATCTGCGGCTGGGAGCGCGGCTCGGCGCTGGCGCCGCTCGCCGCCGTCTTCCTCGAGGACCCGGACCAGCACCCGCGCGTGGGGCGGAGGATCGAGCTGATGTGCGAGCAGGCGGCTCGCGCCGGAGCGCCGACGACCGTGGTGCCGGCGCACGGCGAGAGCCGCCTGGAGCGAGTCCTCGCCCAGGTGCTGCTAGGGGACCTGGTGAGCGTCTACCTGGCGGTGCTCGAGGGGGTCGACCCGACCCCCGTGAGCGCTATCGAGAAGCTCAAGACCGCGCTCGCCGACTGACGCTCGAACCCGCCGGTCAGAACCTGAAGGTCGGGGCGGCGCGGAGACGATCTGCCGGTCGCCGCAAACCTTGACACAATCGTGGTAAGGTTGGCCGTCGCGATGGACGGACTCACGATCAACGAGGCTGCCGAGACGACCGACTGGTCGCCCCGAATGCTGCGCTACATAGAGAGCGCGGGCCTGATCGAGCCTCAGCGCACGCCGAAGGGGTACCGCATCTTCGGTCCCGGTGAGCTGCAGCGCCTACGGACGCTCCGCGAGCTGCTGACCGGGTTCGACTGCGGGCTCAGCGACGTGGCGTTCGCGAAGCGCCTTGCCACCGACGCCGACCTGCGAGCCGCGGTCGACAGCTGGCTCGAGGGGCGCGCCGAGCGCCCTGCCGAGGTCGCCCCGCGCGACTGGCTCGCGTGGGAGCAGGAGAAGCACGAGCGCCTCCTCGCGATGGACCCGCCCACCCCGACACTCACGGAGACTCCCGCCGCATGACAGTCACGGACGCCACCACCACGACGCCCGACCACAAGGTCGCCGACATCTCGCTCGCCGACTTCGGCCGCAAGGAGATCACGCTCGCCGAGCACGAGATGCCCGGGCTCATGGCGATGCGCGACGAGCACGGCGCGCAGCAGCCGCTCAAGGGCGCCCGGATCATGGGCTCGCTCCACATGACCGTGCAGACCGCGGTGCTGATCGAGACGCTCACCGCGCTCGGCGCCGAGGTGCGCTGGGCGTCGTGCAACATCTTCTCGACGCAGGATCACGCCGCCGCGGCGATCGCGGCCGCGGGCATCCCCGTGTTCGCCTGGAAGGGCGAGACGCTCGAGGAGTACTGGTGGTGCACCGAGCAGGCGCTCACCTGGCCGGAGCACGACGGCCCGAACATGATCCTCGACGACGGCGGCGACGCCACGCTGCTCGTCCACAAGGGCGTCGAGTTCGAGAGGGCAGCGGCCGTGCCCGATCCGGAGTCCGCCGACTCAGAGGAATTCCGGATCGTGCTGCGCCTGCTCCAGCGCACCCTCACGGACGATCCGCGGAAGTGGACGCGCACCGCTGGCGAGATCAAGGGCGTGACTGAGGAGACCACCACAGGCGTCCATCGCCTCTACGAGATGCAGGAGGCCGGGACGCTGCTGTTCCCGGCGATCAACGTGAACGACTCGGTCACGAAGTCGAAGTTCGACAACCTCTACGGCTGCCGGCATTCGTTGATCGACGGGATCAACCGCGCCACCGACGTGATGATCGCCGGCAAGACGGCCGTGATCTGCGGCTACGGTGACGTGGGCAAGGGCTGCGCGCAGTCGCTGCGCGGCCAGGGCGCCCGCGTGCTCGTCACGGAGATCGACCCGATCTGCGCGCTCCAGGCGTGCATGGACGGGTACCAGGTCGTGCGCCTGGACGACGTGGTCGGGAACGCCGACATCTTCATCACGGCCACCGGCAACCGCGACATCATCACCGCCGACCACATGCGGCGCATGAAGCACCAGGCGATCGTGGGCAACATCGGCCACTTCGACAACGAGATCGACATCGCCGGGCTGGCGCGGATCGAGGGCGTCGAGCGGGTGAACGTCAAGCCGCAGGTGGACGAGTGGCGCTTCGCCGACGGCCACTCGATCATCCTCCTCTCCGAGGGCCGGCTGCTGAACCTCGGCAACGCGACCGGCCACCCGAGCTTCGTGATGTCGAACTCGTTCACGAACCAGACGATCGCCCAGGTCGAGCTGTTCACGAAGAACGACGACTACGAGAAGAAGGTCTACGTGCTGCCGAAGCACCTGGACGAGAAGGTGGCGCGGCTGCACCTCGACGCACTCGGGGCGCGGCTCACCGAGCTGTCGCGCGAGCAGGCGGCGTACATCGGCGTGTCCGTCGAGGGGCCATACAAGTCCGAGCACTATCGCTACTGACCCCAGAACGCACACGAACGCGCCTGCCGGCGTCCTCGCCCACTCGCGTGCGGAAGCACGCGTCGTGGGCTGTCTCCTTGGCAGCCACGTGCGTGAGCCCCCTGGAGCCAGTAGCCCCATGAGCTCCGTCCGCCAGGACCGTGATCCCGCGCTCGCCGCTGTTGGCCGGGCGCGGGTCGCGTGGGCAGAGGGGCAGATGCCGGTGCTGCGCTCGCTTCGCGAGCGCTTCGCCTCCGAGCGGCCGCTCGCGGGCGCGAAGGTCGCGGCCTGCCTCCACGTGACGGCCGAGACGGCGAACCTGATGCAGGCGCTCGCCGCGGGCGGCGCCGACGTGGGCCTCTGCTCCGCCAACCCGCTCACCGTTCAGGACGAGGTGGCCGCCGCCCTGCTGGAGGACGGCGTGCCGGTCCACGCCCGCCGCGGCGAGGACGCCGAGAGCTACGCGCGCAACGTGGCGACACTCGCGGAGTGGGGCCCTGACATCACGCTCGACGACGGCGCCGACCTGCTCACGCTGCTCCACCGCTGGGAGCGCGACGTCACCGGCGGCGCGGAGGAGACAACGACCGGGCTCCTGCGGCTGCGCCGGCTCGAGGCGGACGGGCTGCTGCGCTGCCCCGTGATCGCCGTCAACGAGTCGCGCACCGAGCGCACGTTCAACGACCGCTACGGAACGGGCCAGTCGGCGCTCGACGGCATCCTCCGCGCCACCAACCTGCTGCTTGCCGGGCGCACGCTGGTCTTGTTCGGCTACGGGCCGACCGGTCGCGGGATCGCCCAGCGGGCGCGCGGCGCCGGGGCGGGGGTGATCGTCTGCGAGGTCGATCCTCTGCGCGCGCTCGAGGCGCGCATGGACGGCTTCGAGGTGATGACGGCGGGCGCGGCTTCAGAGCGGGGTGATCTGTTCGTGACGGTCACCGGTTCGCGCGGCGTCCTGCGGCGCGAGCACTTCGAGCGCATGAGGGATGGCGCCGTGCTGGCGAACGCGGGCCATTTCGACGTCGAGATCGACCTCCACGCGCTTGGCGAGCTGGCAAGCGAGGTGCGCGAGGTGCTACCCCTCGTGGAGCAATACGAGCTCGCCGACGGGCGCCAGCTCAACCTCCTCGCGAGCGGTCGCGTGGTCAACCTGGCGGCGGGCCAGGGCCACCCGCCCGCCGCGATGGACATGAGCTTCGCGAACCTCGCGCTGGCGGTGGAGCATCTGGCGGTGCACGGCAGCGAGCTCGAGCGGCGCGTGCTCGACGTGCCCGCGGAGATAGACGAGGAGATCGCGCGCCTGAAGCTCGCCTCGCTGGGCGTCGAGATCGACGAGCTTACCGACGACCAGCGCGAGTACCTCGACTCGTGGGGCCCGGCCTAGCGGTGGACGACGTCGAACTGGTGCGCTCCGTGTACGCCCGCTGGGCGCGTGGCGAATGGGCGGCCGATGCGCTCGATCCGGACATCGAGTGGTCGATGCCGCATCCCGGCGGCCAGGTGCGGGGACGTCAGGCCGCGCTCGCGTTCCTGCGGATGTTCATGGGATCCTGGGCCGAATACGAGTTGAGGGTGGACGAGGTGCGCTCCCTCGGGCCCGGCCGGGTGCTCGTGCTGTTCACCGAGCGCGGGGTCGGTCGCGGTAGCGGCGTGCCGGCCGAGGGGCACCGGGCAGCGCTGTGGACGATCCGCGACGGGCTCGTCACTCGCTTCGAGGCTTTCGGCGACCGGGCCGACGGCCTCCGGCTGGCGGGACTCGGCTGACGCGCGTTTCCGCCGCCGCGCGGTTTATGGTCGCGCCCATGGATACCTCCAGGCTGGGCACCGGGGAGATGATCGCCGCCGGAGGCGCCATCGCCCTGCTGATCCTGATGTTCCTGCCGTGGTACGGCGTGGACGCCCAATTCGCCGGCGTCTCGGTCAGCGACAGCGCGAACGCGTGGGAGTCGATGTCGTTCATCGACATCCTGCTGTTCCTGCTCGCAGTGGCCACCATCGGGATCGTCGCCGGGCGAGCGGCGGGAGCGGTCACGGACGACGTGCCGTGGCCGGTGCTTCTCGTAGCGGCCGGCGGTCTGGCGCTGCTCCTCGTCCTCTACCGCGTGATCGACATTCCGACCGGCGACGTGCCGGCGGAGGTCGAGGACGCGGTCGACTTCGGGCGCAAGATCGGGCTGTTCCTGGCGCTGGTCGCCACTGCGGCGATGGCGTACGGCGGCTGGCGGGCGAACGCCGAGCGGCCCGCCGCGCCCGGAGGGCCGCCGCCCGCGCCGGCCACCTGAGCGCCGTTCAGGCCGCGCGAGGCAGCAGGCGCGCCAGGCTGCGGCGCTCGCCGCCGCGCGGCCCGTGCGCGCGCAGGCGCAGCAGCTCGACGAGCTCGCCGCTCGGGCGGAACGGGTCGGCCACGGCGGTGCCGGACTCGACGCCCATGGCAGCCCAGAGCTCGTCGCCCATCTCGGCCAGGAGGACCTCCCCTGTGGGCGGGAAGGAGCTGTCGAGGGCCGCGAGCCGCTCGACGGCGGGGAAGTCGCTACGAGCCGCACGACGGATGGTGAGAGTGGTGTCGGTCATCTGGGTTCTCCCGTGAAGGTTTGATCGGTCTCGAAGGATCATGGCGAATGGGCGCCATAAGTTCAAATTCGGACTTTTGAGGTCTCCGATAAGCTGTGGTTATGCTCGACGTCAAACAGCTGCGCGTCCTGAAGGCCGTGGCCGAGCACGGCTCGTTCTCCGCCGCCGCCGACGCGCTGTCCTACACGCAGCCCGCCATCTCGCAGCAGATAGCCGCCCTCGAGAAGCAGGCGAACGCCACGCTGGTCGACCGCGGCAGCCGCGGTGTGAGCCTGACGGACGCCGGTCGTGCGCTCGTCGACCACGCCGACGTCGTGCTCTCGCGGCTGGCGGCCGCCGAGGCCGAGCTCGAGGCGATCGCCGGCGCGCGCGGCGGCCGCGTCAGGCTGTCGTCGTTCCCGACCGCGGGTGCGTCGCTGCTGCCGCCGGCGGTGGCGCTGTTCGCCCATCGGCACCCCGAGGTGGACCTCTCGTTCGAGGAGAAGGAGCCCGAAGAGGCGGTGCAGATGCTGCGTGCCGCCGAGCTCGAGGTGGCGATCGTGTTCGAGTACCGCAACCTCTCGCAGCCGGAGTTCGACCGCCTCTACGAGGGCATCGAGCTGCGCCACCTGATCGACGACCCCATGTACATCGCGATGCCGCGCGACAACCCGCTCGCGCGCAAGCCGCGCGTCCGGCTGCAGGACTTCGCCGACGAGGTCTGGATCCAGAACGACACCCGCGGCCCCTGCGGCCGCCTTCACCTGGCCGCCTGCAGCTCGGCCGGATTCGAGCCGCGGATCGCCTACCAGTCGGACGACTACAACGTCGTGCAGGGCCTGATCGCGGCCGGCGTCGGCGTCTCGCTGCTCCCGGCGCTGTCGCTCACGAACGTCCGCGACGACATAGCGGTCCGCTCGCTCGGCAGGATGGCCCCCAGGCGGAAGATCGCCTCGGCCGTGCTGGCGGGCCGCTACCGCTCGCCTGCCACCGACGCGATGCTCGACATCCTGGCCGAGGTGGCCGACGGCTTCGAGCTGCCCTCGGGCTCGGCCATAGCGGCCTGAAACGCGCCGGACGGTACGAGTGGAGGATCGACCACCGTATAGGTCGGCGATCCTCCACTCGTGACACCGGGGACCGCCGCGGGCGCCGAGGCCGTACAGACGGCATGCCCCTCCATGCGCGTCGTTCTCTCGTCCTGGCAGCCGCTGTCACAGCGACGACCGCGGCAGCTCCACCAGCCGCCGCCGCGGACGGCCTGCCGATCATCGGGGTCGACGCCGCGCCGATCTCGGCGCCCGGAGGCGACGTCGAATACCTGACGCGCCGCGCGAAGCGCGACACGCTGCTCGAGAAGCGAGAGCGGGGTGGAGGCCGCGTGCTCAGGCGCCTCCCGCTCCGCGGCCGATACTCGGTGCCCGCGGTGGCCTACGACGGCAGCCCGAGCGGCCTTGCCGCGAGCGGCCGCACGCTGATTCTGATCACGCCGCGGACGGCCTTTCCGCGCCGCACGACCACGCTCGCCGTCGTCGACGCCGGCCGGCTCCAGCCGCGCCGCAAGCTCCAGCTGAAGGGCGACTTCAGCTTCGACGCGCTCGCACCCGACGGTCGCACCATGTACCTGATCGAGTACCTCTCGGCACGCGATGTGACCCGCTACGCGGTCCGCGCCTACGACCTGCGCCGGCGCCGGCTGCTCCCCGAGCCGATCGTCGACCCGCGCGAGCCCGACGAGCGCATGGCCGGCCTGCCGATGACGCGCGCCACGAGCCGCGACGGCCGCTGGGAGTACACGCTCTACGAGAGCAGCGACCACCCGTTCATCCACGCGCTCGACACCGAGCGCCGGCGAGCGTTCTGCATCGACCTGCACGGGCTCGAGGGGCGGAAGCGCGGCATGTGGGGACTGAAGCTGGAGCTCGATCAGGCCGGCCGGACGCTGACGGTCGTGGCCGGGGCGACGCCGCTGGCGCGCGTGAATACGCGCACGCTCCGGGTGCAGCCGAACAGCGAGCGCCGCGCCGCGGCCGCCGGAGGCGGCATCCCGTGGGCGCCGATCCTGCTTCCCTCGCTGCTGCTCGCCGCAGCCGCCATGACGGTCAGCGCGCGCCGCCGTACCAGGCGGCGTACGCTCACCGCATCACTCGTTACCGCAACGGACTGCCCCAGCTCCACGGCGAGCTCTTCCTCACGGACGGCGGCATAGAGACCGTGCTGATCTTCCATCGCCGCCTCGAGCTGCCCGCCTTTGCGGCTTTCGACCTGCTCACGGACGAGGAGGGCACGCGGGAGTTGAAGGAGTACTACGCGCCTTACCTGGCGCTCGCGCGCGATCACGGCACCGGCTTCGTGCTGGAGGCTCCCACCTGGCGCGCCAGCCCGCGCTGGGCCGGGGAGCTCGGCTACTCGCCGGATCAGCTCGATCAGCTCAACCGTCGGGCGATCGCGCTGATGGAGGAGCTGCGCGACGAGCACGAGGGCGCGGTCGATCCGATCGTGATCAGCGGCTGCATCGGTCCTCACGACGATGGCTACTCGCCGTCCGAGCGGCTCGGCTCCGATGCCGCGCAGGAGTACCACTCGACGCAGATCGCCACCTTCGCCGGCACGGCAGCCGACCTCGTGACGGCACTGACCATGACCTATCCGGAGGAGGCGATCGGGATCGCCCGGGCGGCCCGCGATCACGGCATGCCGGTGGTCATCGGCTTCACGCTCGAGACCGACGGCCGCCTGCCGAACGGCCAGGGTCTCGGCGAGGCGATAACGACCGTTGACGAGGCGACGGGGGCCGGACCGGCGTACTACCTGGTCAACTGCGCCCACCCGAGACACTTCGAGCACGTGCTCGACGAGGCGGCGCCCTGGAGCGAGCGCATAGGAGGGCTGAAGGCGAACGCTTCGATGCTGAGCCACGCCGAGCTCGACGACGCGGAGGAACTCGACGAGGGCGACCCGCAGGACCTCGGCGCTCGCCATGCCGAGCTGAGGCAGAAGCTGCCGCGCGTGAACGTGTTGGGCGGCTGCTGCGGTACAGATCACCGCCACGTCGCGGCCATCTGCGACGCGTGGCTGGGGAGCCGCGCGGCCTGACCGGGTAGAGGCCTTCGTGATGGCCTACGAATCCGGCATCGGCGCGCCGGGCAAATCCGCATGAGCGCAGCAAGCGAGAAGATGCGCCATGAGGGGCTTCCCCCGAGCGCGGTCGCGACCTTCGAGCGCTACGAGGAGCGGCTGCGGGCCGGCGAGGGCGGCATGATCCCCGAGTCGGAGATCGAGCCGCTCGACGACGTGCCCTCGCTCGCCGGCCTGCCGCCCGGCGACGAGAGCGCGCTCGAGCGCGTGGCCGTCCTGAAGCTGAACGGTGGGCTTGGCACGAGCATGGGGATGACGAGGGCGAAGTCGCTGCTCGGGGTCAGGGACGGGCTGAGCTTCCTCGACATCACCGTGCGCCAGGTGCTCCACCTGCGCGAGCGCCACGGCGCCCGCATTCCGCTGCTCTTCATGAACAGCTTCGCCACTCGCGACGACACCCTCGCGGCACTGGAGCGCTATCCGCAGCTACCCGTGGACGGACTTCCGCTCGACTTCCTCCAGAGCCGAGTGCCGAAGCTCCTCGCGGACGGCTACGAGCCCGTCAGCTGGCCGCAGGATCCGTCGCTCGAGTGGGCGCCGCCCGGGCACGGCGAGGTGTTCGCCGCGCTCGCGGCCGAAGGCCTGCTCGCTGAGCTGCTCGAGGGCGGCTACGAGTACCTCTTTCTTTCGAACTCCGACAACCTCGGCGGGATTCTCGAGCCGCGCATCCTCGGCTGGTTCGCCGCCGAGCGGCTCCCCTTCGTGTCCGAGGTGGTCGACCGCACCGACGGCGACAAGAAGGGCGGCCACCTCGCGAGGCGGCGCTCCGACGGCCACCTTCTGCTGCGTGAGACGGCGCAGGTCCCCGACGACGATCAGGCGGCCTTCGAGGACGTGAGCGTCCACCGCTACTTCAACTGCAACAACATCTGGGTCAACCTGCGCGCGCTCGACCGGACGCTGGCCGAGCGCGACGGGGTGCTCGAGCTGCCGATGATCGTGAACCGCAAGACGGTCGACCCCTCAGACGCGGCCTCACCGGAGGTGGTGCAGCTCGAGACCGCCATGGGCGCGGCCATCGGCGTGTTCGAGGGCGCGGGCGCCGTGCACTCGCCCAGAGCTCGCTTCGCGCCCGTGAAGAAGACGAACGACCTGCTCGTGGTCCGCTCCGACGCCTACTCACTCGGCGACGATTGGAGGCTCGAGCTCGCGCCGGAGCGCGACTCGACGCCGCCGCTCGTGGAGCTCGACTCCGCCTGCTTCAAGCTGCTCGACGACTTCGAGGCGCGCTTCTCGGCCGGCCCGCCATCGCTCCGTGCCTGCGAGCGCCTCGAGGTCGAGGGCGACGTCAGCTTCGGGCGCGACGTCGTCGTGCGCGGCAGCGTCGAGCTCAGGGGGCCGCGCCGCGTCGCGGACGGCGAGGTGCTCGAGGGCTGATCGTCGAGCGCGCTTCGTACCGCGCGGCGAGCTGGCCGACGCTCTCGAGCCGCTGCGACTGGCGCCGGGCCCCGACTAAGCGGCCCGGGAGGACTCCTCCAGCCGCTCACGCCGCCGCTCCTCCTCCTCGGAGCGCGTGAGCATCGCCACGAACAACACGACCATCACCAGCACCAGCGTCAGCGACTGCTCGACCATCATGATCACGCCGCCGACGTTCTGGTCCTCGATCGGGGAGAGGCCCCAGATCCGCGGCGTGCTCTCGTAGTGCGGATAGAGCGGGTCGGACGCCCAGGCGAGGTAGAGGCCGAGCGCCGCCAGGCCGCCCTTCGCGGACGCGATGTAGGCGAGCGGCTGCATGCCGGTGAGCCGTCGGCGCATCGGGATGGGTTGGATCAGCGGCCACCACAGCGCCACCCCCGCAACGAAGAACGACGTGTGCTCGAGCAGGTGCACGAATGAGTGCTCGGCGGCGGCGTCGTAAAGCGCCGGTATGTGCCAGGCGTACATGACGGCGAGCCAGATCCCGATCCCCGTCACGGGGCTCGCGAGCGCCCCGAGCTTGCGCTCGATGCGCGCGAGCCGGCGGGTGGCCGGCCTCATGATCACGCGCGAGAGCGCCAGGAGCAGCAGCAGCGGCGCCACGTCGCCCAGCAGCACGTGCTGGAGCATGTGCGCGGAGAAGAGGTAGTCCTCGCCGAGCCCGTCGAGCGGCGAGACGAGCGCGACGAGCAGCGCGAGGAGCCCGCCCGCGAATGCCAGGGCCTGGAGCGCTCCGGCGCCGCGGCCGCCCGCCTCGCGGCGTGCCTGCGCGAAGCGCCAGATGTAAACGCCCGCGAAGAAGGCGAGCGGGACGAGCACGAATGGATCGTCGAGCCAGTGGGTCTGCGGGTGCTCCATCCGCACGGGATTGTCGCAGTGGCGCGGCCACGTGTGACCGGGCTCGCGCGAGCATGCGCGCGTGCTCGCGCCACCGCACTGCTGGGGCTGCGGCGGGCCCGCCCGCCGTGGGGAGCCGCTCTGCGGTCCCTGCCGGCGCTCGTTGCGGCCGGTGAGCCCGAATACCGCGCCCGGGGGCCTTCGGCTGTGGTCGGCGGTCGTCTACGAGGGCGCGGCCAGGGCGCTGGTGCAAGGGCTGAAGTTCCGCGGAGCTGCGGGCGTCGCGGATGCGATGGCCGCGCGCATGGTCGCGACCGCGCCCGCCGGGACCTTCCGGGGGGCGCTCGTGCCCGTCCCGCTGCATCCGCGCCGCCTACGCCGGCGCGGCTTCAACCAGGCGCGCGTCCTCGCGGAGGCGCTGGCACGGCGGACCGGCCTGCCGCTTGCCGACTGCCTCAGCCGCCGCGGCCGCCCGACCACTCAGGTGGGCCGTGGTCGCGCCGAGCGCCGTGCGGCCCCGGCCGGCGCCTTCGTCGCCCGCGGGCGCGCGCCGGAGCGCGCCTTGATAGTCGACGACGTCGCCACGACCTGCGCGACGCTCGCGGCGTGCGCCGCCGCGCTTCGCGCGGCGGGCGCGAGCGAGCTCGCGGCGGTCACGTTCGCGCGCACGCCGGGGAGGTGAGGAGTCGTTCCGCTCGCACGCCCCGAGCTCCGGGTGGTGGAAACCAGGGCGGCGCGGGTTTACCATCGCTCCACCGACGACCCAGGAGGGCAGATGCGCATCCAGGTGAAGGCCAGAGGCGGCGCGACGGTCGACGACGAGCTCCGCTCCCGCTTGGAGAAGAAGCTCGACAAGGTGTCGCGGCAGGTCTCGCCACTGGCCGAGCTCGAGATCGAGCTGAAGGAGGAGCGCAACCCGGCCATCAAGGAATCGCAGGTGGCCGAGGCGACGCTGCACCTCAAGGGAGTGACCCTGCGCGCGCGGGAGGCGTCGGCCGACATGGGCCACTCGGTCAACCTCATGGCGGACGACCTGGCTCGCCAGGTGAAGAAGCACCGCGATAAGAGGCGGGCGCGCCGCGAGGCGCACAAGTCGAACGAGCCGCGCGCCGCGTGACACGGCGGGCACGCTCCTCGGGACACTCGGCCTTCAGCAGCCTCGCGCTGATACAGCGGCTCGGGCGCCGCAGGCCGCTCAAACGCTAACCTCGACCTCATGTCCATTCTCGATCGCGCGCTGCGGGTCGGCGAGTCGAAGAAGTTCAAGGTCTTCGAGCGGAACGTCGCCCGGATCAACGACTTCGAGCCCGAGCTCGAGCTCGAGTCGGACGAGGAGCTGCGCGAGCGCTACGCCGCGCTGCGCGAGCGCCATCTGAACGGCGAGCCGCTGGACGATCTGCTCTTCGAGGCGTTCGCGCTCACCCGTGAAGCGGGCAAGCGGGCGCTCGGACAGCGCCACTTCGACGTCCAGCTGATCGGTGGCATGGTGCTCCACGACGGCTCGATAGCCGAGATGAAGACCGGCGAGGGCAAGACGCTGACCGCCACGCTGCCGGTCGTCCTGAACGGCCTGGCCGCCCGCGACGAGAACGGCTACGCGGTTCGCGGCAAGGGCGTCCACCTGGTCACGGTGAACGACTACCTCGCTCGCCGCGACGCCAACTGGATGAAGCCGATCTACGACCTGCTCGGCGTGACCGTGGGGACCATCCAGTCGGGGATGAACGACATCGACAAGCAGGAGGCCTACTCCCGCGACGTCGTGTACGGCACCAACTCGGAGTTCGGGTTCGACTACCTGCGCGACAACCTCGCGGTCGAGATGTCGCAGAAGGCGCAGCGCGGCCACGGCTTCGCGATCGTCGACGAGGTCGACAACATCCTGATCGACGAAGCGCGTACCCCGCTGATCATCTCGGGGCAGCCCGAGCAGGCCGCCGACCTCTACTACAAGTTCGCGAAGCTGGCGCGGATCATGGAGCCCGGCAAGAAGCCGGAGACGTTCGAGGCCAAGTCGAAGGACTGGGTCGCCGACTTCGACTTCGAGCCGGACGAGAAGCACAAGACGGTCGCCGTGACCGAGCGCGGGGTGGAGAAGGCCGAGAAGTTCCTCGGCATCGACAACCTCTACCGCGCCGAGTACGGCAATCTCGTGAACCACCTCCAGCAGGCGCTGAAGGCGGAGGAGCTCTACAAGAAGGACGTCGACTACGCCGTGATCGACGGCGAGGTCAAGATCATCGACGAGTTCACGGGCCGGATCCTCGAGGGCAGGCGCTGGTCCGAGGGCCTTCACCAGGCGGTCGAGGCCAAGGAAGACGTGGCGATCCAGGAGGAGTCGCAGACGGTCGCGACGATCACCTACCAGAACTACTTCCGCCGCTACGACAAGCTCGCCGGCATGACCGGCACGGCGCTCACAGAGGCCACCGAGTTCATGAAGATCTACGAGCTGCAGGTCGTCGAAGTTCCCACGAACCGGCCGATGATCCGCAACGACCAGAACGACCAGATCTACAAGACGAAGGACGGCAAGTGGGCCGCCGTCGCCAAGGAGATCGAGGAGCGCAACCAGACCGGTCAGCCCGTCCTGGTGGGCACGATCTCGGTGGAGGTCTCGGAGGTGCTCTCGCAGGAGCTCCAGACGCGCGGCATCAAGCACACCGTGCTGAACGCGAAGCCCGAGCACGCGGAGCGCGAGGGCGAGATCATCGCGGAGGCCGGCCGCCCGTTCGCGGTCACGATCGCCACGAACATGGCCGGCCGCGGCGTGGACATCAAGCTCGGTGGGAACGACGAGCACCTGACCCACCTGGAGCTCAGCAAGCGGGGGCTCCAGCCCGGTACGGACGACTGGAACAAGGCCTGGGACGAGCTGTTCCCGCAGATCGAGGCACGCGTGGCCGAGGACCGCGAGAAGGTGGTGGAGTCGGGAGGGCTCTTCATCTGCGGCACCGAGCGCCACGAGTCGCGCCGGATCGACAACCAGCTGCGAGGCCGCTCCGGCCGCCAGGGCGACCCCGGCGAGTCGCGGTTCTATCTGTCAGCCGAGGACGACCTCGTCCGTCTGTTCGCCGGCGACCGCATCTACAGGATCCTCGACAACAAGTTCCTCGCGCAGCAGGACGACGAGGGCAAGGAGCTTCCGATCGAGCACAAGATGCTCTCGAAGCAGATCGAAGGCGCCCAGAAGAAGGTCGAGGAGCAGAACTTCCTGATTCGCAAGCGCGTCCTCGAGTACGACGACGTGATGAATCAGCAGCGCGAGATCATCTACGAGTACCGCGACCGAATCCTCGAGGGCCAGGACATGAGCGAGGTCGCGCGCACGCAGATCGCCGATGCGATCGAGCGGATCGTGCGCGAGTACACCGCGGGCGACTACCAGGAGGAGTGGGAGCTCGGGGCGCTCCTCACGCAGCTCGAGCAGATCTACCCGCTCTCATACGAGCTCGACGACGTCAAGCAGGGGACCGACCGCGAGGCACTCGTCGAGGATCTGCGCAGGGACGTCGTCGAGGCCTACGACGAGCGCGAGGAGGACCTCGGTGCCGAGCTGATGCGCGCGCTCGAGCGCTTCATGCTGCTCCAGATCATCGACGAGCGCTGGCGCGAGCACCTGCACGACATGGACTACCTGCGCGAGGGCATCCACCTGCGCGGCTTCGCGCAGATCGACCCGCTCGTGGCCTACAAGAACGAAGGCTTCGACATGTTCACGGAGCTGATGAACAACATCTGGGACGAGTTCGCGCGCTACGTGTTCAACGTCGAGGTCGAGGTCGAGCAGCCGCAGCAGCAGGCGCCCGCCCGCGGACCGAGCTGGGGCTTCGGCGCGAACAGCTCGCAGACCGGACGGCTCACGCGCTCCGGCGGCCACGGGCTCGCGGGCAGTGATGCGATCGCCGCCGCCGCGGGCACGGCGGTCCCGGCCGGAATGTCCGACGCCGCCGAGATGGCCACCGACGAGGTGGCGGGCTCCGTGCCCATCGTCGAGACCCGCCGGCTCGACGAGAACGAGAAGATCGGGCGCAATGACCCCTGCTGGTGCGGGTCTGGCAAGAAGTTCAAGAAGTGCCATGGCGCCTGAGGGCGATAGCCGTGGCCTCCGCGACCAGCTGAAGCTGCTCGCGGACTACCTTTGACCCCGCGGCGCTCGAAGCTCGCGTAGCCGCGCTCGAGGCGGCAATGCAGGCGCCCGGCTTCTGGGACGACCAGGAAGCGGCGGCGCGCGTCTCCGCGGAGCACGCCGCGGTGTCGCGGCGGCTGGCGGCGTTCAGGACGCTCGCGGCCGACGTGGACGACCTCGAGGCGCTCGAGGAGATGGCCGCCGAGGACGACTCGATAGCGGCGGAGCTCCACGAGCAGCGCGTCTCGATCGCCTCGCGACTGGCCGAGCTCGAGGAGGCTCGGCTGTTCAGCGGCGAGTACGACGGCGGCGATGCGGTGGTGACGGTGAACGCCGGCGCCGGCGGCACCGACTCTCAGGACTGGGCCGAGATGCTCCTGCGGATGGAGATGCGCTGGGCGGAGCGGCGCGGGATGAAGGTGGAGCTGAAGGAGGCGTCGGCGGGCGAGGAGGCGGGCATCAAGTCGGCCTCGTTCATCGCGCGTGGTGAGAACGCCTACGGCCTGTTCTCGGCGGAGAAGGGCGTCCACCGGCTCGTGCGGATCTCCCCGTTCGACTCGCAGTCGCGCCGGCACACGGCTTTCGCGGGCGTCGAGGTGGCGCCGCTCGTGGAGGACTCGGTCGAGGTCGAGATCGATCCCGAGGAGCTTCAGATCGACACCTACCGCGCGTCCGGCGCGGGCGGCCAGCACGTCAACAAGACCGACTCGGCGGTGCGCATCACGCACCGGCCTTCGGGGATCGTGGTGCAGTGCCAGAACGAGCGCTCCCAGTCGGCCAACAAGGACACGGCGATGAAGATGCTGCGCGCGAAGTTGATCGAGCTGGAGGAGCGACGGCGCCAGGAGGCGATCGCGAAGGAGAAGGGCGAGGCGCAGGACGTGGGCTGGGGCTCGCAGATCCGCTCGTACGTGCTGCACCCGTACACGATGGTCAAGGACCACCGCACGAGCATGGAGGTCGGGAACGTGCAGGGCGTGCTCGACGGCGATCTGGACGACTTCGTGCGGGCGGAGCTGCTCAGGCGCTCCGGGAACGGGGCCGCGACATAACAGCGCCCAAGGCCGGGCTCGCCGGGGCGCGGGTCCTGCCCGGGGAAGTGTCCTTCCGCATCCCCGCGCCTGCGCGCGGGGCGCGGAAGTTGCCTCCCTCGGCCCGCGCACGTGGCGCGGTGAGCGGTGCAGGCGCTCCTGCGGTGGTGACTCGCATGCACAGCTACACGTAAGCCGCCGCAAGCCACTCTTCGAAGCTCGGCCCGTCGAGCTTTGCGCCCGGGTTGGGCAGCGCGGCGCCTTCGGCATAGGCCGCGGCGTCCGGGTCGTCGGGCTGCGCCAGCGGACCGCCGCGGATCTCGCGGATCCCGAGGGAGTCACCTCGGCTCGCGAAGAGCGCGGCGGCCACCTCGGCGAGACGCTCCTCCCGCGGACCGGCGACCTCGGTGATCCTGCCGTTCTCGATCGCCGGCTCCTCGGCCGCGTCGGCGAGGGTTTCGGCGACGACGCGCGCGGCCACGAGCTGCGTTCGCATCTCCGGCACGTAGGCGACGCCATTCTGGACCGTCCATCCGATCAACGGATCGACGAACTCGTGGAACTGGGCCGCGCGCACGATCCGGACCGGGAGCGGCCCCTCTAGCAGCGTCTGCTCCTGCGCGACCTTCGCGGCGTTGTAGCCGCCGTGGAACTTGTCGATGCCGATGATCGAGACCACGACGATCCGCTTCACCCCCGCTGCTGCGCCGGCTCGCTGCAGATTCCGCGCCGAAGCGGTGAAGAACTCCGTTGCCACTTGCTGGTCGGGTGAGGGCCCCGTCGCCGTATCGATGATGGTCTCGACCCCGGCGAGCGCCTCGTCGAGACCCTCGCCGCTGACCACGTCGACACCTTTCGAGCGCGCGACCGGAACAGCCGCGTGTCCGCGCTCCTCGAGGATCTCGACGAGGTGCGATCCGACCCGTCCGGTGGCTCCCGTGACGGCAATCCTCTGGTTCGTGTGGGCGGTATGCATGGCTGCCTCCTCTCCAGCGCGGACTGCGCGTTTTCGCCGTTCACAACTACGACGAACGGGACCTATCAAAAGGGACACGGCACAGCTGAGCACGCGTTGCTGTGCCGTCGCAGATCTGGTCCTACGTGCTGAACCCCGTGGCCGGGCGATCGTCTGCCACCGCGATGGTGGGTCCCTCTGGTGATGTAATTCGCCGTCTCGCCGAGCTTGTCGCCGGGAGCGAGCGCCTTGCCGATGACCGCGGCTCGTCGAGTGGAGGGCGCGGCCAACGTCGCCGACCAGAGCAGACGACTGGCGCGCGGGGCCGGCGAACGAGAGGGCGGACCATGCCGTTGTATCTATCCAGGTTCAGCTACACGGCGGAGACCTGGGCCAAGCTGATCGACAACCCAGAGGACCGCCGAAAGGCCGCCCAGTCCTATATCGAGTCGGTCGGTGGGAAGCTCCACGGGTTCTGGTACGCCTTCGGCACACACGACGGCTACAACCTCTGGGAGGCCCCGGACGACGTCTCGATGGCCGCGGTTGCGCTGGCGATCAGCGGGGGCGGTGCGCTTAGTTCGTTCGAAACGACAGCCCTGCTGACCGTCGACGAAACGATGGATGCCCTGCGCAAGGCCGCGCAAGTCCAGTACCGTTCGCCCGGCGCGTAGCGACTGGCGCGACGCCCTCGCCCGTGGTTTTCGCGCGGCTTGTCGCCAGCCGCGGCGCGTCACCTGCCGGCGGTCACCCGGACAACGCCCGTGTCGTTACGATCGGCGCTCCTGCGTGGCAAAAGAAGCGGAGGACCCATGCCCACGATCGAAGCGATCCTTCGTGAGTGGAGCTAGCGAAGGACACGCTCTTCGGCCTTCTGTTCGGTGACGAGACGATCGGCACGCATCTCGAGCGAGTCCAGCGCGAGCGTCTCACCTTCACCCTGGCCTCGCTTCAAGGCCGGGGCGCTCGACTTCATGAAGGCGGCGACGGAGTTCAGTGCAGTCGGGACCTGGCAGGACCCAGGCAGCGTCTCCAACGACGCGCGCGCGACAACGTCATCCTCGAGGTCGAGTACGGCGAGATCCCGGACGAGCTCGTCGGGGCAGGCATCGTCCGCTGCTTGAGTCTGATCAACACCCTCGAGGTCAACGAGCAGATCCTGCATGCGCGGATGATCAACGTCGAGCAGACGACGCTGATCGAATGACCCGACGCCGCGAGCGGGTCGGCGACCCCGGCGACATTTACTCCTCGGTGTCGGCCGCATCCTCGTCGGCGAGGATGCGGTAGAGGTCTCGGCGCGCCTGGGCGAGTATCCGCTTGGCGCGCTCGATCTGGGCGTCGTCACCGGCGATTGCGACCTGGAACGAGGCGGCGCCGAGCTGCCCGACCAGCGCGCGCATCTCCAGCCGCGACTCGCCGAAACCCGCGGCCGACTTGCTCCACGGCTCGCCGAGCTGCTCGCGGTGTTCCTCGACGTGGGCCTTGCCGTCGTCCGTGAGCTCGTACGGCGTGCGGCCGTCGCCGGGCTGCGGTCGGATCAGCCCCTCGTCCTCCAACAGCGCGAGCGTGGGGTAGACCGACCCGGGGCTCGGCCGCCAGGCGCCCTCCGAGCGCCGTTCGATCTCGGCCATTAGGGCGTAGCCAGTCATCGGGCCCTCGTCGAGCAGCACGAGCACGGCGGCGCGGACGTCGCCGCGGCGCATGCGCCGCCGCCGGCCGCCGGGGTGGCCCCAGCCGCCGGGCTGGCCCCAGCCGCCGTGCACGCCGTGTCGGCCCCTCATCCGGCCCCGTCCGTGGCGGCCGCCGGGGCCACCGCGGTTCTTGAATCGATGCATGTGTTGCTCCTGTGTGTGAATATCACGATACGTCAACGATATATCGTTACGGCGATCCGTCAAGTCGGGGCGGGGACACCTGAGCGCGGAAGGCTTGGCGCGCGCGGGGTCGCCCGCCTGGCCGCGGTCCTGTC
>Ga0126307_10000767_pt1 | contig 21119 bp, 20 predicted proteins | sample Plot28_FD_89955 | JGI IMG/M metagenome (GOLD analysis project Ga0126307, IMG submission 89955) | Serpentine soil microbial communities from UC McLaughlin Reserve, CA, USA - Plot28 | ecosystem: Environmental > Terrestrial > Soil > Grasslands | place: USA: UC McLaughlin Reserve, Lake County... | reverse complement strand
GCCAAGAGCCGTTTCACCGCTCCTCTGAGGGTAGACTCGGCCTCCCTTCGCGGACGTAGCTCAGTTGGTAGAGCGTCGGCTTCCCAAGCCGAAGGTCGCGGGTTCGAGGCCCGTCGTCCGCTTGCGGGCTTTTCACCTGCAGAGCCGATGTTGGCCTGCCTCCCAGAGCCGGCGGCGCCGCTTCCGTGGCTCGACAGTGACCCGAACCGCGCAGCCGTGTCAGCAACTTTGGGCCTCTGAGTGCGTTTAGGCTAGTCGGCAATCAAGGAGGCAAAGAAAGCAATGAAGACGACTCGCATCACCGCGGTCCTGGCGGCAGCGGCCGTTGTCGCCGTGCCGGTGGCGGCGGACGCTCACAAAGGCGGTAGGCACCACGGCAACCACGGCAAGCACGTGGTGAACAAGGGCTTCGTCGTAACTGGCAACCTGAAGCAGAACGGCTTCTCGCCCGACACGGCCGACCCGGGCAACCAGGCCATCGTCGAGATCACGGTCAAGAACGCCAACAAGCACGCCCGCCGGTCGGGAGAGCTCGGGGACCAGAACGCGTCCAAGAAGGGCGTCCAGGTCAGGGGCGGGACCTACAAGCTCGACAACGACGACGACTTCTTCCGGGTCGTTCGCTCCGGTTACGAGCCGGGCGAGGAGCCCGGTGAAGGCGACAAGGTGCGGATCACCGGCAAGATCCCCTACACCAGGGACAAGAGCCTCACGGTCAGCGATCGCTACGGCGAGCCGAACATTCGGCGCGTGAAGCTCGTCGATTCCGACTAGACGGTCACCTCGGCCGCTCCGGGGAGCACGGTCCCCCGGGGCGGCTTAGTCGCCCCTCCTTAGGAGTGCCACGTCGTGGCGGTCAGCAGAGTCGGTCACCCGCCGCCCGCGCTATGTATGGCCGGCGCTCGCCGCCTGGTTAGCCCCGCAGACGCAGGTTGGATTGCTCCAGGCCACCCATGCTCAGCGGCCCGGTTGCCGCGTTCATCCGGCGCAGGGACAGCGGAACTCGTCAGCCGGCTGACGAGTTCCCCAGGCGGGTGGTGTGTCCGGCGCCGGCCGCGGAGCGTTGCGTTCGGGAGGCCGGACGCTAGGCCGGCACGCCCTCCGGCTGTACCGCCGGAGCCGCTGCCGCGCCGGCGCGCCGCAGCGTCACCCGGCCACCCGAGGCCGGGCTGATCGTGATTGCGCGGCGTGTGGCCGTCTCGGGCGTGGTGACCTGCTCCAGGGTGCTGTCGCGCAGCGCGGCCCGCAGCACCGCCTTCATCTCCAGCACGGCGAAGCTCGCCCCGATGCAGCGCCGCCGGCCGCCGCCGAAGGGCAGGAAGGTGTAGGTGCCGGGCTTCTGGTCCAGGAAGCGCTCCGGCCGGAAGGCGTAGGGGTCGGGGTAGACCTCAGGATCGTGGTGGACCAGGTAGGCGTTTGCGGCCAAGCAGACACCGGCCGGGTAGGTGAAGCCGCCCACCTCGAAGGGCTCCTTGACCAGCCGGGGCTCGGCGATGGGCAGCGTCGGCCTGCGGCGGAGGGTCTCGTTGATGGTCGCGGTCAGGTAGGCGTCGCCGTCCTCCGAGGCGATTTCCTCACGTACGCGCGCGAGCACCGCGGGCTCGCGAGACAGGCGCGAGAAGGCCCACGAGAGCTCGGACGCGGTGGTCTCGTGTCCGGCGACGAGCATCGTCATGAGCTCGTCTCGCAGCTCCTGCGGCGACATCTCCGAGCCGTCGGAGTGCTGGGCGGCGAGCAGCATCGCGAGCACGTCGTCGCGCTCCTCGCCCTGCTCGGCGCGGCGCTCGTCGATGAGCTCGAAGATCAGCCGGTCGGCCTCGGCCCGCATCCTCGTGAAACGCGCCCAGGGACCGAAGCCGCCCAGGTCGCGCTGCAGCGCCGGGATGCTTCCCATAGGGCCGGAGACGAAGTCGACCACTCCGCTCAGGAGCTCGCGCAGGCGGTCGAGCCGCGGCCCTGGGTCGAGGCCGAAGACGGCTCGCAGGATGATCTCCAAAGTGAGGGCCTGCAGGCGTGGCTGGAGGCGGAGCGAGCTGTCACGCGGCCAGGCGCCGACCTCCCGCTCGGCGACCGAGTCGACGAGGTCCGAGAGGCGCTCGATGCGCTCGCCGTGGAAGGCGGGCAGCAGCAGGCGGCGCTGGTCGAGGTGCGGCTGCTCGTCCAGCAGGATCAGCGAGTTGCGGCCAACGATCGGCTCGAGCAGCAGCGCTCCCTCGCCGGGGTGAAGCACCTCGGGCGGCGCGGTGAGCACCTCCTTGCACTCCGCGACGTCCGACAGGTGAACGAAGGGCCGCTGGCCGGGCAGGCGGATCGTGAAGCGCTTGCCGTAGCGCCGCCGGCAGTTCTCGAAGAAGGCGACAGGGCGGGTGAACCAGGCCACCGCCTGCACCGAGGTGGGCCAGCGCGGGCCGTCGGGGAGCCGTTGAGCCTTCATTGCCCGTACATTGCCAGCCCAATGGCGCCGCGGCTACCCCTCGAACGCCTTCTGTACCTGCCCGCGGACATCCTCGAGGGCCTGCGGCTGCTCCCAAAGATCGCCGAGAACACCGAGCGGCTCCAGGAGATGTCGGAAGCCATCCAGAAGGTCGGAGACGACACCGAGGCGCTGAAGAACCTCGAGAAGGACATGTCGGACGTCGCCAAGCAGACGGCCGACCTCAAGGCGATGGACCAGCGCATGGCCAACATCGAGGATGCCATGCCCGTCTTGGTCGAGGTCCAGCAGCACCTCGCGCGGGTGCCCGACACGCTTGAGAACCTCAACTCGAGCATGGACCAGCTCACTCAGCTGCTGGAACGCCTCATGCAGTCCCTCGACGGTCTGAACGAGGGCGTCGATTCCCTCCAGCAGGCCGTCGGACCGCTCGGCCGCCTTGCCGACCGGTTGCCGGGCGGCAGCTAGCTACGGCCTGTAGAGCGGGCGCGCCCGGAAGCGGTCCCGCGCGATGAACCAGGCGGGCTTGAGCTGGCCGTCGTAGGTCATCAGGCCCTTGTTGTGGCGCGTGGTGGGAAAGCGCGGGTCGCGGGCGCCGGCGCCGCCGGTCCAGCCCGGGAAGATCTCGAACTCGCGCAGGGTCCAGTAGAGCGAGCCCGACAGGAACGGCGTCGTGTCGTGGATGTCCAGGTGGTCCCGGAGGAACTTGCTCTGGAAGGCGTAGCTGCCCTTCTTGGTGACCGGGTCGTTGGCGTTCTCCGGGCGGGCCTCGGCGCCGAACTCGGTGACCACGAGCGCCTGGCGCGGGAACGTCGAGCGCATATAGCGCAGGTAGTCCGGGAGCGTCGCGAAGTCCGGGGCGCGCCCGTACCAGCCGAAGTACTCGTTGAGCCCGATGATGTCGAAGTACTTCGAGTAGACCTGCTGCGGGCCGATCCGCGGCCCGGTCTTGATGGCCAGGGCGATCGGGAGCGTCGGGTCGAGCTTGCGGGCGCGGGCCGAGCTGCGGCGCAGGTACATGCTGGTGGTCGTCGACTGATCGGGGTAGTGCACGAGCTCGTTGCCCATCGAGTGGGTGATGACCGACGGGTGGCTGCGGGCGGCGATGACCGAGCCCTCGACCTGGCGGTAGGCCTTGGCCCGGTCGAGCGTGCGGCCCAAGAGCCGGTCGCGCTGCCAGACCGGCGCTTCGTTCCAGACCAGGATGCCCGCACGGTCGAGCTTCTGGAGCAGGCGCTCGTTGAGCGTGTAGTGCGTGCGGGTCACGTTCGCGCCGACCTCCTTGAGGTCGGCCACGATGCGGTCCATGCCGGCCTCGGTGAGGGCCGTCCCCGAGCCGGGCAGGTCCTCGTGGATCGAGGTGCCGCGCATGTCGATCGCCCTGTTGTTGAGTGCCAGCCGCCCGTTGACCACAGACACCTCTCGCAGCCCGGTGACAATCGACTTGCGCTGGACCACGGTCCTGCCCAGGCGCACCTTAATGATCGCGCGGTAGAGCTTGGGGCTCTCGGGGGCCCACAGCTGCGGCCCCGGCACGTTTACCGAGAACCGGACGCCCTTGTTGCGCCTGCCCTGGGCGCGGAGCCTGACCCGGCGCCGGGTGACCCGTCCCGAGGGTGAGCGGAAGTAGGCCTCGACCGTGGGCTTGATGACGCCCTGGCCGCCGAGCTTCTGCATGTTTCCGTCGACCAGGAACTTGGCTGAGCAGGCGGACGCCGGGCCGCGGCAGCGGACCTTGGACATCACGCCGAGGTCCTTCATGTAGGCGCGGCCTACGGGGATGAGGCGGACCGGGCGGATGATGCCACCCCAGTTCCACCAGCCCTCGGGGAGCTGGCGGTCCTTGCGGTTGTCGACGATCACGACGAGCTCGTTCGTCCGGCGGGGGCGCAGGCCCTTGGCCTCGACCTCGAACGGGATGTAGGGGGTCTTGCTGCGGCCGATGCGCTTGCCGTTGAGCAGCACGCCCGCGTTGCGGCGCACGCCTTCGAAGCGCAGTAGCCAGCGGAAGCCCTTGGGGGTCCGGGGCCCGCGGAAGCGCAGCTTGTAGCGGCGAACGGTGCCCGAGTAGGCGCTGCGCTTGGCGATCGGATCGAAAACGGAGGGGACGCGAGTGGGCATGTAGCTGCCGGGGCGGGGGGCTGGGGTCGCCGGCGCGTTGGGAGTGCTCGGCGCGCCCGTGCCCTCCTCGGGCGGCGCGTCCTGGGCTTCGCCGGGCTGGGCGGCCTGGGAGCGGATCTGCCAGCCGCTGCCGAGCGTCTTGCCGGAAGCGGCGCTGGCTGCCACCGGGAACAGACAGGCGAGAGCCGCCACGGCAACGTACAGCCGCGCGAGCATGGGCATATGGCCTTTGCGGGGCCGCATCGCTAAGCGCAGAAACGTAGAAGGCGGCCCGGAGTTGCGCTCCACCTCGTCTGGGAGCCTCTTTGCCCATGCCGCTCGCCGCCACCGCCCCCGACGACGCCCTGGCCGTATTCGGCGCGCTGCTGATCACCGGCGCCCTGCTGGCGGGCTTGGCGCGGCGGAGCTTCGTCTCCTTGACCGCGCTGTTCGTGGTGGCGGGCTTCGTGCTCGGGGAGGGGGGCCTCGAGGTCCTGGACTTCGACCCACGCGGGGGCTTCGTGGCGACCCTGGCCGTGGTCGCGCTGGTGGTGATCCTGTTCCGAGACGGGCTCGAGGTGGAGGCCGAGATGCTGCAGACGGCGTGGCACCTGCCCGCCCGCAAGCTGGTGCTCGCGATGCCGCTCACGGCGGTGCTCGTGGCGCTGGCGACCAAAGCGCTCACGGACCTGGGCTGGACCGAGGCCTTCCTGCTGGGCGCCCTGCTGTCGCCCACCGACCCCGTCCTCTCCTCGTCCGTGGTGACCAACCCGCGGGTGCCGCGGCTCATCCGTCACTCGCTGAACCTCGAGTCGGGGATGAACGACGGCCTGGCGCTGCCGGCCGTGCTGGCGCTGCTGGCGGCGCTGGGAACCCGGGACGACTTCGTCTGGTGGCGGTTCGTGCTGCAGGACGTGGGCCTGGGTCTGCTGGTGGGGCTGGCGGTGGGCTGGCTGGCCTCGCGGCTGATGCCGCGCGATCGCGCGCTCGGCCACGAGATCTCCGCTCACCAGAAGGCCCTGTACGGGCTGGGCGTGGCCTTCGCGGCCTACGGGGCGGCGGTACTCGTGGACGGCAACGGCTTCATCGCCGTGTTCGTGGGGGCGATCGCGCTGGGAATCCTCCGGCCCGATATTCGCGGCTGCTTCGAGGCCCGCTCGGAGGACGTGATCGAGATCGTCAAGCTCGGGATCTTCGTCGTGTTCGGGTCACTGCTGACCTTCGGCGGCCTCTTCGAGGACGGCCTCGCCGCGGTGGCCATCGTCGCCTTCCTGTTATTGGTGGCTCGTCCAGTCGCGGTCTTCGTGGCGCTGACCGGCACGCGCACGGACACCGCTACGAAGGCGTTCATGTCGTGGTTCGGCCCCAAGGGCGTGGCCACGATGACCTTCGCCCTGATCGTGCTGGGCTCGGGCGTCGGCGGCGCCGGGCAGATCTTCAACCTGGCGGCGCTCGCCGTATTCGCCTCGATCATCGTCCATGGGCTGACCGACCACGCCGGCGCCGAATGGATGGCCCGGCGCGCATCCGGTACTACATAGGCCCGCCACCGACCAGGAGGACCACTTGGAGAGCTGGGACATCGCCTCGCTCGACGTACAGCCCCGCCACCCGCAGGTTCTGCACTCCGACAAGAACACGCGCGCGATAGCGATCAACCTCCCGGCGGGCGAGCTCATGCAGGAGCACGAGACCCACGAGCGGGCGTACCTGGTCGTGGTGGCGGGTCTGGTGGAGGTCGACCAGGGCGGGGAGGTGGCCGAGGCGGGCCCTGGCTTCCTGGCCCACTTCGAGGCCGCCGAGCGGCGCGAGATCCGCGCCAGCGAGGACGCGCTGGTGATCCTGATCCTCGCGCCGTGGCCGGGGGAGGGGCACCCGAGCGCGGCCTAGGGCGGCCGTATACTGGCGCGCCCGGTGGCCTCGACGATTGGAGCAAGCATGCTGCGTTTCCGGATCCTGCTGGCCCTCGCTCTCTCGCTGACGCTTGCTTTCGCGTCGGCTGCGCCGGTCGAGGCGAAGGGGGGACGCAGCGGCGGAGGCAAGTCCAGCAAGTCCAAGTCCGACGGCGAGGACGAGGGCACCGACGGCGACGGCGGCGGGGAGGACGACGATGGTGGCTGCGGCTCGGGCACTTGGATCGCGTTCCCGATGCTCGGGGGCACGGTCCTCGTCACCAGGCGGCGTCGCTCGCGCCAGGTCTGAAGGGGGCATAGAAGCGCGGGTCCCCCTCCTAGACTCGGGGCAATGCACCCCGCCCGCAAGCGCCGTCTGCGGCTGAGCATCGCGCTCACCGTCGCCGTGCTGCTGGCCGGGGCCCTGGTCTACACGAGCTTCTCCTCCTCGACAGAGGCGAGCACGCCCTCGCAGGTCAAGAAGGCCTCCGAGCCGGGCCGCTCCTACGAGCTGACCGGCAAGGTGGTCGACGGCTCGATCAAGCGCGACCGTGAGGCACTGCGCTTCCGCATCCGCGACCGCACCGGCAGGGAGTCCGTGCCGGTCCGCTACGTCGGCGCGGTGCCCGACCCGTTCCGCGACGGCCGCGAGGTGATCGTGTCGGGCTCGCTGCAGGCCGGCACCTTCGTGGCCGAGCGCGACTCCCTCGTCACGAAATGCCCGTCGAAGTTCACCAAAGAGAAGACCTAGCTTGGCGTCGGTAGGGGCCGCCTGTCTGTTCGTCGGCCTGCTCTGCGCCCTCTACGCGGTGGGTGCGTCGCTGGTCGCCGCGCGGACCGGCCGCCGCGAGCTGGCGGTCTCCTCGCGCCGCGCCATCTACTGCCTGGCCGGGCTTCTGCTGCTGGCCTTCGCGATCCTCGAGGCCGCCTACCTGCGCTCGGACTTCTCCTTCGCGCTGGTCGAGGAGTCGTCCTCGACCGACACGCCGACCTTCTACAAGATCACCGGCATGTGGTCGACCCAGGACGGGTCGCTGCTGCTGTGGGTTCTTCTCCTGTCGCTGTTCTCGAGCGCCGTGCTGTTTCTCACCCGCAACTCGCTGCGCGAGATCACGCCCTGGGCGACGGCGGTGCTCGGCGTGGTGGCCGCCTTCTTCCTCATTCTCATGGTGGGCTGGGAGAGCCCGTTCGACACCGTCAGCGCCGCGATGGTGCCGCCGCAGGGTCGCGGCCTGAACCCGCTGCTGCGCCACCCGGCCATGATGATCCACCCGCCGATGCTCTACACGGGCTACGTGGGCTTCACGATTCCCTTCGCGTTCGCGGTGGGGGCGCTGATCACCCGGCGTACGGGGGCCGACTGGATCCGCGCCACGCGGCGCTTCGCGCTGGTGGCCTGGACCTTCCTCGGCACCGGGATCCTGCTGGGCGCGCTGTGGTCCTACACCGAGCTCGGCTGGGGCGGCTACTGGGCCTGGGACCCGGTTGAGAACGCCGCGCTGATGCCGTGGCTGGTGGGCACGGCCTTCCTGCACTCGATCATCGTGCAGGAGAAGCGGGGGATGCTGAAGGTCTGGAACGCGTCGCTGATCGTGGCCACGTTCGTGCTCGCCCTGCTCGGCACGTTCCTCGTCCGCTCGGGGGTGCTGTCCTCGATCCACGCCTTCGGCGCCTCGACCATCGGCCCGCAGTTCCTGGCCTTCATCGGTCTCGTCGTCGTCTTCTCGGCGGTGCTGATCGTGAGCCGGCTGGACTCGCTGAGATCGGAGGCGCGGCTGGACTCGCTCCTCTCTCGAGAGGCCTTCTTCCTGCTCAACAACCTGGTGCTGGTGGCGCTCGCGCTGGTGATCATGTGGGGCACCTTCTTCCCGCTGATCTCCGAGGCGGTCACCGGCCGCGAGGCCAGCGTCGGGCCGCCCTGGTTCAACTCGATCACCACCCCGCTGGCGCTGGTGCTGGTGGTGCTCGCGGGGGTGGGGCCGGTGCTCGCGTGGCGGCGCGCCACGTGGTCCGGGGTGCGCCGGGTCCTGCTGCTGCCCGCCGGCTTCGCGGCGTTCGTAGCGGTCTTCCTCGCCCTGGCCACCAACGCTGCCGACAGCGCCACCTCGCTGGCCATGTTCACCTTCGTCTCCTTCGTGGTGACGGTGGTGGGGCAGGAGTTCTGGCGCGGCGCCGCGGCGCGGCGCTCGATGACCGGCGAGCCGCTGCCGCGGGCGCTGGGGCGCCTGGTGGGGCGCAATCGCCGCCGCTACGGCGGCTACCTCGTGCACCTGGGGATAGCGGTCCTGCTCTTGGGCGTGGCGGCCTCGTCGGCCTTCCTCAAGCAGCGTGATGTGCGGCTGGAGCCCGGCCAGTCGGTGAAGGTGGGCGACTACGAGCTCACCTACCGGCAGCCGACGGCAGCCCTGTCCGACGACCGCGAGGGCACCGGCGCGCCGATCTCGCTGGGGGCGACGATGCTCGTGCGCAAGGGCGACGAGAGTAAGGTGGTGCGCCCGGCGCGCAACTTCTACCCCACGCGCGACCCCCGGAAGGGAGTCGTCTCGCGCTACTTCGAGGGCGAGGCGAACAGCGAGGTCGACGTCCGCTGGGGCTTGCGCCGCGACCTTTGGACGGCGATCCGGCCCGACATCTCCTCGCTGGAGAAGCCCATCGCAGAGGCCGACCGGCGCTTCTCGAAGATCGGCTCGGAGGGCCTGGCTCTGATCGTGGGCTCGCTGCTCGAGAACTACCGCAACAACCCGCCGCCCGCGACCTTCCGGGTGATCGTCTCGCCGCTGGTCAGCTGGATCTGGCTGGGCGGCCTGCTGGTGGTGCTGGGCGCCCTGGTGGCCGCCTGGCCCTCGCCCGAGGCGAGGCTGCGCCGAGTGCGCTCCCTGTACTCGGCCCGGCTGGGCCGCGAGCTCACCCAGCCGCGCTCCTAGCGGGCGGCTGCGGACCCGCGACACCGGGCCCTCGTGGAAAAAATTCGTCAGCCGCCTGATGAGTTTCTGAGAGGGGTGCCACGCGTCGCGCTCCCCGGCTGCCTGCGCGACGGCACTTAGCCTCGGGCGCGTGGAGTACGCGCTCGCCCTCCTCGTCCTGGCCACGCTGGTGGTCCTGATCGTCGCCCGTCCACTTGCCCGCGGGCGTGAGCTGCTGGAGCGCGACGAGGAGCGTCGCGCCGAGCTGGAGGCGGCCAAGGAGGCCAAGTACCGCGAGATCCGCGACGCCGAGCTCGACCACCGCATGGGCAAGCTCTCTGACGCCGACCACCGCAAGGTCGACCGCGAGCTGCGAAGCGAGGCGATGGAGATCCTGCGCGAGCTCGACGCGCTGGAGGGGACGGCGCCCTCCGACTAGCTAGGCTCCGCCTCGTGGAAGCCATTCTCAGCGGCCTTCAGATCGTGTTCGCGGTCGTCGTGATCGTGCTCGTGCTGCTGCACTCGGGCAAGGACGCGGGCCTGTCCGGCGCCTTCGGCGTGGGCGCCGGAGCGGTCGGCAGCGGCTCGCTGGTGGAGCGCAACCTCACCCGCTGGACCATCGCGTTCTCCGCGTTGTTCGTGCTGAACGTGCTGCTCCTGCTGAAGATCTAGAACACTCCGAATCGCCGCCGCTACCCAGCCGGGTTCCTGGGTCAGCTGCAGCCAGGTGAATCGCAAGACGGTCCAACCCGCGGCCCTGAGCTCCACGTCGCGCCGGCGATCGCGCTCGAACGCCTTGCGCGTTCCGTGTGTCGCGTAGCCGTCGGTCTCGACGATCAGCCTGTGCTCCGGCCATGTGAAGTCGGGGAGGAAGGCACCCGCGCGGCGCTGGCAAGTTGGTCGAGGTATGTCGTGCTGGTCGCAGATCGCGAGCAGCAGCTCTTCGAATCCGTTCTGGGTGCCTGTGCTTCCGGTTTCGTAACCGCGGAGTATCAAGCCCAGCCTGGCGGCGTTCGGCCGCCGGCCGATGGCGGGCCGGAGCTTGGCCTCCGTGGTGAGGCGCAGCCTTGTGGCCTCGTCGATCGCGCGCTCCAGGGCTCGGCGGTCGGCCAGGCCGGCGAGATCGATCAGCCTGCGCTCGGGGACGGTGACTGGGATGTGTCGCTTGACGGTCGTCTCGTCCGCGAGCGCGGAGCGGTGCACGGCGATCCCGTTGCGAGGTGCGCGCCCTCCCGGGGTTGGGACGGTTACGTGCACCGGGCTCGAGCAACCGGGCATCAGCTCCCACAACTGCGCTGCACTTCGGTGACTCACGGCGCCTCGGGTGCCGAGCGCCAGGCCGCTGCGATCCAGATGCCCTCCCTGGCCAGTGCCGGTCGTCCCACCGCGTACACGCCCCGGTGGACCGGCCGCAGCCAGCCGCGCGCGATCCGTCCGTCGATCTCGTGGTCGCTCAGCCCTACGGTCCGCGCCTGGGTTCGGGTGATCACACCGTGCTGGCGCCCCGCGAAGGCGACGAGCGCGCGATCGCGGCCCCGCGTGTCGAGTTTCGCCGCCATAGACGGGTGACGCCGCCAGCAGGAAGGGTTCGCCCCCTTCGGGCGGGCGGGATGCGGGCAGGCGATGTCGCAGGAGAACGTGGAGCACTCGAACTTCCTGAGCCGCTAGCCCCAGTAGGGCCCAGGGTTCTGAGGGACCACGGGCTCGGCGCCTGGCCCCGGGATTGCCAAGTCAGCTGTGCTTCAACGCCCCTCGGAGGGGCGCAGGGCGCGAGGTCCCGCCTCGAATTGACTCGCCAACGAGCGGGGTGAGATGATCGCGGCCAGGCTGCCAAGCTTCTGCGAAAGGGGAGATCGTGTACGCAACGGTGCGTCGGTACGAGGGTGTAACTGATTCTGCCGAGGCGGGACGGCGGGTCGAGGAGGGGTTTGTCCCGCTCATCAAGGGCATTTCGGGGTTCGTTACGTACTACTGGCTCGACGCCGGGGACGGTCTCATGGCTTCGACCAGCGTCTTCGAAGACCAGGCCGGAGCTGACGAATCGAATGAGAGAGCTGCCGACTGGGTCCGCGAGAACCTAGCCTCCCTGCTGCCCAACCCGCCTCAGATCACGGAGGGTGAGGTCGTCGCGCACGGCTAGCCGCAGAACCGGCCCACGCCAGCGGCGGTGATTGCCGCTAGCCCACGCGGCCGCTGAAGCGCACAGCGCCCGAGCGGATCGCCGGGCACACCGAGCCGCGCGCGAAGCGGCGCCCGTAGAGCTCGCCGTCGCTGACCAGCTCGGCCCGCGCGGCCAGGGCCTGCACACCGGCGAGCACCGACAGCGCGTCGTCGGTGAGGCGCATGTCCGCCGCGGGCCGGACGATCTCGCCGTCCTCGATCAGGAAGGTCCCGTCGCGGGTGACCGCCGTCACCAGCGCCTCGTCGGCGCGCACGACGTTGCCGTACCACAGTCGCGTCACGTAGATGCCGCGCTCGACCGGCGCGGCCAGCTCCGCCACGTCCGCGGCTCCGCCGCCGACCAGCACGAGGTTGGAGGGGACCGGCCCAAAGCTCTCTCCGCCCGGGGCCGAGGCGTGCCCGGTCGAGCGCTCGCCGGCCAGCGCGCCGCTTGCCATGTCGTGCACCACCGCGTGGGCCACGCCGTCCTCGATCAACGGCAGCGGCGCCTTGGCCACGCCCTCGGCGTCGAAGCCGCGCGGGAGCGTGGAGGGGAAGCGCGGCGAATCGGAGAGGTTGATCGCGGGGGCGGCCACCCGGGTTCCGAGCCTGCCGACCAGGGCGCCCTGGCCCTCGGCGTGCAGCCGCCCATTGAACGCGCAGCGGCCCAGCAGCTCGAGCAGCTCGCCGACGGCGGCGGCCTCCAGCACCACCGGATACTCGCCCGGCGGCAGCTCGGCCGGCTCGTCCTCGACGGCGGCCAGGGCGGCCGCCCGCCCGGCCAGCGCCGCGGGGGCGATGTCCGCCACGGCCACCGCCGCTGCGGAGGCGTAGCCGCTGCGCCCCGTCGGCCCGATGCAGACCACCTTCATGAAGGCGTCGGCCACCCGCTCGGAGACCGTCCGGCCGGCCGAGGTGGCCACCGCGCGGTCCACCTCTCCGGCGGTCCAGACGCCGTGGGCCTCGACGCCGCGGTCAGCAGCGGCGGCGAAGGCGACCTCCAGGGCGGCGGCGCCCGTGGCGGGATCGAGCCGTGCCGTCTCGCGATCGTGGCCCTCGTGCGACCGCGGCGCCGGGCTCGGGCCGAAGCCGGGGAAGGGCCCGGGGCCCCCGGCCCGTGCCGCGGCGTCGGCCGCTGCCGCCGCCCGCGCCCCGCAGGCGGCGAGCGCCTCGTCGTCGGCCGCGTTGGTGCTGGCCCGCCCCACGTGGCCCTCGCGCACCACGGCCACCTCCACCGACGCGTCGGACACCGCCGTCGACTGTGTGGGTCGCGAGCGAGCGAAGCGCAGCATCAGCGAGCGCTCGGCCTCGGCGTGGGCGAGCGCATCCCCGCCCGCGGGCGCGGCCTCCAGCGCCCGCTCGGCCAGCTCGGCCGCGCTCACGCCACGCCCATCTCGACTCCGCGGAAGCGAGCGGGCGCCGAGCCGTGGGAGACGCGCGCGACCTGGCCCGGCTCGCCCTTGCCGCAGTTGACGACCGAGGCCAGCCGCCACTCCGACGCCGAGCAGACGGCGTCCAGCGAGCCCCAGAAGCGCGGGGTCACCCCTGCGTAGGTGGGGTTGCGCAGCAGACGGCCCAGGCGCCCGTCGCGGATCTCCCAGGCCGCCTCGGCGCCGAACTGGAACTGGAGTCGGTGCGAGTCGATCGACCACGAGCGGTTGGTGTCCAGCAGGACGCCGGAGTCGGTGTCGGCGATCAGGTCCTCGAGCGTCCCGGCGCCGCCCGGCTCGAGGTTCACGTTGGTCATCCGCACCAGCGGCTGGCGGGCGAAGCCGTCGGCGCGCATGCAGCCGCCGGAACGCTCGAGCCCGATCTCCGCGGCCGTCTCGCGCGAGGAGAGAAAGCCGCGGAGCAGGCCCTCTCGCACGATGGGCACGGCCTGTCCCTCGACGCCCTCGTCATCCCAGGGCAGCGTGCCCAGCCCGCCTGGCGAGGTGCCGTCGGCGGTCACGTTCATCAGCTCCGAGCCGTAGCGCAGCGAGCCGATGTCGTGCGCGGACACGAAGCTGGTGCCGGCGTAGGAGGCCTCGCGGCCCAGCACGCGGTCGAGCTCGACCGCGTGGCCGACCGACTCGTGCAGCTGCAGCCCGAGCTGCTCGTCGGCCAGGAGCAAGGTCTGGAGGCCGGCGGGGCACGGGGGCGCGCTGAGCAGGGCGACCGCCTCCTCGGCCACGCGCGGGGCAGCCGCCGACAGGTCGAGCCGGCGCACGTGCTCGAAGCCAGCCTGAGCGACGCTACCCCCGTGGGAGGCCGGCCAGGAGCGCACCTGCGCGCCTTCCTCGTTCACCGCAGTGGCCACAAGCCCCGCGCCGCATTCGGTCAGCCGGCGGTGGAAGAGCGCGCCCTCAGTGGAGGCAAACTCGACGTCGGTGGACAGCGCCGAGAGCTCCGAGCGCGCCACGGCCAGACCGGGCTGGGCCCGCAGGGCCGCGTCGGCGGCGGCCAGCAGTTCGAGCTTGTCCTCGAGCGAGACCGCGAACGGGTCCTCCTCACAGGGGCCGGAGCGCTCACCGCGGGCCGGCGGCTCGGGCGCCAGCTCGGCGCCGCCCGCCGGTCGCTGGGAGCGCGCGACCTCGAGGGCGCGGGCCAGCGCGCGCTCGGCCCCGGCCCTGGTCGGCTCGCCGCAGGCCGCGAAGCCCCAGGCGCCACCCACCCGGACGCGGACGCCGACGCCCTCGTCCTCGCCGCGCTCGAGGGCCTCGATCGCGCCGTCGCGCAAACCCACGCGCTCATGGCGGGTGCGTACGAGGCGGGCGTCGGCGTAGTCGGCGCGGCCGGCTGCCGCGCCCACGAGGTCCTCGAGGAAGCTCAGAGCCCGAGGTCGCGGGCGAAGCCCGGCCTGGCCCGGTCGAACATCACGAAGCGCGGGTCGGGCACCTCGCTCATGTTCGGCTCGACGTGCACGGGTGTTCCCTCGGGCAGCTCGGCCCGGAAGCGCTCGGCGAGCTCACGTGCGCCCTCCTCGGTCGCCGCGCCGATCATCAGGTAGGCAAAGCGGCGCTCCACCGACAAGCCCTCGTCGATCAGGTCGCGCTCGAGCTCGACTGCGGTCGTCAGGCCGGTGAGCTCAATGCGCACCTCCCAGTCCTCGCCGCTCGCTCGCTCGCGCTCGGCCGCGCGCTCGTCCTCTGAGCTGGGCAGGGGCCGCGAGGCGTCCTCCCAGGCCTCCTCGTCGGGATGCCAGCGCGTTGTGGCCACCTCGGCGCTGAGGTCGTCGTGCTCGATCAGCTCGCGCACCACCCGCTCGGCCTCCCGGGCCTCGGACTGCGTGGCCGCGTAGAGGAACAGGCGCGGCCCGTCGCGGGTCACCACCACGCGGTTGCCGAGCCGCTCGCGCGTCTCGTCGTCGAGGTGGCGCGAGCGCAGGCGCTCGCCCAGGCCGTACCCGTGCTCGGGGTCGTCCAGGTTGATCTCCACCCGCCACTCGTCAGCCATCGGCGCGCATCTTGTCATTCCGGGTCGTGAGCCGGCGGGCCAGGAAGCGGCGCGTGCCGGCTATCCGGTTGCAGATGCGGACGACCGCGGCTCATCGGCCGGGCGGTATGAGACGAGCACGAGGGTGACGTAGGTCACAGAACAGGTCTATACGGCGTCCAATGTGACATCAAATGGTGTTACGGTTCCTGGCGCAATCGAACGTGGGAGGAACGGTGGCCTACTTCGCCGATCTCGTTTCGCTCGTCGCACAGGCAAAGCCCGCAGGGGGCGCTGCGCTCGACCAGGTGGTCATCGCCACCGCCGGCGCCGGCATCGCCACCGCGGCGATGCTCTACCTCATCACCCGCCACCGCAGCCGCGGCGACGGCGCCCTCACGCGCCTCGCCGCCGGCGCGGAGCGCATGTCCGCACTGCCGGGCTGGGCGGCGCTGCCCAGCGCCATCGCCGGCGCGTCCCTGATCACCGCGCTCGTGGGCATGTACTGGGACATCTCGCTCCACATTGCCGACGGCCGCGACGAGGGGCCGCTGGCCAACCCGGCGCACTACCTGATCCTCGTCGGGCTGTTCGGGGTCTTCTCCAGCGGCTGCCTGTCGGTCACGCTGCCGCGCAACGACGAGCCGGTAGGGCCCGCGCCGGTGAACTTCGCCGGCCTGCGCGCGCCCATCGGCGGCGTGCTGATGGCCGCCGCGGGCTCATTCGCCCTCCTGGGCTTCCCGCTCGACGACGTGTGGCACCGCCTGTTCGGCCAGGACGTGACGCTTTGGGGCCCGACTCACCTGATGCTCATCGGCGGCGCGGGCATGTGCCTCATCGGCCAGGCCGTGCTGCTGGCCGAGGGGATGCACAGTCGCCGCCGGGCCGACGCCGCACCGTCGGGCAGGGCCAAGGTCCTATTGCTCGGCCTGGGCAAGGACTCCACGGTGGTCTACGCGCGCCGCGTGGCGCTGATGGGCGGTCTGCTCATAGGCCTCTCGACCTTCCAGGGCGAGTTCGACTTCGGCGTCCCGCAGTTCGCCCTGGTCTTCCACCCGACCCTGGTGGCCTTCGCCGCCGGCTGCGGCCTGGCCGCGGCCCGGCTGTGGGTCGGCCCCGGCGGCGCTCTGGGCGCCGCGCTGTTCTTCCTCCTCGTGCGCGGGCTGGTCAGCCTGCTAGTGGGCCCCGTGCTCGGCGAGCCGACCCCCGCCATGCCGCTGTACCTGATCGAGGCGCTCGGGTTCGAGCTCGTCGCGCTGGTCGCGCTGCGGCGCGGTCCGGTGGCCTTCGGCGCCCTGGGCGGCCTGCTGGCCGGCACGGTCGGCTTCTTCGCCGAGTACGCCTGGACGCAGGTGGCCTTCTCGAACACATGGACCGCCGCGCTGCTGCCCGAGGGACTGTTGCTCGCGGCCGCTGCCGGCCTCGCCGGCGGCCTCGTGGGCGGCCTGCTCGGCGCGGGGCTGAACCGCGAGCTGCCCAGCCGCACCGTCGCGCGCGCCGCCTTCGCGGCGGGCCTGGCGGTTATCGGCGTGCTGATCGCCAACGGCCTCGTGACGGTCGACCCGCAGGGCGTGCGCGCCAACGTGCAGTTGCGCGAGACCGCTCCGGGGCAGGCCGCGGCCACGGTGAGGTTCGACCCGCCCTCGGCCGCGAAGCACGCGCAGTGGGTCCAGACCACCGCCTGGCAGGGCGGCGGCCTGCGCGTCGAGCGGCTCGAGAGGGTCCGCGAGGGCGTCTACCGCACCACCGAGCCGATCCCCGTGAGCGGCGACTGGAAGACGCTGGTGCGCCTGCACCGCGGCCGCGAGCTCGCGGGCATCCCCGTGTTCCTCCCCGCCGACCCGGCCATTCCCGCGCCGGCGATTCCGGCGCGGGCGAGCTTCGAGCGCCCGTTGGTGGACGAGACGACGATCCTGCAGCGCGAGCTGAAGGACGACGTGCCGGGCTGGCTCTGGGGCGCCGCGTCGCTGATCGTGCTCCTGATCTCGGTCAGCTTCGTGCTAGCCCTGGGCTGGGGCACGTCGTGCCTGGCGCGCGGGGCGTCCCAGCCGGATGCGACCCGCGAGCCGCCGACCACCCGTACGCTTGGAGGCGTACCGGAGGAGCGCAGCCCGAGCATCGGTCGGGCGAGCACCGCACGGTCGACACGGTCTATCGCATGAGCGACCACCACGTAGCGATCATCGGCTCTGGCTTCTCCGGCATGGGGATGGCCATCCGCCTGCTGCAGGAGGGCAAGCGGGACTTCGTGGTCCTCGAGCGGGCCGATGACGTGGGCGGCACCTGGCAGGCCAATCGCTATCCGGGCTGCCAGTGCGACATCCCGTCTCACCTCTACTCGTTCTCGTTCGCCCCCAACCCCAACTGGAGCCGGACCTACTCCAAGCAGCCCGAGATCTGGGACTACATGCGCCGGGTGGCCGAGGACCACGGAGTGATGCCCTACATCCGCCTCAACCACGAGGTGACAGGCGCCGACTGGGACGAGGACGCGCAGCACTGGCGGATCGAGACCAGCGAGGGCGAGATCACCGCGGACGTGCTCGTGGCCGGTCCGGGCGGCCTGTCGGAGCCGGCGATCCCGCCGCTCCCCGGCCTGGAGGACTTCGAGGGCCCCGCCTTCCACACCGCGGCCTGGGACGAGGACCATGACCTCAGCGGCGAGCGGGTGGCGGTGATCGGCACGGGCGCATCGGCGATCCAGACCGTGCCGAACATCCAGGCGCGGGTGCGAAGGCTGAAGGTCTTCATGCGCACCCCGCCCTGGATCGTGCCGCACAGCGACCGGCCGATCACCTCGCTGGAGCGGCGCCTGTACCGGCGGCTGCCCGCCGCCCAGAAGGCGGTGCGCTCGATGGTCTACTGGATGCACGAGGCGATGGTGTTCGGCCTGGTGCACAAGCCGGCGCGGCTCAAGCTGCTCGAGCGGGCGGCCAAGCGCCACATGAACTCGCAGGTGGCCGATCCCGAGCTCCGCCGCCGCCTAACCCCCGACTACCGGCTCGGCTGCAAGCGGATCCTGCCGTCCAACCTCTTCTATCCCGCGCTTCAGGAGCCCAACGTCGACCTGGTCACCGCCGGCATCCGCGAGATCCAGCCCGACGCGATAGTGACCGAGGACGGCGACCGCCACGAGGTCGACGCCATCGTGCTCGGGACGGGCTTCCGCGCGACCGACATCAAGGCGGCCGAGTGGATCCGCGGCCGTGACGGCAACACGCTCAAGGAGTGCTGGGGGCAGAGCCCGCGGGCCTATCTCGGCCTGGCCGTGGCCGGTTTTCCGAACCTGTTCTTCCTGAGCGGGCCCAACACGGGCACCGGCCACCAGTCGCAGGTCTTCATGATCGAGTCCCACATCGAGTACGTGATGGACGCGATCCGCACCATGGACCGCCGCGGCCTGGCGACGGTCGAGGTGCGGCCCGAGGTCCAGGAGGCGTACAACCGCGAGCTCGAAGAGCGGATGCCGGGGACCGTCTGGAGCTCCGGCGGGTGCTCGAGCTGGTACCTCGACGCCACCGGGCGCAACGGCGTCATCTATCCCGACTTCACCTGGCGCTTCCGCAAGCGCACACGGCGGTTCGAGCCGGGCAAGTTCGCCGCGCAGTCCCTGGCCCGGCGCGCCGAGCAGCCGGCGGCCGCCTAGCTACACCTCGATGTTCGAGCCGAAGGCGACCACCCGGTCCTCGGGCAGGTCGAAGTAGGCCCAGCGGCTGGCCGAGTTGCGGGTCATCAGCGAGAACAGGCGCTTGCGCCAGGCCATCATCGTCCTCTCATCGCCGGGGCTCACGGTGATACGGCTCAGGAAGTAGGTGGCCCTGCCCAGGTCGATCGGGGAGCCGTCGCACTCGGCGTGGCGCAGCGCTCGCGGCACGTTGGGCTCGTCCTGGAAGCCGAAGCGCACCACGACCAGCGAGATGCCGTCGTCGGGAATGGCGAGGTCGTCGACCTCGATGCGGTCCTCGTCGCTGACATAGGGGACCCCGACCGCCTCCACGTACACCACCACGTTGAGCTCGTGCAGCACGTGGTTGTGCTCGACGTTGTAGCGCATGGCCAGAGGTGTGGTGTCCGCCTGGGCGTTCAGGAAGATCGCCGTGCCCCGCACCCGGGTTGGCGGGTCGTCGGAGGCCTGCAGCTCCTTGACGAAGTCCAGCAGTGGCCCCTCCTCCTCGGTGCGCCGCGTGCTGACAATGTCACGGCCGCGGCGCCAGGTCATGAGGATCGTGAACACCCCGAGGCCGACCAGCAGCGGGAACCAGCCGCCGGTGGGGATCTTCGGCACGTTGGCCGCGAAGAAGGCCAGGTCGACGAACAGGAACGCGGTCGCTCCGCTGATCGCCAGCCACAGCGGCTTGTGCCACAGTGCGCGCACCACCACGAAGGCGAGCACGGTGTCGATGGCCAGGGTGCCGGTGACCGCGATCCCGTAGGCCGAGGCCAGGGCGGTGGAGGAGCCGAAGCCGACCACCAGCGCCACGATGGCCACGAACAGCGACCAGTTGACCGCGGGCACGTAGATCTGCCCGATCGCCTGCTTGGATGTGTGGCGGATGGTCAGCAGCGGCAGAAAGCCGAGCTGCACCGCCTGGCGCGTGACCGAGAAGGCGCCGGAGATCACAGCCTGGGAGGCGATGACCGTGGCCGAGGTGGCGAGGATCACCATCGGGATCAGCGCCCAGTCGGGGACCAGCATGAAGAAGGGGTTCTCGATCGCCTTGGGGTCGGACAGCAGCAGGGCCCCCTGGCCCAGGTAGTTCAAGAACAAAGCGGGCAATACGAGCACGAACCACGCCCGCCTGATCGGCCCCGGGCCGAAGTGGCCCATGTCGGCGTACAGCGCCTCGGCGCCGGTGATCGCCAGCACCACAGAGCCGAGGGCGAGGAAGGCCTGGCCGCCGTGCTCTGTGAAGAACTCGACGCCGTAGGTCGGCGATAGCGCCTTGACCACGGACGGGTCGCCCAGCGTCTTGATCAACCCGAACACCGCCAGCGAGCCGAACCAGGCGGCCATGATCGGACCGAAGAAGCGCCCGAGCGGACCGGTGCCGAAGCGCTGGACGAAGAAGAGTGTCGAGAGGATCACCAGGGTGGCCGGCACCACGAAGGTCTCGAGGCTCGGCGTGACCACCTCGAGGCCCTCCACCGCCGACATCACCGAGATGGCCGGCGTGATCATGCCGTCGCCGTAGAACAGGGCGGCCCCGAAGGCGCCCATCGCGATTAGCAACCACTTGGCCCTCGGCGTGTCCAGGCGGCTGCGGCGGATGAGGGAGATGAGGGCCATCACGCCGCCCTCCCCCTCGTTGTCGGCGCGCATGATGAAGAGCACGTACTTGCAGGTCACGACGATCGTGATCGCCCAGAAGATCAGTGACAGCACGCCGTAGACGGCGGTGGGGTCCGGCTTGAGCCCGTGCTCTGTGCTGAAGGTCTCCTTCATCGCGTAGAGCGGGCTGGTGCCAATGTCGCCGAAGACGACGCCCAAGGCGCCGAGCGTCAGGGCGGCCAGGCCCGCCTTGGCCGGTGTGGGGGAGCTGTCCGCCGGCGGGCGCCGCTCGTCCGCGGGGACGTCGTGTGGCTCGTCTTCGGCGCTCACGAGCCGGGCAGCTTTTCAGGACGCTGGGCTCGACAGCCCCGGTGGTCTGCTCGCGGACCACTCGTCCCGGCGCGAAATCGGGGGTTGTCCCCCTCCCTCCCGCGACGGATACTGGGCGGTGGCGAGATCCGAGCTAGAGGGGGATACCCATGAGCATCGTTGTCCGTTATCCAACGTCGGGCATGTCTAGGCAGCAGTACGACACCGTTCGGAACGCACTGACGGAAGCCGGAGACTGGCCCACCGACGGCTGCGAGCTGCACGTCTGCTTCGGTGACGAGCAAGACATTCACGTCAGCGAGGTGTGGCAGTCGCAGGAGAAGTTCGAAGCGTGGGGCGAGAGACTTCAGCCGGAGCTCGAACGGGCGGGCATTGAGTTTGCTGGTGAGCCGGAGGTCTTCGAGGCCCATATCGTCGAGAACTTCTGAACAAGCCTCGCCATTCGCCTCATGGGCGCCCCTGGGGTCCGCGCGACACCTGGGGGCGATGATGCTCCCTCCTCTTGGCGCACTGCCGCGCCCCTATCACCAAACCTCGGCGGCCCGCGGGCGTTGTAGTGGGTGTGGGAGGCCGGCGTTGCGGCGCGGCTGTCTCGGTGGGTCACGGACGACCCCCCG